>Ga0194116_10000369_pt1 | contig 83770 bp, 82 predicted proteins | sample TA2MahsurfametaG_4_FD_148617 | JGI IMG/M metagenome (GOLD analysis project Ga0194116, IMG submission 148617) | Freshwater microbial communities from Lake Tanganyika, Tanzania - TA2015008 Mahale S9 surface | ecosystem: Environmental > Aquatic > Freshwater > Lake | place: Tanzania: Lake...
CAGATTATAAAGGTTTAACATTAAGAAGACCAAGTTTATTTGCCCCTAAACCTAACTTTTATGGTGGTGGTGAATCTGACGACTTATTTTCTACTATAATATCTCCAATAGAAGCACAAGCGTTAGATAGAAATGGAGACCCAAGTGGTGGTCCTGTATATTCTGTTGGTGAAATTGGAAAATTCTATGAAGGTGAAAATTTTCAAAAGTATAAGTTTGGATTAAATACTAAAAGTTTTTCAGATGGAACAACAACAATTGGTGGTGGGTTTACATGGTCATCTAAAAGAGGTTATTTTAAAGTCGGGGAAAGGGCGGGTCCTGGTGGATTACAAAAATTTGGTAGTAACAGTGTTTTTACAAAAAACTTTGAATCAGCGTTTAAAGATACTGAATCTTGGAAAATAGAGGAAAATAATGTTTGGAGAGACGGTTCAATATTAGATATCACACAAAAATTAGTAGATTCTGCAGATAGAAACGGAATTAGAAAATTAGAACACGTTGGAACGGCAATTAACCAAATATCAAAAGTATTCAACGACGGTTATGTTGAAATGACTAAAGGTTCAAGAGTAATAAAATACACAACTAAAAACTCAATTGATAGTAAAGGTGGTGCGTTACGAGGGTTTGAATATTGTAGATTGTTTACAAAAGATAACCCATACTCATTGTATTCACAATTACAAAAAACCCAAGGAAATATAAGGAAGTATTCATATTCTGTTTTAGACAACACTTTCAATTTAAACATTGCACCATTTAACGATAAAAATGGACAACCAACAAATATTGTCGATGGACAAGTAAAAAAATATATGTTATCTCTTGAAAACTTAGCATGGAGAACATCCAACAAACCTGGATTTACAACTGAAGATTTACCAGCATGTGAAAGAGGACCTAATGGTGGAAGAATAATGTGGTTTCCACCGTATAATTTAGATTTTAGTGAAGATTCTGATGTGCGTTTCGAAGATGTCAGTTTTATAGGAAGACCTGAAATGATTTATACATATAAAAATACTCAAAGAAGTGGAAGTATTTCTTTTGAAGTATTTGTAGACCACCCATCTATTTCTAATTTACTTGTAGACCAAGAATTCAAAGATATAAGACCTGAGTCTGAAATTACAAAAGTTCTCGATTCATTTTTTGCTGGATGTCTCAAATATGATTTATACACTTTAACTAAAAGATTTGCATTTTTAGCCCCACAAGATATACAAACAGCAATTAATTTAATTAAATATCCAGAGCAAGCAACAACAATTGTTACTGAAACCCCACCAACAACACCTGTAAAAACAGAACAAGGTGCGGCAACCCCACCTGCGGCTACAGATGACGCTGAAAACCCGAAATTTCAAGAAATATTTTTATTTTTCGAAAATGCTGAACCAAACGATTCTGCTGGAAGCACAACGACACAAAATTTTGAACACTGGTATAATTCTTATGTGGCAAATCAATCAGACTATTCAACTAACCCGTTAGATATAGTTTTTAAGTATCAAGACCCTACCAAAACACCAATAAACCCACTAGCTCCAAGTTTTTCATACAAGGATAATGTTGACGCAAGAAAAGATAGTATATCAGATTTCTTTTCAAAAATAACACAAGAGTTCCAAGACCTGAAAGATTTTTTAAGTGAAGTTTTCAAAGTTTTAGATTCAGGAGGTGAAGTAAGTTTTGACCTTTTGGCTACTGCTAGCTCAACCAACCAAACTGGAAATCAAAAGTTATCAGAAAGAAGAAATGATGCTGTTTTAAAATTTATAGACGAATTCAAAGTTAACGGCAAACCTCTAAAACAATTTAGAGATGCTAGTCCTCCTAAATTAGTAATAACCCCAAAGGCTGAAGGTTCAAGCGGTAAAGTTAATGACCCTAACTATTCAGAAATTGATTGCTCGAAGACTTTTATTGATCCTTACGTTGAAGGAATTTATTCAGTACAGGCTATGGCATGTAGAAGAACAAAAATTAGTAATGTTGACATTAAAAGAGCAACACCCCCACCAACCCAAACACCACCCGCACAAGTAGAAAGTGTTAGTCCAAACCCTAACGCAGCGGACCCTACAACGGCACCTGTAACACCACAAAATGAAATAATAAATAATTTTAAACAAACACCACAATATAAAGATTTAGCTAAAAAAATAATAAGAAGACTTTTAACTGAGTGTAATTATTTTCAAATGATAAAGGAATCTAATCCATTTGTTTATGACAATATTAGAAGTAAATTTCAATACTTTAATCCCACATTTCACTCTATAACACCTGAAGGGCTAAATTCAAGACTTGTTTTTTTACAACAATGCGTTAGACCTGGAGACACCATACCTACTGTATCACAAAATGCGGGAGGAAGTTATACTCCAGATTACAGCGACGCATTCAACAGCGCATTTGGTTCACCACCAATTCTTGTTTTAAGAATTGGAGATTTTTTTCATACTAAAATAGTTCCTACAAGATTAACTTTCAAGTATGAAGGACAGTCAGGGCCTCTTTTTGACTTAAACCCCGAAGGTATTGGTGTTCAACCAATGGTTGCCAAAGTTGATTTAAGTTTTAACATGATTGGAGGACATGGTTTGGCGGGGCCTGTAGCTCAATTACAAAACGCATTATCATTTAATTATTATGCAAATACAGAAATGTATGATGAGAGAGCAACAATCACAGAAGATGTGACATCTCAATACGACGCCGAATTTTTTGAAGCAATTAGAACTAATCCTTTTGGTAAACCACAGGAAGTTATACAAAATAAAATTGGGACAACAATTGGTAAACAAGATTCATCAAAATATGATGCAAACTTAAGTGGATTTACTGGCGTTCTTTCTTATAAGGAAAACATGAAAAATTTCATAGACCTAACAAAAGATTACGCTCAAACTGTTTTCCAAAATCTTAAAAATATAAACTCAAAACTATTAATTGGCGGATTACTTATATTCACAAAAGATAGAAAATATCAAAATGGATATTTTAACAATATCAACCAACCAACTACAAACTTGGTTAAAATTTTTGGTAAGAGTGAATATGAACAAAAAGTTGATTTACTTTTTTCGAAAGCAAAAGATGATGTTAAAAATGAAACAAGTCCTGTTTTAAATTTTTTGAATATACAAAACTTTACAAATATATCTACAAGAAAAATAAAAAGAAAATTAAAAGACATGATAGATGATAGACAATCAAACTATTTGGCTATTTTAAACGAAGCTTCGAATAATATTGTGAACAGTGAGGTTAATGAAACAAAAATGATTGATGTTTTAGACCAATTAAATTATGTATGTAATGCTTTTGATGGATATGCTAATGATAAAAAAGAAATTATAGTTTTTTCATTAACGGGAACAACACCTGTGGATGCATCAAACACGTCTTACGCGAACACATTAGATGAATTACGAGGTGATTTACAAATTATAGGGAGCGGTGTATCGGCATTCACCAATAATTTAGAAACTTATAAATTAATACCAACATCAAACGAAGAGTCTTGGAATGATAATTTTCAATTTAATACGTTCATAGACTCAGACCCTTTAGCTATTTCCGCAGAAGAAAATAGATTTTTTATGATTTTTGGAAAAGAAATAATAGACGATTATAATAAGTTTGTTAATGAAGTTGTTGATGTGGTTAACAATAATGAAAGAAAAACTGAATGGACAAATTACATACTAACTAATTTGGGCATCGACACACCAACAGGGATATTTAAACAATATAAATCATCAAAAGATTTTGTAGATAAAAGGTTCGATGAATTCGAAACTTACTACAACACTGTTTTTTGTTCAACTTGTAGTTATAATATTAACAAAGATAAAGAAAGAAAAATGAATTTCTCTCAAGTATTGTTTCCTAACCAAACGGAAGTTGACAATATGAAAGCTATAAATTCATCAGTCAATTCTACAGGAGATGAATATAACCTAAAAATATCTTTTAATTAAAAAAAATGCAATATTATAATAGATACCAAAATTTTCTAATAAATGGTCAACAAACTGTTGTTCCATTTGTTAATCTACCCCAAAGAGCATCAGACCAAAGATATTTTTATGTAAAAAATAAAAGTAGATTAGATAAAATTAGTTTCGAAAAATATGGAACACCATATTTTGGTTGGTTGATTTTGACCGCCAATCCTATTTACGGTGGATTGGAGACTAATATACCCGATGGTGCAATATTAATAATACCTTATCCATTAATAAGTGCTTTGCAAGGCTACAAAAGCGCATTAGATACACATATTTTTTATTATGGCCGTTAATGACATAACAAAATTTAGACAAATCTATAATCAAGAAAATAATATTTATGTAGAAGCAGACTACGATAATATTATTTTAATTGACCCAAACAAAGTTATAGATGCAAACAAGAACGTAAAAGATAGATACGTTCAACAAGAAAACCTTGTAATGTATGCAAACTTAGAAACTCAAATTATACCTAGAACAAAATTGGCAATTGGAGATACTTTTGATAGTCCTGTAGTGAATTCTCAAATTGCGTCCCTATCGAATTTTCCCGATGATTTAAAACTTAATTTTCTTAAACCTAAAGGTAAAAAAGCTTTTGATACAAGTTGGTCTGATGAATTTACGGGAAGAGGAGCCCGTGTTGGGAAAGGAATAAACCAAAACGCCGAATACAAAACTTTACAAAACGGTGAAAACGTATTCAAGCAAAAAGTTTTGAATTATGAAGACACCCAAACTTTGGGTATAACAAGAATAGAGGTGAAAATAAAACCCGCAAATGTCACTGAGGTTACTATAGATTTGATTGATATAAGAGGAAGAGCCTTATTTGAACAAGGTGACAACTCATTATATTCGGTTTTTTTTAATTTGCCATACCCTCCTTTTTTTCTTATATTAAAAGGGTATTATGGTAAAGCAATTAGATACCAACTTAGTTTAGTTGAATTTAATGCAAGTTTTGAACCTGATTCGGGTAACTTTAAAATTTCGTTGAAATTATTAAGTCGTAATTCTGCCATTTTGGCCGATAGTATTATTGCATACGCAAAACACTCACCTAAAATGTTTCAAACAGAAACAATAATTACAACCAATACATCAAACTCTTTTAATAATGGCGTTAATACTAATAATGTTCAAACTGTTGTTGAATCTATTGGTGTTCAAAAAATGAAAGAAGCGTATTCGGTATATAAGAGTAAAGGATTAATTACTTCCGATTTTCCTGAAATAACTATCGAAGAATTTATTGCAAAAATTGAAAACTTACCGGCTAATTTTCAAGCCGAATTAAAAAAGGCTGATTTTACAGTAATGAAAGATGTTCAAGATTTTCAAACAAACGTTATTAAACTAAGAAATGCTGTTTTTGCAAATTCTGTAAATGAATTTTTAGACCCTTCTGAAAAAATATTAAAAGGTCAAATACTCTACCCATACAAAGAAAGTATTTCCTATGATGATAGAATAAAATATAAAAACAGAGTTGAAACAGACATAAAAACCTACGTTGATGCTCTTAAGGCTAATAAAAGTTTTGGAACTAACGGAGAATATAAATTACCAAACGCAGGTAAAATACCAGGTGAAATACCTATAAAAATATCAATTACAGATGTTTTTGAAAAGGTAGATTTTAACAAACTTACTGATGATGAATTTAGACAAAGTTATGCAATTAACTATGGGAACAATCCAACAGATAACCAACTAAACAAATATATTACTGATTTTAAATCAACGAATCCAAACTTTATTTATAACGAAAAAACAAATCAGCTTGAAGATGTGCGTCCTGACTTTTATAAATTTGGTGATAAAGTTGGAAATTCTCCAAATTATGTTCCTGACAGTTTTTTAGACAAAATTCAAAAAATTAGTGACGAGTTAAATAGGAAAAATCAACAAATAGAGCAAGAGCTAACAGAATTTTTAGCCGACAAAGTAGTGAATGGGCCAAATTCTTTAGGATTTATACCAACTATACGAAACGTATGTGCAGTGATATTTGCAGGTCTTGATGGTTTTTACAGAATGATGGAAAACACACATCAGAGTGCATGGAATCAAAGAACAAACCCTACAAGATTAGCATCAATTATTCCCCCAACAAAAAAGTTTGGAGTCGACTCAAAAAATCTTGTAAACGGAACAAATTTATTGAATGATTTAAACGTTGTTTATCCTTGGCCACAATATTTTGAAAAAGAAAAACAAAAAGATGGGACAGAGTTGTATGTGATTAAATATCCTGGTGACCCATCTGTTATAAATACAACTAAAGGATTTGACGGCACTGTTTGGCCTGAGGTTGCATTTACTGAAGCTTACATGAATGCAATAACCCAAAAAATCGTACCACCAAATCCAAACTCGTATCCAAACTCAAAAAGTCTAAATGATGTATTATCCATAAATGCTCTTGAGTATCCATTCAAAGTAATCCCATACACTAACACGCAAGAACAAAGTTATTTGTATGAAATATTTGAAAGAAGTTACGTTGGTGCTCACTATGCTAAAATGAATAGAACAGGTTACAATACTGAAAACATATCAACATTTTTAGGTAACTTAGAGGCAAAAAATATTACAACAACAGCAGTTAAAAATAATACTCTTACACAACTACTAAAAGATTTCAGATTTACTTATACGACTTTTTTAAGTACACTTAGAAAAATATCTAACAATGGAACTGGTACAAATTGGACCTTATATTCTGATTCTAGTTTTGTTACAGAATATATTAAAAATCTTTTGGAATTAGATAGTGGAACAAAAACTTTAGACGTTTATAACAATGTTTATAGTTTTGATACTTTAAAAAATAGTTCGGTTGCAATCGATAAATCCATACCTTTACCTGACTCCATTAAAAATTTTATCAATGGTTCACAAGCAAACGACACATACTATTTAGATAATTACCCAATAACAAATGTTAATTGGTTAAAAACTAATTTACAAGGAGGTCAAAATATAACAACAGTTAATGATTTTAACAAAACACAAACGTTTTTATACTTGGATGAGAAAAAAACTTTGGGTAGAATAGACGAAACTGAAACTTTAAAAAACATTGGGGCCTTTGTTTCTAAATACGGATTTAAAAACTTTACCCAACCTTTTATGACAAATGTCACTAATAATGTGCCGGTAAATTCGCAAACCTCACTTAGTAGTTTTTATTCTACTAGATTAGAAAAAGACCTTTATTTAACTGAAAGTATTTTTGATTATGGAAATAGTTATAGTGGCCAAGTTGGTACAAAAATACAAACAACATCACTAATCAATACACCATATTTTGTAAATGCAATTGTTGAAGGAGTCGAAAATCAAAAAAACAATGTGACTAACCCATATGTTGCATTAGGTTATTTATACCTTAATTCACTTCCATTAATAACAACAAGAGAAAAATTAAAAACTTTCGATGAAACAAGTTCGATACCAACAGACTTGGATTATTTGGCATCAACTTTTAACAAATTTTCTGCAATTCATAAATTACCTTACGCATGGGTTTTGAAATATGGTAGTATATGGCATAGATATAAAAAGTATGTCGAAACGAATGTTGATATTTTAGATAATAAAATATGGAACAATTTTGACTATTTGAAAAGTTACGACACAACAGGAACTACCCCAAGTAGCGCTCTTAAAATAATTGTACCGGCATACACAGGCGGCTCAACACAAGTCGAAATCCAACTTCAAACAACCATACCTTTAGTAGTAAACCCAAGTCAAACTTTAGATAATATTACATTGGGTTTTTACCCTAAAGTTATAAACAATGTATATAGGTATTTTTACAGTAAAGATTTACCAATACTCACAACACCGACATATCAATCTTTTTTAGACGCTTACAATAATAACGGATTTAGAACAGCAACTAATCAATCGTCTGGTAAATTCTATACCTTTGGTTTTGATTTAACAAACCCAAATCGTTCATTGGGTAATAAAAACTATTACACATTTTTTGATAATCCCGAAAACAGTCAAAACTTTTTAATAATACCATCACAAGGAGGTATTAAAATTAATCAAACTAACTTTGAATGTTTTAATACTTTAGACCAAATAAAAGAAGAAGTTTTTAATAATAATTCTGTTTATAATGGTAGTGTAAGAACACTATGGGGTATTTCACAATTTGGTTACTTTAACAACTCACTTATTAGAAAACCACTACATAATGAATATCTCAAAACAATTTATACAGATAACTCTAAAAATTTAGATTTTGAACTAAGAAATACTACATCAACATACTCAAACATTGAAGAAATTTTTTCAGTGTTTGAACCTGAAATATTAGACAAATTTGAAAAGTTATTTTTAAGTTTTTGTAACCCAACACCATCAGTATCAGACATTGTTTTAATTGATGAAGTTACAAATTCAAATTATACTAACGTAGGCGGAGTAAGCAACGTTAAAGAAAAAAGACTATTTCATCAAATGGAAGCGCTATTTATGGTTCCAAAAAATAGTGTTTCACTTTTGAACGATGAAGCTCAAGACGGAATTCGTTTAGCTGAAAAACAAATATCTAATTTTTTCCCTAAGTTGGTAGATTTTTTAAACTTTGATTGTGTATTAAAGTTAGGTAACCCAGGAAATTTCAAAAGAAGAGTTTTTAATTACTTTAGTGGAAATGCTGCTTTCACACCTTTGAACCCATTAACAGTCCCAAATTATGTAAATGGAACACTACCGAGTGACGGCACAATTCTACCCCCAACTCTAATACAAAGTATCGCAGCGAAACCGGCCGAATGGAAAGCGTTAAAAAAATATGTTGGTGAATTCACTCAAGATGGTATTAAATATGCAGACTCAGGAAGTACAATTACTGATTTTTTTACTGCTAATAAAGGTATGGATGTTGAGTTTACTGTTTCAAACATAGAAACATTTTACCCACTAATTAGGTTATTTGCAAAACAAAAGTTAGAAGACCCAACCCTTAATAAAACTAAATTTCAACAGAGTATATCGAATTTTTTATTACAACAACAAAATTTTAACTCAGAAAATTTAACTCAAACCTTTACAAAACTTAATGCAGACCTACCAACAGTAACAGTGAAAAATTCAGGTATAGTTTATTCGTCTGCAGGTAATGTTGCGAAATTAGAAACGTATTCGTTACTTAAAACAATGAATGATAAGTGGATTAGCGGAACCGACTTTTTGAATAAAACAATTTTTGAAGATTTTTTATTTCAAGATAAGGCCGGAAGAGATGTTGGTAACGAAATTACAATAGATTTAGAAAAAATTAAAGATTTACTTAAAAGTAATGACAATTCAAGTATGTTGGCGGTTGTAAGTAATATATGTGCAAACAACAATATGATTTTTTACGCACTTCCCGCTTACGTTAATTTTTATGGAATCCAACAGGCGGTTGCAACAAACCAAAGCATACCTGTTGATGCAACAGAAACACTATTTGGAACTTTTTTAGATGTTGACTATATAAAGGCAACCCCCAAATTTCTGTTGATGTATGTTGGTAAACCTTCCGAATTTACAGCATCTAACGCAGCATACTCAAGGTTTGCTGATGACAGTTTTGACATACGTAAGTCTTCAGACAATCCTTTAAGGCGCCCATCAAGTCCAAACGAAGATTATTCAAAGAAAAATAGAGTAGTTGGTTTTAGTGTTGATTACGGAACTCAAAACCAAAGCATATTTAAAAGTGTATCGATAGATATGTCTGAGAAAAAAAATACGGCGGAATCTAATAAGTTGTTTGCACAACTTGGAGCTTCAGTAGCTGGTGATAAAGTGGCTCAACAAACAGTATCATTATATAGTATTTACAAAAGTAGAAGTTATGTTGCAAAAGTTGATATGATGGGAAATGCCATGATACAACCGACCATGTATTTTAATTTAAGACACGTTCCTCTTTTCTATGGTCCTTACATGGTTTTGAGCGTATCACACAGCGTAGCGCCTGGTAAATTTGAAACATCATTGGAAGGTGTTAGAGTATCAAGATATAGTCTACCACAACCGAATAGTTTGATTGACACATTAAATCAAAATTATTTAAATGTCTATAAAGAATCGATATTGAAAGAAACAAAAGTATCAGAGGCTGTGGTAAATGTAGATACCAAACAAGGGACAGTTGAAGCGGGTTCATTACAGGCTCCTGAAAACATATGTTTGACCGCCACAACTTTCACTACGGTTCCTTTTGTAGACATTAATCTTACACCAATAACTTCCACGGATTTACAAACATTATTAAATAGTAAAATAACGACCGCCCTTGCAAAACTTAAACCATTATATTATGGAATTGCTTTTACAAGAATTAATAACAAAGTTGACTTAATTTCCTGTAGCGCTCCAAATTATAACTTGTTTGAAATATCAACATCAAACAATTATGGTGGTAGTATGAATAGTTTAATTACTCAACAAGTGTGTTTAACAACGGCCTTAGAAGACACTAGTGTTTCTAAACCATACGCAGTATTCGAAAGTTTTGAAAAAGGGTTAGAATTTTTTAATTCCTTAAATCAAGCATTTTTACCAATAATTGAAAGTTTAAAAAATTCAAGTACAGAAACAACAGATGCTAAAAAATACGCAGAAGCATACTCACTTTATACTTTATTTAGAGTTGAAGGTCGATTTGTGAGTCCTGCTGGTGGTGTAGTACTTTACACTAACTTACCAACAAGCGCCGCTGATTTTACACTTAGAAAAGCACAAAAAGTTAATTCAAGTTTTCCGGACATACTAGATATTTATAATAGGTATAAAACGGTTTTCGAGAACGCATATGTGTTATTTTTCCCATAACCTAATATTTATAATAAAAAAACTATGGAAATTAAAATGTTATTAGACAACTATCTTAGAAAAGATACTAAAATCGCGCAAAAAGACAAAGGTAATGGATACCAAGAAGTTTGCGATTTGGACACAGGTGATTGTTACACAATAAGAATAAAAGACGGTCTTATTGAACGCGTAGACAACACAATTAAAACAAATAAAACGTTAAAAGTCGAAACCCCAACAGGGACTAAAACATTGTTAAATGGATAAAAAATGAATATAGAAAAACAAATCCTTGAAGAGTTAAGAAGATTTAATCAAATCACAAGTTACATTAATGAACAAGAAGTTTCACCGGCACCTGACACAGGAGCACCAACAGCACCTGACACAGGAGCACCACCAGCACCTGAAGCAGGAGCACCACCAGCACCTGAAGCAGGAGCTGCACCCGCACCTGATGCAGGAGGAGCTGAAGCAATTCCAGAGCCTGTTGATGTCAAGTCAGACCCTGATGTAGAAGAAGTAGATACAGAAAAAAAAGATGAAGAAGAAGAAACTGAAGAATTGGACATAACTGATTTGGTGACAACACAACAAGAAATTAAAACAAAACAAGAAGAATTTATGGACGGAATGTTCCAAAAAATTAATGACTTGGAAACCAAGTTGAACCAAATGGACCAAATAATGTCAAAAATAAATTCTATCGAAAGTAAAGTTGAAAAATATAGAACAAAAAGTCCTGAAGAAAAACTTATGTTACGTTCATTAGATTCATACCCATATAATCAAAAACTTACAGATTATTTTGAAGACAAAAAAGAAGATTTTGAAAAACAAGGTAAAGATGAATATATTTTAACTTCCGACGAGGTTGAAAACTTTTCACCAAACGAAGTTAAAAAAACTTTTGGAATTTTTGACCAAGATGAAGACGAAAATACATTTTAATTTTTAAATTGATGTTATAAATTGAGGGAAGAATTATCTTCCCTTTTTTATTTGACAAAATCTATTTTTCAGTTATATTCTTATAAAGATAAAAGAGTAATAATTAAAAATTTATTTATGGCAAATTCAGTATTAGATTCAGTACTAGCACAGTACGAAAAGAACTCAACAACTACGAGTTCACAAAAAACAAACATTTCTCAAGAAGACAGATTAAAGAAGTATTTTTCAGCAATTCTTCAAAAGAATGAAAAGTCGGCATCACGAAGAATTCGTATCCTACCTACCAAAGATGGTTCATCACCATTTGTTGAAGTTTGGTATCACGAAATTCAAGTAAACGGACAATGGGTTAAGTTGTATGACCCTGATAAAAATGACAATGAACGTTCACCATTAACTGAAGTTTATAATGAACTTATTTCCACAGGAAAAAAAGAAGACAAAGATTTGGCGTCACAGTATCGTTCACGTTTATTTTATATTGTTAAAGTAATCGACCGAGACAACGAACAAGATGGAGTTAAATTTTGGAGATTTAAACACAACTACAAACAAGAAGGCGTATTGGACAAAATCTTACCCATTTGGAAAGCAAAAGGTGATGTAACAGACGCCGAAAAAGGACGTGATTTAATTATCGAACTTATAAAGGCAAAAACCCCACAAGGAAAAGAGTATACCGTAATTCAAACTATTATGTATGATGACCCACAAATATTACATACAGATAAAGTTATCATGGAGGATTGGTTACAAGATGAACTTACTTGGAATGACGTATATTCAAAAAAACCTGTAGAGTATTTAGAGGCTGTCGCTGTTGGAGAAACTCCAATTTGGAACTCTGAACTTAAAAAATATATCTATGGTGAAGAGGCTGAAATTTCACTTGGAGGTGGAAAACAAACAAAACAACCGGTTATTGACCTACAGGCTAACGACGAACCTGCAGAAGATTTACCATTCTAATTCAAACTAACTATACGGGCTCGGTAAATGAGCCTGTTTTTATTAACTTTCAAAAAAAACAAAAAAAATGAACAGATTTATTGCAGAAAAACTAAAAGACGCTCTTGTAAAAAAATATGAATCAGACATTGCAGATGCTGAAGCTCGTTTATATGTTTATTTTACAAATCCTGTTGGGATTGGAGAACACCCACAACACACAGAAGAAATGGATAATTTGGTTGAACAGCTAGCAAATGCAAAAGATAAATTAGACACAATTAACAACTTAGAAATTTACGAAATATAATCATGGCTATTAAAAAAAATGATTTTAGTTCACTGAAGAAAAAGTTTTCAACTTCAGCGAAGTATAAACCACAAAGATTTTTCGATTTAGGTGGTGATTTTCTTGATGCTGTTGGTCTACCAGGACCAGCTATTGGACACCTTAATATGTTTTTAGGTCACTCAGATACGGGTAAAACTACCGCTCTTGTTAAAACTGCGGTTGATGCTCAAAAAAAAGGAATACTTCCTGTTTTTATAATTACAGAACAAAAATGGTCTTTTGAACATGCAAAACTTATGGGTTTTGACTGTGAAGAAGTTGTAGATGAAGAAACAGGCGAAGTTGATTGGGATGGATTTTTTATTTTCAACAACGACTTCGAATACATCGAACAAATAACAGATTACATTAATAGTTTATTAAACGCTCAAGAAAAAGGAGAGTTAGAATATTCACTATGTATAATGTGGGACTCTGTAGGTTCTGTTCCATGTAAAATGACATATGAAGGTCGTGGCGGGAAACAACATAACGCTGCGGCTTTGGCGGATAAAATTGGTATGGGAATAAACCAAAGAGTTTCTGGTTCTCGTAAGTCAGACTCTAAATATGAAAATACTTTGATAATTGTAAACCAACCTTGGGTAGAGTTACCTGACAATCCATTTGGACAACCTAAAATAAAAGCAAAAGGCGGCGAGGCTATTTGGTTGAATTCATCTTTAGTATTTTTATTTGGAAATCAAAAAGGCGCGGGAACAACTAAGATTACGGCAACTAAAGACAAAAGAACCGTTAAGTTTGCCTCAAGAACTAAAGTGTCTGTGATGAAAAATCACATAAATGGTCTTGGATATGATGATGGTAAAATAATTGTAACGCCGCATGGTTTTATTGCTGGTAAAGACACAACTGAAGAAAAACTAAATATAGAAAAATACAAAAAAGACTATGCAGATTATTGGAAAGACATAATTGGTGTGGATGGCGATTTTGATTTGAAAGAAGAAAAAGAATGAGTAGAGTAGTAACAATTAAAAATTAGTGAGTGTCAAAGACATTACTCGTAGACGGAAATAATTTATTGAAAATTGGTTTTCATGGTGTTAGAGAATTTTATCACGATGGAAAACACATCGGAGGTATTTGGCACTTTTTGAATACTTTACGTAAATTTTTAGAAGAGTCTAATTTTGACAAAGTTGTTGTGTTTTGGGACAGTAACAGGAGCACGTCACGAAGAAGATTGATTTACCCTAAGTATAAGTTGAACAGAAAAAGTTCAGAAAACGAATTAAAAGAAGAATCTTTCAACATTCAAAAACAAAGAGTAAAACAATACTTGGAAGAAATGTTTGTGAGACAATTAGAGGTCGAACATTCAGAAGCGGATGACTTAATAGCATACTATTGTAGTATATCTGAAGACGAACATAAAACAATATTCTCAAGTGATAGGGACCTAACACAGCTCATTTCAGACAAAGTTACTATATATTCACCATCCAGCAAAACTTATTTCAAATTAGGGGATAAAATTAAACTTTATGAAAATCTAATTCCCCACTATAATGTTAAAACAGTTAAAATAATAACGGGTGATGATTCAGATAATATTGATGGCATATTTTATCTTGGTGAAAAAACATTACTGAAATTTTTTCCTGAACTACTTGAAAAACAAATTGAGTTCGACGATATTTTAACAAAAGGTGAAGAATTAATCAAAGAAAATAAAGATAATGTCGCACTTCAAAATCTATTAACTGGAAAAACTAAAGAAGGTATATTTGGATTAGAGTTTTTTGAAATAAACAAAAAACTTGTAGACTTAAGTAATCCTTTAATTGACGAAGACGGTAAAAAGATGGTCTACCGTTACTATTTTGAAAGTTTAGACCCCGATGGAAGAGGTTATAAAAACCTTATAAGGATGATGATGGAAGATGGTTTATTTAAGTTTTTACCTAAAACTGATAATAATTGGACATATTTTCTAACGCCATTTTTAAAACTAACAAGAAAAGAAAAAACAAAATTTAAAAGAAAAAACTAAAATTATGAAAGAAAATCAAGACATTACAAAAATTGAATTTTTAATTACCTTAAACGATAACTTTGTAGTCCAAAGATTTTTTAATGTAAGAGGATTCAACCCAAAGGCTAAAAATAGTCTTGAGTTATTAAACTACGTTACGAGTTTATCAAATGACTTACAAACAAAACTAAGAAATAAGTCGGTTTTTTATATGTTGGAAAATCGATATCAAATCGAACAAGACCCTTCCATATTAGAAACCGCAAATACAGATGGTCCAGAATATTTTAATATTATTATAAAAATAGGAAATGAGACAATTTGTCATAGAACTATAGACGCTAAACTATACCCACCAAAGGCTAGATATACTCTGGATATAAGACCAACAATAAAAACCATACTAAAGGATCTAACTGACATTTTTTCATCTAAAAATTTATATTACAAATACTTAAACTATTCACTCGATTAAGAATATTTATCAAATATTAAAAAAAAATAATATGTCAGACAAAAAAAACTTTGGTTATTTAGGTAATACTTTTCAAATCCAACTACTTAATAATATTATCCTTTATAAGGACTTTTCCAACTCAATCTTAGAAGTAATTGACCCACATTATTTTGATAACCAGTATTTCAGAATTATATGTCAGATGGTTAAAGAGTTCTATTCAAAATATGAACACACACCAACTTTTGACACATTGGAACAACTTACCAAGTCAGAAATATCATCACCAATGGCTCAAAAAAGTATTTTAGATACTATTGAACAGGTCAAAAACGTATCAGATGAAGGCTCTTCTTTTGTTCAAGAAAAATCATTAAAGTTTTGTAAACAACAAGAGTTACAAAAGGTAATGACAAAGGCTCAATTCATTATCGATAAAGGTGACTTTGAAAGTTATGACCACCTTGAAGAAATGGTAAGAGGGGCTCTACAAGTTGGTGAAGTTGATAAAGGAACAACAGATGTATTTTTCAACTTAGATGAGGTGTTAGATGACGATTATAGGCACCCAATTCCAATAGGTATCTCTGGTATTGATAATTTATTAAGGGGAGGTTTGGCAAAAGGAGAAATTGGTGTTATTTTAGCGCCCACAGGTGTCGGTAAGTCTACATTTACAACTAAAATTGCAAATCACGCATTTAATTTAGGTTACAATGTATTACAAATATTTTTCGAAGATAATTCGAAAATTATTCAAAGGAAGCACATTACTTTATGGACCGGTATACATCCTGATGATTTGTCAGAAAACAGAAAAAGTGTTATTGAAAAAGTAAAACATATTCAATCATCAAGAAAAAACAAATTGATTTTAAAAAAGTTACCGTCAGATACAGTAACAATGAATCAAATTAAGAATCAAATTAGAAAAATGATTGCTGAGGGCAATAAAGTAGATATGATTATTTTAGATTATATTGATTGTGTGGTTGCTGATAAAGTGTTGAAAGACGAGTGGAAAAGTGAAGGGTCGGTTATGAGAGCTTTCGAGGCCATGTGTCATGAGTTAGATTTAGCGGGTTGGACAGCAACACAAGGTAATCGTAATTCGATTTCATCTGAAGTGGTTACAACAGACCAAATGGGTGGGTCAATCAAAAAAGCACAAGTTGGACACGTAATTATAACGGTAGCTAAAAGCCTACAACAAAAAGAAATGAACTTGGCAACAATAGCAATTACAAAGTCAAGAATAGGTAAAGACGGAATTGTATTTGAAAACTGTAAGTTTGATAATGCATTATTAGAAATAGACACAGAACAAAGTATGACTTTTTTAGGTTTGGAAGAACAAAAAGAAGAAAAAAACAAAAATCGTGTCAAAGAACTCTTAGAAAAAAAGAGATTAAAAGAACAACAATCTTAATTTAATTAAACTATGGAAAAAATATTAACAGAAAACACTGGACGTTTTGTCATCTTCCCAATTGAACACAACGACATATGGGAATACTATAAACAACATCAAGCGGCATTTTGGACGGCAGAAGAAGTTGATTTAACAAAAGACATCAGAGATTGGGAAAATCTAACTGATAATGAAAAATTTTTTATTAAAAATGTTTTGTCATTTTTTGCCGCTTCAGATGGTATTGTAAATGAAAATTTAGCCGAAAACTTTTATCGTGAAGTACAATACCCCGAAGCTAAGTTCTTTTATGGTATGCAGTTAGCAATGGAAAACATTCACTCTTTAATGTATTCATTATTGATTGATACATACATTAGTAACCCAAAAGAAAAAGATGAATGTTTCAACGCAATTGACAGACTACCAGCAGTTAAGAAAAAAGCAAAATGGGCTTTGAATTGGATTAAAAACGCATCGTTTGCCGAAAGATTGGTTGCGTTTGCGGCGGTTGAAGGTATTTTCTTTTCAGGTTCTTTTTGTTCTATCTTTTGGATGAAATCAAGAGGAATTATGCAAGGTCTATGTAACGCAAACTCACTTATTTTTAAAGATGAAAACTTACATTGTGATTTTGCCATTCACCTATTGAATAACCATGTTGAAAATAAACCATCTGAAAAAAGAATAAAAGAAATAGTCCTTTCAGCTTTAGAAATTGAAAAAGAGTTTATCATTGAATCATTACCGATTTCTTTAATTGGGATGAACTCAGATTTAATGAAACAATATCTTGAGTTTGTAGTTGATGGGTTACTTGTTAAACTTGGATGTTCTAAAGAATATAACGTAGAACAACCATTTAAATTTATGGAACAAATCGCAGTTGAAACAAAAGGAAATTTCTTCGAGTCTAGAACTGTTGAATATCAAAAAGCAAAGTTGAACGAAACAATAACATTTACAGAAGATTTCTAAATTATAAACTATGTCATTGAAAATTATTAAAAGAGCGGAAGAAAATGTCGCTTTTAATCCACAAAAAATTTACAATAGAGTTAAACGCTCAGCAAAAGGTCTGAATGTAAATTCTGATGAAATTTTTATAAAAGTAATAACATCTGTCCCTACAGAAGGAGAAGTAACGACAAAAGAGCTAGATAAGTTAATTTATGAAATAGCGGCATCATATACTGGTAGTCATCACGATTATTCAAGATTGGCATCATCAGTTGCAATTTCTTCTTATCACAAAGAAACTTCGGATAGTTTTTCAGAAACCATTAAAGAATTATATTCTGACGGAATTATTCATGAAGAATTAATTAAAAAAATTGATGAATATGGTTCTAGTCTAATCGACTCAGTAATTAATCATGATAACGATTATAACTTTGACTACTTTGCTTGGAGGTCACTACAAGAAATGTATTTGTTGAAAAAACCAAATGGTAAAGTAATTGAAAGACCACAACATATGTATATGAGAGTTGCTCTTTGGGTTACAGATACTTTCGAAGATGCGGTTGATTATTATAAGTCTTTATCTAATCAGTTAATTTCAAAAGCAACTCCCATAATGATTAATTCAGGAACCAAAGTTCCACAATTAGCATCTTGTGTTTTACATTACAATAACTATGACTCAAGACAAGGTTTATTAGGCACAATAAATGACATATCAACTTTTTCTTCCGATGCTGCTGGTATAGGTCTTTCAATGTCTAACATTAGAAGTAAAGAAAGTAGAATTACAACCTCAGGTGGTTATGCGGGTGGATTATTAAAATACCTTAAAATTGTAAATGAATCATTAAGATTTTTTAACCAACAAGGAAGACGACCTGGCTCAGCGGCCATTTATTTAGAACCATGGCACAAAGATATTTTTGATTTATTAGACATTAAAAAGAATACAGGTGCCGAAGAATTAAGAGCTCGTGACTTATTTACTGCACTTTGGATTCCTGATAATTTTATGAGAGCTGTTAAAAATAACGGAGATTGGTATTTGTTTTGTCCAAACGACATTAAAAAAGCGGATTTAAAACCATTACAAGAATGTTATGGTGATGAATACGAGGAGGTATACAATAATGCGGTTCAAATGGGATTGGGTAAAAAAGTTTCAGCACAAAGAATTTGGTCAAAAATTGTAGAATCACAAATTGAAACTGGCGTTCCTTACTTGTGTTCAAAAGATAACGCTAATAAAAAAACCAATCACCAAAACATAGGTGTCATTAAACAATCAAATCTTTGTAATGAAATTTACCAATATACAGATGAAAACACTACTGCAATTTGTACACTATCTTCTATGGTTTTAAAAAACTTTGTAAATGGAAATAAATTTGATTTCGAAAAACTTTTTAATGAGGTTAGAAAAGTTGTAAGAGCCTTGAATAAGGTTGTAGACATCAATAACTACTCAACGAAAAAAGGGTTAAAAGGAGGTCTTGAGCAAAGAGCAATTGCTATCGGAACTCAAGGGTTGGCCGATGTATTTTATTTAATGGACTACATTTTCACATCTGATGAGGCAAGAAAACTGAACAAAGAAATCTTTGAAACAATTTATTACGCGGCCATTTATGAAAGTAACCAACTTTGTATAAAAGGTAAGTACAGACCTTACAAATTTTTCAAAGGGTCACCAATGTCAAAAGGTATTTTCCAATTTGATATGTGGGGAATTGATGAAACAAATCTTTCTGGAATGTGGAATTGGAGTAAACTGAAGAAAAGTGTTTCTGACTATGGTATTTGTAATTCTTTATTTACCGCTCAGATGCCTGTTGCGTCATCGGCTAAAATTACAGGTTCATTTGAAATGACTGAACCAGCACATTCAGCATTATTTAACAGAAGAGTTGTTGGTGGAGAAATAATGATTGTAAACAAATACCTCATAAATGACTTTGAAAAAATTGGTATTTGGTCAGAAGACTTAAAAAACGAAATTATTATAAATGAAGGTTCAATTCAAAATATTAATTTTAACAATTATTTAGACACTGAAGACAAAAATTACAATAAGAAAGTTAAAAGAATTGAACATTTAATTCCTAAATACAAAACAATTTGGGAGATTTCACAAAAGCAACTTATTGATATGGCATCAGAACGAGCACCATTTATTGACCAATCACAATCAATGAATATATATATGGCAAACCCAACATTATCAAAGATTACATCATCACATTTTCACTCATGGGAAAGTGGTTTGAAAACACTTTGTTATTATGTTAGGACAAAGGCAATATCAACAGGAGCGAAACATTTGGCCTTAGATATGTCAAAAAAACAAACCCCACCTTCACCAAAACCTGATAGGGTATTTAATGAAGGTATTTTACCTAAAAGACCAACAGATTCTGAATTTGAGTGTTTTGGTTGTTCTTCTTAAATTTAATCCGAGATTACTCTCGGATTTTTTGTTTTATGTTATTTAACTAAAAATATTGAATATTATATTTATTAAATATGGCACAAGGAAATACTTATGGAGTTATTTTTCCATTTAGAGAAAGTCCTCTAAATTATTACTTCGGTTTGAGTGAAAACGCTGGTGATGAAATTAGAGCTAATCTTCTACATCTACTATTAACCGCAAAAGGAAGTAGATATTATAATCCTGATTTTGGAACTAGGATATATGAATATATTTTTGACCCACTTGATGGCGAAACTTTTGATGCTATAAAATCAGAAGTCCAACAGCAAATTGAAAAATACATACCAAACTTAACCATTAATGATATAAGTGTTGTGCCGTATTTGCAGTCTGACGAGGCGCCAGGAGAATTGAATCAAGATTTATTAGGAACTAGTGAGATATATAAAATTCCTGGTAAAGAAACACAAGAATATACCGCTAAACTTACTATAGATTATACTGACGATAATAGTGCTTTTGGTTCAAGGGAATTTATAATACTTAATATATAATATGGCAACACAAAAAATTAACTATACTAGTAGAGATTTTGATAGTCTAAGAAAAGACCTGATTAATTACACACAACAATACTACCCCGACATAATCCAAAATTTTAACGACGCTTCAATTTTTTCAGTGTTGATGGATTTAAATGCCGCTATAGGTGATAATTTACATTTTCATATTGACAGAAGTATACAAGAAACTGTTTTACAATATGCTCAGCAAAGGTCCTCTATTTTTAATATTGCAAGAACATATGGATTAAAAATTCCAGGTTTTAGACCATCAGTTGCCCTTGCAGACATTTCGATACAAGTTCCGGCATTTGGAGATAATGAAGATACTCGTTATCTTGGTATCTTAAGAGCAGGTGCTCAGTTTAATGGAGGGGGTCAAACTTTCGAAACGGTTTATGATGTTGATTTTTCAACTCAATATAATAATGAAGGGTTTAATAACAGAACTAAAGTTCCTATTTTTGACGCTAACAATAAAATAATTAGTTATATAATGACTAAAAGAGAAGTGGTCGTTAATGGCGTGACTAAAGTTTATAAACAGGTTGTTAATGCTTCAGACGTTATTCCATTTTATAATTTCTTTTTACCTGAAAAAGATGTGTTGTCTGTGACAACTATAATTCAAAAAGACGGAACACAATATCAATCAACACCAACTAATGCGGAATTTATAACAAGCCCAAATAAATGGTACGAAGTGGATGCTTTAGCAGAAGACACCGTCTTTATCGAAGACACTACAAAACCAATTGATAATGCGGGTATAAAAGTTGGAAGATATATTAAAACAGATAATAGATTTATTTCTGAATACACACCTGAAGGGTATATGAAAATTCAATTTGGTGCGGCAACAACAACACCAAATCAACAATTACAACAGTTTGCAAATATTGGAATACCCTTGAAAATACAAAACTACCAAAATAACATAGGATTAGGTTTAACTGTAACACCAAATACCACCTTATTTGTTCAATACCGAGTTGGTGGTGGAACGGCGTCAAATGTTGGTGTTGGAGCCATTAATCAAGTAGGGTTGATTGACTTAGCGGTTAACGGGCCATCACCCCAAATTAATCAAAGCGTTATTCAGTCAATTAAAGTAAATAATGTTACAAGTGCTGTCGGTGGAGCAAATCAACCAACAATCGAAGAAGCAAGAAATATGGTTGCATTTAATTTTGCGGCACAAAAAAGAGCCGTAACCGTAAATGATTATAAATCCTTGATTGACACAATGCCTGGTAAATTTGGAGCGCCGGCAAAAGTTGCAATTACAGAAAATAATAACAAAGTAACCGTTCAAATTTTATCTTACGACGGAGATGGTAATTTAACACAAACAGTTCCAAACGCACTTAAAACAAATCTTGCAATTTACCTTTCTAAATATAGAATGATAAATGACTACATATCTATTGATGTCGCTAAAGTAATTGACTTGGAATTTGAAATTTCAGTTGTGATAGAAAACAATACCGCCCAAAGTCAGATAATTGCCCAAATAATAGACCAAGTTTCTAAATATATGAACCCTCAAAACAGGGACTTAGGGCAAAATGTAAATGTTTCAGATGTTAGAAACTTAATACAAAATACTGCCGGTGTCAGTACCTTAACGGATTTGAAAATTTACAATAAGGTTGGAGGGCAGTATTCTTCATCAGAAACATCACAAAGATACGCCGACATTGAAACAAAACAAATTCTTTTGATTGACGATACTATTTTTGCAGAACCTGACCAAATTTACCAAATTAGATTTGACTCAAGAGACATCAATGTCAGAGTCAAACAACTAAGAACTGTAGACTTCTACTAAATCATTTATTTTATTTCTTAGATGATTAGTTTTTAATAAAAAACCTAAATTATCTATTTATTTTAAAATAATTAATGACAAAAACATATAGACTTAAGGCTCAACCACTAAAGGACCAAAATTTAAGAATCAGTGTAACCCAAGATTTTGACTTTTTAGAAATACTTTCTCTCAAATTGAGACAAGAGGATGTATACACTAGATTTTGTGCCGATTATGGTGTAGTAGCAGGAAGAGTTGTAGTTAACGGTGGTTATGGTGTCCCCAACGCCAATGTGTCAATTTTTGTCCCTTTGGATGTTTTTGATGAAAACGACCCAATAATATCAACATTATACCCTTACAAAAGACCTGAACAAAAAAACGAAGATGGTTTTAGATATAATCTACTACCATACGTTCAAGAGTATGGCGGTCACATGCCTACTGGCACGTTCCCAGATGTGGAGGACGTTCTTAAAAGAAAAGAAGTACTACAAATTTACGAAAAATATTATAAATACACCGTCAAAACAAATGAAAGTGGTGATTTTATGATTGTTGGAGTGCCTTTAGGTATTCAAACTGCTGTATTGGATTTAGATTTATCTAATATTGGTTGTTTTTCATTAAGACCTTCAGACCTAATAAGATTAGGTCGAGGAAGTTCAGAACAATTTGATGGAGACAAATTTAAATCATCAACCGACTTAGATTCTTTACCACAAATTGTTGGACAAAAAAAAGACATTGATGTTGCATCTTTTTGGGGTGAAGAAAATATTTGTAATGTTGGTATCACAAGAGTTGATTTTGATTTAAGAGATTTAGGAATCGAAATAACACCTCAGGCGGTTTTTATGGGGTCTATATTTTCTACAAGTGAAGAGGATTTTCTAAAATCAAACTGTAAACCAAAAAAAGACTCTGGAAACTTATGTGATTTAGTAACAGGGCAAGGTAGGATTTTAGCCATTAGACAAACAATTAATTATGATGTAAACGGTAGACCCGCTTTGGAACAGTATTCTTTACCTGAAGGTGGAAAAGTTATTGACGACAACGGGACTTGGTTGGTAAATGTTCCCATGAATTTAGATTATGTTACAACAAATGAATTCGGAGAACAAGTGTTGTCAACAGACCCGAATGTCGGAATACCAACAAAAGGTAAATATAGATTTAGAATTCAATTCCAAAATGAAGATGGTATGAGGGCTAGTGTATTAAGAGCCGATTATCTCGTCCCAAACGTAAAAGAATGGGGATGGACAAATGCAAATGTAGATACACCAACAGACCCCGCTGCGCAGTTAAAATCATATGCCTTTAGTTTAGAGTGGGATGACTACGGAGATGTTAATACCACAATAGGTCAACAAATGATTCAAGAGGCCGTCAATTGTCAAGATAAATTTTACGAGTTGCATTTCAACAAGGTTTATACTATTTCTAATTTTATTGATAGGTGGAAATGGGGATTTAATAGAAGTAGACACTTGGGAATTAAAGAAATAACAGACAGAAGATGCACAACAACAACAAATAGATTTCCAGTCAATGATGGTGTAAGAAACTTTGACTTTATTTTTTTCCTATTTAGTTTATTAACAATTTTAATGACCCCAACGTTTATAACTTTAATAATTATTTTACATGTATTGGCCTTTTTATATCCGATAATACGAATTATTATAAATTTAATAATACGGTTGATTAATGGTGTCATTTATGGTATTTGTTTGGCGATAAGATTTATAACTTTTGGAGCAAGACCGAAAGGTGGTTGTAAAAGAGAGCCGATAAAACCTTTAGATAAAACCAACCCTTTTAAAAGAATATCCTTACCGATGTTGTCTTATCCTGATTGTGAAGCTTGCTCTTGTACCGATGAACCACTAACAGAAGACGCGACACAATCCCCGTTTGCACAGACTGCAAACGCTTCAATATCGTCACAAAATAATAGCTCACTTGGAGACACAAATTCCACAGTTAGTTTCAGCACCTATAATTCGATATTAGCGGCAAACTCTAATGATGTTCCTGCTTACAACAATGGGGTTGCACAAGCAATGGCGGGTTACCAATTTCAAAATTTAGGAAATAATGATGATAAACTAATAAAAACACCAATTGCTGAAATTCCTGCTCAAGGTGGAATAAAATTTTTAGCAAATGACATTACATTGTCACAATCTTTAAATCTTGCAAATTTAAGACAAAGATATTTTGATGGGGAAAACCTCATTCAAACCACTGTTAGAAACACAATTCCAAATACAATAACAGTTGATGCGTCACAACCATTTACCGATAGTGTATTAATGTTATTTGTCGATAGTGGAACATTCAATGGATTACCACCTGGACAAATATTAACATTCCAAGATGTTAGTAAAATTAATGACCCTAACTTAACAGGAATTACAAACGCTAATCAATTTAACACTAATAGTATTACAGGCACAACCTTGTTTAACGCATCAAGTTTAGTTACGGTTCCTGTGAATTATATAAATCAATCAGGAACACAACAAACCGCAAACTTGAAGTTAAAAATCTCTGAAGATGGAAAAGATTATAAATTTCCTGCCGGTGTCGAATACTTTCAAGTAATTACAGGAGGGACTGTAACACAGTTTTCTGGTTTGACAAATACCTCGGGAGGATTATTAAATAAATACCTATTTAAAAAAACACAAAGATTTTGTTATGGTCTGTTACCTCAACAGTGTGACTATGTATTCCCAATTAAATTTATTGATGATTTTGCAAATTACGAGGTAATTTTCTTAACAAGAGGAACTGACCCATATACAGAAAAACAAAATATCAAATATGACTTATCAAAACTATTTGGTTACAACTTAGGAACTGGACCATTTGTTGAGGGTAGTTATTACTTGAATATACCAATTCAACAAAATACGGGTAGTGGTTTGTGGTTTAATGATTATAAAACACCAGAATCACATTTAGTTGCAAATAACACGAACGTTTCTCTTTATCATCCGTCATTTGGATTTACTCCTGACGCTACATTATTTTCGGCGTTTACAAATAACAGCCCATATTATTATAACTCGACCGATAAATCACAAAGCACGTTTAAAGCTTATAGTTCAGATGTTCTTAGTTTGGGGTATTTTACATTACCACAAGGTGTGTATTCTAATATTCAACCAAGTGTTTGGAATAATAGATTAGCATTCCAATGGACAAACGGTGTTTTAACTCCTCAAGGTAATATTGAAGGTGGTTCATTAATCGCGTCTACTGCAGTTCCTGGAACTCCATTAAACACTACAAATACAACAACAAGAGTTTACTCACCAGCCTACCACACAACAGTAAATACAAATATTACAGTATCAAACTCAACAAATATTGTTTTCAGGTCAGATAGATTGCCAACTTCAGATATAACAGAAGTAAGTGGTAATAGTTCTTTTAGTTTATTTTTAAACGACAACTTTTTTATATACACTGTTGATGGTGGTGGAGGAGTTACTTTAGCTCCCACAACTAATGGACCTGGTGATACAACAAACAACGCTCAAGACATTACAGGAGACACACCAAGTCAAATTTCAAATACTATTTTAGCATCATTAAACTGTGAAAATATGACAGTATTAAAATGTTACCAAGGTGGAGGAACATCATTTTCAGTTCAAAATCCTTGTAGTGAAAACCCCAACGGTAAAAGAATGTCTGGAGGTTGTTATAAGTTTGTTGATAACCCACTGATTGTTTCAATACCAAAAGACATAACTTACTTTTTTGAATGGAAGACTAGATTTAGAATGGTATTTGCCGCATGTAGAGGAATTTTCTCTCACGTATTTCAAAACAATTGGGTTAATGGAACATTATATATGTTTTCATTAAAAAAACAAACAATTTTTAGTATTACAGGACAACCTAAAAAATATAAGTTTTGTGGAACACCTGATAGTACATTACGACCACATCAAGGACCAATATTTTACACTCGTGGAACTACCAATTCACTTTTCTATAGAAGTGCAGTATACGATGGAAATAACTTTATTGGTCAAAAACCAAGACAGGGAACATTCTTAAACCCAACATTACAAGATGCTAACTTTAAAGGGATGAATACTCGTAATCTTTTTTTTCCAACGACAATTATGGATTTGGGGCCAAGAGATGAATTCACAAAACAAATTTGTACTAACCCTAATTTCGAAGGATATTTAATTGAAACAATCAAAAGCACATCATATAATGACAGTTCAGAAATTTTACAACTTTTTATCATATCAAGACTTATAAACTCAAACTTTTGGGGACAAGTTTTAGGTTTAGGAGATGCATCGATAAATAAAATGTTTTCGAGAAGTGAAGATAGAATAGATGGTGATGTTGCACAAATGTTTTCAATAAACTCTGAATACGGTATAGAAGAATTTGATGAAGACAACTATTCTGACAATGAACTTTATTTAGGAACGGGAGATGCACTTATGGGGATATTTTTTAGTTCTAATACGGTAAACAGACTAACCTTGAGTCCAGGTATTCAAACCTTTACACCATCACTAACAAACTTTTTCGGGTATCCAAAAACACAAGTTGTTCCAACATATCAATGGAAATCAGATGTAACTACAACAATATTTGGTTCAGATAAAAACGATTGGTATACTAACGTATTATCAAGTGGTGGGTTTTATTCACAACCATATCAAAGATTTAGTTTCAAACCGCCAACAACACCATATTTTAATTCTTCAACAACAGGAAGAAGAGGTTTTATATACAACCAAACAACACAAGGCTTAGCAAATCCTAATTGGCCCGCAGGAACACCTCAACAGTATGTTGTTGGTGGTCCAAATCATTTTTATTATGGATTAAATAAAGGTAAAAGTGCGATAAACAGATACATTAAATTATACATTTTAAATCAAGATGAGTAATCAAAATGAAATAAGAATAGTTCTCGGCTCTGAAAGAAGTGCTGGTAGTGTCGATAGAGATGTTTTGATACAACCACCATTGATTGGGGATAGAAGAGAGTTGATTGAAGGAGATAGAAGTATTTTAGTAAATCAACAAACTGTTTTCAATCAAGAAAGACAATCAAGTGATAAGTTTAGAGTTGCTGGTAAAATTACAAACCTTTTTGATAACGTAGTTACCGGTAAAACTTCATATACGCCATTTAAAAATTATCTGTATTATACAAATGCCATAACAAACGCCACTAATAATTCTAATTTTTGGGAAGGAAATCCACAATTTGATGAATTTACAATGGTAAGAGTGAGTGGTATCACAGGTCATATTCCTTTTGTGACTAAAAGTGCGTCATCATATAATTGGTCATTTTATATTAGTTATGCGTTTTCTAGCACTACTGCTCAAACAATGTCCTATACTGATGAAAAGTTTGGTGTAACAAATAGTGGTTTTTTGGCTGGTAACGGTATACCTTATGTTTTGACTACAGGTAAGTTTAACGGTAAACAACTTGTTTATTTTTATTGTGGGACAATTCACAACTTAAAAATTGGAGATTTTGTTGAACTATCGGTCCCGATTAACAATAGAACAATTTTTCAAGTTTATTCTTTAGGTGATGGAACCATTAATTCAGAAGAAAAAGTTTTTACGATTTATGATTTAAAATACCCACCCGTTGATGTTCAAACAGGTATATATGGAAATTTAAAAAGAATTACTGAAACTTCGAACTCTGCAGAAACAAAATCAATATACTACGTAAGATTACATAAAATAATAAAAAACAGCGAACAATGTAATATTGCTAAAATTGGTTTTGAAAACAATCCATTTGCTATTGATAGAAAATTAGAATATTCAGCACTTACACCTAATCAAATACAAAGAGTTTCGATAAAAAATAATACTCAAAGTTTTTCATTCACATTTGACAAAGATATAAAAATTGCCCCTTACATTGACAACAATGGAAAACCAATAACTGAATTATTTTTTACCGTGGTAAACAGAGGATATATGGGATGGTTTAACAAACCTTTTCCAAATCAAAATGGAACACTTAGCGGTATTGACATTGGATGGAACTTTAACTTTTTAGAAAATTCTGTTGATACTTGGTGGAATCACAGCAGTTCTTTGAACAAAGATAACATACCAACATTATCTTATTTCTATAACGGTCAAACTTTTTACTATAATGACATATTAAATGAAAATGATGTTATTTTTGGAGATTTTTGCGAATACAATTATATCGAGCAAAAAGAATATGTTTTGTCAAAAATAGTACATAAATATTCATTTAATGATATATTGTTTCAAACTTCAGGAACTCAAAACTATCCTGATGGTTATTTATATAACCCCCACCACTCAATACAAATTAGAGCTTTTAGCGATTATGTTGAAAATGGTGATAGACAATCTGTAGATGGTATACCAGGATATTCTTGGTTTAGTGAGTTCAATAATAAATGGTTATGGAGAGATTTATATACATATGGGTTTATTGATAGTGACGGTATAGGGGTTAATAACCCATTCATAAACGGAGCTCATTATCCATTTCTAAATTGTATATTTTTACAATACCCAATTCAAAGAAATAACAATACATTCTCTAATGAATATCAACAAATTATAAACGACGATTGTGAATAATAATTATTACAGATTTAGTAATACACCAAATGATACGTTCATTAACATACCTGTTGAAGTGACTTTCGATATGGCAGGAAGAAATGATGGGATAGTTGAATTTGAAAATAATATATTACAAGATTTAATAAACGGTATTGATGATTTTGAAACCACAAGGTTTGCAAATAAACCTTATCCACAAACCCCTGATAAAACCGATATAAACTATGATTTTTACTTTTTAGATTCAACCGTTCAAGTTACAATGGCAACTTCAAGTGATTGGTCTGTTGATTACGCAAACGCGACATTCAAAGACTCTGAATTATTTTATTTTGCAAATTCATTTAAAGGTAGTTTTTTCAAATTGGATTTTTATGATACTAAAACAAATGAAAATCAAAAAGCATATTTCAGTGTAATATTACCAACACAACAAGGACAAACAAGGGTTGGGTTTTTGGGGCCATTAAATAACCAAACACAAGTGAAAGTAAAAAAACCAAAAATGAAATTGGACTACACAGGCGCAGATAAGGAAGGGTTTTTTATTTATTGGTTAAAAGAAAGAGATTTTATTAACATTACAGAACTTTATATGACTGCAAAGTTTTTTAACGCAAAAACAGGTCAATTTGTTAGATTTATGAATGAGCCACAATCCACATTCTCTGCGGGAAATAAATTTAATTTTGATAAATCACAATATTTTTATTATAAAGTGGAATTAGATTATACAAACTACGAATACCAAGTTTATAAAGAAATACCACAACAGAACCAATCCCCCACATTATTTAGAGTTGGCGACACGACAAATGTCATAAAATGGTATGAATACGGAAACCCATAATGGAAGCAGAAAAATACTCAATTGTTGTATCTCCCGAAAACATTGTATCGGATATTTTTATAAAAACATACAGTGGAGATAGTGGACTTCAAACATTTGGTGTTTATTCAGGTATGTCCTATATTTTAAGTGGTGGAACAGGTGGGACTTCATTACTTACGGGATTAACAATTCCTATAATGCTAACTCAAACAATGAATGACATTGGTTTTTATAGTGAGTTTGACGGATTATTATTACAAAAAGATGTATTAACAAATTTGTTATTTTCTGCAAATACTTTAAGTCCATATGACGTATATTTTTATAATACGTCGGGAGATATTGAAATATCGTTCATCAAACTCTCGAATTATTTTGTGGATTGGGGCGACGGTAGTCCCATACAACAAGTTTCAAACCAACAAATAAATCACTTATATCCAACAACTCCTAGTGGATATACTATAACTTTTTCAGGTCAAAACACTTTTGGAATGACCGTAATTCAAAAACCTATTTTTGTTCCACTTACTGGCGTAACTATAACAAATTTACAAGGTAATTTTACTTTTACACCACAAGGTGGTGTGTGGTCAGGAATTCCAATTAGTTATGATTTTATCGCGACAGGTGATTCACAAAACAATGTTGTTTCACAAATATCAAGTTCATATACAAATGTTCCGTTTCCTGTTTCAGGATTTACAAAATCAAAATTAACTCAAGTAAAAAGATATGGACCTAATCCATACACAATAGGATACACATTCATAAAAAATGGAGCACCATACGGTCAAATTGATTCAATTACCCCTTCATTTACTTCATACACAATTAATGATATAACATATTACGATTTTCCAAATGGGCAAACACTTTATTTATTACAAAGTTCAGGATTTACTCAAAATGACTTATTATTTTCTGCCATAACAAAAAATGAATACCTATTAGATTTTGTTATGGACCCTGAAGTTCAAAGTGATGTTTATATTGAAAGAGGTAAATATACCGCATTTGAACCTTTACAAAGACTGAACGAAGTTGATAATTTAGGTGACATGATTAGATACGGTTATGGTTATTATAAAATTAATGAAACATAAAAAAAGACATAAACTATTTATAAAATAAAAGAATGGCACTTGGCACATATGGAATAACAAGACCCGCGGATGTTTCTCCGTCAGATGTTGAAATTATCTTACATTACACAACTTCAAGAGACGTAACTGATAATTTTTTATTAAAAAAATTAAATACTGCAAATATATTAACACCATATTTTCATAATTCTAACACAGGTGGAAATAACAATGTAGAAATTTTAGGCGGATTATATAATCTCAAATTACCCGCTACTGAATTTAGTAAGTTAGGAATTTATACTTTATTGATTAGGCCTGCCGAAATAAGAACAAAAATAACTGATTGTGGTGTTTTGTCTGCATTACCAAACGTTAAAGGGATAATTATTGACATTAATGGTGTTCCTTCACAATATAGAAACAAGTTTGTAACACAAGGACTTGTTGGGTTTAGAGTTGAATATTTAAATTCAGACGGGTCAAAAATACCAAATTTTTATAGAATTGTAACATCTTCATTTTACTGTGAACCGGTTGTTACAGAACAAGTAAACACATCACAAAAGGCAATCAGATATAGATACGTCGACAACCCAACAGATTTAATTTTTTGTACTCTGTCACCATCATCATCACCATCCAACAAACCAAACGCAATACCTTTCATTGGTCAACCAAATCAAAATATAATTATTACAAATACTTTTTTTAATCCAATTACAATAGACATACAAATGGCTGAATACGATATTGATACGTTGGCGATTGCTCTTTACGGAAATCAAACTAAAAGTATTGAAGATGGTATATACACTTTATACGACACGGCGGGTAATATATACAAACAATACAATCTATTTGAAATTAGAGATACGTTTAACGAATTACTTTATGAAGTTAGACAAAATAGAAATAACAATATCGATTACAGTAAAAACTTTACTAATATAATTGAGTAATGGCAAAACAAATTTTTAGATATCCGCCAGCACCACCTGTAGGTAATTCAACCGCATTTGATAATATAGTTGGATTTCAATTGGTTACGGGTGGAGGTCTGACTCAAGGTAATTTTCAATTTACTACCGCCATATATGAAAAGGTAAATAGAAATTTCGACTTAGGTGTTTTTTCACGACTTTATAATTTAGAAAATTTAAATATTGAAGATATTGAACAAACCAAAAAAATAATTCAAAAAAACTTTGCGGTATATCCTAATTTTGATATTTCACAAATAACAAGTTTTACTCTCTATGGTTCGTTACAAAAAAGGTTGTCAGCATCAATTACAAAAATTATAAGTAATTTTCCAGCGGCATTAGACGTTAGAAATCAAACGCTTTCACTTACATCAGGATATACTGCAGTAAACATTACTTTCGACCCAATAGAGGATTTAACGACTTTTGATGTTAATGTTCCTTGGATTGTAAACCCATTTGATATTGATTACTCATCAAACGCTAGAAGAAATTTAGCCGTTAGACCTATCAAAACATCAAATTTTAGGGACCTAACAAATAATTTTGAGTTTTACAGTTTATATTTTTCTAGTGTAACGACAGAATACCCGTTGGTTGATTTTATACCATCACAAACACTTACCGCAGGGACGATTACCATGACAGTAGTTGGTAATCCATTTTCAGGTGCAACCGCATCTAAAGATAATTTAATTATAAAACCAAACACACAAAAAACCGCTGAGATATTTCAAAATGAATTTGATGAGGTTGAAGATTTTATTTTGAATAGAAATACCCAACCAAAATATACATCAACATTTCAGTATCCTTATTATGACTCGAACGAAGACTATACTTTAAAAATAGAAAGTGTTACTTGGTTTTTGAATGGTAGTTGGAACTTAGATATAGTATCATCTCAGTTTGACACATACTTAGAAAAATTAAGTAGCATTGCTATGTTTTTGGATGATTATAAAACAAATTTAATATCAAGATTTTTAACTACAGGTTCCCTCAAAGACTTTGACACGCAAGACCAAAGAATGGAAAAAATCTTGCAAATATATGGTAGAAGTTTTGACGAAGTTAAAAAGTTTATAGACGCTCTTGCAAATATGAACTCAGTAAACTATGTTGTTGGAAACGATATACCTTCACAACTTTTAGTAAATTTAGCACAAACACTTGGAGTTAATACAAATATTTCACCAATAAACAATGACCAATTATTAGAAGCGGTATTTAGTTCCCAAACAAACAAAATATATACAGGACAAGCTCAAAATCAAACCCCTTCAGAATTGAATTATCAATATTATAGAAATGTTATATTAAACTCGGCGTATATGTTTAAATCTAAAGGAACAAGAAATTCTTTAGAATATATAATGAGACTTATTGGTGCTCCTGAGGCCATTACAGAATTTAATGAAGTAGTTTATTTAGTTGATTCTAAAATTAATGTCGACCAATTTAAAGAAAATTATGCTAAAATAAGTGGCGGAACTGTGTATGTTGAAAAACCGGCATTAGACCCAACAAACGTATTTTCAATTCATGGAAAAACATACACAGGTTTTACAACAGATGGAAATGTTGAAACGGTATCAACCACTTTTAATGATTATGGTATATCAAACGATGGCTACCCAAAATCGCCAAGGCAAACTGATGATTTCTTTTTTCAAAAAGGTTCAGGATGGTTTGAGTCAAGCCCAAAACATAGGGCACCTCAAGTTGTTGATTTAGAAAACTCACAGTTAAATCAAAACGTACCAAGTGTTGTTACACAATTACAACCACCATCTTTTGGTCAAGAATATTTAGATAGGTTCACAAAATTTCCTTTTTTAACTGAAGGATACACAATAACAAAAATATTTGACAATCAAAAGTCTTGGTCTGTTGATGACATTGGAAATAGAAAAAATAATTCCAACTTCAATGGTGTTGATTACACAATTACAAGTGATAAGCAAATTATAAATTCCAAAAACATTGAATTGAATATCAATATGGGTCAAGGTTTGGTTTACGATGTTTGGGATATGTGTGTAAAATACGATTACCCAATACCAAATTCAGGATTAACTTCACCTTACCCATATCCTGGAGCCATTGATTGGACTTTTGTAAATCCAAAACCAAAAGAAAAAACCTTTTTTGAATTTGCTCAATCATTTTTTATGAACATGATTAATGTTCGGAACAGACAAACAATATTTGACGGTAAGACAGGAGGATACCCAACTTTACAATCGGTATATTGGAAATATCTTCAGTCCCAACAAACCGTAGGCATTCCATCTAATCAATTTACATATCAAAAAATGATTGATTATACTTTGGGTATTGGTGATTATTGGCAAAGGTTATTGGAGCAATTAGTTCCAGCAACAACACTTTGGCTTACGGGTCAAAAAATGGAAAACTCAATATTCCATAGGCAAAAATTTGTTTGGAGAAGACAAAGAGGTTGTCAATTTATTCAAGTAGAATGTGTTCCTTGTACGTTCGATGGGCAGTTATTTGGGTATGATTGTATTGACCAAACTCTCTCTTGTGGTTTGAATATACAAAGTCCACAAACTTACTTGACTCAAGTTTTAAATTCGGTAATTGCTCAAAGTGGTTATACACAATCAGACTGTGATTTAACAAGTATTGTTTCAGACTGGTTTATAGACTGTAGATTGGATAATACCATATTGGTCCAAGAGCAATTTTATACGGGTTATGGATATTACGACACACCAACATTTGTTCAAATATCCGATGCTATTAATAATGAATTGGTTGGTTTATATAATCATGGTTTAAATTATTATTTTGCTGGTAAAACTTTGGTTATTAGTAATTCCACTTGTTATGATGACTTCACAAATAAAAAACTATACCTAAATATAGGAATAAACCTTAGCATAAATTGTAATTAATGGCTTGTTATACAGGATTAACAGACGGTGTTTATTCTTACGTTGATTGTTGTGGCGTCACAAGAACAGGGGCGTCTTTAGGTGAAAGTATTTGTTTGGACGGAGCTTTTTCTGGTTCGTCTTTTGGTATATATATTGACGAAACAAGTTCATGTAGTCCTACTTGTGAAGAACAACCTTTAGGAATATCATTTTCCGTAACAGGTGTTTGTTCAGACCCAATAGGGTCAGTAACTTTTTCACCTTTTGGTGGTATACCACCATATACTATCGATAATGTAATACCTGGTGGTATAAGTGCTCAAACTTCGTCATCACCAATAACATTCACAGGTCTAACTGCTGACACTTATGTTTTTAGATTAAACGACTCTTTGGGTTATGAAAATAATGAATTATACATAAATGTTATAATAACAGGTTGTTTTTATACCGATATTATAGAAGTCACAGGAACAAACTGTGGTGAAAATAACGGAACTTTAACTGTAAGTGCAGATTCACAATCATCGCCTTATACTTTGTTTTTGAAAAATAGTGGCACGACATTACAATCGCAAACAACAACTATTTTTCCATATACTTTTACAAATCTTTCTGCGGATACCTATTTTGTTCAAGTTGTTGATTACGGATTATCCACAGCCACAACAGCAAATGCAATTATTTCGGGAAGTAGTTCTTTAGATTTTGGTTTTTGGAAAGTAAATACATCAACTTGTGTTATTAACCAAGGTAAATTATCGGTAACTGGAGTCACAGGAACACCACCATATACATATCTTTGGAGTAATGGAGAAACAGGACAAACAATAACAGGACTTACTTTAGGTGAATATAGTTGCACAGTAACGGATGCGAATGGTTGTGTGACAACAAAAAGTGAAACTATAGGTCAGGCCGACCCATTAGGTGTTGGGATTGTAACTTCAGAAAATCCTACATGTTTTTCATCAAATGGCAGTATAACTTTTACAATCACGGGAGGTAGTGTTCCATATTATTATTCGGCTAGCACTTCACAAGTTGGATACACATTAAGCAATACTTTAACACTTTCAGGTTTATCAAGTGGAAATTACAATTTAGAAATAACTGACGGTAATTTTTGTAAAGAAACAATAAGTGCTTTCATAAATGCTACAAATTCATTTTTTGTTGTTGATACGCAAGTTATTAATTCAAACTGTAGTCAACAACTAGGCTCAGTTTCGATTTCACTTCAAGGCTCTAATAACTTTTATACATATATTCTATCAGGACAAACTAATGGTTTATACTACACTAATACAACACAAAGTTTAACAAGTTCATTTTCAGGATTAACAAATGACACTTATGATTTGACAATATCGGCAACAGGAACCAATTGTGCATATACAACTTCATTTATTGTATCTTCAACCGATAAGTTCAGTATAACAACATCAACAACTGGCTCGACTTGTTCTCAAAATGACGGAATTTTATACATCGAGGTAAGTAGCGGATATACTTTACCGTTAGATTATATATTAAGTGATGGTCAGTCGGTAATTGATACATCCGCAACGGCATACACCTTCAATAATTTGGTTGCGGGTAGTTATTCAATAATAATAGTTGATGGCGACGGTTGTCAAATTGAAGAAAGAGTTACCATATCAACAGGAGGTAGTTTATTGTCTGCAATTTCAACAACACAATGTTATAACGGTCAAAACGGAACTGCTGAAATTTTGATTTATGCGGGAGAACCAACATTTACTTATGATTGGTCAAATAATGTACCATCAGGACAAACTGGCTCTACAATATCAGGATTAACCGCCGGAACTTATTCAGTGGAAGTTTTAGATAGTAGCGGGTGTTCACAAATACATGATTTTACAATAACTTGCTTTGGAAATAATGTTTCCACTTATTCACTTGTAACTCTTTGTGAAAATACTTTTACGACAACAGTGGGGGATAAACGAGGGTTTTTAGAAATGTTAAATGAAGGGTATATCGATGTAACAAGTGGATATACAGGTTGTAGTTTGAATACTGCTGAATTCATACTTGAGTTAGATATAAATGGTTCAGGATACACCCAAACATTTTATACTGCGACAACACTAAATGATGTCCCACAAGATATACTATGGCAATCAACAATAGAAAGTGTTTTAAGTGGTATCACAGACATTAGTCTTTATACTATTAGTTTAACTGATAATACAATCCACATTGAGTCAAATTGTGAAGGAGATTATGACCCATTATCTGACGCCAATTTTACTTTGGAATTAACAATCGAATACGATGTAACTTGTTTTACTTAGATGCCATACTCAATCGACATAACAAGTTTAACAGGAGGAACTACTCCAATTGATTATTATGTTTGTGACCAAAACGGTAACAACTGCTCACTTCTTGGGACATCATTAGGTGTTTATGTTTTGAGCGCATATTACAGTAGTGCAAGTTCATTAATAATAAGGGCTATTGACAATAATGGTTGTGAAACATTTCATGAAGTAAATTGTTAAATTATGATAATAGAAATAACAGGAGTCACAAGCGGAACAAGTCCTTATGATGTATATATATGTGACCCAACAAATGTATCTTGTTTTTATGTATCGGGAGTAACATCTATTCCACCAAATGTTGTAATTGATTCATCAATTTTTTTTCCAAATGAGGATATTGTTTATATAAAAGTCATAACTGCAGATGGATGTCTAGAAGAAATTCAAATAGACTGTAGTAGTTAACTACTACAAGAAAATGGATTTATAATCAAAATAACTTGATAACTTTATAAAATACCAAGCGGCCTCATGAAATGTGTCCGCAATTCTATCTTTAATTGTAACAATAAATAAAGTGAGTTAATATGTACTTTATTTAGTTTTTTTATTTTTTACTTTTTTACAAAAGTTGTTATTTATGAAAATATTTGTTCAAATTGCGTCATACCGCGACCCCGAACTATTACCAACAATTAGAGATTGTATCAATAAAGCAAAACATCCTCAAAATCTAACATTTGGCATATGTTGGCAAAGAGATGAAAATGAATCATTAGAAGAATTTCAAAACGACGAAAGGTTCACAATTTTGGACTATCATTGGACTAAAAGTAAAGGTTTATGTTGGGCCAGAAGTCTCATTCAAAAACTATGGAAAGGTGAAGAGTACACAATGCAATTAGACTCACATCATCGGTTTTTACAAGATTGGGATGTGGAATTAATTGAAATGATGAAATTAACTGGTGTTGAAAAGCCAATAATCACTACTTATGCAGGAATGTATGACCCAAAAACTAATACGTTATTAAATGAAGAGCCATATAAATGCACGGCAAGAAAGTTTTCAGAATACGGCACAATTTTCTTTTATCCTGAACAAATACCAAATTGGCAAAAATTAGAAAAACCAATACCGGCAAGATTTGTAAGTGGTCATTTCTTTTTTACATTAGGAAAACATTGTGAAGAATACAAGTACGACCCAAATATATATTTCGCGGGAGATGAAATAAGTTTATCAATTAGGTCTTATACGTTAGGTTATGATTTATTCCACCCTCATAAGACAGTTGTTTGGCATGAATATACAAGAATAGGTAGAATTAAACATTGGGATGATTTTAATGAAGAAAATGTAAAAAAAGGATTAATTGAAAAAGAATGGCATGTAATTAATTCAGAAGGGTTGGTTAGATTAAGACATATGTTACAAGAAGAAGATAATAATATTGATTTAGGGGAATTTGGTTTAGGTGATGTAAGGTCGCATAGGGATTATGAGTTATATGCTGGTATTGATTTTAAAAAAAGAAGATTACACCCCAAAACATTAAAAGGAACCGACCCACCAATAAACGACGACTCAAATTGGTTTGAAACTAAACTAAATAAATTCACATACAATATAGTTGTACCAAGAATTGAGGCGCCAGTTGATGATTATGATTTTTGGGCCGTTTCATTTTTAGATGAATTCGGTGGGGAAATATTTAGACAAGATGCCGATGAAGAAGAATTAAAGACTTGTTACGCAGTTAAAGGTGATTACGTTCAAATTAAAAGAACTTTTATGGTTGATGATTCTGCAAAATCTTGGTCGATATGGTTACACCATAAAGAAAACGGTTGGGTTAAACAAATAACAGGAGAAATATGAAAATAGGTGCATTTTATCAATCGGGGCATAAACTTGTTGCTTGTTATAAAGCACTAGAACAATTAAGAAATATTTATCCAAAAATTCCAATCGTATTATATGAAGATGGTTCTGAAATATTGGAACCTGTTGCAAAAAAATTTAATTGTGATTATAATTGGATTGAACAACAAGGATTTAATTATCCTCACTCTGGTAGGGTATTTTCAAGTGAAAACGGACCTTTAGATTGGTTAAAAAGAATTTATGACGCTTGTATAACAACATTAAAAGATGTGGATTGGGTTATACATTATGAAGATGATGTTTGGTGTAAACGTGAAATAACAAAACCACCAACATTCGATATTGCAGGAGCAAATGGACCTATGTACACACCTGAACTTTACAAGTATTTAAAAAATAAATTCAATATAACAGACGAATCACGACATTATTGGAGTGAGATTGGTTCATTAGAAGGTTATGGTGCTTGTGGGGGTGCAATATTCAATCGTAAAAAATTTATCGAAATATATCACAGATTGAACGAAGTCCCGTGGGGTGAAATATATCACTTAGATACAAGACCAATTGAGTGGTGTGATGCAACACTTTCATTTCTTTTTCAATTTTTCGGTTACACAAGCGGTGTTTGGGATGATTGGGCAGAATACGATTCAAAAAATCAAGGAGATTGGTGGGATAAAAGTGGTTGGTCAATACCTATGGAAAAACAACCTGATGTTGCTTTTATTCATGCGTATAAACACTTTTATAACTATCTCCCTGAAGAAATAAACCTTGAGTTGTAAATAAAATAAACATAAGCTTATTTATATTATAAAGTTAATTTTTCTATGGCAGATATTCTTTTAGAAAGTTGTTGTTATCCTGGGTTACAATATTATACCGATGAGTCAAATTGGACGGGAGCCACTTCTGCAGTGACAACGGTTTTTTCTGTTACTTATGATTCTGTCGTAGTTTCAGGTTGTTATACAATAGTATCTGCGTTCACTTCCGGATTTACATCAACTAGCATAGTCCCTGATGGGGTATATACTCAAGTAACAGGATGCACAGACCCATTTTGTGCAACAGGACAATGTTGTTCAAATGAGTATTGTGTTCAAATTAACGATGTAAATTTTTCAGCATATAGTGGTAGTTATGTTGTGGCCGGAAGTTATAATTCCTTACCTTTTTTTACAGGTGGAACACAACCTGGATACATTTATAAAGGACCAACAAAATGGTGTTTAGGAACTTCTGCAGGCACAGGTTGTTATTTCTTTGGGCAAGACCCAACTCTATCACCTTGTCCAAATTTATACACGGACTTGTTTTATGAAGGTCCTTGTGGAACACCACTACCAACTCCAACGCCCGTTTGTGATATATTTGATTTTGAAGTTGACGTGTTATGTGTGACACCAACTCCGACTCCAACACCAACACCAACACCAACTCCGACCCCTACACCCACACCATCACCAACACCTGATATATGTTCAGGATTTACTGTTGATATTACGGTTAGTGGAACAACACCAACTCCTACGCCAACACCTACTCCCACCCCTACTCCAACGCCAACAATTAATTTAACGGGAGAAACGGTAACATTTACAATAGATGATGGAAACTTTGTATGTTTTAGAGTTAAAGAGTTAAGAGATTGTAATGAAAACGTAACTTATTATGTTTCGGGTTCTTTAGATATATCAGGAACACCAATAACAACAGGTCAGACGTTCTTAGGAGTTATTAATGACCAATTGAAATGTGCAACTTACATACAAGATACAACTGCAAGTCCAAATGCTACAATTAAACTTGTTGTTTCGGCATACACAGGATGTACGGTTTGTCCAACACCAACACCTACACCAACACCTACACCAACTCCCACACCAACTCCGACACCTACACCAACTCCAACGCCTACATTCGCGCCAGGAACTTACTTTGTGTTTACATCTTGTACTACAACATCGATGATTACACAAACAGCTTATCCACCAACTAATCTTGACCCAGGAGAAGTAATTAGAGATTATTCTGGAAATTGTTATAGTTATGTAGGATATTTTATAAATTATATTCCACCTTCAGGTTATATTGTGGTAAATGAAGACAGATTTACAGCGACAACAGCAACAACATACGTTGATTGTGCTGAATGTTTATTAGTCGAACCGCTAGTTGTAACATTTAATACTTGGATTGGAAGTGGGGCATATTCGGTAAATTGCCCTGGATGCCAATTAACTAACTTTGGTCTACAAACAATATTCTATACACACCCATCGGTTAATCAAATACAAACAGGAGTGACCGTGTATAGTAATTCGTCATTGTTATATCCGTTAACAATTGACTATATCAGATACGGAAATAAAATTTATAGTGTTAATAATAGTGGTGTTATCACTGAGTTTTGCACAGTAAACGGAGTTTGTTAATATGCCAACAATTGTCACAATAAATACAATAACTTCAGGAACAAGCCCATATGATGTTTGGGTGTGTGATGCATGTGGAATTTATGGCACTTGTCAATATATAGACACATTTATAACAACACCCTATTCATTTACATTACCTGTTTCCTTTGAATCTATGGATAGTTATGTTGTTAAAGTAATTGATGATAATGGTTGTGAATTCTGTTATGATGGACTTTGTAATTATAAACAGTTTCAAGACTTAATATGTTTTGAATTCGAAGACGGAATACCTTATGATTTTCAATAAACTATGATATATATAAAATAAAAAAATGGCAACTTTAACATCGAGGACATTGACTACTGGGGCATCACTAAATGACCTTATACACATTGTAATAACGGGAGACACATCACAAAGTCCAAGTGGCTCATCATATAAGGCATCATTAAGTCAGTTGGTGCCTTTGTTTGGAGGGTCACCTGACGTATATTTAACAGGGGGGACTGCGGTTTCTTCAGGAGGAACAATTACGTTTACAAATAGTACAGGTGGAACCTTTACAGTTTCAGGGCTTACAACACCATTTACAGGTGGTTCGGGAAATTGTATTACAAGTTTTTACACTGAAAATATTCATGCATGTGTTGATGAAATAACAGTACATAATAGAGTTCAATCAACAGGTTCTGACGCTCAATCACTTTTAAGTTTTGCTTTTGGTGGAAATGTTCAGGCTTTAAACAGATACACACATGCCGAAGGAATTGATACTATAGCCTCTGGAGATACTTCACATGCCGAGGGCTCAGGAACTAAATCATTTGGACAATTTTCACATAGTGAAGGTACTGATACAAGAGCAGGTACAAACACTGCATATTTGGCGACAGGTTTAACTTCAGGTGTTTTTTATTTGGACAGTACCTACGGTAATGTTAGCGCAAACTTTACCTCTGATTTATTTATATGGATTCACGATTTACCATTTGGTGGTTCTTTGACAGATAGCTTTAAAAAAGTGTCAGGAAGTACCTTTAGTGGCGGTCAAACTTTAGTTTATTTGTACGATACAGGTTTGACTGCAACAAATAACTTATACATAGGAGATACTGCAATACCTGATTTGTGGCAGGGTAATGAGACTGCTGGAGGTAGAAGTGCATCTGTTAAAGGTTTTGCGTCAGGTGCTATTGGCACAAACTCATTTGCTTCAGGACAAGGTAGTTTTTCAATGGGTTGGAATTCATTTACGGCTAATAAAGGGAATAAGGCGTTTGGAAATGCATCGACAGCTTTTGGAACATCAAATAATGTCTACGGAACAAGTTCAGTCTCTTTTGGAGACTCAAACATATTGGAAGGAGCGTCTTCAATAACAACAGGAAATAGTAATGAAGTATATGGTGATTTTTCATTCGCAGGCGGTGCTGACAATATTATAAATGGACAAACATCTTTTGTATTTGGTCAACAAAATACAACAAATAATGAACAAGGTGCTATTTTAGCGGGCAATAATAATCTTGTACAGAGCGGAGACACTACCAATTCAACAATTTTAGGTGGGAAAAATAACACAATAACTGGCTTGGCACCAAGTGACCCCGTATATGACTCTTCAGTAATAGGTGGTTCGGGCAACACTGTACAATCTTATAGTTCGGTGATTGTTGGAGGTGAAGGAAATACTTTGACAGGTAGTAGAAGCGTTGTCCTTGGTGGTACTGGAATAAGTGCTACCGCATCAGACACAGCATACGCCCCAAATATTGTTTTAGCATTTTCAGGAACCCCATCAGGTAGTTTAGACACATTAGGAGAACCTGGTTCTTTACTATGGGACGATAGTTATTTTTACTATAAAGACAACACAGGTTGGAAAAGATTAAGCGGAGCAACTTGGTAATATGGGATTATTAAGTGGAAATAGTTGTAATATAATAACACTCCTACCTTTGGGGTTAGATTGTGACAGCATTAATGCATCAACACCCGATTCCACAAATGGTCTTATAACTCTTTATGTTACAGGAGGAACACCACCATATAATATTTCTTGGAGCAATGGGGCCCAAGGGTCTTTAATAACAAACTTACTACCTGGCGATTATACCGCAACCGTTATAGATTATTATGGTGATTTTACAGGAAGGACAACTTGTAGTGTTGACTATGATAGTTTTTACTTAGAACAATTTGAAGATTGCCAAAATTCAGGAAACTTTGTTTATTATGTTGCAGATTTACCATCTACTTTTGTTGATGGTAAAGTTTATAGTTTAACAACACAAACAGGTTGTTGGACACATAGTGGTCAAACACTTTATACAGGACAATCATATGTAAATAATTTTGCAGTCGTGTCAACAGGGCCATTTGATACTTGTTCAGATTGTTTACCACCACCAGTACCACCTCCGGTTTATCCACAAAATCTTTGTTTTGAATATACACCATCACCGAATACAACTTATTTAACTACCTACTCGAGTGGGTCTACAATTAATGGTTATCCATCTTGGACAAGTTCAACTACAACAATGTATTATAATACAGGAAACACAAGATGGGAAATTAGTGGATGGACTAATTCAGGAGTTCCTGCATTACTTCAACCCACAACACCACCAACAGGTAATTGGTCACTACTTGGAACACTACCTGCAACGATATTTGTTAGCACAGGAGTTTGTACAACACCACCACTTACATTATCAGTAACAACAACACAACCGACTTGTTCAAATACAAGTAATGGTGTGATAAACGTTACAGGTTATGGTGGAGTTCCTTCATACACTTACTCAATAAATGGGGTAAATTATCAAGTATCAAATGTATTTTTAGGTTTGGGGGCTGGAAATTATACAGTTTACATTAAAGATACTAACAATACGGTAACAGCACAATCGGTTACGTTGACGCCTCAAAACGCATTCACTAATTACGTTTTGAATTTAAGTTTGACGCCTTTGGCAAATCAAATAAATGTTGGTACAACGGTAACGAAAACTTGGTATTATCAAATAAATGTAACGCCAACACTTCCAGCAGGTCGAACAGTAAATTTCACAATTAATACAGCGGTTGGTTTCACGGGGAAAACATTCATAACAAACTTACCAATAATTACAAACTCAATAACAGCAACAACTACAGGAAGTGCAACATTAAGCTCTCCTGTTAACTCAACTGTTATATCAACAGGATTAAGTAGACCATCTTGTTTAACTTCATTTATTTATTACAGTTCTTACACAAATACTTATACTGCGACCATTTCATCGGGAGGTATTATTAATGGAGTTATCACACAATTTATTGATACACCAACAATGGAGTTTAGAGGATGTGAATTAGAAGGATATATATTGGATTCCGTTTCAATTACAAATGTTACTATAACTCCATCAACATGTAGTGGTATAAGTGTAAATGGTTCGCCTAAAACAATGCCTTTACAAAAAATAGGTTTGTCTTAAAATAAATTTATAAAAAAAATATATTTATAAAATATGTCATATATAATCAAAAATACCTCAGCGTTAATTAACACCATAATCACTGACGCGGCCAGAAAAAAAATATCGCAAGGTAAATTTGACATTTCTTATTTTGAATTAGGTGATAGTGAAGTTTGTTATAATTGTACAAGTAATACGGATTATGTCCAACTTAATGTTTTGATGCCCCAATACAACGCACAAAACTTAGCTCCGATTCCTGAAAAAAATAGAATGCAAGTTAAATATCCATTGTTTGTGGACTCAACATCAGGTAGCACCTTGGGAGTTCCATTTGATGCGTCTTACATAGATAATGTATTTAATAGTGCTGCTCCTCGTGGATTCTTAACAGGTTCAACAGGCTCTCCTGTTGTTTTTAGTGCCTATACATCTTCAGCATATACGATTAATCCTAATTTTCTTGTTTCTAATTCGGCGGTAACTTCGGGAGATGTATTAACATTAACATATTCAAGTATTGACCCAACAGTTTCAGGCACAGTTACAAATGGAATGTTTTTATTTTTATTTGGAACAGATAACATACAACCATTTACAGGAGCTGCGCCAATTTTTAGTTATGTTGTAGTTGGTGTAACAGGTGATACATCTACAGCGACCACTGTAAATATTCAAGTGGATAGACAATTACCTAACTTTAGTGGGATGGGATATACTGGTGACTCGAGAGTTATCTTCTATCCATCAGGTATGACAGTAATTTATGACTCTTTTACTCCTGAACCTTATTGGCATCCAAATGTCTTCAATTTTGAAACAAATTGTGATGTTTCACAAAATGATGTTAAAGTTTGGAATATGAACATTCCTTGGACAGAATCACCTGCAGGAATATTCAACACTGTGAATCAAGATTTTAACCAATTTGCATCTACAGGATATACAGGTTCTAAAGAATATTTGGGTTACTATTCCGATAGTGGTCAAACAGATACAGATTCGGTATATTTTTATAATTCATTTTCTGAAAAAATAACTCTAAAACCATCTGAACAAAAGGCCATTGCGATTGTACATTATACAAATCAAGCGATTGATAACTATTATGGTGAAAAGTTTGCAATGCAAGATTTTGACGCAAATAATCCAGGGAATACAGGTCAAGCAAGAAACTTTAAACTTTCCATTCCGTGGTTAATGTGGCACAAAAACCCAAGTGGTACAACAGGTGAAGTATTTTACACAGACCCATCAGGTTTTACTAGTTTAAATTTATTTACACCTCATTACATTGAGTCTAAAAAAAGTATAAACTTTAATGCCCCTGGTTTAAGATACTACCATCTTTGGGACACTCACCCAAATACAAATGGAATACCTAATAGAATTGGTAAAGTTTTCACTGATTTGAAAATTATAGTTTTTGATGATGATGAAATAGTGGCAGCACTTAATTACAAGTCAAATAGAAGTTGGACTTTACCGGCACCTAAATTGGGGTTAGTAACTCCTAATACCTTTAGTGGTGTTTTAGGTGGGGTTCAGGGATTATTAACAGGAAATACTGAAACATTATTTTTAACATATAGATTTAATAACTCAGCATTTACAAATTCACTTCACTGTAATTACTACCAAACAATCACAGGGAACGACCAAAGTTTATTACCGGGAGCTTCTGATATTCTTGTTAGATTCGGGAATGAGTTTCCATTTTTACAAGTTCCTTCAGTTGGATTACCTTCAGGATTTACTGCAAATGAAATTAAGTTATTGGCTCAAAAAGTCACAACTGCAACAACAAGACCCGATGTGACCCAATGGAGAGAAATTGATGTAACATCACAATTATCAGCAACAACCGTTGGTGGTTATTTAACGGTAACAGGTTTAACTGGAACAACCTTGCAGTTAACCAAAAACATGTATGACACTGCACCAATATATGACCTTAATGATTATATAACGTTACCCGTATTAAATCAAACAGGAATAACCTTAAACTTTGGTGGTGAATTCTTCTTTTTTGGGACAATTGAAACAGATATTCAAGCAACAATATATGTTATGAACTTCTTATGTAATTTAGGTCAAACACAATTCTTCGATTCTTCAAACCCAACTTGGGACGGAACAACACCACCTTACGTTACTGAAGTTGCACTTTACAATGCAAACAAAGAACTTATGGTTATTTCTAAGATACAATCACCTGAAAAAAGACAAGGTGTCCAGCAGTATCCTATTAAGTACGATTTTTAATTTTATATGGGAACAAAATCAGATTTAAAGAACTCACCAAAAGTTCTTGGCTTAGACATATCAACAAAAACAATCGGGTGGTCTTTATTTGACATTCAATCAAAAGAATTATTAGAATTAACACATTTTTCACCAATAATAAAACCTAAACCTGAAGATAAAATTCAAGAATTATTGTTGAAAGTTGTTTCTTTCGAAGAAAAACTTCAAAATTACAGAAACCTTGGAATAACTAAAGTTGTTATTGAAGAACCATTATTAAATTCAAATAACGTATGGACGGTAGGAACACTACTTAGATATAATTCAATGATTACAAAATCCATATACGATGTATTAGGAATTGTCCCAAATTATATTTCAACATATAACTCAAGAAAATACGCTTGGTCTGATTTGGTTCAAAAAAACGACAAAGACAAGTTTGTATTATTTGGTGGATTACCAAAAGATGTCGATAAAAAAGAAATTATTTGGAAAAAAGTTTCAGATAAAGAACCACAAATTACATGGCAACTTACAAGAAATAATACTTTAAAAAAAGAGTGTTATGATATGGCCGATTCTTATACTTGTGTTCTTGGTTATATGAAAGAACAAAAAATTTGGTAAACTAAATTTTATTTATCGTTTTATTAGCCGATAATATTACATTTGACAAACCCACCCTATACACCTATCTTTTAAGGGTGGAAGCAGAAGAACTAATCATAGACCTTATAACAAACATTTTTGGAGAACCAAAGATGATAAATGAAATCAGAGGACAAATCTCTGTTGATTGTCCTGTATGTTCGCACGAGATAAAAGGATTAGATAAAGGCGATGGTAAAGGTAACCTTGAAATAAATTACCAACAACACATATTCAAATGTTGGTCTTGCGGTGAAACTCACGGAACTCACGGACATTTAGGAAAACTTATTGATAAGTTTGGTTCAAAAAAAGACAAGAAAATCTATAAGTTAATTAGACCTGATGAATTTGAAAAAAAAGAAAAAGTCTATAAAAAACTTGAATTACCAAAAGAGTACAAAAAGTTTGATGAGGTCCACCCACTTCATATTCCAAGAAAAGAAGCCATAAATTACCTACATAAACGGGGAATTTCCGATTATATAATCGAAAAATATCAAATTGGTTTTTGTTTGGAAGGTGAATATGCTGGAAGAATAGTAGTTCCTTCGTTTGATAAAAAAGGAGAACTCAATTTCTTTGTTTCAAGGTCTTGGAACCTAAGAAGTAAATTAAAATACAAAAACCCTGAAGCATCAAAAGACTTTTTAATTTTTAATGAAAGTTTAATTGATTGGAAAAAAGACATTTATTTAGTTGAAGGTGTATTTGATAGTTTCTTTTTAGATAACTCCATTTGTTTATTAGGAAAGTTTCTAAATGACAACCTTTGGGAAAAATTATACACAAAAGCAAAAAAAAATATAATAGTTTGTTTGGATGGTGATGCATACACCGATGCAAAAAACTTATATGATAAACTAAACGGCGGTGTACTTTACAATAGAGTGAAGTTAGTAAAACTACCAAAAGATAAAGATGTCTGTGATTTAAAAGGAGACATAGAAAAATATTACGTAGAATTCAAATGATTGATTTAAAAGAAGTTGCAAAAGAAATAAGAGAAATAATAACACAAAAACAAAGTGAGTTTCAATTAACTTTCGAAGAAGACAAACACAAGTACACCATGGTAGATACTAATGGTGAAGTAAGAGATGATTTTCCATCTGTATCTAAAGTCATGAAATTGTTTTATGATGAGTTTCCAACTGAAGATGTTGCAAGACAAATGGCTAAAGGGAGCCCATATGTAATGCATACACTATTAGAAGAGTGGAAACAAAGTGGTATTATATCTACAAACATGGGTAGTAGGGTCCACTATGAGTTGGAATTAGAAACAATCAATAAATTCAAAATTGATAAAGAAGTAAGACAACCAGTTTTTGATTGTGATTTAAAATTAATCACAAAAAGTGATAAAATGATTAAGGGTGGTAAAAAGTTTTTACAATTAATGGAGGAAAGAGGGGCGGTTTTACTTGATACAGAGATAGTATTAGGTCATCCAGAACTTGGATACACCGGTCAACCCGATAAGGTTTGGATAATGCTCAACAAACAAAAAACAGGTTTTGGATTTGTTATTACTGATTGGAAAACAAATAAGAAAAAAAACATGGAGGTTAATGATTATACAAAACCCATGAAAGAACCATTTCAAAATCTACCAAATAATGCTCTTGGTCACTACAACACCCAACTACCATTTTACGGTAAACTACTTTTAAAAATGTTGGAAGGAACAAAATATGAAAATATCCCGTTGTTAGGTGGGGTTATTGTTCACTTATCAGAAGATACCGAATTCAAAGAATATAGAATACCAAAAGAAATTGTTGATACAATTTTAAAAATGGATATGACAAAGTATTTGACAAAAACAAATCAATAAGTTATATTTTAATATGGAAAAAAATATTACACTATTATGGTATACCAACACTAGTTGGGACAATTTAATGAAGTTAAAATTAAACGTTAATTATATAATCAAATGAGTAAAGAAATCATCAGCCCAAAAATAGACTTACGACAACAAGAAACCGTTAAGTGTGAAAAGTGCAAATCAACATACTTTAAAGAAATTACTTTATTAAAAAAAGTTTCGAAATTATTAACAGGAAGTCACGAAGACACCATTGTCCCTTTTCCAACATACATGTGTAATGATTGTGGACATGTAAACAAAGACTTACAATTATTTGATAAATAATGGAAATAGGTAAAATGACAGTATCACAAGCATATCCACACCTAAAAACCGTGGCCTTAGCTTATGGATTAAAATTAAACAGAGCTAAAGAATTTAAGTTCGCAAGAATTGTATTAGTAAACCTTTATTGTAGAGAATTATGTTAAGTTATAAAGAATTTTATATTTGGTTGGAAGGTTACCTATATGGTAAACTTGAAAATAAACATATTGACATCACACCAATTGTTGAAAAAATGGGGCAAGTTAAGGATGAACCAAAGATTAACATTGCAGAACCATACCGAGTACCAATACCAATTAACCCTTTTCCAAAAAATGATGACCCATATAAACCACCATTCGAAGTATATTGTGGAAATAAAACACAATTAAACGATTAAAATGCAAACATTAATTTTTAACACAACAACAAAAGATGTAACCTTGTTAGAAGGTTCAATAGGAAAATCAAATGTATTATTAACTTTTGAAAATATATCAACCGTTAAGTGTAGTGAACTTGGTTTTTACGAAGTCATGAAAAAAGTTGACGAGGACTCATACACGTCAATTCCTGTGTTCAGAGCACCAATCGCAAATACAAATATGAGAATTGAAAAATAATATGATTAAAAAACTAATTCACTTTTCTGATTTACATATTCGTCTTTTCAAAGACCACGACCTTTATAGGTCAATTTTGGAAGACGCAATCAACCAATGGAGAGAGTTGGAGCCCGATAGAATTATTTTCACTGGTGACCTTGTTCATTCTAAAAATCAAATGACACCTGAACTTATTGAAATGGTTAGTTGGATTTTAACTGAATGTTCGTTTATTGCAAAAACAATTATTATCCCTGGTAACCACGACTTCTTGGTAAATAATACGGAAAGATTAGATGCTCTTACGCCAATTATCAATTCACTAAATAGTAAAAATATTGTTTACTACAAAGATAGAGGTGTCTACGAAGATGAAAATATTAGTTGGTGTGTGTATTCGCAGTACCAAGGAAATATTCCACCTGACATCACAGAGTCGAAGGGGACTAGAATTGGATTATTTCATGGACCAATACAAGGAATGAAAACTGACCTTGGGTTTGACTTTGGTGAAGAGGCATACGATGTTGAAAAGTTTGATGGTCTTGAAACTGTTTTGTGTGGAGATATTCACAAACGACAAGAGTTTAAGTTTAAAACCGGTAAAGGTTATATGATTGGAAGTCCAATTCAACAAAACATAGGTGAAAGTATTAAAAGACATGGTTATGGAATTTATGATGTTGAAACAAAAGAATATTCTTATGTTGATTTGCAAAATCCAAAACCTTTTTTAAAGTTTTCCATAAAATCGTTTGAAGATATTGAAAATGGAACAGAAAAACTCCAAAATCTTTAGTAAGGAAATAATGCAGACGGTGTCTGCATTTTGTGAAGATGAAAATATTAAAGATATTGACAACTTCATGTATCTATGTTTTAAACAAGGGTTTGATATTAAAAGATATGGACTTTTGGGAAAAACACTTAATGAAGGTGAAAAAGACTCAAAAATAGGTAGTGAAGGAGAAAAACAAGTGGAAATTGAGGTAATTGTTGAAAAACGAGTAGAAATACCGGTTGAAGTAATAAAAGAGGTAGAGAAAATTGTTGAGGTCATTAAAGAAGTTGAAAAGATTGTTGAAGTTCCTGTTGAAAAAGTTGTCACAAAAATAGAATATATTAGTGACAAAACAACAGAAGATGAACTTGGCGAAATAATTGTCAAGTTGGAAAATGAAATGTCTAAAAAAAATGAAGAATTAGACAAACTAAGACAAAGTTTAGACATTTCTAAACAAAATGTGGGTGATGATAGAGTGGCTCTGTTTCAACAAACAATACAAAAATTGAATGAAGAGATAAGAGAATTAAAAATTAAAAATAAAGAATTAGAAAAAAAATTATCGGAACAACCAAAAGACACGGGGTTTTTAAGGGCTAGGTTTCACGGGAGTTCCAATCTAAACAGTTAAAAAATAAAAATATGAGTATTGTAGTTTGGTTTATTTTAAGTTATGGTTTAATGAACATAATGGTTTATGGTTCAATCTTTCGAGGATTAAGGAATTTTTTCAATAAATGGGGTGAAAACAAGGATGCACCTTTAAATTCTTTAGGTGAGTTTATATCAGGAATAATATCTTGCCCTATGTGTTTTTCTACTTGGGGAGGTTTTGTGCTATCCTTATTGATTTATTCACCAACAAATGCTACTTTTAACACACCCTTATGGTGTTCTTGGTTTTTTGACGGAATACTATCATCAGGGGCAGTTTGGGCAATCAACGCAATTGTTGAGTGGTTCGAACAAAATAGACCAAAATGAAAAAAGTAAAGTTTGTATATTCGGATACAATCCAAGAATCAATTATTTTTTATGATGATTTATTCTTAGGTGGGAAAAAAGTTGTGCAAATTTTTGAAAATGGCATTACTGGTTATACCTCAGTGAAACTTGTAAAAATTATAAATTAAATAACATGGGAAAAAAAGCAAAAGAACACAGAGCAAAAGTTCAAAAAAGAAATCAGAGAGTAGAACAAGAAAAAAACATTTTAAAAAAAAAATGGAATGAAATGTTTGAAAAAAAAATGGGAGAGTTACAAGAAAGTTTTTCTGAAATGAGTGGAGACACTGAATCAAATGAAGAGGAGTCGGCAAAAATAAACAAAGAATTTGAACCTGAGTATGATAGTGCGGGTTTCACAATCGAAGACAGAGAATTACCGACTGAAGAATAAAAATGGATTTATTCAATCCACCAAAACAGTACAATTACAATATTATGATTAAAGACATTGATTTTTCAAAGTTTGCAAATCCTACTATACAAGTGGTTTGGGAAGACTTTCCTGAAAACTTCACACAAGATAAAATCAAGTCAGTTAAACACTATTTCACAAAGAAATATAACACAAACAATGTGAATGTTTTAACAAAGGCTAAAACAACAAATGAAGAAGAAACACAAAGTATCGATGTTTCAGTTAATATATCTGACGAAAACTATCAATTGGGGTTAATTAAACAATTTATAGACATTAAAGAATTATCATGTAATTTGGATGATGTGTTAACCATCAATAGGATTGTTGAAAATAAAATAGTAGAAAAACAAGAAGAAACCACAAAATTTAAAAAGTGGTATATTAAAAACATTGAGTTTTCAAACTTTTTATCTTACGGAGAAAATCAAAAATTAAATTTTGAAAAACTTAATGGTATTGTAGTTGTTGAGTCAGACCCACCTAACTTTGGTGGCAAGACCGTTTTATCTGTGGACCTATTAATGTTTTTGTTTTTTAATGAAACCACAAAAACAACAAAGGCTGAAGAAATATTCAACAGGTTTACGACAAAAGATAAAGTCCATGTTAGAGGCGAAGTTTCAATTGATGGTGAAGATTATATCATCATTAGAAATATTGAACGAAAGATTTCCAAAAAATGTGAATGGAATGTTAAAACCGATTTAGACTTTTTTAAAAAACTATCTGATGGAAGTTTGCAAAACTTTACAGGAGAACAAAGAAGAGAAACTGAAGCGTTTATAAAATCATCTATTGGAACAAAAGAAGATTTTTTGATGACCATTCTCACAACAGCATCAAATCTTGAAGAATTGTTGGAAGCAAAACCAACAGCAAGAGGTCAAGTCTTATCAAGATTTATGGGTCTTGAGTTTTTAAAAAAGAAAGAAGAGGTCGCCAAGGAAGTCTATAGTGAGTTTTCTAAATCTAAAATGTCTAATGTTTATTCTTCACAACAATTAAAAGATGATATTATCTCAAGTGAAGAAAAGATAAAAGAAATTAAAAGTCGAATTGAAGAAAAAGTTTTAGAACTACAAAGTGTAGAAGATGCCATTACAAAAGGAAAAACTTATCGCGATGACATGTTAAAAAAAAAACATTCCAATATAGACAAAGAACTATTACTTTTAAATCCAACCAAAACCCAAGAAGAAATCAACACAATTGATTTCGAAAAAAAGGGTTATATTTCCAAAATCAACGAACTTAAAGTTGTTCAACCAAGTGAGTTTTATAACGAAGACAAACACGATGAGGTTAAAGAACAACACAACAAAGTTTATAAAGAGACTGTTCAAATTGATACAGAAATTACATCAATAAACAAATTAAAATGTGAAGTGGAAGGTGGAATTAAATGTGAACACTGCGGAATTGAGTTAATGAGTGCTGCAATTACAAACGCTAAAATTGCAGAATTAGATGGGTTAATCGTGCAAAAAACCACAAAAACAACACTTATGAAAGATTTATTCGGTAAAGAACAAAGTTTTGTTCAACTAAAAAAAGAGTTTGATGAATATGAAAAAAACAAACTAATTAGAGAAAAGTATGAAGTAAGTGTGGAGTCTTGTGATTTAAAAATTGAAAACCTTAAACAAAAAATTAAAAGTTGGGAAGAAGTTCAAGATAAGATACAAGAAAATCAAAAAATTGAGTCTATGTTAATAAAGGCCGATTTAAGATTAGATGAACTTGAAACACAAAAAAATAATATAAATAATACAATATCCAACAACAAATTCAGTATCAATTCTATTGACGAAAAAATAGAAAACAACAAAAAATTGATAATAAGAATTCGAGAAGAAGAAGAAAAAGAAAAAATATACAAAATATATTTGGAGTTATTCGGTAAAAATGGTATTTCAAAAATGATAATGAAAACCATGATGCCACTAATAAATTCAGAACTTCAAAGGTTAATGGAGGATAGTTCATACTTCAAACTTGAAATTAGAATTTCAGATAAAAATGAAGTAGAGTTTGTTATGATTGATAACGGAACAGGTATTGAAAAATTGATGGTTTCTGGTTCAGGATTTGAAAGAACAATTGCGGCGCTTGCTCTTCGTTCGGTGTTAAGTAAGATATGTAGCCTACCCAAGCCCAACGTGATTGTGTTCGATGAGGTATTTGGAAAGATTTCTAATGATAACCTTGAGATGGTTTCTGAGTTTTTTATTAAAATTAAAGAATACTTTGATAAAATTTTTATTATAACTCATAATCCACTCGTGAATCAATGGAGTGATAGTGTTGTGAAAATAAAAAAAGAAAATAATGTGTCGAAAGTTTTGTAAATGAATTTATTTTAGGTAAGTTTGTTTCATATTAAAACAACGTCAAAAGATATTTATGATAAAGAAAAAAACAGAAATGAAGTCAGAAGGAAAACAATATATGTTATTCATGTTTGGTGATTTTGCAGACAACGAAACCTTTGTTACTGACGTATCATATCAACTAGTCACAGTTGTGAGTTCTAAATTTATGAAGTTTAACTATGGTGAGTTTGGTATGGTTATTAATTTCAGAACAAAAGAAACTTTTGAAGACTTAAAGGAGTATATTGATATGTGTATGAATGAAGTGGTTGAACAATACTTCTTAATGGAAGTTACTGCAAACATGGACATAAAAATGGACCAAAAATTGAAGAGAGATTTTTTAAATATAGACGGAGTAAAAAAACCAACCAAAACTAAAGGAGTAAGTAAAGATGATATATCAGAAGAAAAAAAGAAAAGAATAAGCGGAATGATGGAATTTATTTTCCCTCTAACAGAGGACATGATTAAATTCCCATTTTACAGAGAAGAAAAAAAAGAGAAACCGACAGTAGACCAGATTTTAGATAAAATATCAGAAAAAGGAATAGAGTCATTAACTGAGGAAGAAAAACAAATATTAGACAATTATGGAAAGAGAGAAGACCGAGGAAATTAAATCCACAAATCCAATTAACCAAGACGAAATTCAACTGTATCTAAAAGACATCCGAAAATTAAAAGTAATGACACCTGAAAGGGAAAAGTTGCTTTCACAAAAAATTTCAGATGAAAGTTGTACAGAAAGAGAAAAAGAGTTAATCTATAAAGAACTCTTAGAAGGTAATTTACGATTTGTTATTACCGTTGCTAAACAATATCAAAATCAAGGAATTGACCTATCTGATTTAATTGCTGAGGGTAATTATGGTTTGTTAAAGGCAATTAAGAATTTTGATTGGACAAAAAATAATAGATTTATTTCATATGCCGTTTGGTGGATTAAACAATCAATTTTACAATCCTTAAATGACAATTCAAGAACGATTAGACTTCCGGTCAATGTTGTTCAAGACATGCATAAAGAGAAAAAAGAATTGGAAAAAACAAATGGTGAACTATCCGCTAAATTTGCATCACTTCCAAAGATTGTTGACTTAGATATGCACATTAATGAAGATGGTGATACTTTAATTGATGTTATTAAAAATGACGGAGCGTCATTACCTGATGAAATATTTTCAACACAAGACACATTAAAACAGAAAATGAATGACATTATGTCAATGTTAGATTCAAGAGAAAAAATAATTGTTGAAGATTATTATGGTATTTCAGGAACACCAAGAACTTTGGAAGACATCGGTTCAGATTTTGGTTTAACTAAAGAAAGAGTTCGTCAAATTAAAGAAAAGGCTCTTCGTAAACTTAGAAATGAATGTTCATATTTATTTGAATATTTATGATAAAATGTTTGGCAAATGCCAACTTTTATATTATCTTTGTATCACAAACGACGAGAGATATCCTCAAGTTTGTCGGGAAGCTTACTCCTGGGGTCGTAAGTCGTCGAGACACCGCGGTTAGTGTGTCGGGTTTAAAATCCTCAAGTCGTACTGAAAAATTAAAGGGTGAGTTTTTCTCACCCTTTTTGTATTTATATAGTATGAAACTATTATTCACATTAAAGAATATAATTATAAACGAGCAAAATAACAAACCTAGAGGAACTACGATATTTTCTACAGTATCAAACGATAAACTTATACAGTTAAAATCGACTTACCACCAAAGAAATGAAAGACATGGAAATGAAACATATAAAGAAATAGTTGATAAATACAACGATTTTTTATATACCAAGAAATCAAAGTTTAGACAACCACCAAGATTTGCGGTTCCTGATACCATGATTAAAAATTTTTTCAGTGATAATGTTGATAAAATATATGGAGCATTTGAAAACGAACAACCAAAAAATAATAAAATCATTTTTGTTCACAAAAGAAAAAACAACGAAGATGAAGAAAATTTTGACTTTATTGAAGTTCTATTACAAAAAGACGGTAATTTTTTTAATATCATCACTTCATCATTTTCTAAAGATGGTCAATTTTTGAAAACTAAAAGAGAAGATGATAACGCGCAAAGAGTAAGAGTTGAACAAAAAAGAATTGATAATTATATTGTGATATATATTTAAAATATGGGTTGAACCGAGATTACCCATACAACTCGGCGGAATGGGACACGAAGCTCTCTGGGTGAAAATCCCCAATTCTACATGAATGATAGAATGAAACCACACTACCCCCATTGGCGCTCGTGGGGGTTTTTATTTATCTTTAGTATTTATTAATTATAGTTGATGTTATGAAAGATAAAATGTTACCTTGGTTTTTACTATTTTGTGCGATTGGATTATCAGGAACTGCGGCCTATTATAGTGTGGTCGGTTTATCTGTGGTTTTTGTTGGTGTTGCAATTCCTGTAATTATTTTGGGTTCATTTTTGGAACTATCTAAAATTGCAATTGCTACATATCTTCACGACAAGTGGAAAGAAACATATGGAGGGTTAAAAATATATATGACAATTGCTCTTATAACTTTATCAATTATTACATCTTTAGGGATTTATGGATTACTTAGCACAGGTTTTTCTGCTAACATTTCTAAATTGGAAATTAATGGTAAAAAAATTAAAAACATCGAAATAAAAAAACAAAGATTTGAAGAAATCAAAAAAGAATACCAATCTGAAAAAACCATTTTAGATAAAGATATAACAAATCTAAGAAACGCTCTATCATCAAACACCACTACACAATCAATTGATAGGAACTCAGGTCAAGTCATTACAAGAGCAAATGCCGGAAACAGAAAAGCTTTTGAAACACAACTCAAAGTTGCTCAACAAAATAGGGACATTGTGTCCAATAAAATCGAATCATTAAATGACAGTATCACAAACTTAGAGATTGAAATATTAAATTTAGAGTCTGCTGAAATATCAGGAAACGAACTTGGGACAATTAAATACATGAGTGAGTTACTAGATTGGGATATTAAAAAAACTGCAAATTTATTCATATTAATATTAATCTTTGTTTTTGACCCATTGGCGATTACTTTAGTTATTGCAACAAATCAAGCTTTTAAATCAAATAAAAAAAACGAAGAGACCCCTCAAGTCACCCCTCAAGTTCAAGAAGATATGAATGACCCTTTTGAGGAATATTTTGAAAAACACATAGACTTTATGGATGAAGACATCTACGAAGATGACTACGACGAAAATATCGATTATTTAGATGAAAATTTTTACCAAAGAAGTGAAGAATCAGTAGAAAATGATGAAATCATTAATGTAGATAACGATTATGGTATTTTCGATGATTATAAGCCAAACACCGTTGAAACTGAAAATGTAGTTGAAAACAAAACACCACAACCAAACCCTGTAATTAACAGAAGACTTTCTTATACAAAAAATGATACAGGAAATTTCAAAATTAATAGAATATAACGTCTTGTTTCAAAACGACAACAAACGTCAAATAATATTGGCTGACACTAAAAGGCCCTACAAAAATTATATACAGTCATTAATCAACAGATATAATAAAAAAAATCCCTACTTACCAAATTATATAATAAATAAAAAAGGTGAGATTTTTATGGTTACAGAACCAAACACGTATTCTAAATTCATGAACAATCAAAGTTTAGATAAAAATTCAATAGTAATAGTTTTAGAAAATCTTACTTGGTTAAAAAAAATACCAATAGAACTTCAATATTTAAACTGGATAGGTGATATTTATAAAGAGAAAGTTTTTGAAAAAAAATGGAGAGACCAATTTTTTTGGGACCCCTATAGTCAAAAACAAATTGAAAGTTTGGTTTTATTAACACATGATATATGTGAAAACTTTGGCATAGAAAAACAAACAACAAAAACAAATGTCAAGTTACATGGTGTTGAAAACTTCAATGGAGTTACAACAAAAAGTAATCACATATCTAATTGTAAGGATATAAACCCTTCTTTTGATTTTAAAAATTTTGAAAAATTATTAAACGAGTATGAACCAATATGATGAAATTAAAACGTTGTTGAAAAGGTCAAGACTTTTACAAGAACAAGTGGGCCCCACAAATTTGGCAAAAAGCATTGAAGACAACATCGTACAAGACGAAGAAAAAGAAATTGATGTTGATAAAGTTAAAAAAGACAAAAGCAAAACCTATAGAATATCAGGAGGTCTTTTAACTCTTCACGGAAAAGATAAAAAAGATTTGGAACTTACAAGTGATGAAAAACAATCTTACCAAGAAACAATGGAAGAGTTTGTTGCAGAAGTGTCTGACCTTTCTGACTTTGGTGTTTTAAATGTATATAATAACTCTGTGCAGTGGAGCGGTAAAATAGTTGATGCCGACATTGAGTTTTTCTATTCTATTGGTGAAAATAATGGTGTTTATATAAATGGAGATATGATAAAACTAGACCAAGAATTGGTAGATTTAACAACTAAGTTAAAATCTTTTTTTGAAAAGTTTAAAAGTAAATGGGCTAAAATTATTTCAGTAAGAAAGAAAACTAAATTTACAGAAGAAGAATAGTATGGAATATATAAAAAAATATTGGAAATGGGTTGTTGGTATTATTTTGTCGATACTTGTTTTATACCTTGTTGTTTATTTGGCAACTCCAAAACCACAAATGTCAGAATTAGACAAGTATAAAATAGACCAACTTAATAAAAAAATTGAAGAATTAAAAAACCTTCAAAAAAGTTTGAACGACTCCCTTAATGTTTACCAACAAAAAATAGATAAAATTGATGACAAAATATCGAACATTAAGATTGAAAAAAAAGAGGTAAATAATTATTACACACAAAAAAAAGAAGAAATAAAAACCGCAGATAAAAAACAAGTGGATAGTCTGTTGAGAAAAAGATATAATTTTTAAATTATGAAAAAAATTGTTTTGTTTACATTAGTGATGTTAGTTAGTTTTTTTGGAATGACTCAAAAAATAAAACCAACTGACACATCAGAATTATGCATACCATATCATGTTGCACAAAAAATATTATTGGACCTTAATGATTACGACAGATTAAAAGAACTATCCAAGTTAGATAAAGAAGAAATAAAACAATTGAATAACAAAATTTATTTTTTAGATAAAAGTATTCTTGTTTGGAAAGAAAAAGATTCATTGAGTAATAAAATAGTTAATAATACGGAAGAAAAATTTAAAATAATTTCTGACCAAAATGATGAGTTGAGAAAAGAAGTTAAAAAATTAAAAGTTAGAAATACAATGACTCAAATAATTAGTGGGGTTCTTATAACAACATTAACGGTATTTAGTATTATGAAATAATGGCACTTTCTCAAACAGATAAGAAAGAAGTTGAAAGAATTATAAAAAAAGAAATACAAAACTTTTTTAATTCAAACACATTGAAACAATTTGAAAATCAGATGGTTGAATTAATAAAAAAAGAAATACAAAAAGGAAAGTTAAGAGGAGACATTACTGAGTTTATTTCCAAAGCATTCACTGAATTTTACTTTGAACTTTATAGACAAAGAGCTAATTGGACCGGTACAATTAAAAATTTAAAATTATAATTATGAGAAATATAAGTCCAGAAAAATTAATAGAAAACGCACTCAAAGAAATTTTACAAGAAAAATCGGCAACAATCAGTAGACCTATATTTAGTTTATTTTCAAAAGACGAAAAGGCAAAAAAAGAATATAAAAGAATAAAAAAAGAACCAAAAGAAGGTATGGGTGCAAGCTCCGCAGGTAGTTTTTCACCGGCAATTAGTTTTAGTGAAGAAGAAGATGAGGGTCAAAAAATTGAAGCAACTGAAGCTACCGGGGCATCGTCTTCAGGTTCTTATGAGGGAGCCTCTTTTTTGGCTAAAAACCTTGATAATTGGGGGCCATCAAAAAAAACACAACTACCTGGCGGTATGTTTGTAAAACCAAAAGAAAAATGTAAGACTTTTCCGTACTGTAACCAAGGGGATATCAATTCATTAGATTTTAGTAAAACAGGTGATTTTGGCTTTAAACTAACAAAAAAAACTCCAAAAAAGAAAAAATCGAAACTAAAAGAGGCCATTATAAATGTTTCATATAGAACTGGTTTAACTGAAGAAAAAATACTAAAAATCCTTATTGATAATATTTAAGGTTTTTTTCTTTAACACTAATATTTATTAATATGGATGATTATATAAAAAACGTTACAAAACAAATAATATCTGAGGAATTAGATAAAAGGATTTTAAGTATAAAAAATAAAATATTTGAAAATAAAGACATGAAAAAACAAATGTGCTCAGAGTGCGGAAGTAAGATGTACGAAGGAGAATGTATAGAATGTGGAGATAAGTACGAAGGAAATATTCAAGAATTAGGAGGAATGGATGACGGACATCCATTATTTGGTGATTTAAATTTTTCCAACATGAACCCCGAAAAAAGAAAAAAAATTAATAAGTACCTTGGTATGGAAGATGAATATTCTGATTTTGATGATGAAGATGATAAGTGGAACGCCCCATCACCTGACGAAGATAATAAAGACAAAGGTGGTTTGGATGAAACTTTCAAATACAAAGGAAGAATAGGGAAACTTAAAACTAAAATGTATCCCAACAAGTTAAAACATGGGGTTACTGAAACAGGTGAGGATGAAATCTCAGATGGTTGGATGCATGAAGATGACTACGAGGGTTTTACGGATGGTAGAAGAAAAATTGATAAAGCCAAACCATACGGAAAAATTACAGGTGCAGATTTTAAAGCTCTAAGCTCTATGAAAAAAGAAGTTGAAGAAACTTTATATGAATTAGATTTAGAAGAAGAAGATGTTGAAGAAGGTAACGCATTTTCAGGAGCATTATCATCGGCACGTGAAAGAGGTTATAAAACTTTTAAGGTTGGTGGTAAAACATATCCTGTTGAAGAATCTTACATCACTGAAAAATGGAAAGGAGATGTTGAGGTAAAACAAACTGGTGAATATGCCGACATGACTATTGAAGAAGTTGATTCAGCAATTAAAAAATTAAAGAAAAGAAACGCCGAACTCAAAAGATTGGGCAAAAAAGTACCGAGTTCAAGTAGAGAAAAAATGGGACAACTTTATTTTGCTAAAAGAGCAAAAAAAGATTGGCCAGGAAAAGGTAAAGCAAAAGTCGAGGAATCTAGATTAATTTTTACTGAAAGTGAAATCATTAACATAATTGAATCAATTGTTATGGAAGAAAAAAGAAAAAAATCAATAAAGGCCGATACATACTTAAAATCTTCACTTGAACAATCAAAAAAACAAGAAAAGGATTATATTGATAGTGTTGTTAAAAAAATGAAAGATTACCTTAAAACAGGTTCTAAAGGTAAATACGAAATGTCACCCAAAGGGTTTCCCAAAGGTAATGGAGAACTTGTTAAAATGGATAAAATGGCTTATGTCCCATCTAAGACTGTTGATGAGTATATAACAAACTATACCGCATTTTCTTTAGAGAATTTAGATTACGATACTTTCGAACCAAACGATGAGAGAGTTTCTAAGTACATTAAGGGGTCATCTGAAACAGGAAATAACCCTAAGTGGGCAAATGCTGTTGAAACTCCTGTTAACGACATTAGAGATAAAGTACGTAAAAATAATTATTTAGCTAAACTCAAGAAAAAGGCTTATAACAAAGCACCGCAACCTGTGGTTTCAGATAAGAGCGGTTCTGAGTCGGGCGCTAATAAAATTATGATGAAATTAGAGTCAGTTAATGGTAGTGAAGTTATCACTGAAATGGAAAAAATGAAAAGTTTAATTGGTTATAGTAGGAAAACACAATAATTAAATTCATTTTTATTAAACTTATGTTATATTTTTCCCATGTCGTTATCTAATAACATGGGGAATTTTTTTGATTGGTTAGCCAAACCAATGGAAAAAGAAGACGTTGTTGCTTGGTATTTGGCAAATAATATCATACCAGAGTATACAGAACTATTCAGAGATTTTTGTTTTTCTTTTTATGGTTTAATTAAAATCACATATTTGGGTGATGACCATAACGAACCTACAGAAACCAAAATTGGAATGACAGAACAACAAAATAAAGAACATTTCAATTGGTGTTTAAGCAAAACAGTAGAAAGTTTTAAAAAAGAAAATATTCAATTCAATTTAAGTGATAAAGACATTATTTTTTTCGAAAGTTTTTTCTTTGATACTTTTTATAACCAAAAAGATGAAAAAGTAAAAGAAACAATTGATAAATTTTTCAATCAAATGTTTGATTTAGACACACCTAAAAGTAAATCTGACATTGAAATTTTTACAGAAATATATAAGATGTTGGAAAGGTCTGTAAATCTTATAGACTAGTGTTTACAATATTTAACCAGTGGTTAAATTAGAAAATAAATAAATGAATAAAAACTTATGAATGGAAACTTTAGAACAAATTAAAGCATTAGTTGAAGAACTATCAGTCGACACTACAAAATTTTACAATGGAAATAAGTCTGCAGGTATAAGAGCTAGAAAAACTTGCCAACAATTAAAAAGTTTATCACAGATACTTAGAACTGAAATTTTAAATAGCGGCAAAAAAGAAAAGAATGATTAATTATCTATTAATATATTGTTTTATTTTTTGTATATTACTATTATTAAGATTCGTATTCAATTTTTACCGGTCTGTTTTTTCTAACCCACCAATACCTTATGAGTTTAAAAAATACGAACAACTATATTATGGTTTATCAATATCATATATATTAACTTATTTAATAATGATTTTATGATTTATAGCAACTTTATAAACAAAACGGAAAAATACCTCAAATCAGTTAGGGTTTTGAGAAACTATATAACTTTTGATATGACTTTTCCAACAACATGGTCAATGTTAAAAAAAGCACCTGAAAGTGTAGAGATTTTACAAAATCAAGATAATGATTCGAACTTAGTTACATCATTTGTTTGTGAAAACAATCCTTCTCTTATTGATATTATTGAAAAAACTATCGATTTAGTTGTATCAACAAATTTAGAGAGAGAAGAAAAAGAAAGATTATTTAAATTAAAAGTTACCGAGCTAAAAAATATTTTTGAAAGCGGTGATATTGACACACTAAGGACTTTAAAATTTGACACTAACGAATTAACAACTTTAAACACCAATGGAACAAAACAAAAACTTACATCCGTTACTCAAGGAAATGAAATCACTGAAGGAGGAAGTAGAAAAGTCCAACAAGATAAATGAAGACTTAAAAAAAAAGTTTTCTTCAGAAATTAAGAATTTCAAACCGTCAGAAATAAAGAATACAATATTCGTAACAAAAAAATTAACCTTATGGGAGAGAATCAAAAGGGCTTTAGGGACGACTTAGAAAAATTGGCACAAGTTTCAGATTTAATTGAAAGTTCTTTCATAAAAAATGAAAAAGTTGAAGTAAAGGTGTCTTTAGATGAGGGCACCTTTTCTAATCTATTACAACATCTAATGATTAATCAAAACGAAAAAAAATGTGTGATTCAAATATCTAATTTAGAGTTTACCTTTTTGAAAAAGTAGTTTTGTGTCTGTACAAATTTCTTTTACTGTGCCCTTTTTCTGTTAAAACATTATAAACCCATTTTCTTTGGGTAATAGAAACATCCCTTACAAAAATGGCATCATTTCTTGAGTTTTGATAAAATAATTTTTCTAAAATGTCCAAAAACCTATGACATTCTTCAATTTCTTTTGTTGAAAAAATGGAAATTTCTTCATTTACCTGAACACAAATTTTATTGTTCAAAGTAAAAATGTTTTTAAGTTCACTGTTTTTACAATAAGTGTTTAAAAATTCGTCAAAACCTATTTTAGTTTTACTTTGATAATCATAAATTTTTTCTTCTAACTTATAATTGTTAATTTTTAAAAAAACATAATTTTCATTATCCAACTTTGCAACGTTGTTACGACCCATATCATCAACAAAATATAAAGTATCTTGAACGTTTGTTTTATTTGTTAGAAGAGCAATATGAAATGAAGATGGGGTTGCGTTTTCTACTTTTTTATCAAAAAGTATTTTTGTATTTTTATTTATTAAAACTTTATAAAAGTCGGTTGCTTTTTTTTCTGTGGAATAACGTTTGATAATTTTTCTTTTTTTCCTATTTTTAAAAAGTACTATTATAAAATTAGACATTATGAAAAACTATTACCAAATTTTAGAGGTTGACGAAAACGCAACACAAGACGATATAAAAAAAACATATAAAAAATTAAGTAAGAAATACCATCCAGATGTAAACTCTAAGGGTGAGGAAAAATTTAAAGAATTGTCTGAAGCTTATGAAGTGTTAGGTGACGAAAGAAAAAGACAAAACTACGATACAAAAAGAAAAAACCCTTTTGGGGGTGGTGACTTTGATTTTGGGTCAATATTTGAAGAAATGATGGGTCAAGGTAGAAGAAAACCAAAACCTGCTGATAAAATTGTTGATATTGTTGTAACGGCAGAAGAATCTTACAAGGGGGTTGAAAAAACAATCGAAGTAGATATAAATCAATCTTGTAATACTTGTAATGGGACTGGTGGAAATAAAAAAACTTGTAATAGATGTGCAGGTAGAGGATTCATCATTCAAACAGTCGGTACTGGTTTTTTTAAAACACAAATACAAGCGACCTGTACGGATTGTAAAGGTGTTGGTGAATTTTTGATAAATCCATGTCAGGTTTGTTACGGAAATGGAGTAGTATCAAACACCACAAAGTTTAACGTCCAAATTCCTAAAAATGTTGATAATGGAGATTTTATGAGAATGAAATATAGTGGTGACGAAATTCCAAAGTTTGGTAGAGGAGATTTAATTTTGAAAGTTATTTGTGTTAAAAATAATAATTTTGAAAAATCTCAAAACGATTTAATATATTATTATAAAATGAATGTTGTTGATTTTTTAACTAATAAAGAATTAGAAATACCACATCCAGACGGAACACTTAAGATAAATTTACCTGAAAATTTTGACACAGACAAACCTCTTAGATTAATTGGTAAGGGGTATAAAATGAGTAATGGGGTAGGTAATTTATACGTTAAGTTAAGTGTTAATAATGTTATAATCACAAACGAACAAAAAGAACAAATAGAAAATATTTTAAAATAAAGAAACAATATTTTTAATAATTTCAATAGTCCCATAAACTGCGGCAATCAACATATAAACCGCCAATACTGTAATCCATTTTTGTGAGCCTGACATTCCTTTTTTACATGCACTACATCCTACTTCTGTTGCTTTTTCTTTTTTCATACCTATAATTTAATTATGTGTTAGTTGAAAATAAATATCAAAAAAATATTTATTTTTTGACGCACTTTTTTATATTAATTGATATTTATATAATATGGGTAAACCAGGAAGACCAAAAAAAAATGAAGAAAATAAAAAAGTAAAATACGGTATTAGTATTGACCGATATCTTTTTGATAAAATGAAAAATGAAGAAATAAGTATTTCTAAATTTATACAAGAATTAGTAAAAAAACATTATGAGAAAATATAATTTTAATGAATATTTTTTTCACGAGTTGAATGAAAAATCATCATATTGGTTAGGGTTTTTATATGCCGATGGATATACTAGAATGAAAGATGGTAAAAGTGGTGAATTAAAATTAAAACTTAAAGATACCGATAAAAATCATATTGAATTGTTTCTTAAAGATTTGGGATGTAATAAATTTATAAAATGTGGAGTTGATAATAAATCTAAATTTTGTTCTGTGACAGTTTATTCGAATATAATGGTCAAAAAACTTTTTGAACTCGGATGTGTAAATAACAAAACGTTTAAAATATTACTTCCCGAATTGAATGATGAAATTATGTGTCATTTCATCAGAGGATATTTTGATGGTGACGGATGTATTAGTAAAATTAAAGGTAAATGGGATAAAGTGTCAATTGTTGGAAATCAAAATTTTATAGAATCCTTAGAAAAATATTTACTTAAGTTTGATATTTCTAAGATTAATATTTATAGTCAAGGTAAAATAAAAATTCTATCAATCACTAACATAAGTGATATCATCAAATTCAAAAAAATTATTTATAATAACGATACTATTTCTTTAGAAAGAAAAAAAAATAAATTTGACAAAATCAATTATAACTTTGTGAGTAAAGATGAGTTTTTAAAATTGATTAAGGAAAATAATTTAACTACATTTGGTAAATACGTGAGTTATATTGCATTTAATAAATTATCAAGGTTTCCAAGAAACCCTGAATCTGAATATAAATTTAAATTTTGAAAGTATGTTAAGTTGGATAGGAGGTAAATCAAAAATTGGCCGCTGGATTGTCGAATTTTACCCAAAAAATATGGAAATATATACCGAGGGATTTGGGGGTATGATGTGGTGTTATTTTAATATGGATTTAAAGCGGTTCCCTAATTTAAAAAGAGTTGTCTATAATGATTTCAATAATCTCAACTATAATTTATTTAAATGTGTTCAGAATCCACATGAATTGTTGAGAGCAATCAACTCTATTGAGTGTCAACAACAAGGGGTTGAGAACACCCCTATTCATCTTAAAGAACAATTTATTAACTTTCAGTCCGAAATATTTAACAAAGATTTCAGCGTGACCGATTACGATTATGAAACCGCAGCTAAATATGTTTACATTGTTACACAAGTATTTTCAGGGTCCAAACCTGAGACATCATCATATATCGATTTAAAAGGTAAATACAAATCAAAATATTTAACCTTTAGAGATAAATTAAATAAACCTGATTGGATTGAACATTTTTTAAATATAACTGATGTTGAAAACATGGATTTTGCCGACGTTATTACTAAATATGATAGTGAAAATACGTTCCATTATATAGACGCCCCCTACTGGAAAACTGAAAACTACTATTCCAATCATGATTTCGATAGACAAGACCATGAGCGTTTGGCTAATGTTTTGAAAGAAGTAAATGGTAAGTTTGGTATGTCTTACTATAATTTCCCCTTATTATCTGAATGGTTTCCTGAAGACCAATACACTTGGGTTAAAAAAGAGTTTGCAAAAGCGGCAGCAGCTAAGAAAGGTGAAAAACAAAACATGGGTGAAGAATTACTAATAATGAACTATTAATTTTGATTTTCTAAAATTCATAATATTTATATATAAAATAATTAAAATGGCTATTAGATTTACCAATATTTTAAGAGATATAATTCTTGAAAGTTCAAGATTTCAAGTTCTTTTTGACAAATACGTTAAACCAAAGGAAAGAGGGCAAAAAGGAATGATGCCTTTACAAGTATTATTCAAAATTATTGCAGGAGACCCCACATCAAAAATTCCTGATGGTATGACTGAAGATAATGTAACTGTTGAAAAAATGGACAACGTTAAAATTGGTAAGTACACCCAATGGTTGTTGAAAAATTTTGTATCACCAAAAATTGAATTCGAAAGTGCTATTACCGACCCTAATAGTCCTGCAGTCAAAAAAGCAATTAAGGAATGGCAAGATTTGTTTTTAGAAGATTTGTATAAAACAACTCAAGATTTGATGAAGTTTGAAAGAAATAAAAACAAATTACCTCAAGAATATAGAGACATCAATAAGTTAACACCAGAAACACTTTACGACCAAGTAAAAGATTTCAGCCTAGAAAAAACCAAAGCGTCTAAAGAAGAGAAAAAAGAAGCCTCACAAACATATTCACATCCTGGCGCTGATAATGTTACAAGACTTTCCAATTGGACGGTAGTAAAAATTACAAGAACTGATGATTTAGGTAAAGATGCCGCTTGTTTTTATGGTGGTTCCCACAACGAACCAAGTAAAGGTGAAACAAGATGGTGTACCTCTTCACCTGGTCTTAGTTATTGGAAATCTTATTTATCAAGAGGGCCACTGTATGTTGTTATTCCAAATTCGCCAACTCCATTTAAAAATTTTGGTAAAGAATTAGGTGATGTATCAGGATTACCGGCAAACAGATATCAATTCCATTTCCAAGACAAACAGTTTATGGATGCGGATGACAGGCAAATTGACCTTGTTGAGTTTTTGAAAAATAATGAAGATTTGAAAGGATATTTCAAACCTGAAATGATGGAAAATATTTTGCAAGGTGTTGATAAAAACAAGGCCACTGTTGATTACCCAAGAGACCCGGCATCCAAATTTATGGCACTATATGGAACCGAAGAATTTATTAACAGTTTACCTAAAACCATTACGAGACTTGAAATTATAGCTAGAGGCTCAGAATTAAAATTCAAATTTCCACAAATGATTGGTGAATTAACAAATCTTACGGCTATTCACTTAGTTGGATGTGTTATATCGTTACCTGATTCAATTTGTAATCTAAAAAAACTACAATTCTTGTCTTTACCTGATAATCCAGAGTTACAAAAATTACCTAATTGTATTGCAGATTTACCAAGACTTTCAATTATTAACCTTAAAGGAAGTAATAAAGACGCATTACCTGAAAGTTTACAAAATATCGGAGAAGACTCATCATTACATATTTTTAATTAAAAATTTCACAATTAAGTAAAGTTTAACTAACTTTGTCTTTATGAGTAACGTTGATATTGAAATCTATATGGCAAACCTTGTCAATTTTTTTGACAAAAATCCCGAACAATTAAAAATACTTATTGGTGACATCAACAGTGATGTTTTTTTTCAAAAAGTAAGAAAAGTCTGCGAATTAAATGATAAAGATAAAAAAGAATTGGCACCAACAAGAAAACAAATGATTGAAATCATTCTTCAAATAAAAAAAGGACCTGACAAAAAAAATATAGAAAAAAACGTCACACTTTTTATGCACCACCATATGGGTAAAGTATTTCTAAATTAAGTTGTTTTTCATTTAGAAATTATATACATTTGTAATTATGCTACAAGTAGAAGGTAAAACATTTCATAAGTTTGTTGAAATCAAAACATTCAATACAAGAGTTTTCAAAAACTACTGTCCGATTGAACCCATAGATAATTTTGATAACTTTTTCGATAACTTTATTACAAAAAAAAATTTAAAATATTTTGATGATTATCAGTCTTTTGATGAGGCGGACTACGAAAAAAATTATGGCAATTTAATGGCGGAACTGCACTTCCAACGTAAAAGAATATATGTTGAAGAAGGCGAAGATTCAATTTCCTTAAAGTCTCAGTCTTACGTACGTTATAGGATTTTATCTAATCGGTATTTTGTGGTTAGAAAACAAACTAACTTTTTGACATTCAATTTCAAAACAAAATTGTTCTATCTTGGAACTTTTAATGGTAAAAACAAAAAGAAAATTGGAACATCAATGAAAGTGAATCCAACTAGTAATAATATGTATAATATAATTTATGCTTTAAAAATTCATGAAACAATTGATGCCCAAAGCTACCTGTATTTCTTTTTAGGGAAAATTTGGGAAAAGTTAGAACTAAAAAACCCTCAAAACTTCAAAACAAATAGTGCTTTTTCATTTTATAGTTTGACAAAATACCTAATACAAGGTGTTAAATTACCAAACGAATGGATTAAACTTTCCGGCACTTTTGTATCTATTAAAGATTTAAGAAAAAATAATATGAATCTTGTAGATACATTTATGAGTTTATTGAAAATCAAAGGAAGTAAAGCCAAAAAAATACTAAATGAGGTTAAGTGTTTAGAGTTTGAAAGAATGGTATATTTATATCGAATTTTAGGAATTGATAGATTCAATAAATTGGATGTAAAAATTTTTGAGGAAACATTAAAAAGACAGTTAAAACCTGAAGATATTGATTCACCATCTGATTGTTATCATCTAACACAACCACATCAAGATAATTATTTATTTAAAGGTTTAGAATTAACAGATAAAGAAAAAGATAGGATTGTTTTGTTATGTGAAAATATGGACAATTACTTGTTTTCAACATTATGTGAACACATTAATTTCAAAAGAAAATTAAAAAAACTTGGTGAAAATGTAAAAATGAAATTTAATTCTATTCACGAGTTTAATGCTGAACACGAAGAATGGAGTAGATTAATTCAGTCTTATAGAACAGGCGAAATTGAAAGGTTCTACGGAGACATTGATAGTTTAGAATCACCAATACCACACCAAGGTGAAATATATTATCCAGTTTTGTTAAAAACATCTTGGGATTATGAAAAAGAATCGCAACATCAAAAAAATTGCGTGAGAACATACGTTGAAAGAGCTGACAGCATAATTTTTTCTATTAGAAAAGACTCTAAAGATGGGGAGGACAGAATTACGGTTGAATATCAATTCAGAAGTGATGAAGTATTGAATGTTCAAGAAAGAGCTAAATACAACTACCAACCGTCATTAGAATTTTCAGAAGTGGCAAATATACAATTGGCAAATATTAACCTTCTTTATAAGTTGAAAACTTTAAAACTACCTACTATGGTTAAAAAGTATAGAAACGGAAAAGTTATTGAACAAGTATCCGCATTCCAAATCGCGGAAAATTCAAAAACAAAAATAGTTAACCTTTTACCAAAATGGGAAAATGAAACTGAAGAATTAAATACATGGCAACACCAAATTTTAGAACAAGACTATTTACCAGTTGGAGATAACAATTTTTTTGAAGATTTACTTCCATAAATAAAAAACTATTCCTTATTATGGAAAAAGAAGAATTTGTGCCAGACTATGTTTATGATATTTTTGAATCATTGTTTAAAAACAATTTAAGACCAAATTGTGTAAAAACAAAAAATATAACAAATGATGGGTTAAACCAATTAATAACGAAAGGTAGTCTTGTATGGTCTAACTCATTGTATGATTCAAAACATCAATATATTGAAGGTGCAATTAGATGGAGTAAACACGAAATTCTAATATATTTTCAAAAAAATAAAAACGAAAAAACCTATAAAATAAATATCTTAACAGATAACTTATCTAAAATTGATATGTTATTAGTTGGTCTTAATAAATTTTTTACAATAGATAGTATATGAAACTTGTGATTTTATTTAGTATGAAAGGTTGTCCACATTGTGTTCACTTGAAAGAATTGTTCGAAAAAAACAATATAATATATATTGATAGAGATATACATGAATATGAGGAAGAATATGAAGCGTTTGCCGAAGCTAAAAATAATGAGTTTGTTCCTGCACTTATGTTAATGACTTTAGAAGAAAATCAAGAAGATTACTCAAACGTTAAACTTTTAGCCCCTGATGATGATTATGAAGGTATCACAGAGGCTTTAGAGTTAGTTAACAAATATTTGTCAGAATAATATAAGTTCATTAATTAAATCAAGTTCTTCAGTTTTTGTTTCTAAATTTTCTTCAGAAAAAGTATCTAATAATGAATTTTTATCAAACGGGAAAACGTCAAGAACTAATGATTCTAACCATTCTGTTTTTACAATATGGTCACCATTAGTTATTTTAAAAATAATGTTTTCTGAATTAATATCTTCATAGTTTTCATTACTATACATACAAAATTCTAAATTGTTAGATATTGACTTACTAAATAAGTGATTTGAAATGTAGTCCCCCAAATAATGGTATAGTTTTTCAGACCCAAACGACAAACCATATTTTTTATCAGAACAATATTCGATATTTTCAAAATTATATTTTATCAATTCAAAGTCGGGATAAATAGTTTTTATTTGTTCAATAAACAAAGAATCATCATCCGAACATTGATAAAAAATTACATTACTTTCTAAATCAATTTTTAAATTAGTTTTTAATCCTTTATTAAAAAAATCATCTACTAATGTTGTTAGTTTTTTTTCAGTATTAACACAACTTTTGTTGTAGTTAAAATTTATATTAAGGGGATTTACTACTAAAACATCGACAAATTTTATAACATCAATTACTTTGATAGTTTCAAATAACTTGTCATTAAAGTTTTTTAAATAATCTTTGAATGTTTCGGCAATGTTTATTGTTTTAGTTGATGTTGTAAAACCATTAACAATAAAAAAACTCCTGTGATTAAATACCGTTATTTCAGTTTTACATTTAGGAGTTATTTCTTCTAATTTTTTAACAACAATTTCTGCTAAAGTATTACATAATCTTTTCCCATCTAAAGGGTTGTTGATTTCAATTTGTGACATTTTTAATATTTAACCTTTTTATTTTTTACAATCTTATGTAAAAAAAAAATTAAGTTAAATACTAATTACTTTTTACTGTAATACTTTTCAACAATTTTTGTCACAGCACTTTTAACAGTTTGTGTTGACTGTTGTGCTTGTGTTTGAGTTTGTTGAGTCTGTGTTTGAGTTTGGTTGTTTTTGCATCCACATCCTGCCATGGCTAAAATTTTTAATTAGTTTAGTTTATTATAAATATCTTTGATTACTACTTTAAATCAATAATTTAATTAATCAATTCTATTTTTTTAAATATTTATAAAAATATGTCTTACAAAAATATTATAAGAAAAATTATTTTAGAAAATGAGCAAGATGAAGTAGTTATTTCAGCTAGTGAATTGATAGAACTATTGAAGTATGTAAATTATGATGTTTCAAATATTCTCAGATTACCTCAATATAGAAATAAAAGAATCATAATTGACGGAAATTTGAATCTCAGTTACAATAGAGACATTCAAAATCTTAATTTAATATCAAAGATAAATGGAGATTTAGATATATCATATTCCAACGTTGACGTTTTTGACGAAGATAAAGCTAAAAGTATTAGAGACTATGGAAGTAGAAGAGAAATTATTAGAAAACAAAAAGAACTACGAAAAAAACTCAATTATTTAGATGAATTAAGAAAAGAAGACGCTTGGAATATAAATAATAGAAAATTAATATCTTACCAAACAGAGGCGTTATATGAATACTTAGAAGATAAGAAGTACCCCCAAGAAATTGAAGAAGACGGTGAAATAGTTTTGGAAGACAAATATAATATATATCCTAACAATTATAACCATTATGGTGGCAAATCATTTACGTGGTTAGGAGAAGAGGGTATGGAAAATGAATACATAGTTTTTGATTCGAGAACAATCGAACAAGACGCACGAGAAGCTATTGAATCTAGAATTGATGAATTAGGTTATGATGCATTTGCAAGTTGGGTATGGGAAGACCACCTTGACACAGATGCAGTTAGAAATTGGTTACGATGGTATATAGAAGAACCCGTTAGAGATAGTCCTGAAGATTATGGATTAGAAGAAAAACTTACAAAAGAACAAGAAAATTATCTTAGAACTTATGAAGAAAAAATATCTAAATTACAATACAGAATTGATAACGAAGATTTGGATGAAGAAACAATAGATAGTTTAGAAGAAGAAGTATCTGATTTAGAAGAACTTATTGAAGATATTAAAGAAAATCCAAAAGGTGGTTTTGACGAAAATGAAATTGAAGAGGCTATTGAAATGTGGGTAGATGATAATGAAGATGAATTTTTATCTTATTTTAAAGATACTGGTCTTGATAAGAGTGATATTTTGGATTATGTCGACCAAGGAGCTGTTATTAATTATATAATCAACCATGATAGTTGGGGTGATATATTTGGAAGTTATGATGGTGACCACGACGAAGTGATTGTGAAAGAACTTAATTTTGTTATCTTTAGATACAATTAATTTATTTACAGGTTAGGAACTTTTTCTTACATTTTTAAGTATGGAAACAAATTGGCCGTTTCAAGAACCTATTGATTTAGAACACAAACAATATGTTTTATTGAGTTATCTACAAAAAATTGATAAAGATTTAGAAAACTTTAAATTATACCCTAATTTTCAACTTTTATCTCTACATTTGGCAAACATTAATTTAATAATTCAAAAGGGTCAGTTTTTAAGTCTAACAAAAAAAATAAAAGAAAAAGATGAAGAAATATTAATCTCAGATTTAGTTGCTCAAGAAATTCCACCTTTGACTCAAGAAGATATATTAGAACTTTATAGAATTTGTAAATTTTCATCTTATAAGTTGCAAGATTTTTTTGACCAAGCAAAGGCAATATGGGAATTAGTAAATGATAGTGTTTCTCTTAGTGTTATTAATAATTTAAAAAGTTTTGATAAAAAAGAAGGATTATTTGTTATTGAAAATAACGGTAAAAATTTTTTATATGAATTTCATATAAAAGAAATTAAAAAAAACACGTCAGATTTAAAATGTCAAATTAAAAAAATATGTGAAATTAATGATTACAATTTATCTTCAGATTTATTTGAAGGTAAAAAAACATTAATTAAAAATTTACAAGAACCATCAATTCACAATAATTTAATATTTTTCAAAGTTAACCACGATAACAACTTTCCCTTCAACGAAACCCTTCTTCCAATATCTAAAAGAAAAATACTAAATTATATACAACAGTCTAAAATCTTAAGTAAACCTAGTTTGACAAAAAGTGATAAATAAGTTATAATTTATTATGAAAAAAAAAGAGTTAGTCAAAGAAATAAAAAATCTAATAGAAAAATATCCTAACGATACAGAATTGGGATGTGAAATTAGAAAGTTATATATAAGTCTAAAAGAAAAAAAACAAAAATGAAAGTTACATTAGAATACGTTTGGTTAGATGGATACACGCCAGAACCAAATCTTAGAAGCAAAGTTAAAGTGGAAGAAATGGATTTAAATTCAATAGAATTTAAATTTCCTGAATGGGGCTTTGATGGTTCATCTACAATGCAAGCAGATACTGATAACTCAGATATAATTCTTAAACCTGTTAAATATTACTCGCAAAAATCATTTCCTTTAGAAAATAGTAGAATTTATGTTTTATGTGAAGTAATGAATCCTGACGGAACACCACATGAATCAAACATGAGGTCCAAAATCGATGACCAAAGTGATGTTTGGTTTGGATTTGAACAGGAATATTTCATTAAAAACAAAAAAACAAATGAAATATTAGGACACGACACAGGTTTTAGATTAGAACCACAAGGTAAATATTATTGCGGAGTTGGTCACAATGTTGTTGGTCGTAGTTTTGCAGAAGAACATATGCGTTTATGTATGTTATATGGTATTGAAATTACTGGTATAAATGCAGAAGTTGCTCTTGGACAATGGGAATACCAAATTTTTTCAAAAGGGAGTTTGAACGCAGCTGATGATTTATGGATGAGTAGATATTTCTTGTACAGATTGTCTGAAAACTTTAACTATGAAATAGTATTACACCCAAAACCAATTAATGGTGATTGGAATGGTTCAGGAATGCACACAAACTTTTCAAGTGATAGAATGAGAACATTAGGAGGTTATGAATATTTTCAATCTATTTTTAACACTTTTGGTTCTAGACACGAAGACCACATCAGAGAATATGGTTCAAGTAATGAAATGAGACTTACGGGTAAACACGAAACACAAAGTATTAATAAATATTCTTATGGTGTTGGAGATAGAGGTGCTTCCATAAGAATACCCAAAACTACTGCAGAAAATTGGAAAGGTTATTTAGAAGATAGAAGACCAGCATCAAATGCCGATTCTTACAGAGTTGTTAATCAGGTTTTAAAATCTTTGAATGCTGCCGAAGAACTCATGGAAATCACAATGAAAATGAATTCAAAAGTTGATATAAAAAGTTTGGATGGTAAATAAGGAACAAGACCTGCAGATGAATTATTAAAAGAATATAGATAAGAGGAATAATAATGGAACATGTTAATCACCCATTACATTACGGAGGAAAAAATAATGAATACGAGGTAATCAAAGTGATTGATGCTTGGGATTTAGGATTTAGTTTAGGAAATACAATAAAATATATATCACGTGCAGGAAAAAAAGGAAAAGATAAAGAACTCGAGGACCTCAGAAAAGCTCTCTGGTACCTTGAACACTACATCAAAACAATTGAAGAAAAAAACAGGAATTAATAAAGAAATTACAGTTTGGGATGCACTCACAACTCCCAAAGAATTACTTAGAGAAACTTTTATAAATTTTTCTTGGGGATTTTTAGGTAACTCTGTTGTTGTATTTGTTGCAAAAGAACTGGACTTTATGGTTTTAATTAATTATATTGTTTATTACATACTAATATCTTACATTGTAAATAGGAAAAAATACGACACAATATTAGGTAAATTTATAGTATTACCCGGTTCAGCTGCGGTTGGAGCATTCACAGGATATAAGTTGGCACAAATAATAGTTAATATTTTATAGAGATGAAAACAGGATTTAGAGTGACCGCATTAATCATAGTAGTAGTTTGGTTAATAATGGTATGGACATTAGTATATGAATTGATAAAAATGATATTTTAAAATGATAGAAACAGGAAAAATAATAAATGGTGATTGTATTGAAGTAATGAAAACACTTCCCGAAGGTAGTGTTGACCTTGTTGTTACTAGTTGTCCTTATGGTGTTGGTATTGATTATGATGTTCACGATGATGATGTTGAATTTGAGGATTATAAAATTTTCAGTCGTGATTGGTTAATGCAGGTTTATCGTGTATTAAAAGATGATGGTAGAATTGCTCTTAACATTCCTTATGAAATTAACAGACAGAAAAAAGGTGGACGTATCTTTTTTGTTTCAGAGATGTGGCAAATTATGAAAGAGATTGGTTATGGGTTCTTTGGTATTGTTGACCTTGAAGAACAATCACCACATAGAAGTAAGACCACAGCATGGGGTTCTTGGATGAGTCCATCTTCACCCTACATATATAACCCAAAAGAATGTGTTATTTTAGCTTATAAAAAACATCATATTAAAAAAGTAAAAGGAGAACCTCAGTGGAAAGGTGTTCCTACAGAAATAGAACAAGAAGACGGAACAATAAAGAAAAAAACAGTATATGATGAATCAGACAAAAAAGAATTTATTGAACTTGTTTATGGTCAGTGGAATTACTTTGCGGATACTAAGTCACTCACCAAGGCTACGTTCTCGATGGACATACCAACAAAGGCGATTAAGATATTATCCTACAAAAACGATGTAGTGTTAGACCCATTTGCGGGAAGTGGTACTAGTTTAGTGGCAGCCGAAGTATTAGGTAGAAGATGGTTAGGAATAGAACTATCACCAAACTATTCTGAAATTGCAAAAACAAGAGTTGAATATTTCAAAACAATGAAAGAAATTAAAAACCAAGAATTATGATGGAAATTGTGGCGGAGGAGTGCCACTGTTCAAGCAGTTCTCCGTCTGTTTGTTCCATCTTATGATTGACTTTCCTTTTTCTTCACCGTTAATCCTGTCTTCATTCATAAAAAAGTTTGCATTTTTAAAAATATCATCCCAATCCTTTCTGTCTTCTTCATTTTCAGGTTTATTAAAAGGATTTAATATTGATTTACCTTCCTTTTCTCTTTTTTTATTTTCTAAATCCCAAAATTTTTGAATGTCTTCATCAATATCTTGTAATTGGTTACCATCATAAAATTTACCTGGTGGTATTTTTTCACATTCACCACTGTCCCTATTAAAATATTCGTCATCGGCACAAATTTTTTCACAACCAAATCCTGATACAAATACCTCATCAGGACCACATGAACTACATACTTCCGAATAATAATCCAAACGTTGACCGTCAGGGCACGTTATACATTTGTTTTTTTTGTAAGACCAATAACAATTAGCACCGGTATCTCTTTTTTTATCACACTCTTCTTCTGTTTTTGGGTCTTCTTCTTCTAATATTATACCCATCATTTTTTTCATACGATACAATTCTGTTTCAAGTAAAAGTTTCATAAATTATCTAATTTATTATATAAATATATTACAGAATATATAAAAAAACTGAATTTCATTTTTTAAAGGTATTTATATGTTATGAAAACTCTAATAGTAGAAATATCAAGGATTAGACAAATGATGGGTATTATTGAAAGTATAGAAGATGATAAAAAAATATCAGACGAATATATGAGTTATCTTAGAAACACATCAATTGATGACCAATTAAAACAAACAAATGATAAGAATTATCAAGAATTAAGAACAAAAGCTGTCGAAGCAGGGGGTAGACTTGCTCAATATGAAAAAATAGAAAATGCAACATCTTTAGATGAATTAATAAATTTATTTTCAAAAGACTGGGAGTTTAAGGATTATGTAAGAAATAATTTTTGTGGTGATGAAGAAATTGATGGAATAATAGAAGTTTTATGTATTTTCAGTGGGGGGTCTAATGAAGAGTATTTAGGAAAAGAAAGATGTAATTGGCATAGAAGTGTATTTTCTAATTTAACAATTGACACCAATTTACTTGACTTAATACCAGGACTTAAAGAAAAGGCATTAAAATTAAAAAGAATAAGTAGTACAAATAAAATAAAATCAAATTTTGAAACTACTCGGCCAAACATTGAAAAAAACAAACAAAGTATTAGTGCTGACCAATACATATCAAAACTAAACTACAGTGATGTTGGTTACAATAATGTCGATACTGGTGGTAGTATGAGAAAATACGCCGAAGCGATATCAAAAGAAGACCCAAATGAAGTTGAATCGTTGGTAAAAAGTTTAATTAGTAGGTTTAAAGACTTAATGACAACTAAAGTGAATAAAGAAATTAGCCGAGCCGGCATGAGTGAAAGTTGGGCATATTGGGATGTTGGTAAACAACTTTATTTTTATAATAATCCTGAAGAAAGTAATTATAAACTTGGAAATCCTTTAACCGATGAATCGATACAACAAACTATTATAAACAGAATGATTGGTTGGGAAGTTACAAATGGTGGGAAAAAACCTAATGGGGATAAATATTCTTCTAAAGAATTAGCAAATATTGGAGAAACTTATATATGAAAATCATAATCACAGAAAATCAACTAAAGTCTCTTATTTCAGAATCAGGTATTAGAAACATAAATGATTTATTAAATAGATATAAAAAGGCTAAAATATATTTTCATCAAGATTTAGATGGTGTTGCAACGGCAATTGCAATGAAAAAATATCTAGAAAACCAAGGTTTCAAAGTTGTTGATTGTGAGGTTATCCAATATGGTGAAAAAGAATGGGCAATAAAGAGAGCAGACATTAGTGATGATGCTCGTGGAGAAATAATGCCAGTACTTGTAGATTTTGCACACGGGAAACCTATGTTTGAAATTCATACTGACCACCACGACAGTCAAGTTGGTGTTGAAAAAGAAACATCAACCAGTTTTAAAAGTGCTAGGTCAAATGTAGAAACAATATCACAAACAGTATCACCAAAAGAGTTATTCACCGCTACCGATTTATCTATTATTTCAATGGTGGATTCAGCTAACTATGCAACACATGACATAACCCCCAAAATGGTAATGAATTTTATATATAAATTTGATGAAAGTAAAACAAGTCGAGATAATATGATTATGTTGGGTTTAGTAACTAACAAATTACTGTTAGCTTATAAAAACTATCCGAATTTTATGGAAGATTTGGTTATGAGAGCCGAACCTTCTATAAAAAATATCTACAATATCATAAAAGAATTTGCTATAGAGAGAAACTATGTAGATATCGATACTATGATTAAAAATCAAGAAAAATACTTAATAGATAGAAAAGAAGGGACTAAAAGTAATTCTGGTGTTGAAGTGGTTGGTAATATTTTAACACAGATGGATTTGGGGTCCATGAAAAAAGGTTCATATGATAGATATGTTCCATTTGAACTATATCCCGATGCAGACTTTTTGGTCACAGGTTTAGGAGGTCAAGTAGGTATGGTTCAAGCTTCTTGTAATCCATATAAAAAAGAGAGAGCGTTAAAAGGAATTGATTTAGGTAAAATTAAAGATGAAGTTTTAGATTTTTTCAAACCTGAACTAGAAAATGAAATATTGACATATGAAATAATTAAAAAAATTGCAGAAAAAAAGGCAACAGATGAATCTGTTGGTTTTACAACAAGAGATTTTGAAGCCATTTATGGTGGGTTACCGTCATTTGAAAATAACTCAATAAATGCTTACGATTTTTTAAAGGCAAACTCAGGAGGACACAAATGTATTACAAATGTATCAGGAATTAATTATGTATATAGTGGTTACGATAAACCATATACAAAAGATTTACCTGAAGAATTGTTACCAATTGCAAATTATGATGGTGATAATAATTTTGTTAATGATATTAAAAAACAACTTTTAAGGTTTAGAAGATTATCTGAAAAACAGGTAGAAGCGGCCATAAGACAATTAAAAAAAGAAAACAAATTTAATTCAGATTACGTAGAAACTTCAAGTTCAAGAACCAGTAGAGATTTGGTAATTGATATGAGAAATAAGTTTATTAATATTCTACAAAGAAAAATTGATAAAAATTAAAAAGATTTAACAACTTTTTGTAATCATTGATATATTTATACTTATCTCAAAAATTTTTAATAAATTTTTATTGTTTTATTTGACTAATCGAAATATTAGTTTTAAATTTGTAAAACAATTGGGAAACGTCCCGTTGTATAATTTGAAAAATTGAAAATATGAGTGAAGATTTAATCACCACTTCAGAGATTTTCTATTACTTTGATGATAAAGGAAAAAAACTTTATACGTCAAATGAAGTCTTTGCAAGTATAAGAGCAAACTACCACGGAACGGTAAAAGTTTTTGTAGAAAATATTTAAAAAAAATTCACAGAGACTTGTTTTTTTAAAATAAAAGACATAACTTTGTAAAACATTTGAAACCTGAAGGAGATGAAAGATACTCGGTATTCAAATGGTAAGTTCTTTGAAATTCTAACGAACAAATTGTTCAAACAAAATTTGAAATAAAAGATTAACCCCCTTTTCTTTAAAATTTGTGAAACAAAGAGTTCAATGGGCCGTGTATGGTCCACTAAAATAAACCATGAAAGTGGGATAAAGTAAGTCAGAAGTGTAACTGATTTGCGTCTTGATTGTCTTCGGACAATCGAGGTCGAGTACACAAGCGGGAAACCGTTTAACCTTGAGTACTGAGGGCAACGCTGTAAGAAAAGTGGTTAAATGATTGGGCGATGTGGGTCGTCTGATTGAGGTGGGAACACCAATAGGAATAACCCGTAGGAATATTTGCAAAAAATGAAGTTATCCAATTTCATTATTGCGTTTTCCAATATTAAAGGATACTTAAAACTGAAAGGTATGTTAAAGTACGAGTGGTGTCGTTATTAACCTTAATGAGTCTTTACCAAAAGATTTGTTTCGAAGTAGTCTTGAAATATGGAAATGGGGACATTTCACGGAGTAGTTGAGTATTGACTTGTTCAAAAGATAGGTCAGCTCGGGTGGCGGACCACTACTTCGACAATCCACAACACAAAAACTTATTATTATAATTAATAACCATTAAGAATAAATTAAGGAAAAGTGTCCGTCAGGTTTGAATGAAAGGTGACTACATAGTAATGAGCCGTTCATTGCACACGAAGGTCCCAAGCTGACGTGTAATTATCCGAAAAACCTTTAGTCCCGCAAGGACGAATTGGGGAGGCATCCTCAAAAAGAGTCAAGTAAGATGAGAGTAATTCAAACCTCAAGGAATGGTAAACCTAAAAGACCGTCACTGAGAAATACTTCTCAAAAGGAAGTGGATAAGAGTAGAAACGATAATGACTCTAAAGGTTCTCACAACAAACGTGTAATCTCAGCGTTTTTTTTAATGGAGCCCACCGGTAAAAAATTTGATGGATAAGGAAAAACTTATCCATTTTTTTGTGCGTTTAATTTTTTTTACTATCTTTGTTGTATGGAAAACGCATATAAAACAGGATACGTACTAAAAGACAAAGACATTAAGTTTATAAAAAATTACTGTAAAACCTTAGAAATAAAAACTAATGGATACCCTTATCATGGGTATCCTGATACATGGGCAGTCTTAATTAATTCAACAATAAAAATTACTTCAATTAGAAAATATAAAAACCGGTATACTTGGGTAAAAAAAGATTTTGTCTATGAAGTTGATGTTGAAATTGATGTTAAAAATAGCAAGTATATGGAACAAAACAAATGTTCCCAATGGTATATTAGACAAGATTTTATTCGTGGAGTCAAAAGAATGAACCGAAGATATAGAGATGCGATTACCACTTACATTTATAATGAATTAAAATACATGAATGTTGATGATGCACTTACTTTATCAAAAATTAAATGGATAATTGAATAAAAAAATTTGGTTTATTAAAAAAAAACAATTACATTTGTAAACATATGGCAACAGTAAAAAACATACTTCTTGTTCACCCAAAATAT
>Ga0194116_10000372_pt1 | contig 83640 bp, 69 predicted proteins | sample TA2MahsurfametaG_4_FD_148617 | JGI IMG/M metagenome (GOLD analysis project Ga0194116, IMG submission 148617) | Freshwater microbial communities from Lake Tanganyika, Tanzania - TA2015008 Mahale S9 surface | ecosystem: Environmental > Aquatic > Freshwater > Lake | place: Tanzania: Lake...
CGTGGAGACCAACACCTTCGGCGCCACCGCGACCGCCCAGGCCGACTATGGGCTGGGGCACTTGGCACGTGAGATGAACGTGCAAGCTGCCATACTGGCCCGCGCAGCCTACGACCGGTTCAGCACGGCCGATCACCCGCGCTTTGTCGCCGGCGCCATCGGTCCAACGCCGCGCACCGCCAGCATCAGTCCCGATGTGAACGACCCGGGTGCGCGCCGACTCAATGAGCACTGACCAGGAGCTTCAGCGACGCTCGCAGCCGGCCTCTCGTGACGGCCTTAGTGGGAAGCGCTAAGCCCGGCTACTGGGCTTGTTTCTGCACATTTCAAGTCCCTGGTTTCGCCAACGCTTTGGACCTAAAGGGGACACTTGTTGAGCTTGAATTTTTCTCCCCTCAAAAAACAGTGGGCGAAAATTGAGCAGGCTGGTTCAACGTTCCTGTCTGGCAATTCAAGTCAGCAACGCCCGCTGATGCGTGTGTTTTGCTTTGGCCCGCCACAGGCCCTGCAGCACGGGCTTTAGCGGGGAGCCTTCGCCTGCTGCGCCAGCTGCATCGCCGAAGCAATTAGGCCGGCCACTTCGCCCAAATGCCCTGGCACGATCATGGCGTTGTTCTTTTGGGCCAGCTGGGCATAGGCGTCGACGGCCCGCTCGGCTACCTTTAGTTGTACCGCTTGGTCGCCGCCGGGGGCTTGAATCGCTGCAGCAACTTCGCGTATTGCTTGTGCGGTGGCCGAGGCCACTGCCACGATGGCTGATGCTTCGCCTTCGGCCTTGTTGATCTCGGCCTGCCGTTCCCCTTCGCTTTTGGCAATGTAGGCGGCGCGTTCGCCTTCAGCCAGGTTGATTTGTTCCTGCCGCTTGCCTTCAGAAGCGGCAATCAGAGCCCTCTTTTCCCGTTCGGCGGTAATCTGGGCTTGCATGGAGCGCAGGATTTCCGCCGGCGGTGTGAGGTCCTTGATTTCGTAGCGCAGCACCTTCACCCCCCAGTTCAGGGCTGCCTCGTCTAGGGCGTTGACCACGGTGGCATTGATCAGATCCCGCTCTTCGAAAGTCTTGTCAAGCTCCATACGGCCAACCACGCTGCGTAGCGTCGTTTGGGCCAGCTGGGTGATGGCAACGATGTAGTCGGAGGAGCCGTAGCTGGCCCTCATCGGGTCGGTTACCTGGAAATAAAGGATGCCATCCACCTGCAGCTGGGTGTTATCCCGCGTGATGCATACCTGGCTGGGTACATCCATGGGGACTTCCTTCAAAGAGTGTTTGTAGGCCACGCGCTCAATGAAGGGGATGAGGAACTTCAGCCCCGGGGTGAGGGTACGGTCGTACTTGCCCAGTCGCTCCACCACCCACGCCTCCTGTTGGGGCACGATCTTGAAGGTACGAACGATAAAGATGATGGCAACGACAAGCAGGACAAGGGCGATTTCCATGGCGGGCTGTTCTATGGTTTACAGTAGATTTATCAACATCAGCTTCGACTCAAGACAAGGGCTCCAGTTCCAAGCGATTGCCGTGGACTGCAACGATGCGGTGGTTTCCAGGGCTTGCCGGGCCTGAAGTGCAGAGCTTGGCATCCCACTGGCTTCCTCTGTATGACACACGGGCGGTACCGTCGGTTTCCCAGCGGGCCACCGTCACCATTTGGCCGATGTCCAAGATCACGTCAGGGTTGGAAGCAGCCGGGGCCGCCTGGGGATGCCGGGCTCGCCGCAAGTGCCATAAAGCGGTGGCGCCGCCGCCCAGCAGCGCTGCACTGACCACCTGGGCTGAAGCCGACAGGCCCATCATTTGCGCCACTGCCGCTGCGACGGCACCCAGGGCCAGCATCAGCAGGTAAAAGGTTCCGGTGGCCAATTCAACGGCAATCAAGACACCGGCCAAGATCCACCAAAAGTTCGAAAACGAGTCCAACATGCGCGCGCCTCCTGGGCCTGATGGGGTGACGAGGCCTGAACGGTGCAGTATCCAACGCAGCAGCGTCATATCGGTGTCGGCGCGCGGCTCTACACTTAATCGTTTTCCCTGAACCAGGACCGATCGGAGGCCCGACCGTCATGTTGCGCTTTAACTTTCCCATCGTCATCATCGACGAAGACTACCGCTCTGAAAACACCTCGGGCATCGGCATTCGTGCTTTGGCGCAGGCAATCGAGAAAGAGGGATGGGAGGTTCTGGGCACCACCTCTTATGGCGACCTTTCCTCATTCGCTCAGCAACAAAGCCGCGCCAGTGCCTTCATCTTGTCCATCGATGACGAGGAGTTCACACCAGGCCCCGAGTTAGACCCTGCGGTGCTAAACCTGCGCAAGTTCATTGAGGAGATTCGCTGGAAGAACGCCGACATCCCGATTTACATCTACGGCGAGACTCGGACGTCCCAGCACATTCCCAATGACATCCTGCGGGAATTACATGGCTTCATCCATATGTTTGAGGACACGCCAGAGTTCGTGGCGCGCCATATTATTCGGGAGGCCCGATCCTATTTGGACGGGTTAGCCCCCCCGTTCTTCAAGGCGCTGATGGACTATGCGCAGGATGGTTCTTATTCCTGGCATTGCCCTGGTCATTCCGGCGGTGTGGCTTTCCTTAAGAGCCCAGTGGGTCACATGTTCCACCAGTTCTTTGGTGAAAACATGCTGCGCGCGGACGTGTGCAACGCGGTGGAGGAACTAGGACAGCTTTTGGATCACACCGGTCCTGTGGCTGCCAGCGAACGCAACGCGGCGCGTATCTTCAACGCCGACCATTGCTTCTTTGTGACCAATGGCACCTCCACCTCCAACAAGATGGTGTGGCATCACACTGTCGCCCCAGGAGACGTGGTGGTGGTGGACCGCAACTGCCACAAGAGTATCCTGCATTCCATCATCATGACAGGCGCTGTGCCGGTTTTCCTCACGCCCACGCGCAACCACTACGGCATCATTGGCCCCATCCCCGAAAGCGAGTTCGAGCCGGAGACGATTCGCCGCAAGATTGCCCACAACCCTTTGCTCAAGGGGGTCGATCACGCCACCGTAATTCCCAGGATCTTGACCCTGACCCAAAGCACCTACGACGGGGTGCTCTACAACACCGAGACCATCAAGGGTAAGCTCGACGGCTGGATCGATACGCTGCACTTTGATGAGGCTTGGCTGCCACACGCAGCATTTCATCCCTTCTACGGATCCTTCCACTCCATGGGTAAGCGCCGGGAGCGCCCGAAGACTGCCATGGTATATGCCACCCAGTCAACGCACAAGCTTTTGGCGGGCTTGTCGCAGGCATCGCAGGTGTTGGTTCAAGACTCGCAAAAAGTCAAGCTGGACCAGCATTTGTTCAACGAGGCCTACCTGATGCACACCTCTACGTCGCCTCAGTACGCCATCATTGCCTCGTGTGACGTGGCTGCAGCGATGATGGAGCCCCCAGGGGGTTCGGCACTGGTTGAAGAGAGCATCGCCGAATCCATGGATTTCCGCCGTGCGATGCGCAAGGTTGATGAAGAGTTTGGCCATGACTGGTGGTTCAAGGTGTGGGGACCGGAGAACCTGCCGGAGGACGGCGTTGGGCGTGCCGACCGTTGGATGCTTCGTGCGCACGAGGAGTGGCATGGGTTTGGTGATCTGGCTCCGGGCTTCAACATGCTCGACCCGATCAAATGCACGATCGTCACGCCCGGCATGGACGTTAACGGGAAGTTCGACGCTACGGGTATTCCGGCGTCCATTGTGACCAAGTTCCTAGTGGAGCACGGGGTGGTGGTGGAGAAGACGGGCCTCTATTCTTTCTTCATCATGTTCACCATTGGCGTCACCAAGGGCCGCTGGAACACAATGCTCACCGCCTTGCAGCAATACAAGGATGATTACGACAAGAATGCCCCCTTGTGGCGCTGCTTGCCGGAGTTTTGCCAGGCGCATCCGCGCTACGAGCGCATGGGCTTGAAGGACCTGTGCCAGTCCATCCACGAGGCCTATGCCAATTACGATGTTGCCAAGCTCACCACCGAGATGTACCTGTCAGACCTGCAGCCGGCTATGACCCCCAGCAACGCCTACGCCAGGATTGCCCATCGGCAAACTGAGCGAGTGGAGATCGACCAACTCGAAGGACGGATCACCACATCACTGCTTACGCCGTATCCGCCGGGTATTCCGTTGTTGGTGCCAGGCGAGCGATTCAACCGCAAAATCGTTGACTATCTGCGCTTTACCCGCGACTTCAACAAGCGCTTCCCAGGATTTGACACCGATGTCCATGGGCTTGTCGAGGAAGCACTGGACAATGGTGCTGTGCGCTATTACGTCGACTGCGTCAAGGCTGACTGAGTGCACCGCTGGCGCGGCGCCCAAGCCTACTCGCTGGGTATGCCCGCCATTCGACTGAAACCGCCATCCACCATGGTGATTTCGGCGGTGATGCCCGAGGCCAGATCTGACATGAGGAAGGCAGCTACATTGCCCACGTCGTCGATGGATACATTGCGCCTCAGGGGTGCATGATCCTCCACTACGCTGAGTATCTTGCCAAAGCCCTTGATGCCTGCCGCGGCCAGGGTCTTGATGGGTCCAGCCGAGATGCCGTTAACGCGAATGCCCCTGGGGCCCAAGCTGGCGGCGGTATACCGAACGCTGGCCTCAAGCGAGGCTTTGGCCAAGCCCATGGTGTTGTATGCCGGCACCACCCGATCACTGCCCAGGTAGGTGAGGGTTAGCAAGGCGCTACGGGGGCGAAGCTGCCCCGCCGCAGCCTTGGCCATCGCCGGAAAGCTGTAAGCTGATATGTCATGCGCCACCTTGAAGGCCTCGCGCGAGAGCCCCTCCAGGAAGTCGCCCGCGATCGCTTCGCGCGGCGCGAAGCCGATGGAATGCACAAATCCATCGAAACCTTCTGCCCAGACCGACTTCAGGGCGGCAAAAAGTTGCTCAATTTGGCGGTCGTCACCCACATCGCAGTCGAAAATCAAAGAGGAGCCGAACTCGGCTGCAAACTCGGTGATGCGTTCCTTGAAACGTTCGCCAACGTAGCTGAGGGCCAGTTCTGCACCCTCGCGATGACACGCGCTTGCAATACCGTATGCAATTGATCGATTGGACAGTACTCCGGTGATCAGCAGGCGTTTTCCGGCGAGAAATCCCATATTTCCATGCTCCGAGTGTCGGGCTTGAGCGCCACGCAGCCGATTGTGGCACGCACCTTGCGTATGTCAGGGTATTCAGCTATACTCGGGAGTTGATTGGTCAGCGCTAGGCGCCATCGGTCGACGATATTGGCTAGGTGCCGCTGGCACACTGGAGCACGGGCTCGGTTTGGGCTGAGCCAAGGTGCGCCGGGGCGCTTGGGTGCGCAGGGTCCGTATCGCGATCGGCGCGCCAACGAGGGGCGGAAACTTCCAGCCCCTTTTTTGTTTGTCCGGCATGAATTCGACCTCATCGCAGCGTCCGCGCCGCCCAGCAGGCGGCAAAACCGATAGCACCGCCCACGCGGCAGGCGCTGGCCGTGCACTGGGGCATTCGAAGACTGGTACGCAGGGCCGCAGTCCGAGGGGGCGAACGCAAACCGACGGGGGCACTTCAGCAGGTCCTCGATTGGAATCGGCGTTCGAGCGTGTAACCGCCTTGGGCCATTGGATGAGCGCCCTGGAGTCGACGGTGCAGGGCATGGGCTACGAGTTGGTCGACGTCGAGCGCTTGCCCCGTGGGCTGCTGCGTATTTCGATCGACCGTGTTCCGGGGCATGCATATGCAGTTGTATCTGACTTTGTCACCGTGGACGACTGCGAACGGGTGACCCGTCAGCTGCAATTGGTGTTCGAGGTGGAGGCGGTGGACTACCAGCGTTTGGAAGTGTCCTCACCGGGGCTGGACCGACCACTGCGCAAGCCCCAGGACTGGGACCGATTTTGTGGGCTGGAGGTGAATGTGACCTTCAAGACGCCCTTTGATGGCCGTCGCAAGTACCGCGGCCTGTTGAGCCAATCTCAGCCGCAGCCGCGTCTGATTATCAAGGAAGGCAAGACCGAGCAGGCACTGGAGTTCACGCTCGATGAGGTGCGCGAGGCTCGCTTGGTGCCGGTTGTGGATTTCAAGGGGCGAGCCCAAGCTGCCCGAATCGGAGAGCAACAAATATGAACCGCGAAATGCTCATGCTGGTCGATGCGATCTCACGCGAAAAGAGCGTGGACCGTGAAGTCGTTTTCGGCGCTGTAGAAGCTGCCTTGGCTTCGGCCACCAAACGTCTGCACGGCGGCGAGGTGGATATCCGCGTGTCGGTAGACCGAGATAACGGTGAGTATGAAACCTTCCGGCGTTGGCTGGTAGTCCCCGATTCAGCCGGCTTGCAGAACCCTGACTCCGAGGAACTGCTGACCGATGCCATCGACCGCGTGGGCGAGATTGAGGAAGGCGACTACATCGAAGAGCCAATCGATTCGGTCACCATTGGCCGCATTGGCGCGCAGGCCGCCAAGCAGGTGATCTTGCAGAAGATTCGGGACGCCGAGCGTGAACAGCTCCTCAACGATTTTCTAGCCCGGGGCGAGAAGATCATGGTGGGTACCGTCAAGCGTTTGGACAAAGGCGACATCGTCGTGGAGAGCGGCCGGGTTGAAGGTCGCCTCAAGCGGAACGAGATGATTCCGAAGGAAAACCTTCGCAGCGGAGACCGTGTCCGGGCCTTCATCACAGGCCTAGACACCACCATGCGTGGCCCTCAGATCATGCTGTCTCGCAGCGCACCGGGCTTCATGATGGAACTGTTTGCACAGGAAGTGCCGGAGATTGAGCAGGGGCTCTTGGAAATCAAGAGCTGTGCGCGCGACGCCGGTTCACGGGCCAAGATTGCCGTGGTGTCTCATGACAAGCGGGTAGACCCCATTGGCACCTGTGTAGGTGTGCGGGGCTCTCGGGTAACGGCTGTGACCAACGAGTTGGCCGGTGAGCGTGTTGACATCGTGTTGTGGTCGGAAGACCCGGCGCAGTTTGTGATCGGCGCCCTTGCGCCTGCCAACGTGCAGTCGATTGTGGTTGACGAAGAGCGTCATGCCATGGATGTCGTAGTCGACGACGAGAACCTCGCTATCGCCATCGGGCGCGGAGGCCAAAACGTGCGCTTGGCTTCGGAACTGACGGGCTGGCGTATCAACATCATGACGGCTGAGGAGTCTGAGGCCAAGCAAGCGCAGGAATCCCAAACTACTCGCTCGCTGTTTGTTGAGAAGCTGGACGTGGACGAAGAGGTGGCCGACATCCTGATTGCTGAAGGCTTCACCAGCCTCGAAGAGGTGGCCTATGTGCCCATGCAGGAAATGATGGACATTGAAGGCTTCGACGAAGACACGGTGATGGAGCTGCGCAACCGTGCCAAGGACGCGCTGCTAACCATGGAAATTGCACGTGAAGAGAACGTTGAGGATGTAGCGCAGGGCTTGGGTGACCTTGAAGGTTTGACGCCCGAGTTGATCGCCCGCCTGGCCGACAGCGGCATCCACAACCGCGATGACCTGGCCGATTTGGCCGTGGATGAATTGATTGAGCTGACCGACATTCCGGACGAGCAGGCCAAGACGTTGATCATGAAGGCACGTGAGCACTGGTTTACCGCTTGAGCTTGCACCAACCCTCGACCCACGCTTGAAAACGCCTAACCGCATCCAAGGAATTCCACAATGGCCGTGACCACCGTCGCACAGTTTGCCGCTGAGCTCAACCGCCCAGCGACAACGCTGCTCGAACAACTGCAGTCGGCTGGTGTCTCCAAGCAGTCAGCCGAAGATATTCTCACCGAGGGTGACAAGGAATGCTTGTTGACCTTCTTGCGCTCCTCGCATGGCACTGCCGGCGCCGAGCGCAAGAAGATTACTCTTACCCGTAAGAGCACGAGCGAAATCAAACAAGCCGATGCATCGGGCCGAGCCCGCACCATTCAGGTTGAGGTGCGCAAAAAGCGAGTCTTTGTCAAGCGCGACGAAGGCGCAGGCGTGATCGAAACAGCTTCCACCCCAAAGGTGGACGAGGAAGAATTGCGCCGCCGCGAACAAGAGGCCAGCCGTCAGGCTGAGCTGTTACGCCGACAAGAAGAAGAGCTGTCGGTAAACCGTCGCCAGCGTGAAGAGAAGGAAGCCCAGGGGGCGGTGCGGGACCGCCAGGAGACCACCGAGCGCGAGGCCGCCGCGGCTCAAGCGGCCTCGGCTGCCATGCCCACAACCCCCGCAGCGCAGGCCGCCTCTGGCGCGCCGGTAGCCCCGGAAACCCCTGCCAAGCCCATTGCACGGGTAGTCAAGGCCGTGGACGCCGACGCGGCCGAACGCCAACGCCTGGCTGAACTCGAAAAGCGCCGCAAGGCTGCTGAGTCGGAGGCTGCAGCCATTCGGGCGATGATGAGCGTGCCAAAAAAGGTCATAGTGGCCAAGAAGGCGCAGGAGCCCAAGCCCGCCGAGACTGCCATCAAGGGCACCATCCACAAGGCAGCAATCAAGCCTAGCGCGCCTGGTGCAGCAGCTGCAACAGCGGCCAAGGCAGGTGAAAAGAGATCCATCAAGAGCGAGAAGCTGTCCTCAAGCTGGGCCGACGATGCAGCCAAGAAGCGGGCCCTGAAAACGCGTGGTGACACCACTGCGGGCACCCGTGCCGGCTGGCGTGCTCCCAAGGGTCGTGGCCGTGGAGGTGAACGCGACCAAGGCGTGGCGGCGGCCTTGCCGGCTGAAACCGTGGTGCAGGAAGTGCACGTGCCGGAGACCATCAGCGTGGCCGATCTGGCACACAAGATGAGCGTCAAGGCCGCAGAGGTCATCAAGCAGATGATGAAGCTAGGCCAGATGGTGACCATCAATCAACAGCTGGACCAAGAAACCGCGATGATCGTGGTGGAAGAGATGGGTCACAAGGCCTTGGCAGCCAAGCTGGATGACCCCGAGGCCTTCCTCGAAGAAGAAAATTCGGCCACTGAAGCGGTGGCGCTGCCTCGCGCGCCTGTAGTCACGGTGATGGGTCACGTCGACCATGGCAAGACGTCGCTGCTGGACTACATCCGGCGTACCCGTGTGGCCTCGGGCGAAGCCGGTGGCATCACCCAGCACATTGGGGCATACCACGTGGATACCCCGCGCGGCATGATCACCTTCCTTGACACGCCCGGCCACGAGGCCTTTACCGCCATGCGTGCACGCGGGGCTCAGGCCACCGACATCGTGATTCTGGTGTGTGCCGCCGATGATGGCGTCATGCCCCAGACCAAGGAAGCCATCAGCCATGCCAAGGCAGCCGGCGTTCCCATCGTTGTGGCCATGACCAAGATTGACAAGCCAGAAGCCAATGTCGAACGCGTCAAGAGTGAGTTGGTTATCGAGGAAGTCGTGCCAGAGGACTTTGGCGGTGATTCGCCCTTTGTCGGCGTATCTTCCAAGACTGGCACGGGCATCGACGAACTCCTTGAGCAGGTCTTGCTGCAGGCAGAAGTCCTGGAGCTCAGCGCGCCGTACGAGGCCTTTGCAAAAGGGCTGGTGATTGAAGCGAAACTGGACAAGGGGCGAGGCCCAGTAGCTACCGTTTTGGTGCAAAGTGGCACACTCAAGCGCGGCGACGTGGTCTTGGCTGGCTCCAGCTACGGGCGTGTTCGCGCCATGCTTGACGAATCTGGCAAGCCGTCGTCCGAAGCAGGGCCTTCCATTCCGGTGGAGATTCAGGGCCTGACTGAAGTACCACGAGCTGGTGACGAGTTCATGGTGCTGGCCGATGAACGACGAGCCCGGGAAATCGCCACCTTCCGTCAGGGTAAATACCGCGACGTAAAGCTGGCAAAACAGCAGGCGGCCAAGCTCGAGAGCATGTTCGACAACATGGGCCAGGGTGACGTTCAGACGCTGTCGCTGATTATCAAGGCCGATGTGCAGGGCTCTCAGGAGGCGCTGGCCACTTCTCTGCTCAAGCTCAGCACCGAAGAGGTTCGCGTTCAGATCGTGCACGCCGCCGTGGGTGGTATCAGCGAGAGCGATGTCAATTTGGCCATCGCGTCCAAAGCCATCATCATCGGCTTCAACACGCGCGCAGATGCCGGAGCCCGCAAGCTTGCCGAAGGAAACGGAGTGGACCTGCGCTACCACAACATCATCTACGACGCCGTAGATGAGATAAAGGCGGCACTGGGCGGAATGTTGGCTCCTGAGCAGCGAGAGGAGATGCTCGGCACGGCCGAGATCAGAACCGTGTTCGTGGCGTCCAAGATTGGTACTGTGGCCGGTTCCATGGTCACCTCTGGCCTGATGCGCCGTAATGCGCGCTTCCGCCTGCTGCGCGAAAACATCGTCATCTACACCGGTGAAATCGAATCGGTTCGCCGCATCAAGGATGATGTCAAGGAGGTCAAGGAAGGCTTCGAGTGCGGCATCAAGCTCAAGAACGTGACCGACATTCAAGAAGGCGATGTGATCGAGTGCTTCGAGATCAAGGAAGTGGCGCGTACGCTTTAACGTACCTGGATCTGCAGCACCAAGCCCCGCCCGACAAGGGCGGGGCTTGCGCTTTCGGGAACCTTCACCATGCGACACAAGCGATCCATACCCAACCGCGGCCTTCGGGTGGCTGACCAGATCCAGCGTGATTTGGCCGAGCTCGTCCGCGAGCTTAAAGACCCAAGGCTAGGTATGGTCACCATCAACGCCGTCGAGGTCACGCCTGACTATGCCCATGCACGCGTGTATTTCTCGGTTCTCATGGGTGATGCCCAAGGTAGCCAGGATGCTCTGAATGAGGCCGCGGGTTTCTTGCGTAATGGCTTGTTCAAGCGTCTGGCCATCCATACGGTTCCCAGCCTGCATTTCCAGTTCGACCGCACCACCGAGCGTGCGGCTGAACTCAATGCGTTGATTCGCCAGGCCAATGCCCAGAGCGCCAAGGACTGAGGCCAACGCCGGTAACGACGCGCGTCCAGCCCGGGTTCGGGCGGCGCGTCGACCAATACACGGCATCTTGTTACTGGATAAGCCACTGGGCGTGTCGAGTAACCAAGCCTTGCAAAAGGCCAAGTGGTTGCTGAGAGCTGAAAAGGCTGGACACACAGGAACGCTGGACCCAGCCGCCACGGGACTCCTGCCCTTGTGCTTTGGGGCTGCCACCAAGTTCAGCCAAGTCAGTCTGGATGCCGACAAGGTCTATGAGGTCCAGGTTCGCCTAGGGGTGACGACGGACACTGGTGACGCTGAAGGACAGATCTTGCGTGAGTCGATTGTTGAGTTGAGCCGCGATCGACTGGAGGCCACACTAGACCGTTTCCGTGGTGACATCGACCAGGTTCCACCGATGTATTCCGCACTCAAATATAAGGGCCGACCGCTGTACACCTATGCCCGCGAAGGCCTGACCCTAGAGCGTTTGCCGCGTCGGGTGCGAATCACAGAGTTACGTTCACAGTGGAGTGAACTTCAACCGCAACAACTGGCCCTGTTTGTGCGGTGCTCAAAGGGTACCTACATTCGAACTTTGGCCGAGGACATCGGTGCTGCTCTGGGTTGTGGCGCATCCTTGACCGTGTTGCGCCGCGTAGAAAGTGGCCCATTGACTGTGGAGCGCGCGATCACCCTAGATGCCCTGGAGCGTTTGGACGAGCCTGGGCGCCACGCCTGCTTGCTGCCGACCGATGAGCTTTTACAAGGCTGGCCTGCCATTGAACTGGACCCCGGCGAGGCCGCCCGCTTCATGACGGGCTTGCGCCGCCGCGTGGCGCAAGCCGACTGCGCAGCGGTTCGGGTCTACGGACCGCGTGTGTCACAGACCACGGACAGACGACCCTTGCTTGGCAGTGCGCATATTCGAGCGGGCGAACTCATTCCGGACCGCTTGCTCAGCCCGCTGGAAGTTCAGGCCCAGGCCTGAGCGCACATCCGGCTCTCGCGTCGTGCAGGCCATTGGCCGCACCAGAGGACAGCCCTGTCATTCCCATTTCTTTCATCGACTCCCTTGAGGCAACCATGAGCCGGCCGATTCGCAACATTGCCATCATCGCCCACGTTGACCACGGTAAAACCACCATGGTGGACCAATTACTTCGGCAAAGCGGCATCTTTGCTGAACACGAGAAGGTGGTTGACACGGTCATGGACAGCAATGCCATCGAGCGCGAGCGGGGTATCACCATCCTGGCCAAGAACTGCGCCGTGAGCTGGGAAGGCACCCACATCAACATTGTGGACACGCCGGGCCACGCGGATTTCGGTGGAGAAGTGGAGCGTGCCCTGTCCATGGTCGATGGTGTAGTGCTGCTCATTGACGCCCAAGAAGGCCCCATGCCACAGACCCGCTTTGTCACGAAGAAGGCACTGGCCCTGGGACTTAAGCCCATTGTGGTGGTCAATAAGGTTGATAAGCCCGGCGCCAATTGTGAGAAGGTGATCAATGCCGCCTTCGACCTTTTTGACAAGTTGGGCGCCAGTGATGAGCAATTGGACTTTCCGGTTGTGTATGCATCAGGCATCAACGGTTGGTCGTCACTGCAAGAGGGGGAAGCAGGGCAGCAGTGGGGCCCCGATATGTCGGCCCTGTTCAGCACCATCCTCCAGCATGTACCGGCGCACGAGGGTAATCCCGACGCACCGCTGCAGCTTCAGATCTCTGCCCTGGACTATTCCTCCTTCGTGGGTCGAATCGGTGTGGGGCGTGTCAATGCGGGGCATATCAAGCCCGGTATGGATGTGGTGGTAATGGAGGGGCCCGAGGGCAAAACGAACAAAGGCCGGATCAACCAGGTCTTAACCTTTCAAGGCCTCGACCGTGTGCAAACACTGGAGGCGGGGCCTGGCGACATCGTGTTGATCAACGGCATTGAAGATGTTGGCATTGGTGTCACGGTGACCGATCCGGCCAACCCGCAGCCCTTGCCCATGCTCAAGGTGGACGAGCCCACCCTGACGATGAACTTCTGTGTCAACACATCTCCGCTGGCCGGGCGTGAAGGCAAGTTCGTGACCAGCCGCCAGATCTGGGACCGCCTGCAAAAGGAGCTCCAGAGCAATGTGGCGCTGCGCGTGCGCGAGACGGGCGACGACGGCATTTTCGAAGTGTCGGGTCGCGGTGAACTGCATCTGACCATCCTGCTGGAGAACATGCGTCGCGAAGGCTACGAACTGGCTGTCAGCAAGCCGCGGGTGGTATTTCAGGATATCGACGGTGTCAGAAGCGAGCCGATTGAGCTGGTGACCGCTGATGTCGAGGAACAACACCAAGGGGGAGTCATGCAGGCACTGGGCGAGCGCAAGGGCGAGCTGGTCAACATGGAGTCCGATAGCCGTGGGCGGGTGCGTTTGGAGTACCGCATTCCGGCGCGGGGCTTGATCGGTTTTTCCAATGAGTTCCTCAACCTGACCCGCGGGTCGGGCTTGATTTCCAATATCTTTGATGGATATGAGTCGCACAAGGGCGATATCGCCAGCCGCAAAAACGGGGTGCTAATCAGCATGGACGCCGGCGAGATCTTTACCTACGCCCTGGGCAAACTCGATGACCGTGGGCGTATGTTCGTCAAGGCCGGTGACCCGGTTTACGAAGGCATGATCGTAGGTGTGCACAACCGCGACAACGACCTGGTGGTCAATGCCACCCGAACAAAGCAGCTCACTAACTTCCGAGTCAGTGGCAAGGAAGACGCCATCAAGGTCACACCACCCATTGAGTTGACCCTGGAATACGGTGTGGAGTTCATTGAAGACGATGAGTTGGTAGAGATCACGCCCAAGAGCATCCGCTTGCGCAAGCGCTTCTTGCAGGATCACGAACGCAAGCGGGCTGCGCGCGAGGCGGCCTAAGATCGGGCTTTCGTGTAGGCCACGATCCACAAGCCAGGTTGTTTTATGCTGGGCTCGCTCTTGCTTACCATGAGCCACCGCACGGCTGTGGCCGTGATGGTCTTGGTGACGCTGCTGTGGAGCATGGCTGGTATCGTGACCCGGCAGGTTGAACAGGCCCAGGGCCTGGAGCTCACGTTTTGGCGCAGCGCCTTCAATGCTGCGGCGCTGTTGTGCTTTCTGTCGTGGCGCGCCGGCGGTCCTGCGGCCTTATGGCGGGGGATACGCCAAGGCGGCAGCGTGCTATGGGGGTCTGGCGCCTGTTGGGCGTTGATGTTCACCGCGTTCATGGCTGCATTGACCATGACCACGGTGGCCAATGTGCTGCTGACGATGGCGCTGGCTCCTTTGTTTACCGCCGTGCTGGCCAGGTTGTTCTTGTCGCAATCCTTGCCGGGCAGAACCCTCCTGGCCATGGCTTTGGCGATGGTGGGTATGGCCTGGATGCAGGCCCCGCTGGTCTGGCCCTCTGAGGGTTCACCCCCCTGGGCTGGGGACACCGGCGAAGAGCGCCGCAACCACCTGCTGGGGGTCCTGGTCGCCCTGGCGGTTCCGCTGGGCGGCGCGATGAATTGGGTATTGATTCGACGGGGCAGCACAGCGCGCACCCTCCAGGGGCCGCCAGACCTGCTGCCGGCGGTACTGATCGGTGCGGTGCTCTCCGCTTTGGTGACAGCAGGCTTTGCACTGCCCAGTCAAGCCACAGCGCAGGATTTGGCCTGGTTGGGGCTGCTAGGTGTGTTTCAGCTCGCAGTGCCATGCCTTTTGGCCGTGATGGTGGCACAGCGTCTGTCTCCTACGGAGGTTTCGCTCTTGAGCCTGCTTGAGGTGGTGTTCGGTGTGGCCTGGGCCTGGGTCGGTACCCATGAGTCGCCCAGCACCGCGGTCTTGATCGGCGGCGCCATGGTGTTGGGGGCCCTGGTGGTCAACGAAGCCTGGGCCAAAGCCGAAGGCTAGTGAGATGGCAGGCACCACTCAGTTGAACCCCTGGCGCCTGTCGGTGGCCCCGATGATGGCGTGGACCGATCGGCACTGCCGGCACTTTCATCGGCTGATCACGAGCAGCACCCGGCTTTACACCGAGATGGTCACCACTGGGGCTCTGGTGCATGGCGACGTGGCCAAGCACCTGCGCCACGAGGCTGAGACGGAAACCCCAACGGCGCTGCAGATCGGGGGCAGTGAGCCCCCGGAGATGGCACATGCCGCGCGTCTGGCGGTGCAGTGGGGCTATGACGAAGTCAACCTCAACTGCGGTTGCCCCAGCAAGCGTGTGCAGCGCGGTGCTTTTGGGGCCTGTTTGATGAACGAAGCCGGGTTGGTGGCCGACGGCGTAAAGGCCATGCTTGATGCGGTGGGCGGACAGATACCGGTGACCGTCAAGCACCGGATTGGCATCGACCGCCAGGAGTGCTACAGCTTTGTGCGCGACTTTGTGGGAACCGTCGCTCAGGCAGGGTGCTCGGTGTTCATCGTCCATGCCCGAAACGCGTGGCTCCAAGGCTTGAGCCCCAAGGAAAACCGCGAGATTCCCCCGTTGCGCTACGAATTGGTGCATCAACTGAAAGTGGACTTTCCGGAGCTGACCATTGCCATCAATGGGGGCATCAACCACGGACCGGCCATTGAAGAACAGCTGCAGCGGGTCGACGGTGTCATGGTTGGCCGGGCCGCTTACCGTGATCCGGTTCTGATGGCCGATTGGGACTCACGGTTTTTGGGGCTGGGTCCGGCCAGCGACGGGCGGTACCAATCGGATGGGGTGATAGACGATGACTGGCGGCTGGATATTGAGCAGCGCATGGTGGACTACATTGGGCGCCAGGCAGCGCTGAACGGCACACCCTGGGCCCATGCCGCGACGCACTTCCTGGGCTTATGGAATGGACGGCCCGGCGCACGGGCCTGGCGCCAGGTATGGAGCGATCACCGCCTCAAGGCGCAGGCGGTGAGCGAGGTGTTTGCGTTGGCTCGGCAGGCTCGCTTGGCTGCGGCACCGGTGGCAAGGGACCCGACCGGGTGACGAGCCAAACCGCCACCAGCGCCAACAACAAGGCCACGCCATGGGCTGCACTCCAGGGCTCACCAAGCAAACCCACGCCGACGGCCGCAGAGGACAGGGGCAAGAAGACGGTGAAGATGCCTGCACTATGGGCGGAGACGGTTTGCAAGCCCTTCATCCACAGCCAGACGGTGACCATGCTGGCGGCCAGCGCGTAGAAGACCAACAAGCCCCAGGTGGCCGCTTCGACTGCTGAGAACTGAAAAGACCAGGCCAAGTACAAGCCCGCCGGTGTGGACAGCGCCAGGCCCCATAAGTTGATGATGGCTGTGACCCGGTGCGCTCGAATCGTCGCGCTCAGTCGTTTCCCAACGACCACATAGCTGGCCTCGCACACCACTGCGCCGAGCAGCATCAGGTGACCGAGAAGGCCGGCGTGCCAGTCCTTGTCAGCGGCGCTTGCCTCGTCGGTGGGTAGTGCGCGCTGCAGGGCCAGCAGGGCGACAGCCGCGGCTGAACAGGCCGTGGCACTCCAAATCTGTGGTGTCAAGGCCTCTTTCAGGAAGATTCGGGACATCAGTGCAACACAAGCTGGTAACGCGGCCATGACCACACCTGCGCTGGTGGCGCCAGCCAGCCAGGCGCCGTTCAGTGCCAGGATGGTGAACAGGAAGTTGCCCAACAGGCTTTGTAAGAACAGCAGTCCGTGTTGCTCGCGGCTGAGCCGGGGCTCAGCTGCGCTGCGAGGTACCCACCCCGCCATGGCCACGGCAGCCAGCGCAAAGCGCAACCAGGCCAGCAGCATGACCGGAAAGGCAGAGACCAGGACTGGCGAGAATCCGAGATAAGCGCCAACCAGGGCCATGCTTAAAGCCAACTGGCAATAAGCCAGCGCGCGGGAGGGCTCGGGTGGCGTCATGGGCATGGGGGATGTGCTCACAGCGGCTGATTGTCGCTTCGGCACCATCGTGCATGGAATGGCTTTTCACGGTGAGGAATCAACCGGTGGGGTATGGCCATGCCAACAGCCCAGGCAAGCTGCTGAGCTACAACTGTTCACCGTCCTTCAACTCGAAGAAGAATCTGAACGACAAAACCATTGCCGTAGTCCAGGAGGAACCCAGCGCCTTGGGTTATCGGTGTCAGTTCATCACCCTAGCCGGTATCCACATTGCTTGGTACCAGGCCTTCACGTTCGCCCACGCCTATGTCCAGGGCGATGGTATGAAGGCTTTGGCCGTGTCCACCCAAGAAGATCAGCTTCATTGAGCCCACAAGCCATGGCTGTGGCTATGGCTATGGCCTGAGCACCCCGCCCAAGCCCGCAACCGTGGCTGGAGTACGCTCCGCCCATGGGCAGTCGGCGTATTTTCCTGCTGGGTGCAACGGGCACCATTGGTCGGGCCACGGCCGCGGCGCTGTCTGCGCGTGGGCATGAGGTGGTGGCCCTGGTCAGGCCCAGCACGGCCCGGACAGGCGCGGCCGACGTGGTGGCGCATCTGCGGGCCCTACCGGGGCTGACCGTGCGCGAGGGAAATCCATTGAGCGCAGTCTCGCTGCGGCAAGCTGGCTTGCGTGGCGAACGCTTCGACACCTGGGTGTCGTGCCTGGCTTCTAGGACGGGGGCACCAGCCGATGCCTGGGCGGTGGACCATGCTGCCCACTTGGAGGCACTGCAGGCCTGCCGCGAAGGGGGTGTGCAACATGTGGTGGCACTGTCGGCACTGTGTGTGCAAAAGCCCCAGCTGGGCTTTCAGCAGGCCAAGCTGGCCTTCGAGGCAGCACTCGTCGCATCTGGGCTGAGCTATTCAATCGTCAGGCCAACTGCGTTTTTCAAGTCCCTATCAGGACAGCTTGATCGTCTTCGCCGAGGTCGCCCCTTTCTCCTGTTTGGTGACGGCGCACTCACCGCCTGCAAGCCCATCGCCGACGAGGATCTGGGTGACTATCTGGCCCTGTGTGTCGAAGAACCTTCGCTACAGGGTCGCATCCTGCCCATTGGGGGGCCGGGGCCGGCTTTAACGCCTCGACAGCAGGGGCTGCTGCTGTTTGAAGCGCTGCAACGCGAGCCTCACTTCAAGCGGGTACCGCTCGTGTTCATGGACGCAATCATCGGCACGCTGCGGGTGGCTGGCATCGCTTCATCTTGGGCAGCGGGCAAGGCCGAGCTGGCACGAATCGGGCGCTACTACGCCACAGAATCGATGTTGGTGTGGGATCCGGGCCGCCAGCGCTACAGCGCCGAAGATACGCCCGAGTTCGGCCAGCGTACGCTGGCACAGCACTATCAAGCCCTGGTCCGCGGCGAGTGTGCCGACCAACGCGGCGACCACGCGGTGTTCTAGACCTGATGGCCCGCTTCAGAAAAAGGTTTCGAGAGGGTTATCGAGATGGGACAAGCCCTGCGTGAGGCCCAATAGGCGCAGGATTGGTGTGCCAAAGCGCTTCGTTCTGGGTAGCCGCCACACAACTTTCGGAAAGTAATTCCATGAATCCAGTGTCTGAACCCCCGCGCTTACCTGAGCGACGACACTTCCGCTGCCTCGACCCGCTTAGGGTTCGATGGGCTGAAGTTGATCTCCAGCAGATCGTCTTCAATGGGCACTACCTGATGTACTTCGACACGGCCGTCGCGGCCTATTGGCGACAGATGGCCATGCCTTATCACGAGGCCATGAACCTGCTGAGCGGGGACTTGTATGTTCGCAAGGCCACACTCGAATATGAAGCCTCGGCCCGGTATGACGAGCAGTTACACATCGGGATACGCCTGCAACGGCTGGGTACATCGTCGATGACGTTTCAAGCTTGTGCGTTCAAAGGGCAGGGCCGTTTGGTGTACGGCGAGATCGTGTACGTGTTCGCTGATCCCAAGACCCAAACCTCCCGACCCATTCCAGGGGTGTTGCGCGATTGGATGTTGGCTTTCGAGGAGGGACAAGCAATGGTGTCTGTGCAAGAGGGCGACTGGGCGGCCCTGCAAGCGCAGGCCCGGCCCATTCGACAATCCGTGTTTGAGGATGAGCAGGGCGTTCCACGGGCCCTTGAGCAAGACGGCCTGGATGAACAGGCCCACCATGTCCTGGCGCGCAACCGCCTGGGGCAGGCGCTGGGGACAGGGCGTTTGTTGCCGCTGGATGCCCGCAGGGGCAAGATTGGCCGCATGGCGGTGATGCCCATGGTGCGGGGTGCTGCTGTCGGGCAGACCCTACTCAGTACCCTGTGCGATCGGGCCCGCACACTGGGCTTGCAGGAAGTGGTGCTGCATGCTCAGGCACCGGTGGTGAACTTCTACCGTCGTGCCGGCTTTGAGCTTGCATCCGAAGCATTTGAGGAGGCAGGCCTACAGCACCACCTCATGCGCCGCTCACTGGTCAGCGGCTAATGTCCCAAGACTCTTCCACACGGCCCGTTGATTGGCCCTGAGCATTCCAGCTTTGTTCAGCCACGTGCAGCCTCCAGGTGTTGGCCTGCAGCAGCTCCGCGACGATCACGGTGGAACATCGAGTGCCGTAGCGTCGGTCAGGTGTTTGGATGAAGATGGGCGAAAGCCAGCGCTCCCAGTCCATGGAAACGCCGGTGCGGGGCAGGTGTTCATCTGCGGGCTGGTCGCGGTCGGCCAAGGCAATCAACAATTGCTCGCTTAAGGCTCGGGTCTGGTGTTGGGGCTGTTGGCATGCTTTGGCCAGCAGGTTTTTGAGACGCTTCAGCTTGGGCCACGGAGTGTCCAGGGCCGCATTGGATAAACCATACAGGCCTGCAGGCAACTCGTGCTGGTGGCCGTGCCGGTTGCTCCAGCAGTGGGCCTGTGCTTGACCCAGGTCAATGCCTAGAAGGTTATAGCCATTTGCGGGCGTGGCCTGAAGCCGGTCGCTCAGATGTGCCGCCGATTGGGTCTCTTGCAGCCATAGGGGTACGAGCTCACCCCGTGAGGGCAGGTCAGTTTGCTGGTGGCCCGGCTCGCGAACGTTGGTCAGCAAGCCGATGCGGCCCGTGCGATTGAGCCCCAGCCATGTACCCCCTGCACGCAAATCGCGACCAGCCAAAATATCAGGGTGCTTCCACCACGACATAGGTGCTGATTCACGGTCATGGAATTCGTCCCGGTTAGCAGCCAACACCAGCGGCCATTGGGGGTACACCCGCCAGGCCATGGCCATCAGGCACACGCTAGGTCTCCGATTCGCTGGGAATGGCGTAGGGCAGCGGCAGCACCTCCAGGACGGGACCATCGGCTGCCCCCAAGTGCAGGGTACCGGCTGCCAGCGCGCTCAGCTTGACTTCGGCCAACAGATGGTGCTGCCTGGTCAGGTCTTGTGGATCAAGCGAGGCATTGACCACCAGGCCAGCGGGCTGTCCTGGGTCTTCGCTGTGGAAAAGCTCGTCGCCCGGTGCAGGGACAGCGCCCGAGCCGCTGCGAAGGCTCAACAGTGCCATCCGCCGCTTGAGCGTGCCCCGGTACTGGCTGCGGGCCACCACCTCTTGCCCTGGATAGCACCCCTTGCGAAAGTTCACGCCCCCCAAAAGTTCAAAGTTGATCATCTGAGGCACGAACTGCTCAACCGTAGCGGGCTCGATCCACGGCCAGCCGGCCATCACATCGGCATGGTGCCATGCCTGCTGAGCATGGGAATCTACGGCGGGCTTGAGGACATCATCTGCTGCAACACACAGGCTGCGCCCACCCCACCACCCTACCAGGCAGTGGGGTTGGGGGCTGCTGCTTGATGCCGTGACTTCAGCCCAGCCTGAGCGAACCTGCCACATCGGGATGCCTGCATCAGGCACCCCCGACACCAGCAGTTCCGGTGGGGCTCTGACTGAGCATTGGGCTCGCAGCACGAACATCTTTAGACGCTTGACCAAAGGCTCCAAAAGTCCTGCGTGGGTGATCAGCCACCAGCGGTCGCAGCTTGGATGCAGCATCACAAAGTTAGCCAAGAGGCGTCCCTTGGCGCTGCAGTACCCACCGGCACGCGCCTGATTGGGGGTCATGGTCAGGGCGTCTTGAGTCAGTTGGCCCTGCAGAAAGGAGCCCGCGTCCGGGCCGTGCAGCTCCAAGACCGCCAAGTGGGGCAGGGCAATGGGGTTTGCTGCAACCGTGGTCAGTGAGCCGCCGCGGGAGGATTGGGGCGTATGGGGTGATTCAGGCTGGGGTGTGGACATGTCTTGATTATGATTTGCCCCATGAACACAGGCGCCAAAAGGGTTGCGGAGCGGCGTTCCGTGGCCAAACAGCGCACCTCTGGCCGATTGGCCGCCGTTGGGGGACCCAAGCGCGGCGCCTCGACCGCCTCTGCCGGGGCGCGGTTTTGGGTCTCGGCCTTTGCAGGATTGACTGCAATGGTTCTGAGTGCGGGCGCAGTGGCGCTTTGGTGGAGCCACTCGCCGCTGCGCCTGCGGCACACCGTGGTGGAGCTGACCATCGAACGCGGCCGCAGCGCCGCCCAAGTCGCAGACGATTGGGTGCAGGCAGGCGTGGATGCGCCTGCGTGGGCCTTAGGGGCGTATTTCCGGTGGTCCGGCGATACCCGTCGCATCCGTGCTGGCAGTTACGCGGTCGAAGCCGGTACCAGCCCGCAGGCCTTGTTGTCCAAATTGGTACGGGGTGAGGAAAGCCTGGAGTCGGTGGTGTTCATCGAGGGTTGGACCTTTGCTCAAATTCGCCAGGCCCTGGCCCGCGCGCCAGGGCTGCGCCAAACCCTCCAGGACATTGATGACCGGGCGGTCATGCAAGCGCTGGGGGCTGCTCACTTGCCCGCCGAGGGCTGGTTCTTTCCGGACACCTATCGCTATGCACGCGGCGTCAGCGACCGCACCGTGCTGCTCAGCGCCCATGAGGCCATGCGGCGCCAGGTGGACAAGGCGTGGGAACAACGAAGCCCCGATTTGCCCATTCGCAGCCCTGCTGAAGCCCTGGTCTTGGCCTCGATTGTCGAAAAAGAAACCGGTCAGGCTGCAGAGCGGGCACGCATTGCCGGTGTGTTCATTAACCGCCTGCGGCTGGGCATGCCGTTGCAAACCGACCCGACGGTGATCTATGGCTTGGGTAGCGCCTACGATGGCAATTTGCGCAAGCGCGACCTGCAGACCGATACCCCCTTTAATACGTATACCCGGCGGGGTCTGCCGCCGCACGCGATTGCCATGCCCGGGGCGCAGTCGCTGTTGGCTGCGGTTCAACCCGAGTCCACCAAGGCCTTGTATTTCGTAGCTCGAGGTGACGGCAGCAGCCATTTCAGTGCCGATTTGAACGAGCACAACCGCGCCGTGTGGCGATACCAGAAAATACCGGCCGGCAGAACCCAACCCTAGGCGAAGGAACGCACTTGTTCATCACGTTGGAAGGCATTGACGGTGCCGGCAAGTCGACCCATCTGGCGGCTCTGGCCCAATGGTGGCGAGCCCGCGGCCGCGAGGTTGTGCTCACACGTGAGCCGGGCGGCACTCCGTTGGCTGAGCGCTTGCGGGAGATGGTGCTGCACGATGCCATGGACGCCCTGACCGAATCGCTGCTCGTGTTTGCCGCGCGCCGAGAACATGTGTTGCGGGTGATCGAGCCGGCTCTGAAACGCCATGATGTGGTCTTGTGTGACCGCTTCACCGATGCCACCTTTGCCTACCAAGGCGGTGGCAGGGCGTTTGACCGTGCGGTCTTGTTACAACTCGAGGCCTGGGTTCACGGTCATTGCCAACCCGATCTGACCTTCCTCTTCGATGTGCCGCCCGAGGTTGCGCAGGAAAGGCGCGCCGCGGTACGCCAACCCGATCGCTTCGAAGCGCAGAACTTGGAGTTTTTTACCCGGGTGCGTCAAGCGTACGAGCAGCGACGGTTGGCGCAGCCGCAGCGGTTTGCCCTGGTCGACGCCACGGCGTCGCCTGAATCGGTAGCGGCGCAGGTGCTGGCGATCATGCAGGAACGGGCGCAAGCCTTGGGTCAACCGGGTGGGGCGCGGTGAGTACCCAAAGCGTGCCGGCCCGGGCGGCTTGGGTGGGTGCCGCGGGACAACTGCCCTTGCCGTGGCTTGCCCGCCCCGTGGCGCAAGCCTTGGCCCACCGAGGTCACGCCTTGCTTGTGCACGGACCGCAAGGCGTGGGCCAGTTTGAGGTGGCCTTGGTGCTGGCCCAGTCTTGGCTGTGCGAGGCCCGCACTGGTCCAGACCAACACGCCTGCGGACAGTGCGAGGCCTGCCGCCTGGTTCAGGCAGGTACCCACCCCGATCTGTTGATCTTGGTCCCGCAGGCCCTGCGTGAGGTTCTGGGCCTGTCGGCACTGGGTGTCGATGACAACGAGGCTGCTGCGGGCGGCACGAGCAAGAAGCCCAGTGCGGGCGGCCGCGAAATCCGGGTGGCCGATGTGCGGCAGGCCATCGACTGGGGCCATCAGACGAGCAGCCGCAGCCAAGGGAAGGTGTTGGTGCTGTACCCGGCACAGAACTTGAACCGAGTGGCGGCCAATGCCTTGCTCAAGACCTTGGAAGAGCCGACCGGATCGCTGCGATTGGTACTCAGCACCTTCGACGTGCAGGCCTTGCTACCTACGCTCACCAGCCGATGCCAGCGGCTGGCGATGTCCGTGCCCGAGCGGCAGCTTGCGCAAGCCTGGCTGCGAGAGCAGGGCCTTAACGAGCCCGAGATCCTTTTGGCTGGCGCAGGTGGCCGCCCCCAAGAGGTGTTGGCCATGGTACGCGACGGCCTCGATGGACGCCTGTGGCCGGCATTGCCCGCGGCGGTACGGCGGGGCCGTGCCGATATGTTGATGGGCTTGCCGATACCCCGCGTGGTGGATGTCTTGCAGAAGGTGTGTGTGGACCTGATGTCACGATCTCAAGGCGCGCAAGCACAGTTCTTTCCCTCTGAAGCCTTGCCTGAAGGGGCAAGTCCCCTTGGCTTGGCCGCTTGGTGGCGGCAACTCCAGCGCACCGCCCGCCACGAAGACCACCCCTGGAACGCCGACCTGCTGATCGAATCGCTGGTCTTGCAAGGCCGACAATGCTGGCTTGCACCTGACAAAGCAAAGCCGCATGTTTGTTGATTCCCATTGCCATTTGAATTTTCCAGAATTGCGCGAGCGTCTGCCCGCCGTCAAGCTGGCCATGCACGAAGCCGATGTGCATGCGGCGATGGTGATTTCCACCACCATCGAGGAGTTTCCTGCCGTGCTCGCCTTGGCGGAGTCGGAGCCCCGGTGGTACTGCACCGTGGGTGTGCACCCGGACACCGAAAACTTGACCGAGCCCGATGAGTCCCTGCTGCTGGGGCTGGCCGATCACCCCAAGGTGGTGGGCATTGGTGAGACAGGCTTGGACTATTACCGCCTAGGGCTGCGAACGGTTGCGGACATGGAGTGGCAGCGGCAACGGTTTCGCACCCACATCCGCGTGGCCCGTCGCTGCAGCAAACCCCTGGTGGTGCACACCCGAAGCGCGAGCCAAGACACCATAGACATTCTTCAACAAGAGGGTGCGCAGGGCTGTGGGGGGGTGTTTCACTGCTTCGCTGAAACCGAGGCCGTGGCGCGCGCAGCCTTGGATATGGGCTTCTACATTTCGTTTTCAGGCATCTTGACCTTCAAAAATGCACAGGATCTTCGGTCGGTGGCGTCTTGGGTGCCCCTGGACCGCCTGTTGATCGAAACCGACAGTCCCTTTTTGGCGCCGGTGCCGTTTCGCGGCAAGGTCAATCAGCCCGCCTATGTCACTGAGGTGGCACGCCAAGTGGCGCAACTTCGAGGTTTGGATGTTCAAACCGTCGCTCAACTGACCACTGATAACTTCAAGCGATTATTCAAAATAGACTTTTAAATAATTGTGAATAAACAGTTTATAGCGGGATGGGGTCTGAGGCTCGAAGACCTCAAGTTATGCTCAATATTAGCAAGGTATGCGCTTGTTTTAATAATGTTTTCTGCGGCTTCAGCGGCAAAGGGTGACGTCTACCAGCGCTTCTTCACCGCTGTGAAACTTGACGACGGCAAAACCGTGGCCGCCTTGCTCAGCCGGGGTTTTGACCCCAACACGCCCAATGAGCGGGGCGAGCCAGCTTTGGTCAGTGCGATGCGCGACGGAGGCCTGGAGGTGGCCGAGGTGCTGATGCGTCACCCAGACCTGAGGGTCGACCTGCCCAATGTGAACAACGAGACGGCACTGATGATGGCCAGTCTGCGCGGATCGGCGGCCTGGGCGCAACGCCTGATCGACCGTGGTGCAGCGGTCAACCGAGCTGGCTGGTCGCCGATTCTGTATGTGGCTTCAGGCGGCGACGTGGCCACCTTGCAGGTCTTGCTGAAGGCCGGTGCAGACCTTCACGCAGCGAATCCATCGGGCTCAACTCCTTTGATCATGGCTGCACGCTTTGGACGAGACGAGGTGGTCATGGCCCTGGTTGCAGCTGGGGCCGACCCGCTGCACCGCAACCCCGCTGGGCAAGATGCGGTGGCGGCCGCTCTGTGGGCGGGCCGCGAAATCCTGGCCGATCAGCTGCTCAAGTTGGTCGGGAAACGCTGAAGGGCTGCCCATCAGAACCCACGACGATGTATATTATGTAAAATCAAGATTGCCCATCCGGTCAACAAACCAGCCAAGTTGACCCGACTGGCTGACACAGGCGAAGTCGACAAGCAACCGCGCTACTTCGCTGACGGCAACGTCGGCGTCGCGGTGCGTGCTTCGGAGGCCATCTTGATGCCAGCTCGAACCCGGTTGTACGTTCCACAGCGGCAGATGTTGGTGATGGCCGCGTCGATGTCGGCGTCGCTGGGCTTGGGCGTGCGCCGCAGCAGCGCGGCCGCTGCCATCAACATCCCGCTTTGGCAGTAACCGCACTGCGGAATATCCAGGGCCACCCAGGCTTTTTGCAAGGGATGGTCTCCGTTGGCAGACAGGCCCTCAATGGTGGTGATGCGTTGCTGAGGGCTCACGCTGGATGCCTGCACCGCGCAGCTGCGTACGGCAGCGCCGTCGATCATCACCGTGCATGAGCCGCACTGCGCTACCCCACAGCCGTACTTGGTGCCGGTCAGACCCAGGTGTTCGCGCAGCACCCACAACAGCGGGGTGTCGGCTTCGGCCTGGTGTTCACGGTTCAGGCCGTTCACGTTCAAGGTGGGCATCAAGCACTCCGAAGGCAAAGTTCCAACAGGTCCCAAGGTTACAGGGGGCCGCCGCCCGGTGCGATGACGGCAACGCGTATCCTTAAGGCCCTTTGGAGTTTTCTCGATCTTGAAGCCCCCAGACCCCACGGCACCTCAACCGATTCTGTGCCTGCGCGAAGCAACGGTGCACTTTTCAGGCAGCCCGACGCCAGTGTGGACCGGGCTGAACCTGAGCGTGCATCCGGGGGAGTGTTTGAGCCTGCTGGGGCCCTCGGGTTGCGGCAAGAGCACGGTCTTGCGGGTCATGGCGGGCTTGCAAACGCTGGCCGGTGGCGAACTCTTGAGCACGGTCCGCTCACCGGCCTATGTGTTTCAAGAGCCTGCGTTGCTGCCATGGGCAGACTTGCAGAGCAATGTAGGCTTGCCGCTGCACCTGGGCGGTTGGCAGGCTGAACCCAAGGCACAACGGATACAAGCCGTGTTGGAGCGCGTCGGCCTTGCCGGACGCGAGCGTGCCTTGCCTCATGAGCTTTCTGGCGGAATGAAGATGCGGGCGTCCATCGCGCGCGCCTTGGTGATGCAGCCCGACTTGCTGCTGATGGACGAGCCCTTCGCAGCTTTGGATGACCCGACACGCCAGCGCCTGCAGGCTGACTTGCTGCAGTGGTGGCGGGCTCAGGGTTTTGCCCTTTGCATGGTCACACACCAGGTTGCTGAAGCGGTCTTCATGGCTTCGCGCGTCTTGATCATGGGCGCCGAAGCCGGGAGCCCGGCCGTGGAACGGGTGGTGGATGAGCCCTTTCCGCGGGCCTTGGATTTCCGACGCAGCGCTCGGTTTCATGAGCACTGTGTGGCCATCGGCGATGCGCTGGTGGCGACCGGCGCGAGCGCTCGGAGCGCAGTCTGATGCGCCGACCTGAAGACCCTAATCGAGCCACGCGTACCGCCGGTGCGGATACACAGCGCTATGGTCAGGTGGACGCAAAAGCGAGTACACAGGGGCCATCTTCGGCCTGGGGTCTGGCCACGCTGGTGGTCCTGGTGGCCATGTGGGAGGCCACAGTTCGCCTGGCCGAGATACCGGCCTACACCCTGCCCGCGCCCAGTGCCGTGTGGCAAGCGCTGATGCTGGATGCGCACAGCCTGATCCAGAGTTGGTGGTTCACCCTGCGCATCACGTTTGGGGCCTTGGCCCTGGCTTGCGTAGGCGGCTTTTTGGTGGCGAGTGCCTTTGTGCTGATTCCGGCGTTGGAACGCGCCTTCTTGCCGGTGGCGGTTGTGTTACAGGTGACCCCGATCGTTGCCATCGCACCTTTAATGTTGATCTACATCGACAGCACCACCGCGGTCTTGTTGTTGTGCGCATGGATCGTGGCGTTTTTTCCGGTGCTGTCGAACACGGTGCAGGGTCTTCGGGCCGCCGACCCGCTGCTGCAAGACCTGCTGAGCCTATGCAAAGCCAGCCCTGTGCAACGCCTGAGATGGTTGCGCTTACCCGCTGCCCTGCCTGATTTTCTGGCTGGGATGCGTATTTCAGGCGGCTTGGCTCTGATTGGCGCGGTGACCGCTGAAATGGTGGCTGGGGCGGCGGGACGCGATACGGGTTTGGCCTCGCGCATTCTTGAGGCCAGCTTTCGAACCGAAACGCCCAAAATGTTTGCCGCTTTGCTGCTGCTGGTGCTCACGGGGGTGTTGATACATTTGTTGCTGCAGGCCCTGTCCAAGCGACTCATCGGGCGCTGGCACCCTAGCTTCCGAGAATGAACGCATGAACACGACAATATTCAACACCCGTCGCCGCCTTTTGCGCCATGGCTTGGCCGCCGCCCTGCCCTGGTCTGTCGCATGGCCGTTGTGCGCAAGGGCCCAAGCCCCGTCATCAGGTGCCCTAAAGGAGCCCCTGCCGGCCAGGGGCGGCGCGGCGAGCGGGATAGGTGAACGGGTGAAGGTGACCTTTGCCACCAACTGGAAGGCACAGGCGGCGCATGGGGGCTTCTACCAAGCAGTGGCCGACGGCACCTATCAAAGACTGGGCTTGGAGGTAAACATCCTCCAGGGCGGTCCGTCGGTGAACAACCGCCCGCTGCTGCCAGCCGGGCGGATCGACTTCTTAATGACGGGCAACCTCCTGCACAGTTTTGACAACCTGCGCAACCAAGTGCCCACGGTGGTGGTGGCGGCCCTCTTCCAAAAGGACCCGCAGGCCCTCATGGCCCATCCGGGCCAGGGTTATGAATCCTTTGAGGCACTGCGCCGCGCACCGGTGGCCTTCATCGCCAAAGATGCTCAGTTCACCTGGTGGGCCTGGCTCAAAGCCGTCCATGGCTTTCGGGATGAACAACTCAAGCCCTACAACTACAACCTGGGTCCGTGGCTGGCCAATCCCAAGTCGATCCAGCAAGGCTATGCCGTTGCCGAGCCCCTGTATGCGCAGCGCCAGGGCGGATTCACCCCCGTGGTGCACCTGCTGGCTGATCACGGGTTTTCCACCTACAGCACGGTCATCGAAACGCGACGCGATCTGGTGGCCAAGCGGCCCGAGGTGGTGCAAAAGTTCGTAGACGGGTCCATCGTGGGCTGGACCCAGTACCTCCATGGCAACCCTCAAGCCGCCCACACCTTGATGCAGCGCGAGAACCCGGACATGGGAGAGGACGAGCTGATGGCGTCGCGGCAACGCTTGTTGGACGACTCGATTCTGGAAGCAGGCGACGCGCTCAAACTGGGTATAGGCACGATGAAGCGAGAACGGGCGGCTGACTTCCTGCAGCAAATGGTGCGAGCTGGCCTTTATAAGCCGTCGCAGCTTGATGTGGGCGCTGTGCTGGTCGAGGATTTCGTCAACCGCGGCGTCGGGCTTGACCTGCGCCGGCGCCTGCTGCAGGCGCGGCAAACCCCCAGGTAAGTGCACTCCATCGGGCCTGGGCCTTGATTTTGTTGGGCTGGCGTACACTTTTCGCATGTTGAACCAAGAAGAGCCGAGCCCAGCGGACTCGGAACAGGTGCCAAGCGAGGCTTTGCAATGGACGGAAGCGGCGGCCCTGGATGCGCAACAGCTGCGGGCCTCTGCGCTTCGGCAAGCCCGTTGGCTGGTGGACTTTTATCGCATCACGCCCGATGAGCTGCGTGCGGCGTCTGCAACCGTGGGCGTATCGAAGGTGCCATCAAGCTCGCAGGCCCAGCCCGTCAAGTACCGCCACCCTGTCAGCGGAGACACCTGGGACGGCATCGGTCCGCACCCGCAGTGGATGCGACAGGCCCTGCTGCACGACGGCTATCGCGTCGAAGAACTGCGCGTCAACCACACCCAAGAGGACCAAGATGCCCGGACTTCTGCCTGACGTTGACCCAGATGGTCTGCTCGAGTTTTCGGTTGTGTACACCGACCGTGCCCTCAACCATATGTCGCGCCGGTTTCAGGGGGTGATGACCGAGATTTCGGGCATCCTGAAGTCGGTTTATCGGGCTCATTCCGCTATTGTCATGCCTGGAAGTGGTACCTTCGGCATGGAAGCGGTCGCCCGCCAGTTTGCCAGTGGGCGGGCCGTGGTGGTGCTGCGCAATGGTTGGTTTAGCTACCGGTGGACACAGATTTTTGACATGGGCCACATTCCGGCTTCCAGCCAAGTCCTCAAGGCCAGGCCGGTGGCGCCCGGGACCTGCCAGCCATGGGCACCGGCGCCACTGAGCGACGTGCTGCAGGCCATACGTACCCAACGACCTGCAGTCTTGTTTGCCCCGCACGTCGAGACCTCTGCAGGCATGATCCTGCCCGACGACTACCTGCAGGCGGTGGCGCAGGCCCTGCATGAGCACGATGGCCTGTTGGTCTTGGACTGCATCGCCTCGGGTGCAGCCTGGGTCGACATGCGCACTACAGGCGTCGATGTCTTGATCAGCGCGCCGCAAAAAGGTTGGTCTGGTTCACCGAGTTGCGCCTTCATCATGCTCAGCGAGCGGGCCCACCGGGCCATCGAGCACACGACCAGCACCAGCTTTGCCAGTGACCTGCGCAAGTGGTTGCAGGTCATGCAGACCTATGAGTCGGGTTCACATGTTTACCACACCACAATGCCCACCGATGCCTTGCAACGGGTGGCCGCGGTGATGCGCGAAACCCAGGCCTATGGCTTTGACAGGCTCTGCCAAGAGCAATGGGCGTTGGGTCGCGGGGCGCGTCAGCTGCTGGCTTCGTTTGGCTATGCCAGCGTGGCAGCACCGGGTTTTGAAGCCCCAGGAGTGGTGGTGAGCTACACCGACGACCCTGAGATCCAAAACGCCAAGAAGTTCCTCGCCTTGGGACTTCAAACAGCAGCAGGTGTTCCCCTGCAGTGTGATGAGGGCCCGGATTTCCGAACCTTCCGTCTGGGATTGTTTGGGTTGGACAAGTTACACCACCCCGAGCGCACCCTCGAGCACCTGCGCCAGGCGTTGGTGCTGCTTCAGCCACTGGGACGAGAAAAACCTGAGCGCTCCGCGGTCAGCGCCTAGCTCGCCAACGCCTCATTGGCCTGGGGCAGTCCTGTGGTTCAGGCTGCGGGCATGATTGGCACAGTCAGTCGGCGGGCGCGCAACTGCCCGCAGCCCCCTTCGACGTCTTGGCCTGCTGACCGGCGCAACCGGGTGTAGACGCCCCGCCGGTTCAGGCTGCGCGCGAGCTCAGCTGCATGCTCCCAGCTGGGCCTGCGGAACCCGCTGCCTTGTACTTCGTTGAATGGAATCAGGTTGAGCATCATGCGCCGCCCTTTAAGCAGCGCGACGATGCCCTGCACTTCGTCGCGTGAGTCGTTGATGCCCTCCAACAATGTCCACTGCACCTGAACCGGATAGCCGCTGGACTCGGCGTACTCAGATGCGGCCTGTACCAAGGCCTCGGGGCTGAGGTCCGGCGCACGGGGCAGGAGGATGCGGCGCAATGCGTGATTCGTGGTATGCAGTGATAAGGCAAGGGCTGGCTTGATGCGGCGTTGAGCCAAGGCCTCAAAAGCGCGCAGGTCCCCTACCGTTGAAAACACCAGTTGTTTGTGGCCAATCTGGGCCTCTTGCCCCAGGACATCAATGGCTTCCAGCACGGCGTGCAGGTTGTGCGCTGGCTCGCCCATGCCCATGAAGACCACTTTGCGCACCGGGGTCAGGGACCTTGCGTGGACCACCTGGGCCACGATCTCTGCACTGCCCAGCTGCCGGATCAGCCCATCCCGGCCGGTCATGCAAAAGCTGCAGCCCACGGCGCAGCCGATTTGAGTGGACACGCAGACACCCTGCCGAGGCAGCAAGACCGTCTCCACCGTTTTGCCGTCGCGCAGTGCAAGCAGCAACCGCCGCGACCCATCGTCTGCCGGGTGCCCCGAAACCGGCTGCAGCAGCTGTCCAAGCTCGGCCAGCAGCGCCGGCGCACGTTGCAGCATGAGCCGGGGGAAGTAGCGCTCGGGCAGCGCGCGGCCTGCCGACAAAGGCCGCCGGTGTGTCCAGGCCCTCAGGAAACGGGCGATGTGAGCCGGCCCAGCCCCTGCCTCGGACAGCCTGGCGCGCAAATCAGCGATGTTCATAGACTAGGGTATTCCCTGAATTTTACAGAGCTGCGCGGATTGTCAACCAAGCTGGATCAGCCGGCGTTGTGGATCCATTGGTATTGCATCATCACCATGAATTCCAGCCGCAGCTCGAACCCCCTGAACCGCCTGGGCACTGACCTACCCCGATTGCTCGACCATCCCACACCTGACGGCGGGGGCCGCGACAAGGGCTCCAAGTCGCTGGACCGCTTCGAGGTCTGGCATCACCACAACAGCCTGCGTCGCCCTGCCGAATGGGCCTTGATGCTGCAGTTTGACCAGCGCCGCTAGTTGCCACGGACCGCTAGGTTCACGGAGTTTCCATCAGGCGGGCCTTCAGTCCACTCATGCGCCGGGTGCTTCGCCCGGCGGCCATCGCCAGGACCGATGGATTGGGCAACCACCACGACAAGGCGTTCTTCGCCCGTGTCAGCCCGGTATACAGCAGTTCTCTGCACAGCACCGGATGGTCTGAATCGGGCAGGACCAGCAAAACACGATTGAATTCCGAACCCTGGCTTTTGTGGATGGTCATGGCAAAGGCCGGCTCGTGCGGCGGCAGACGCGACACCCCCACGAAGCGCAACTCATGGCCGGCCATCCATGCAAACCGAGCCCCAGAACCCGGGCCGCACAGGACCACGCCTACGTCGCCGTTGCGCAGACCGGTGGCGTCGTCGTTGCGGGTGACCATCAGCACCCGGCCGTGGGGCCAAGGTTCCCGAAGGTTCAAGAGCCCCCGCGCCGCCATCGCCTGCTCGAGATCACGGTTCAGCTCCTCGACACCCCAAGGCCCTTGCCGCACCGCGGCCAAAACGCGAAATTGGTCCAAATTCAGCAACAACTGGCGCACCGCCGGATCAAAACCGGCGACCTGGGTATCCCCACTGCTCGCAGCGTTTTTTCGACCTAGGGCTTCAAAATAAGCGCCCCACCCGCTTGGGCCCAGCGCGGCCTCTAGCAAGGCCTTGCGGTCACGATAGGCGACGGATTCAATCTCGCGCAGCACATGAGGGTCCTGGGCCAGAAGGCCGCGTGCCCATGAACCAATGGTGCCGTCGAAGCGGCGGCTGTGCTGCAGTGCCGAATGCGCGGGGTGTTGTCGAAGGGCCGCGCACAGATCAGACAAGATGGAGCCGGCTTCCACCGAAGACAGCTGTGAGGAATCGCCGATCAGCACCAGGCGTGCCTGGGGCTGCAGGTGCTGCAACAGCTCGTCCATCAGCTCCAGATCAAGCATGGACGCCTCATCGATCATCAGCAACCCCACCTGGGCTGACTTGCCAAGGGGATCACCGGATTCTTCAAACCCGCATGGGCCGCCCAGGGCTCTCATCGGCAACGCGCGTTCGGCCCGCCCCCAATCCGCCAAGAGCGCATGAACCGTCTTGGGCGGCTCAATGGACGCCCAGGCCTCATCCCAAAAGGCCTCCGGCAAGCTGCGGCCACGCAACTGGCCCCAGGCGTACTCCAGGGCTTGACGCAACCGAGCAGCTGCCTTGCCTGTGGGTGCAGCCAAGGCCACGCGGATCGGCGGGCTGCCCGGCGCCCGCAGCGCTTGCAGCAGCGCAATCAGCCGAGCTGCGGTGTAGGTCTTGCCCGTGCCAGGCCCGCCGGTCACAACCGCCAAGGGCGTATGGGCTGCCCGGCGACAGGCCTCTTGTTGGTCGGCGCTCGAATGCGGTTGCAGATCATCAAACCAGGTCTGCAAGAGCTGATCGGCGCTGTGTTCCTCGGCAGCGCTGAGGGGAGTGCGGGCCTGCGCCCGCTGCACCAGGGACTGGGCCACCCGAACCTCGGCGGCCAACAGGCGGGGCATGTACAGGTGTCCAAGGTCCCACCGCAGCAGCCCGGTGTCCATCACGGCCTGCGCCACGGCGGATTGCTCGGCGTTGGCATGCAGGCCGTGGACCTCGGCGGGCGCTTTGAGCACCCACTGCTGCACGAAGGACTTCAATTCCCCTTGCAGCTTGGAATCCACCGGCTCCAAGAGATCAAGGCCCTGCGGCCCTTGAAGCGCGGACCAATCCAATGCCACATGCCCCCGCGCGTGCGCACGGCTCACCAGGGCGATGGCCGCACACCACCACTGCACTGAAGAGGAAGCTTGATGGTGGCCACGTTCGGATAAATGGCGACGCATCAAGTCGGCCAACTCCACGTCCAGGTGTGCCAATCCGTGGGCCAGTGAGGGTGTCAAAGGCATCACCATGGCTGGTCCTGTAGAGTGTCCATCTGGCCCATCATCTGGTCCAGGGGGTCGAGCCAATGTGCCTGTGCCTTCACGCTGAGCAAGTGCCCGCCGGGCTGGTCGATGCCGCGCAAGAACAGAAAATGTGCGCTGCCCAGGTGGGTGGCTGGGCAGTAGGCCTGGCCCAAGCGTGAACGCAGCAAACGGTGCAAGGCCAAGAGATACAGCGCAGCCTGGAGGTCGTAGCGGTGCTGCAGCACCGCAGCCTTGAGCGCCGCAGGGGTATAGCCCGCCGGCCCATCGCCCAGACGGTTGGACTTGTAGTCGAACACCTCTAAGCGTCCCTGGCACTGCACCACCAGGTCTGCGAATCCCATGAGCAAGCCCTCCAGCGCTTGAGGCTTGAGGGCCGGCCGCGCCTCGCCCGGCCACAGGTGCTCCTGCAAGAGCCCATCCAGCGCCCGGGTGTCCAGCGCCTGAATGGGCATCCAGAACTCCAGTTCAGCCCGCATCAGCGGCAGATCGCACAGGCTCTGTCCACCTGGTAACAACGGCTGACGTACCACCTGATGCAGCCAGGCTTCGACTTGCGGGGTGTACGCAGACCAAACGCTGCGCCCCAGACGGGCCTGCAGGGACTGTGACCAACTGCCCCGGGCTCGCGTATCGAAACCCGACTCAGCGCCCAATTCCAGACACTCGTGCAAGAGTTGGCCAAAGTCAGCACTCGAGGGCCAAGCGTGCCAAGGCCCTCCTGCCTGGAGTCGTAAGGGGGCGCCTGGCGCCAGCACGGTAGACGACTCCTCGTTTTCATCCCAACGCAGTTCTCGCCAGGGGCACAGGTGCTCACCGGCGCCCTGCGCAATGGCCGAATAGCTGGCGACGCGCCAATGGCGCTGCACGGGGTGTAAGACGGCGCGCGCTGGACGTGGCTCGAGTCTGGGGGGCGTGTCCAAGTCGGCTGCCCGGTCAGGTATCGTCATGCATGCCGGCCAAATCGCTTGGGCCTCAGGCAAAACCACTTCAAGGTGTACCCAACCCCTAGGGCCGGGTGAGGGATCACGCTGAACACACTGGGCCTGTAAGGTGCTCCACAGGGAGCTCAAGTCCTGAACCACCTCGTCGTCGGTTCGGCGCACGCCCGCACCGGAAACCCAATGTCCAAGTGCCGTGCGGTGCCAGTTCTGCGCCTGCTTTGGATGGGGCTTGCGCGGCACGGCTCCCAGCCACACCTGATGCACCGCACGGGTAAGCGCCACATAGAGCAGGCGAACGTCTTCGCGCAGCGTTTCACAATGACCGTCGTTGTTGAGTGTGTCTTCTGCTGCGTTGCTGTCCTCACCGTCGGCAGGCCCTGTCGCTGCACTTGGGGTCGGTGCCGCCCAATGCCACTGGCCATCTTGGTAGATCAGGCTGGTGTCGTTCTTGTCTGAGGCATTGGGGCTGCTGCTGACGCCGAACGGCAACCAGACCACCGGGTACTGCAGGCCCTTAGACTTGTGAATGGTGACGATCTGCACCACATCCGCCTGGCTCTCAAGGCGAAGCAGCGTGGCATCGCGCAAGCCAGGAGTAGTCTTCAGGGCTGCATCGGGGTCTGCCAACACATGGGCGTAGGCCCTGACCAATTCCGGGGGGCTTGGGTGCTGTGCACTCAATGATTCCAGCCACTCGGCCAGGTGAAAAAGGTTTGTCAGGCGGCGCTCTCCCTGAGGAGACAGCGGGGCTCGGGCCACCAAACCTTCTTCGCGAATGAAGTGACGCAAGGCTGCCATCACGCCCTGCTGGGCCCATTGCTGGGCGCAGGCCTGAAGTCCTTGGATACGCGCATCCCATAGGCGCTCGTCGTCGTGCTCAGCCAGCAATTGCCGCAGGGGTAGCCCCACCGTCTCGGAGGCCCAAACACGGCGTGCGCGCTCAAGGCTGCGCGGTTCCAAGAGGGCCTGCAGAAGGTGCAGGATGTCCAGCGCTTCCGTCGACTCCAACACCGATTCACGTTCAGACAAGAAGACGCTGGCACATCCTTGGTCGCGCAGCGCTTGTGCCATCACCTGTGCTTCAGTGCGGCTGCGAACCAGGACGCAGCAGTCCTGTGGGCGCAGTCGGCGCAGCGAGCCATCCTGGGCTTGGAACCCAACTCTTGGGTGCGACAGCATCCAGGCGATCTGGTGCGCTGCTCTCGCAGCGTCGCGGCTGCGGCCGTCAGTGGACCCTACAGCCTTGGCTTGTGTCCATGCACACAGCACCGGCATTGCATGGCCCTCGCACACCAGGCGCTCGTGTGGCCCCTCAGACTGCACCGGCAGGACCGGCACTTCGTCGCCATGCAAAAAGGCCCTCAGTACCGCTGACCCTTGGTTGAAGGACTCGCCTAAATCGGGTCTATGTTGATCAGCGTGCGAAAGCCAGGTGTTCAATGCAGTAACCAATGGGCGAACCGAGCGGCGGTTGCAGTCCAAGGTGTGCAAGCGCTGAGCCAGGCGGCGGCGCACACGCAGGTAGCTGTGGATGTCTGCGCCTCGAAATCCGTAGATCGACTGCTTGGGATCCCCAATGAACAGCAACGCGTGGTCTGTGCTGTGGGGCTGCGGATAGACCTGCTCAAACAAGGCCAACTGGGCGGGTGAGGTGTCTTGGAACTCGTCGATCAAGGCCACCGGAAATTGCTGAGCGATCTGTATGGCCACCGCTGGCTGCTGAGCTAGAGACCGTGTCACTTGGCTCAGAAGGTCATCGAATGTACAGACCGACTGTTGCTGCTTGCGCCGCTGCAAAGCCTGGGCGACCCACCCCAGAGCATGGTTCAACACCACGGCATGCGCCTGCGGCAACGCATCCAGAGCATGCACAAGCTGCTCAAAGGCCACACTCCAAGCCGGCAAGTCCCGCTCATCTGCCGGCGCAGTGGCACGGCTGTGCAGCCGCATCAAGCCCACAGGTGTCAGGCGCGTGCGCAGATATCGATCATCTGGCTTGCCGATGTTGACACCTTCAAGCCAAGCAGAGGGCCCAACGGCCCAACAGCGAATGCGATGGCACCAATGCCGAACGGCGTCCATACCGCCGCGCAGGCGGTTGCCGTTGAAATAGCGTGGGTTGGACTCCAAACGGGTTGCAAACCACGCCTCGATGTCGTCTGCCCAGGCGAGCCACGGCGCCTTCAGCGCCTGCAGGCTTTGCGCACGCGCAACGGCTAGGGCTTGGACCGTATCGAGCAGGCTGTTTATGGGCGGTGCGGTGTCCCGCACCGAGCGCAGAGCGGGAATCAGAAGCCTAGCCAACGCATCGGGGTGTGGCGCCACATCGGCAACAGCTTGCATGGCTGCCTCGTCGAGGGGATAGACCTGCTGCCGCCAATAGTCGCGCACCACCGCGACGAGCCAGCCCTCATCACTGTCCCACACTTGTGAGGGGACTTGATGACCAGGCTCAAGGAGGTGTTCAGACAAGAGCCGCTGTACCCAGGCATCGATGGTCAGGACTGCAGCGTCATCCATGCCAGCGGCCGCCTGCTCCAGTCGCCAGGTGGCCTGCAACCGGGCCGGCCCCTGCGGTACCTGCTGCAGCAGCAACTGCAAAAAGCAGTCGATTTCAGCCGAGGGCACTTGCCCGGCAAACACATCGCGGGCCTGCACCAAACGCAAGCGAATGCGATCTACCAGCTCCCTTGTGGCCGCGCGCGTGAAGGTCAGAACCAGAATATTTCGCGGATGCAGCGCTCGCTGCTGCGGGGTTCCGAGTCCCAGCACAAGCCGCACAAACAGCGATGCAATCGTCCAGGTCTTGCCGGTGCCTGCGCTTGCCTCGATCAGGTGGTGCCCCTGCAGCGGCAGGCTCAGGGCTTGCGTGGGCGCACTCATGGGGTGTCGGCGCCCTGTGTCGCGTTCTGCACTGGCCAATGCAGAGGCGTGGGCGCAACAGCCGAGACCGTCAACTTGCTGCTGCACCATCGCCAGAAGGGTCCGTACAGGACCTGAGTGGCCTGGGCCCACTGTTCCAGGATGGCTTGCCGCATACGCGGTTCCGCGCCTTGCACAGCGCGGCCGAAACTGCGACACCACGCTGGATTGCGCGCAGATTCGCGCGACCAGGCTTGCTCTTGATCACTAGCGCCCCAGTGCAGCGCCGCTACCAAGCGGGACGTGGCCGGCTGGGGACCTTGTTGTGGGGCCCATTGCCTGATGGTTTCCAGCACCTGTTCTAGGTCTTGGACGGCCTGTTGGGCATCAGGGGGTGGTGCACATACCCATGCATCTGGTGCCAACAGATGCAGTTCAAACGGTGAGCCTTGGGCCGCCTGAACGGTTTGCACCCACCATGCTTGAATCAACAAGTCCACACGCCACGCTGTGGGGTCCTGTTTGAACGGGTTACCAGATGCAAACGTGCTGCCCGACCACAACAGTCGGTGCCGCTTTCCGTCGGCCGCCAATACGGGCAGCCGTTCAGACAGCGTTTGGATGCGCCCCATCAGCTGCAACTGCGCCAGGCCCCCGGGTGCGGCCAGTGGAACCAGACCCTTGTTCTGAAGCCGCGCCCAGCAGCGCTGCGCCCAGGATGGGTCGGCGCAGGCAGCATTGCCCAGATCAAGGTCACCAAGGGCGGCCTGCCAGGCCGACCAAGCCTGCAAGCCACTCAAGGCCATCGGCTCGTCTTCGTTGATGCGGCTGGGATTGGGGAGCCAGCGGGTGCTCAGCCGCTCTTGCCAAAACGCGGTGACCGGACACTTCAACCACCGAAGCACCTGTTGGGGATCGCCGGACTTTTCGCCAATGGTGGCCGTCGAGGCTGTTGGGGAATGGTCAGCACTGTCCTCCTGGGCCTGCCGTGGCGTAAGGTGTGGTTGCCATTCGTGGGTGTGAGTGGCTGGCAGTCGCCCCTGCGTGAAGTACGCGGGATTGAAGGGCTGCTGTGGATGGTCAGCGGTGATGGCCTGCACGGCCGGTTGACCCCAGATGGTGGTCAGGGCGTCACGCAGCTGCCCCACCAGCACCGATGGCGGACGATGCTGCTGGTCGGTAGGCTGCTGCCCCACCCAGCTCACCACCAACTGTTGCCGGGCAGACAGCAGCGCATCGAGCATGAGTTGCCGATCTTCCATGCGGCGCGACCGGTCGCCCGGCCTTGCAAGGTGGGGCTGGGCCAGGAGGTCCCCCTGCCGAGCGCGGATGGGTCGGGGGTATTCGCCCTCATCCATGCCCAGCAGGCAGACCAAGCGGAAAGGCACCGCGCGCAGCGGCATCAGGGTGCAGAAAGTGACACCACTGGACCTAAATCGCCCCTGTGCCCCTGGCTGAGCCAACTGCTCCATGACCGCCAGATGAACCAGGTCCAAACTTAGCGGGAGCTGGTACCCCGCTTGCTGGGTGTGCCCTAGCCATTCCGACAAGGCCAGGTCGATGCTCTGGCTGTTGCGCTTTTGTTCGGCGTCCACAGGCTCGAGCAGATCAGCCCAAAGGGCTCGGAAAGCCTCGACCCAGTCGCTGGGAACATGGGGTTCAGAGGACCACAGCCGCCAAACTTCCAAGCGCCGAAGGAGACCTGCCAGCTGACCTGCCGCCCGGGCAGCCAGGCCGCACACACCGGGCAGGGGTGCCCCAGCTACAGGGTTTTCAGCCCCGGCGGCATACCCAGCCAGCATGCGGTCAACGCCAAATTGCCATGTCATGGCCGGGCCGGCGGCACCCAGCCCCAGGGAGCGCCGGTGGACGTGGTTCAAGCCCCAGCGGATGCCGCTGGCCGCGACCCAGTTGCCCAGAGCCTGTCGATCGTCTTCGTCCCATCCCCAGCGCCGACAGACGGCTGGTGAATCCAGCAAGCTCGTCAATTCTGCGGCGGTGCAGCGCCGAGTGGGCAAGCTCAACAACCAGTCGGCCAACGCCGGTAGGCCCTGATCGGCCTGCACGTGCAGATCGGCCAGGCTCCAGGGGATGTGCCGCGGGTCGTGTTCTTTGTAGGCACCAAAGACCGCCCGTATGGCCGCAGCGTGTGTGCGCAGATCGGGCACCATCACCACCACGTCGCGTGCTTGCGGGCGGTCGGTTCCTGGGCTGGCTGTGAGCACATGCAGCAGGTGATCGTGAAGAATCTCAACCTCTCGAAGCGCGGTATGGGCACGCACAAATCGGATCGAACCGTCGTCCAGCTGCTGCCCCTGTTTGCGCACCGAATCGGTCACTTCGGTCAGGGGCTCGTTGCTTTGGATAGAGGCTTGCACACGCGCAAGGGCTGAATGCGACAGGCCTGCGGGGGCTGGGTCTACCCGGGTGATGCTGCGCTCATCCCCTTGGGCCCAACGCCCCTCCAGGGCTTCCACCTGCTTGATGAAGTCTCGTGATTGCTTGCCCCAGGCCGCCAAGAGTGGATGGCCTTCGTGGGGCGCATCACCCAGGTCGGTCCAATGCACTTGGCACGGACTGGGCACGGCCATCACCACCAGGGCGTGGCGTGAGAGGGCTTCCAACAGCTCCAGCACCACCGGAGGCAAGGCGGTGCTGCCAAATAAGACGACCCGGGCCGGCAACTGAGGCAGGCTACCTGCCGAGGCCTGGCGCAGCCGCTGAATGCAGGCTTGATGGACTGCCACGCGGGAAGGCAGCACTGACAAGCCATCTCGCTGGCGTTCGTGGTGGACCAGCCAGCGCCACAACGCGGCTTGCCACGCTTGATCTTGAGGCAGCGCTGCAGCGCGGCGCGCGTCGTGTGCCTGTAGGCGCAGCTGTGCATGCCCCTGCCCCCAGTCCCGCAGCCAATCGGGGCGATACCACTGGTACTGGTCGAACAGGTCGGCCGCGTGCACGCACCAACGATACAGCTCGAGCGAGCCCGGATGGACCGGACCGGCGCTGGCTGACGCTTGGGCGTGGCGTTGCAGGATGGATTGCCAAGTCGCTTGAAGCTCCGGCAGCGCAGACCACTGCGAGGCACGCGAGGCCAGGTACCAGGGCAGGACGTCCTTGTCGGTGTACCTGGCCTCGTTGGCCTGGGCGCCCAAAACCAAACGATACAGGCGCCACGCAAAGCGCGCTGGAAGCTCCACCCGGCAGGCCGAAAGGATGCCCAATGCACGGGCGGACTCGGCCTTGAACCACTCGGCCATGCCGTTGCTGGGGACCAAGACTGCTTCTTCTTCGAGCAGCGCCGGCGGGTAGCGACGCCACCAAGCCCACACGGTGTGGGCCAGGTCTTCGAGCTCAGGCGCCTGCAGCCACAACAAGCCAGGCTTGAAACCGGGCCGTTCGCTGGCTGGCGTGGCGCCAGGGGTAGCAGAAAAGGAGGACACGAAGGGCTGCTGAATCAAGGGGCGATCAGCTCGATGATGCCACCGCACGGGCTCAGAACCTGAGCCTGCACCGGATGCCGGTACGGGCCCCGGGAGGCTGGATTCAGAGCAGGAAAGGCAGGACCAGAAAGCTTGCCAGACAACTCAAGATCACGAGCCGGTCGGGGTCGCCCTCAAAGCTGCCCAAGCGGCGGTGACGCTGATTAAACTGAGCGCCGACTTGGCAGGCCGCCTGCACCAGTGGGTGTCGGGCGCCGATTTGAGGCGAACATGGCGCTCTTGCAACACCAAAGCGCTGGGTTTCAGCGTGCACGCAGCGCACGCTGTGGACCTTTCGTCGAGCGATCGGGGCAGATGCCAAGGACTCCTGGGGCCGGACCGGTGCGCAAGATAGGTGCGAAGCATTGGCGATTGAAGGGCTCATGACAGATTGCGGGCAGGTAGTGCTCATATGCCAAGTAAGCATAAGAATACTGTATACCTATACAGTAGTCAAACCCCTCCCCCACCACGCACAACTCACGGCCGCAACGTACGGAAGGGCCTGCAGCAAGAGGATGCTGCACCAGGCCCACCAAGCCGCCGTCACCGCAGGACCAGCCACCCATAGCCCCAACAGCGCACACACGAGCGCTGCGCCCAAGAGCGCTTCTTGCCACACCGATTGCCAAGCGGAGAACGACGACGCGCGCCTCGGTGACAAGCCCCTGCCGCCGTTGGCCTTGTCGGTCACGTGAAAAGCTGCAGCACCGCCCCAAACCCCCGCCAGCACACCACGCGCGATGCGGTGTGACAACGCCATGCCGGCCCATGCCGCACCCCATACGTCTGCGGTGCTGCAGTTCACACGCCGGCGGTACAGCAGGGGAACCAGGACCAAGCGCGCGGTAAAGAACAACAACAGTGGAAGTGCCATCAAAGGCGCAGGCAGGCTAAAGGACGAAGGTACCCATAGCACGCCCGCGCTCCACACCAGCGCGGTCAAGGTGAACACCAGGTGCAGCGTATCGCCAACCCAAGGCAGCCAACCGGCTACAAAGTGATAGCGCTGCCCGAGGCTCAGCGGCGATCGGCTGAACAGCGCAGCAGCGTGACGGCGCAAGATTTGAATCGCACCGCGCGCCCACCGCTCGCGCTGACGCTGATAGGCTGCAAATGTCTGGGGCACCAGCCCCGTGCCCAAGACCTCGTCCACATAGACCTTGCGCCAACCGGCCTGCAGAAGTCGCAGACCCAGTTCGGTATCCTCACATAGGCAGCGGGTGTCCCAACCCCCAACGTCCTGTAAAGCTTGGCGCCGAATGATGGTCATGGTGCCGTGTTGCACGATGGCGTTGCGCTCGTGTCGGTGGTGCATACCCAAGCGAAAGAAGCCCTCGTACTCCCAGTTCATCATGCGAGCCAAGCGGCTGTTTAGCCATGCGCGGTGGGCCTGCGGCGACTGAACCACCGCCACGTCTGCCTCTGAGAACCATCCCCCCAAGCGCTGCAGCCAGTCTGGCGAAACAACATAGTCCGCATCCACCACCGCCACCCAACGGGCCTGCGGATGGGTTTGCCTCAAGGCCTCGTTGAGCGCGCCCGCTTTGTAGCCCGGCCAATGCGGCAAGTGAATGAAGCGCAAACGGTGGTCACCCGCTGAGCGTTGCTGCTGCACAAAGGCCTGCACCGGCTGCCAGCAGGCCGTGTTTGTGCTGTTGTTGTCAACCACCAAGATTTCCAGACGGGGCCAGTCGAGCGCCTGAAGGCTCTTGATACCGGCCAGCACCATCTCCGCGGGCTCGTTACAACAGGCCAAATGCACGCTGACCATGGGCGTCTCGTTACCCGGCAAGACGGGGCGCGCTTGTGCCTGTAGCCGCAGGCTTCCTTCCCAGAACAGCTCGGCGAATTCAAAGGCTTGGCTCAAAATAATGGCCGCGATGAGCAGCAAGGCCGGCGCCAGCAGGGCCATCAACACTGCATCAAGCGCTTGCAAGTAGTGCATCAGCGGCAGCGTGGCCAGAACCACCACCAGTGATGAAACGGCTTGCGCGGCAATGCCAAGGGCCAAGCGACCCGTCAGACGCAGGTGTGGCGCCCTCATCAAAAAGGGCCACAACACCAGGACGCCCAGCAAGGCTGCCGCGAGGGCCTTGCCGCGCCAATAGGGGTCGCGCTCCACGGGACCCGTCCAAGCAAACTTGGGCATTCGACGAGCATCCAGCATGCCCCAATGCGCGCCCACACTGCCTTCAGTATCCGCCTTCCAGGGTTGGTCAATGGCTTCGATCAGAAAGTAGTCCAAATGGGGATCGCGGATGCGGGCCGACGCCACGAATTCGCGCAGAAACAGGGCCTGCTCCAGCGGCGAAGCGCCCGAACGATTGAAGGCTCCCTGCACCCACTTTTCCACTGGTGCGCCAGCGCTGGGCCAGCCCACCTCGGCAACCACCAAGGGCTTGTCGGGATAGCGCAGCCGCAGCTCGTCATAGCGCCGCCACACTTCATGCACCGCTACCTCAGCTGGCACGCCCTCCCAATAGGGCAAGAGGTGCACGGCGATGAAGTCAACCTCAGCAGCGAGCTCGGGGTGTGCCAACCAAACATGCCAAGGCTCGGCGGTCGAAACGGGCAGGCCCAGCGAGGCGCGCAGCCGCCTCAAGACCGCCGCCAATGCTTCTGGGCTGAGCAGTTGGTGCAGTTGCGTCTCGTTGCCGGCGATTACCCGGTCGATGCTGCGTGCCTGCGCCGGAATACCGCGCTCGGCATGCACAGCGGCCTCGATTGCCTGAAGCTCGCGCTCATTGCGAAGGTCCTGTGTGTCCAACCAAACGCCTGCGGTGATGCGCAGACCCAGAGATCGGGCCAAGGCAGGCAGGTCTGGCAGCTCTGAGGCACTGTAGGTGCGCAAGGCTGAGGTCATGAGCGCCAGCGCCTTAAGGTCGGCCGCCACCTCGCGTTGCTCTGGCCATTGACCTTGCAAGGGGCTCTGCCAGCGTTGAAAGGCGTTGTACGCCAAACCCTTGACAGGTAACGGAGCCTCGGCTCCCGGCAGTGCGGGATTGGCCCATCGCCACACCCCCAAGTTAAGCAAGGCCACACACACACACAGCAGGGCTGCACGCAGCCACGGCCACGGCCGGGGTTGTGGGTGCGTGATCACCAGTTCAGGCCTCAACGCAAGCCCTGGGTAAATCACCCCCAGGCTTCTTGACGCCTACCCCATGCTGCCCGCCGAACTTATGGGCGCCATGGCTATCGGTTTGTGGCTGCTCAGGGGCTTGCATTAGGAAGTGCTGCGCAGCCAGAGATGGCGACAATGCCCGTGCTGGCCACCGCTGCGCGAGCAGCCAGCGCATGAGGTGCTGCGCCCATATGCTGGCGCTCATGGCAGTGCCGCCGCCACCCGTGTATTGCGCACACCTGGGCCCTGAGCGGAAAACGCCTGCAACACATGGTCGGTGAGGTCGTGCACTCCGCCCAGGCTCTTGCGCTGAGGGTGCATGCCCGGCTGGTATCCGAGCATTGTCAGGCGCTGCAACACGCGGTCTTGCCGCGATACGAAGTAAACCGGCACATCCCAGGAAGCCCCCTCGCCGGTCACGCTGGCTGCGGGCTGATGGTCTCCTACCAAAATGTAGAACGTCTCCCGGCCCGAGTGGTCTCGAAGAAAGGCCCCCAGCCATTGGTAGGTGTAGGCCATCATCCGAACGTAGTCCGGTCGCATTTGGGTCCAATTTGGGCGCTCAGCCAGGACGCGCTGCAGATCGGCGTCTTCATAGGGATTGGGCCCCAGCAGACGCTGCCAATCGGGTTGAAAGGGCGGTACCGGACTGAAAGGTAAATGGGAGGTTATGGTGGGAAAGAAGGTGAAGCGGGGCTTGGCTTTTGTGTTGCGCGGAAACAGCACCTCCAGTTGTGCCACGCTGAACTGGTCGGGGATTTTCCAAAAGCCCATGGCGGGTCCCTGATAGTTCAGGGCCGGTCCATCCACATACTGGTCGAATCGGTAAAAGGCACGTTCGGGCCAAGGCCAGAAGACACCGGGGTACACGCCGAAGGTCTGGTAGCCCTGCGACTTGAAAAGCGTCACCAAGGTGTGCCTTTGTGTGGTCAACAGCACGTCGTGGCGCATCGGGTCGCTGAGGTCGATTCCTGACAACAAGCTCAGATGCGTCAGATCAGACCCCCCGGCAAACGTGGGCGACTTCAGAAAGCCCGACACCACCAAGAAGCCGCCAGCTCGCAGATCTTGCTCAAAGCGTTGGCGAGCGGGTTGCAGCATTGCGCTGATCTGCGAATCGTCATAGGTGATAGCACCCAAGGACTCCAAAGGCATCAGCACCACATCAGCGCCAGCCAAGGCGGCCAAGGCCATACCGGGCGGCGCGGCCATCGCGTCGTCGACGGGGCTGCTGGGCGGCAAAATCCCGGCCTGCCGGGTGGGCGACCATGCGCCCCACAAGACCTGGGCTTGCCGAACCGCCACCGGCACCACGGGCTTGGACACGTAGGGCCACGTCGACTGGACCCCTGCATAGTTGGCAGCAGCCAAGGCCACGGCAGCCAAGCTGATGCCCCAGGCCCAAGGCCGGTCCTTGGCTGCAGGTGCCACACGCGCAGCCAGCACCCCCACCCCCCAGTGCAGCAATCCGTACAGAAAAACCACCAGTCCAGCAGCGCCCAATACGACCAGGGTGGTCAGCCACCAGGGCCACTCCTGTGCCGACACCCAGAGAAACCGGGGAATTTGAGGCAGGTCCCAATAGGCGTTGATGGGACGGCCAAACAGGGCGGGAACGGTGACATCGGCGTACCGGCCCAACACAAGCAGCGCATAGCCCCCTGTGATCCATCGCAGGCCCGCCGGCCCAATCGAGCCACGCCAGGCCACCAGGCACAAGATCAGCGCCCACAGCCCGATGAATTCAGGGGCCACTCGGGCGTCGAGCACGACAAAGGGCGTGGGCCACCAGGTGCTAAAACTCAAGCAGGCATTGAGCAGCAGCAAGGCCGCCAGACCTTGGCCTATGCGCATCAACCGGGTGCGGCGGTCGTATTTGTCGGACAGGTCCATCGGGGAAAAGGGTCTGGGGCCACAATGGCCTATTGTCTCGGATAGAAGGGTTCTGGTGCGCGGCACAGGACTTCATTGGGTAACACGATTGCATGGCGCATTCTGCTGATGAACGCACTTTGGTGCTGTTCAACCACGACTTTGATCAGATCGCACATCGCGGCCTGTACGCACGGTGGCCACACCTGAGCGCGGGCTTCGATCTTTTCGCCTTTCCCAGCCAGTTGCGCTTGGCATGGTTTGACATCGAGAGGTTCGCGGCCCTGCAAGCTGTGCGTGCACGGATCCAGCGATGCAACGCTGTGCTGTCGCACCACGAACAGTTCGGTGCGCTGGCCTCCGCCCTGGTAGCTGAGCGTTTGGGGTGGCCTGGCACGCCGGTGCGCGCGGTGCTTGCCTGTCAGCACAAGTTATATGCGCGGCAGGTGCTGCAGCGCGTGTGTCCCGAGGCCAATGTGGAGGCGCATGGTTGGCATGGGCACCACCAGGCGCAAAGCCTGCCCTACCCGGTGTTCGCAAAGCCCATCAAGGCAGCCTTTTCAACCTTGGCACGCGAGCTGAACAACGAACAGGACCTGCAGCGCTTGCTGGGCTTTGGCTGGTGGGATTCGGTGCTGCTCAAATGCTTATCGCATCCCTTTGAGCGCGTGGTGCGCTCAAGGCTGCCCGAGGCCGGAAGCGCTGTGGGCATGATGCTCGAGCAACCCATTCACGCTCCGCAATTCAACCTCGACGGCTATGTGTTTGGCGGCGAGCTTCGGCCCTTGGGAGTGGTGGATGCGCGGATGTATCCGGGTACCCAGGCCTTCATGCGATTTGATTACCCCAGCCGCCTGAGCCCCACTGTGATGGCTCGCGCTGCCGAGGTTGCGCGGCGATTCCTGAACGCGGTGGGTTTTACCCATGGACTGTTCAACATGGAGTTCTTCTACGATGAGCAGCGCGAACGGCTCACCGTCATAGAGTTCAACCCGCGCCTGGCCTCTCAGTTCTCGGACCTGTACGCGAGGGTGGACGGCCGTGGTCTGCATGAAGTCGGTTTCGCATTGGCGCATGGACAGGACCCTGAACAGCTGCCCCGCCAAGCACCCACGGCTGCTCGAGCCTCAAGCTTTGTGTACCGGAGTTTCCCAGGTCGACGTCCCCTGACAGCGCCGACGCCAAGCCAGCGCGCTGTCTTGGGCACGGCCTATCCTGATGCTCTGTTGGTGACGTATCCGCGCACGGCCGCCATGGTCGAGCGCGACCACCAATGGCTGGGCAGCTCGCGCCACGGAATCCTCAATATAGGAGGCGATGATGAGAGCGACCTGGGGCGGCGCTGCGAAGTGGCCAGCCGACTCTTGGGCTGGACCCCACCGGCTGAGCCCTGGCACCCCGCCCGCGCGGCCCCTGGGCCGACGATCAACCACACCCCGGCGATGAATACATCCCCTGCGCACCCAAGCACAACACCCTACGGATCACTTCACTCCAGGAGCCTGTCATGAAATACATTGCGCTGCTTTGGTCAAGCGTCCACTGGCCTTGGGCCGGTGTAGTGGCACTGCTGAGCCTGTTTTCGCCGATGGCCCTGGCCCTGGACATACAGTCCTACTCAGCCGATCGATTGGCGCAGCTTCAGTCCAGCGGCAGGGCAGTGGCGGTGCACTTTCACGCCGAATGGTGCGGCACCTGCAAAACACAGCAAAAGGCGCTGCAAGGCTTGAAGGCCGACAGCGGTCTTGCTCAGGTGACGCTGCTGGTGGCCGATTACGACAAGGAAAAGGACTTGCGCCGTCAAACCAAGGTGGCCGCACAGTCCACCCTTGTGGTCTTCAAAGGGCCCACCGAAGTGGCCCGTGTGGGCGGCGAGACCGCTGCCGACAAGCTGCGCACCGCCTTGTTAGCCGCCACCAAGGCCCCATGAAATGTCGGCCACCCTCGCCGAGATGGGCCTGGGCGTGGTGGCCGGTGCTTTGAGCACACTCAATCCCTGCGTGTTTCCCCTGCTGCCCTTGGTCCTGGGCGGCGCGTTGCAGGAAAACCGCTGGGCGCCGATGCTGCTGGGCCTGGGGATGGCTTCTTCCTTCGCGGCGCTGGGCCTGTTCATCGGCACGCTTGGCGCGGCTTGGGGTGTGGAGTCTGATGCGATGCGCAGCGTGGGCGGAGTCTTGCTATTGCTGATGGCTGCGGTCATGTTGCTGCCCGGTCTGCAGCATCGAATGAGCTTGTGGATGACACCACTGGCCAGCGGGGCGCAAAGCTGGTCGGCGCGATTGTCGGGCGCAAACTGGGCCAGTGCCCTGGCCTTGGGCGCGGTGTTGGGCTTGGTGTGGACCCCTTGCTCAGGGCCCTTGCTTGTTTCCGCGCTTACCCTGGTGGCCAGCGAAGGCGGCGGTGTTCGCGGGGTTTTGATCTTGGGTGGATTCGGCCTGGGTGCTGCGGTGCCCCTGATGGGTGCGGCCTACGCTTCGCGAGCCGGTTTTATGAGGGCTCGAGGCTGGTTGATGGCCCATATCGGCAAGCTCAAGATGGGCTTCGCAGCCCTGCTGGCCTTGATGGGCACGGCCATTTTGACCGGCTACGACAAGGTGTGGGAGGCCGCGGTGCTGCGCGTCCTGCCCGAGAGTTGGTTGCGCCTGACCACCCTCTTCTAGTGCCGGCCTGCGGAGCACATCGGAGCCTGGGCGCCCACGGTGCCCACCACATGAAAGTCCAGGGGCCGAAATTTGTCTGAAAGTCGCGAGTGCTTGTGCGCTGGCCGAGCCTTGCGTAACCGAGTGTCTTAGGGGCTGGATTGGCGTATGCCCTCAACCTGAACCAGCAGCCGAACCGTATCGGCCACAAAGGGCAGGCTGTGGGTGATGCCGAAGTCGCTGCGCTTGAATTCCCCAACAAAATCTCCCCCACAAACCTCACGTCGGTACAGCGGGTTGCGATAGCAGCGCCAACGCTCGGCTTTGAGCGCAAGGCCTCGGCTGACGCCGCGCAAGGTGAATTCGCCCGCCACAGTTGTCACGCGGCCCTGTGAATCAAACTCGAATGACTCGGCAACGAAATAGGCCTTAGGGTGCGCTTGATTGTCGAGCAGGTCAGCGCGCTTTAGCAGAGCGTCTAGCACCGGCAGTCCCGTGCTCACCTGTGCAGTGTCCACCGCAACCTGCACCCGCCCACGCCGCGCGGCAAGGTCCAGTTCAGCTTGCCCATCCAGGGGGCCAAAACGGCCTCGGATGGTGGCGGTGTCGAAGTGCAGCACTTCGAAGGTGACGAAGGTGTGGCTGCGGTCCAGGTCATAGCTGGACGGCTGGGGTAAAGCCTGGGCGCGGGCAGGCGGCAGGGCGATCAGGGTCAGCAGGACAAGCCCTGCGGCAATCAGCGTTCGGGTCATGTGGCTCCTAGCGTGCGCGCCAGCCCAATGACCTGCGTCGGCGGCACGGGCTTGGCGGTGGCGCGTAGTTCCGCTGCGGCAGCGCAGCCCAACGGGGCCGGGATGGGTTTGGTGGGCGGTTCATGGGTGTGAACGCCTGCGATTACCGAACCACGAAGGAGACCACTTGAATCGTCTCACGGTCAAGGGAGTCTTTGATCGATAGCAACAGCTGATGCCTGCCTGCGGGCAACACGGCCTCGCTGACGTTGATTCCCTCCTTGGTCACCTTTGCCACCCCTAATAGCCGCTGTGTGATGTCGATCCTGAACGAGCCGTACAGCACGCGGAACGTCTCCGGCTTCACTTCTGCGGGAGCAGTGCCAACAAACCGAACCTCAACAGAGGTCGGTGCTCCGACCGGTTTTGAGACATCCGGGGTGACGAGAGCGATCTGAGGCGCACCCGGCTGTGGCGTGCTGCGCGGCACCACCATTCCACCCGCAGCCTGGGAAGCAGAGGCCTCTTCAGGTGTCACCAAGGCGACGCGTTGCGCTGCTGCCTCACCAGGCACCCAGCACGAAGCAGCGACCAACAGGCCAAGGAGGTGGTTCTTCATGGCAATGTAATCACCCGTACCCTGCGGTTGGAGGGAGACTTCGGATCAGCCTGATCCAACAGTTCTCGGAAACCTTTGCCCACCGGTTCGAGCCGATCTGTAGAGACACCCGTTGAGGCAAGAAATGCCACCACCGCATCGGCCCTGCGCTGGGAGAGTTGGTCGTTATAGGCCTCGGTACCCTGCCCGTCGGTATGGCCCTCCACCCGGAACTTGAAGTTCTGCAATCTCGGATCACTGAGCGCAGAAGCAAGGCTCTTGAGCAAGTCCCTTCCGTCGGGGCGAAGCCGGGCGGAGTCGAAGTCAAAGTTGACGGTCAGATCAAGTGTCGGCACCAGGTTTCGGGTACCTGACCCCAGGCTTCTGGTCTTGGGAGCCGGCGTGAGCGCCTTCACCATCTCATCAACGCTCGGGGCCGCTGGTGTCTGAGCATGGCTTACCCCAAGCGTGAGCAGCAGCAGGAATGTAAATAGGTTTTGGATCATTGCACTTCCTCAACCTTGACGAGGGTTGCGGCCATCTGCCCACTTCTGCCCTGCACACCCCTGCCCACAAAGAAGTCCACCAGGCGTTTTCTTGAAGCCAGATCAGCCACCGAGAAGGTAAACGCTCCGCCGCCGCTGTCTTCATCGGGCACAAAGATCTTGGTGTCCCGCACAGAGGGGGTGACCACGAACAGGACTTGATTGGTACCCACGGGCCCACCAGCTTTGATTGACCACCCGGGCCGTGGGAAGGTGTACGTTGTGTTGGCCTTGATCTTGTTGTCTTTATCCAGCTTATTGGGGTAGAGCAAGTAGAAGCTCTTTCCATCCGAACCCAGCATCACCGCGTACAGGTAGCCCTCCGTGGAGGACTTCACGGTGAACTTGAACGGATCTTGATTGATCTTGAGCTGCTTGGGTGCTTGCACATCAAGCTTGAACCGCCCGTTTCGCTGCGACAGGACGTCGTCTAGGGTCGCTCGTGATGCTGCCAGCTGGTCTTCGATGGTTTCAACCAGAACTTCGGCAACGACGGGCAGAGGCGGCACAGGAACACTGGGCGCTGTGGGTACGGGCAGTGAGGGCAGCGTCGGTGTACCTGCTACCGGTTTATCAGGGAGCGATTGAGGAAGCGCGGGCGCAGTGGGTGCCGTGGGCTTCGGCGGTGTGGGCAGAGTAGAAACCATTGTGGACGCCGGCAGCTTGGGTGGATCGGCCATCACGATCAAATTTCTTGTGCCGCGAACCTGGATGTTCGACGGCAGCATCCCCGCTGAACGGTGAGGCTCCATCAAAGCGTTGAGCTTGGCCTGTGCACATTGCCTGACCTCTTCAAGCGTGATGGCGCCGCTTCGGTTCAGATCCTTGGCCTCACCCAAAAGGCACTGACCCATCGCGTGGGTTGCCAATCCTCCCAGTTCCTCGTTGTCCCAACTCACCTCGTTCTGGTTGGCCGCCGAGATCTGAACGAAGTTTTGCTCGGGGATTCCCAAACGCTGCATGGCTGGGACAAAGCTGCGCGTGGTGCTGAGCTGATTCACCGCCACACTGCATTGGTCCGCCGAACGAGCGATGACCTTTGCACGCATTCCGGCGGCTTGGGAGATGGATCTGGTTCGTGCCGCACCCAACCCCCCTGAAAAGCAGGCATCCACCATCACGATGGCCTTGTCAGCCTTTTCAGCAATCTTTGAGGTGTAGCTGGCCAGTTCGGCCTCTGTCAGCACATCGTCGAAAGTGTGTCTTCCTTCCGTGTAGGGCACGAAGCCTTGCTCGCATCCCTTGGGGCCTGAATAGCTGGTTCCGTGACCGGAGAGGTAAATAAACACCCGGTCACCCACGCCCGTCTTCTGCCGAAGCTGCTGAAGAGCGGCCACGATGGTCGACTTGGTCGCCCGTGAGTCTCTCAGCTCCACGATCTGATTTGATGGAATGCCCATCGCCATGGCCATACGACGCGCGATTTCCATATCCTTCGGAACGCCCAACAGAGGCGTGGATTCCGAGGCCTGGGTGTACTGGCCTACACCGATGATCAGTGCGTGCGATTGGGTAGACGCCAGGACGGGCGGTGAAAGCAAGAGAGTCAGGGCCGGCACGAAACCGACAGCGAATCGTCTGAGCGTGCTCAGGTATTTAACGCTGGCTTTAAGTTCTTCCGCCATTTTTGCCGCCGCCCTACTTTCCACCTTTCACTGAAGAAAGAACCAGTTCACCGCCTGTGAGACTGCCGTAGTCCCACGGTTGCTGCTTCCCACCGGTGGCTTGCATGACCTTTTCTCGTACCCGCCTGAGGACCACGCCGATGTCAGTGGGATCACCTAAGTGCTCCAAAAGGGCCTGTGTGAACGGTGAATGCTTCTGTCCTACCCCGTCTAGAGCAACTTGCCCATCTCGTGTGGCGTACGCGATCAGAGTACCTTGAGAAACATTCATCGGCGCAAGCCCACGCGTGAGGCTCCTGCTACCCGCTCTCTGCAGGGGGTTATCCCGACAGGCATCAAGGAGAACCAATTTGGTCTTTCCAGGGAGGAAGTTGTCAATAGCGTCGCTCAGGCGTACGCCGTCAAATATCGCCTTGCTCACGTCGCTGTGGTCGATGTCTGTTGGAAGGATGAAATTTGCGCCATCGATCTGCACGCCGTGCCCAGCAAAATACAGCAGAGATACATCTGCTCCTGAGGCAGACCTCTGGAACTGGCCCAACGCCTCTAGCATCTGCCCTCTCCTAGCATCAGTCACCGTCGTAACCGAGAACCCCATCGAGCGAAGCTTTTCACTCATTGCCCTTGCGTCGTTTACAGGGTTGTCTAGTCGCGCCGAACCGGGATATGCGCCGTTTCCAATGACCAACGCATGTGCCCGAAGTGCTCCCGTAGGCGCGGTGGCTTGAGGCTCGGGCAGCTGGGCTCTTCCTTCAGAAACCCCTGCTCGGACTTGTTCGTTTGTGCGCAAGTTGGCCGGTGCCATGGGGGCGTTCTGCACCGGGATGCTTGCCAGCGCGGCCAATGGATCACGCAAGAGGTTCACAGCCCATCTTGCCGCCTTGGATTCCGCATCTGCCTGCAGTGAAGCCAAGGTAGGACTGTCGCTACCACAGGCTCGGTCAGAGCCAGTAGTGACTTTTCGATCGCTGACGAGAATGCGTTCGCTAGCTCGCTGACGTGCCCGTAATTGGACGTCCAGTTCGTAGTTACGGGTTAGGCAGGGTATCTGCTGGGTTTGCCAATCGAGACACTTGCGTGAAAAGACTTTCTGCAATGTCCCCTTTGCGTCCTTGTCCGGTTCTGACCATCGACGGCAGATACGCTGCTCTTGTGTTGAGCGTGACTCTGTCAGCCGAGCCGAGTACACCGATATGTCGAGTACCACATCAGCGACCGCTGCCCCACCTGCTAGCCACTGTGCTTTTGGAAATATTCGTAGAAGTTCAGATTCGACAACGCCACTTACTTGCGCAGACCGTTCGCCTCTGACTTGACCTGCTGAGACAACCCCGTTGAACCGCAGATCCGGTTGATCCGCAACTGCGCTTATTTCAGTCGTCGCGCAACCTTGAATCGCGCACACAACCGCTGCAACGGTTAAACGGGCTACGATACTCTTGGTCATGGTAATGGGACTCGGGGCGAGACTGCGGTGGCCGACGCCCAAAAGTGTAGCGCCCATAGTTTGACCGGTGTCCCGTCAGGCTGTTGTTCTCTTGAGAAACCTGTGCCCTACCGGGCTTTGGCGTTTGTTACGCAGTGGCTCCTTAAGACTTCACCGGCAGATGGCCCAACCTGGTGGGCAACCCGGATGCTGCTGTGTTGGCACGAGCCCACTTATCAATCTTCAGAATCTCGATGTTTGCCCCGGACATTCTTTAAACGCCTCCCGCCATGCGTTTTGAAGCCGATCAGCTGGAATGGTGTCAGGGGTTGACAGCCTGACGCTTCCGTCTGAAGAGACCAAATAGGCGAGGTTGCCGAACTTTTGCTTTGACACTCTAAATGCGGTCATGTTGATCGTCCGACTGTCGATTTGCAAGCGCCCATTGCTCATGACACACTTTTGGACTTCCGTCCATCGTTCATATTTCGTACCAGCCACCGTTCCAGTTGTAGCAAAGTTAAACACCTGCTCCATCAAAGATCTAGTCCTTGACGCGTACTGCTGCCACTGTTGGTCAGACTCGTTCGCTTGTTGCCGAAACGCCTGCTGCCGCTGATTCTGCGCGGTTCGTTCTTCTATTATTTTTTGATCTCGCTGCTGGACCTGAGCCAGCAAAGTTTGATGGCCCTGATCAAAAATACGCAGTAAAACAGGATGCGCTTCAACCCATATAAGCATCAAGGAAAATGTGGTTGGATTCCAAGCGTCGTATCTACCGCTGTTGTAACTAAAGTCGATGCAGCGTTTATTTTGCCGAAGAGTCCGTCTTTGAATTAAATTTCCGCGGTCATCGACAGTTTTTTCGATATCGAATTCTTGCTCGTAACATGCGTCGGGAAGGTAGTGTAAGAAATGTGTTCGAAGGTTACTGTAAAAGTCTTTGCGGCTTTTGTCCGAACGCTCGAGGCAACGTGCGAGGTTCTGGTTCGCAATGCGATTAGCACTTTCCTCAATTTCCAAGCGATACGGCCGCACGCCGGAATCTCTGAACTTTTTTTGTACCCAAAGCGGGGCCGCCTCAATTCCATCCCATCGGAGATCAGAGTTGATTGAGTCAAGTACACGGTAATCATCCTTAGACCGATTAAAGATAGGATGATTGAGCACTTCACAAATCTGTTCGCTTGAAGCGATTGTGCCTACTCTTACTGCTGTCTCGCGGCCTTCAGGGCTAACATGTGGAATCAACAAGGGATCACTTGCGACAGCCTTAAGCGGGCAGACAAGCGAGACACTGATAAGAAGGGCACGGCCCGGCGCGACCAGAACTTTCGGAAGATTCATGGATACCTCGGATGCCCAAGGAGGTTAGCACGGAGGGCAGGTTCGATTGCGTGTTGATACATCTCCAAAGCGGAGCCATTTAAAGACGCGTTCACGTTGAGATCTGAGCCGCATTGCCGATCTATCATGCCCAGTTTTTCAGCCCGGGTGAACAAGAGTGATTGACGAAAGAACTTTCAAGCAAGTTACGACGCCTTATGCTGAGACAGGACGTTTCGGTGAGCGAGTTCAGCATACTACAAAACATAAACAAACACATCTAAAGTCGATTGTAAAAGCCTGTATATATTGATGTTTGGTGAGCGGTGCGGGGTTCGAACTTGCAACCCCTGCCTTGTCAAGGCGCATGACACGATCCAGCGCGATAAGTCGGGGAACTGAATCCGTAGCGGTTGTTGGTCTTGCGGCGACTTCAGTTCCGGACGTTGCGCCAACCTTGGGGGCACCGTCCTTAGGGGGTAGTCAACAATCTCAAGAATTCCACGTCACTAAAGCCCGATCGCTCGCCCAGAAGCATCCTGCTGGTTTGGCGCACTGCAACCATCTGTCGCTCCGGTAAAACGACCATACGTTGCTTGCCCGCCCCCGCAGCCATCCAGACGACAGAGACCGGCAGTCCGTCAGCGCCGCCTCGGTAGAAGTCTGTAGCGTTTTCTGTAGTACCGCTCAGCGGTAATGTTGCGCTCCTATCGGGCTTGAGCCACCAAGTCAGCCCATACCCTCCATGCGCAGAAGACCCTACAAAGTTCTGCGCCAATGCGCCGGCATCAACCAATTGATCACCATTCCACTTACCGCCCTGCCGAACGAACTCGCCGAATTTCGCCCAGTCGCGTGCACTCAGCATGGCCCCGCCGCCCCAGTTCGGATCTGCGCCAGCCAAGGCTCGTCCGCGGACTTCGAGCCTTATCTCCAGGGCGTTCAGAAACCGGCGCTGTAGGTATGCTTCGTACTTCTCCCCGTTGAGCCGGCGCTCCATCATCGCGGCGAATACCTGAAATGGCGCCTGCCCATAGGCGAAGTGGGTGCCCGGCGGAAATTCAATTGGCAGCGCAATCGCCTGGGCGTAGTCGATCCTCAGTGAACCGAGCCCCGGCCTTGCCGTTTTGAGCCCGCTGGACAGGGAGAGCAGTTGGCGAATAGTGATGTCCTTGCGTTCATCGGTTTTCCATTCCGTCAGGATGTCTGATACCCGGTCGTCCAATTGAAACAGACCATCCTGAACAGCCGCAGCAGCTGCCACACCAGTGAAGGATTTGGTTCCCGACGCCAAACCCCAGATTTTTTCTGGTGTTCCACCGCCTGCATAACTCTCATGAATGACCTTGCCTCCCACCATCACCAGACAGGAGACCCCATCCATTTTTGTGCTGTAGTCGCAGGCCTCCCTCGGACCTGCATGCGCGGTGACAGATAAGGCCAAACAGACGGATACGCAAGGCCTAAACATCATGGGGTTCATCTGACTTACGGGCTCGTTTGAAGCGACATCGCAGTTTAGGATTGCTGCACCAGGTTTTGTTGCAAGGATTGCGGGGTTGTGAGCGGGGTAAGGAGATCCCCGCCGATGGCATCAAAAGAGCCGCTCGAAGCACAGAAGGCTCTAACGTATGGACAAACGGGGTTGCTCGAGGCCGACCGGGTCTACTCAAAATGCTGCTGATCTGCACCGAGCACGATCGGCAGGCCTTTGCGGGCCTTGCTCCTTGCTCACGCTGCGTGTGCGTAGCCCCGTAGGAGCCTTGCTCTCATAAGGTAACGAGTAATCGACCGAGGTCATAAAGCATGCGTTTGCGGGGTCATTGTCTTTCTGGGCGGGTGCAGGGCACGAACTCGCAGCCCCTGCCGTGTGAAGGTTGAGGCGGCCAATCAAGAGCTCACAACCCTATCGTAAGAGGTCGATGAAGCGGCAGATAATTTCCGCTGTAGGTCAGTCGTCAAATGAACGGAAAGCGTCAAGCGGCATGTCGCTCAAACTTGGAATCCTCCTTATCCTGGCGTCCGCGCTGCCATGGATCGCCATTCCCGTAGCGGTTTGGCTGGCGCCCTCCGTGACCATGAAGGCCGCGTGGACTGGTGGCCTGCTGATTGCCGCGGAAGTGCTGTTTTGGGCCGGGATACTGGTAGCGGGCCGGGATGTTTGGTCAGCAGCCAAGCAAGCCGGCTGGAGGCGTGCTGTCCCGTTGCTTTGGCGCCAGTTGCGCGGGCCTGGCAGTGGCTGTTGATTCATCAACACAACGGAGGCCGTGATCGCGCCGAATGCTGAGCCCTTGGTTGGATGGCATAACCCGCCTCCACGATACGGCGCTGGCTGCGTACCACGGTGGCCAAGAGCTGCAGCATCGTCGCTTCAGATAGGCAGTTGGGGCGGCCACTGTCGGAGATCAGCGGCGCTAATTTGAGCCATGCCTGCACCGGATGGTCGTTGACCTTGGCAGTTTGGCGCGCACCACATCGAGCATCTTGCCGATGTCGGCGACACCCTTTCGCATACCCTTTGAGCTAAGGGTAATTCCGTGTGAATTCTGATTGCATGTTGTAGACAATATGCAAGATTCTAGACCATGGCGATGCCCCGCGACCTTACCGACACAGGCCCTGCAGACACTTTCCAGCTGCTGCGAGAGAACTCGCTCGCGGCGCTCACCCAGAAAGAGCTTGAACGCCGCATCGTCAGCGGAGAGATCGCTGCCGGGGCGAAACTTAACGAGGCTGATGTTGCCACCATGCTCGGCGTCTCCCGCGGGCCGGTACGAGAAGCCTTCAGCGGCCTGGTCCGGGCCGGCTTGGTGCGAGTAGAGAAGCATCGGGGCGTCTTCGTGCGACAGGTTTCGCTTGAGGAGGCCAACGAGTTCTACGAAGTACGAGCCGCCCTGGAGGGCTTGATCGGTAAGTTGGCGGCGCAGCGCATCGTGCCCGAAGAGGTTGAACAGCTTCGCGAGGTGGTCGAGCGCATGCACATGGTGCAGCATTCGCGCCGGACAGACGAGTACTTCGCTCTCAACGTTGAGTTCCACGATGTCCTAGCCCGTGCAGCGCGGAACAACGCACTACTCGCCAACTACCGCGGGGTGGTCAACCAGTTGGATCTGTATCGCCGCGCCACGATCTGCCGCACAGTGGAGAACGTACCGCTATCGACCGCCGAACACGGGGCCATCGTCGATGCCGTGGCGGCGCGCGACGAGCAGCGCGCTCAGGCGCTGCTGATCCACCACGTACTCATCAGCCGCGAACGCTTGCACGCAGCGCTGGGCGGCGGCACGAACTGACCATTTCACTTCCCCCTTACCCTCCAAAGCCACCCAACCTTACCCCGCAATGAAAGAGCTCAGCGTTCCTGTTAACGGCATTTCCTACCGCTGGCCCCTGCGTCCGACCGTCGTCATCTGCATCGACGGGGGTGATCCGCGCTACCTGCAGCGTTTCCTCGCCGACGGTTCGATCCCGAATATCGCGCGCTTCGTGCGCGACGGTTTTGCGGTGGTGGCCGACGGCTCCATGCCCTCGTTCACCTGCCCGAACAACATGTCGATGATCACCGGCACGCCGACCTCCAAGCATGGCATTTCGGGCAACTTCTACCTCGACACCACCACCTGGCAGCCGGTGGTGATGACCGGCCCCGAGCTGCTGCGCGGCGACTCCATCGTCACCAAGTTCGCCGAGGCCGGCGCCAGGGTGGTATCGATCACTGCTAAGGACAAGTTGCGCAAGCAGCTGACCAAGGGCCTAGATTGCTCCAAGGGGCACGTCAGCTTCTCGACCGAGTTTGTCGAGAAGTGCACCCTGGACGAGAACGGCATCGAGAACGCGCTGCAGTGGCTGGGCATGGAAAAACCCGCCATGTACTCGATGGAATTGTCGCTGTTTGTGCTTGAAGCCGGCATCAAACTCCTGCAGGAGCGCCGGCCCGACCTGCTGTTCCTTTCGCTCACCGACTGGGTGCAACACAAGTGGGCACCCGAAGAGGCGGGTGCAAGCACCTTCTACAAGAAGCTCGACGACTGTATTGGCCGCCTGGCAGCGCTGGATGCCACCGTGGCTCTCACTGCCGATCACGGCATGAGCGACAAGAGCAATGCCGACGGCGAACCCAACGTGGTCTGGCTGCAGGACATCCTGGATGCCCGGTTCGGCAAGGACGAAACCATTGTCATTTGCCCGATCACCGACGCCTTCGTCGCCCACCACGGCTCGCTCGGCGGTTTCGTGCGCGTGTGGTCGCGCGGCAAGGTCAGCGCGCGCCAGATCATCGACCACATCGCAGGTATCGACGGCATCGAGTTGGCGCTGGATCGCGAGACCGCCTGCCGCATCTTCGACATGCCACCCGACCGCGAAGGCGACGTGGTCGTGATCTCACGCGAAGACGTGTGCCTCGGCGCCTCGGCCGCCAATCACGACCTCACCGGACTGAAGGGCCACCGCCTACGCACCCATGGCGGCGTGTCGGAGGCCAAGGTGCCCTTCATCGTCAACCGGCCGCTGAACGAGGCCTACAAGGCAAAGGCCGCCGGCATGCCGCTGAAGAGCTACCAGATCTTCGACTTCGCCATCAACGGTACGGTGTGAGGAAAGCATGAAACCCACCGAAGGCCTGGTCTCGGTCTACGACGAACCGAACGCGCCGTTCGAACTGCGGATGTTCCCGATCCGCGATCCGCGACCCGGTGAGGTGCTCGTCAAGGTGCGCATGTGCACCATCTGCCGCAGCGACATCCACAGCTATCTGGGCCACCGGCCGAACCCTGCGCCGGGTGTGCTGGGGCACGAGATCGTCGGCACCATCGTTTCGCTCGGTGACGGCGTCACCAAGGACATGCGGGGCGATCCGTTGCGCGAGGGCGACCGCATCACCTGGAGCGAGTACTTCATCCCCGGCGATAACTACTACACCGAGGTACTGGACCTGCCGCAGAAGAGCCCGGGCGTCGACAAGTACGGTCACATGGCCGTCACGACCGAACCGTACCATCACGGCGGGTTCGGTCAGTTCTGCTACATCATGCCCAAGTCCTGGATCCTGCGTGTGCCCGCTGAACTCTCCGACGAGGAGGCTGCGCCGATCAACTGCGGCGTGGCAACCATGATTTGTGTCACCGAGAAGGCCGAAATCCGCATGGGCGACACGGTCGTCGTGCAAGGCCTGGGTCTGCTCGGACTGTACGGGGCGGCGATCGCCAAGGCGCGCGGCGCGCGGCTGGTGATCGGCATCGACGGCGTGCCGGCCCGGCGCGAACTGGGTCTGCGCTTCGGTTGCGACTATGTCTTCGACCCCGCGGGCCAGGACGATGCGGCCCTGGTTAAGACGATCCGCGCCTTGTGCAAGCCCGAGGGCGCGGACGCTGTAATCGAGGTCTGCGGCTACCCGAGCGTGATCCCGGCCGGCATTCAGATGGCGCGCGTTGGCGGCCGCTACGTGATGGGTGGCGTGGTTAACCCGGACAGCTTCGTCAGCATCGACGTCAACCAGATCCTGCGCAAACTTCTTACGCTGCGCGGAGTGCACAACTACCACCCGCGCCATTTGATCGAGGCGCTTGACTTCGTCACCGTCAACCGCCGCCGCTTCCCGTTCAAGGATCTGGTGGACGGCAAGTACGGCCTGGACCAGGTCGGCCAGGCCATGCAGGACGCCGAGGACCGCAAGGTGCTTCGAGCGGCCATCGTTCCCTGAAATATCAGACTTTCATCGTCAGACCCACTCTCACACCAATAGGAGACACCGTAATGAGCTGGATGCGTCGAATGTTCATCGCTGCCCTCGCCTTGTGGGCGGGTTCGGCCTTGTCCCAGGGAAAGTGCGAGGACCCTCGGGTACTGAAATTCTCGCTCGTGCCCACGCAGGACACGGTCCGCGAGCTGACTTACTACAAGCCCATCCTCGACCAACTGCAGAAGAATACTGGCAAGCGCATCGAGTTCTACATGCCCACCTCGTACAGCTCGGTGGTCGAGGCCTTGCTGGGTAAGTGGGTCGATGTGGCCGTTCTGGGCCCCGAGAGCTACGTCATCGCACGTAAGCAGGAGCCTACGATTGAGGTCTTCGGAACCTATTCACGGCTGAAGAACGGTATCCAGGAAGCGGGGCCGGGCTACAAGTCGGTGCTGATCACAAAGAAGGGCAGCCGCTTCACCGACGTGGCCTCACTGAAGGGTGCCGTGCTGGCGCTGGTCGACCCGGCCAGCACCTCGGGCGCGCTGGTGCCGGAGCACGTGTTCCCCAAGGCCACCAATACGCCTGCGCTCAAGGACTATTTCTCGCGCGTGGTGTTCTCCGGTGGTCATGATCTGGGTGCCATCGCAGTGATGGAAGGGAAGGCCGACGCCGCGTTCGTGGCCTCGCACCGCTTCATGGAAACGGTCAACGCCGGCAAGGTGAAACAGGAGGACTTCAACTACCTATGGTTCTCGCCCCTCATCCCGCAGGATCCCTTCGTGCTGCGTAACACTCTATGTGAAGACGTGAAGAAGAAGATCATCGACACCTTCATGGCGGTGGATAAGACCGAGGACGGACGCAAGTACCTGGCCAACGTCAAATCCGAGAAGGTGGTACGCATGAGCGACTCCGACTACAACGTGGTGCGCGACGTTCAGAGGAGGTAGGAGCTTTCGTACCGTGACCTTGCCTTTGCTGCAGGTGCGTGACCTTCGGGTGGCCTACACCTCGGGTAAAGAGGTGCTCAAGGGCATCTCCTTCGAGGTTGGCGCCACCGACTTCGTCGCCATCATTGGCCCCAGCGGGGCCGGCAAGTCGACGCTGATCCGCTGCGTAAACCGGCTCGTTGACACCACCGGTGGTGAGGTGGTGTTCGGTGGGGTCGACCTGCTGAAGCTCAACGAGTCGGCGATGCGCCTGCAGCGCCGCAACATCGGGATGATCTTCCAGGAGTTCAACCTGATCGACCGTTTGTCGGTGATCGACAACGTGCTCACTGGGCGTCTGGGCTACATGAGCAACTGGCGCAGCCTGTTTCGCCTCTACACCCGCGACGACATCGGCAAGGCTGTCGCCCTGCTCGACCGCGTGGGCCTGATCGACCACATGGACAAGCGCGCCGACGCGCTCTCCGGTGGCCAGCGCCAGCGTGTGGGCATCGCCCGTGCACTGATCCAGGCGCCCAGGCTTTTGCTGGTAGACGAGCCCACTTCAGCGCTGGACCCTAAGATTTCGCGCGAGGTGATGGGAATGATCCGCGGCATCGCGCGCGAGTTCAATGTGCCGGTGCTGTGTAATATCCACGACGTGGACCTCGCGCTTGAGTTCTGCGACCGTGTCATCGGCCTGCAGGACGGCATCAAGAAGTTCGACGGACCCCCCTCGAGCGTGGACAAGGCGGCGCTTGCCGACATCTACGCGATGGAAGTTCTGTGACCATGACCGCGGCGCTGAGCGGCGAGGCCCGGCATGCCGACCGTATCGCCGCGCTCGACGCCTCGCGCCGCCGCGCGCGTAATGGGCGATACTTACGCTACGGCCTCAGCGCCCTGCTGGTGGGCTGGAGCGTCGAGGCCATCGTCGTCGGCGACACCGACTGGACGCGTATCACCTGGAGTGGCGTAGTCACCGCTGCCGCGCGCTTTATCGATTTCGATGCTGGCGTGCTCAAGACGCTGTGGGAACCCACGCTCGAAACGCTGCTAATGGCCACCTTGGCCACGATCCTCGGTGCCTTCTTGGCCATTCCGGTGGCCTGGCTGGGCGCCTCCAACATCTCGCCGCTTGGCCGCGCGACCTATAGCTTCGGGCGCATGCTGATGACGATCAGCCGTTCCGTGCACGAAGTGGTGTGGGGCCTGGTGTTCGTCGCCGCGGTTGGCCTGGGCGCGCTCGCCGGTGTGTTGGCAATGGCGGTGCGCTCAATCGGCTTCATCAGCAAGACCGTTGCCGAGGCGATCGAGGACGTCAACAAGGGCCCGGTGGAAGCGATGCGCGCGGTTGGAGCCAACCGTTTCCAGGTGCTGATGTTCGGCATCGTGCCCCAGGTGCTGCCCACCATCATCGGCAACGTCATCTTCGAGTGGGACGTCAACATCCGCCGCTCGACCATCATGGGCCTTGTGGGCGCCGGCGGTCTAGGCCTTGCGCTGCACCGCCAGATGGCCAGCTATAACTACGGCGGCATTGCGACAGTGATCTTCACGATTCTGCTGCTGATCATTTTCGGTGAAGTCTTCTCGGCGTGGGCGCGCAAGAAGGTGATCTGATCATCAACACCACCACCAACCCTCAGCCCAAGACGCTCCCGGAGTGGCGGCGCTTCCGCTTCCCGCAGAGCCTCTACAAGTGGGGCGTACTCGCCGCGACGCTCGCCTTCGTGGCGTGGTCGCTTGAGGTGCTGCGAATCGACGTCGACCGTCTGCCGGGCCTGTTCCAGCGCATCGTTGATGTACTCTCACGCCGCTACTGGCCGCCGGAGTGGAGCTTCATCGTCAAGCCCGAGTTCCTCGACGCCATCGTCGACACCTTTCAGATGAGCTACGTGGCCACCGTCGTCGGCCTGCTGGTCGCCATCCCGCTGGCCTGGTTCGCCTCGTTCAACATGACACCCAGCCGGCGTTTCCTGTACCCGGTGTGCCGCCTGATCGTGATGAGCTGCCGCTCGGTGCACGAAATGATCTGGACCATCATGCTGGTGGCTATCGTCGGTTTCGGTATGCTGCCCGGCACGCTGGCGATGACGCTATTCTGCATCGGCTTCGGCGGCAAGCTGATGGCCGAGGCCATCGAAGCTATTCGCACGGGCCCGGTGGAAGCCATCCGCGCCACCGGTGCTGGGCATCTTCAGACCTTCGTCTTTGCCGTGATGCCGCAGGTGCGCGTGGCCTGGGCCGGCATCGCAATCTACACCTGGGACGTGGTGTTCCGCGCCTCCACCATCGTCGGCTTCTTCGGCGCTGGCGGCATGGGCCACTACTTGCGCGAAAGCGTGCAGCGGCTGGAAACAAAGCAGGTGGCGGCGATCATCTTCACGATCGTCGGGATCGTCATCGTGGCCGAGCTGTTCTCGGCCTGGGTGCGCGCTCGCATCGCGCGGGCGGCGGCTTGAGGCGGGCATTCAAAGGGGGACAACCATGCGATCGATACTGAAGCACGGAGTTGGGATCGCCTGCGCGCTGCTGGCGTTGGCGCAGGCGGCGTGGGGGCAGCCGCGTGAGCTGCGCATCGGCGTTGCTTCGCATGTGCGCAGCCTCGACGTCAACGAGGCCACCGGCAACAACGAGGCGCAATTCCTGCACAACCTGTTCGACACGCTGATCGAACGCGACAACTACGGCTCGCCGCTGAAGTTCGTGCCCGGTCTGGCCAAGAGCTGGAAGATGGTCTCGCCGACGACGATGGAGCTCGAGCTGCGCGACGGCGTGGTGATGCACGACGGCACGACGATGGACGCCGAGGACGTGAAGTTCTCGCTCGAGCGTGTATTCCAGCCCAAGGACCCGCGCTTTCGCGCCAGCCACGGGCGCTTCTTCTACAACTTCAAGTCGGTCGACGTGGTGGGCCCGCTCACCGTGCGCATCCACACCCATCGGCCCGATCCGCTGATGGAGACCCTGCTGTCGGCGCGCAATGCCGGCATCACCTCCAAGGAGTACGTGGAGCGGGTCGGGCTCGACGCCGCAGGGCTCAAGCCCGTGGGCACGGGGCCGTACAAGGTGGAGCTGCTCAAGCCTAACGAGCAGGCCGTGCTGGTGCGGCACGACAAGTTCTGGGGCGAACGGCCGCCGTTCGACAAGCTCAGCTACCAGCGCATCCCCGAGGTCGCCGCGCGCATCACGGCGCTCGTGAACAAGGAGGTGGACTTCATCACCAACGTGCCGCCGGACCAGGAGGCTGCGGTGCGCCGCGTGAAGGGTTATCGCATCGTCGGCGCGGCACTGCCGATCTTCCACGTCTGGGTCATCAACATGAGCCATCCGCTGATGGCCAACGCCGACCTGCGCCGGGCGCTGAACCTGGCCATCGACCGCGAGCTGCTGGTCAAGGCGCTGTGGGGCGGGCGTGGCAAGGCACCCAAGGCGCACCAGTTCGCCGAGTACGGCGAGCCCTTGTTCATGCCCGACCTGAACTTCTACCGCTACGACCTCGAAGGTGCCAAGGCCTTGCTGAAGAAGGCCAACTACAAGGGCGAGCCGATCGAGATCGTGTTCTTCCCCGAGTACTACCTGTACGGCGACCTCGGCGCACAGGCGGTGGCCGACATGTGGAAGAAGGCCGGCATCAACGTCAAGTTGCGCCAGAGCGAGGCTTTCTTCGGCAGCGGCGACCACACCAACGTGCACATGCGGCCCTGGTCCAATCCGATGTACTACCCCGACCCGATGGGTGCTTTCGACACCCACTGGTCAGAGAAGAGCTGGGTCACGCAGCGTGGGCTGTGGAAGCCCTCCCACCCGGAGTGGAAGGCGACATACGAGCGGGCGCGTTTCGCCACCGACACGCGCGAACGTGTTGCCGCTTACCGCAAGCTGCAGGAACTCGCCGACGCCGAGAGCGGCTGGATCGTGCTGTACCAGCCCTACGAGGGTTATGCGATGCGCGAGGACATCGAGTGGCGGATCCCGATCGCGCAACGGCCTTACGAGCTGACGTTCCGCGCCGGGCAAGTGGCAGTGAAGCGGCGGTGAGGGGGCAGTGAACGGACGATGAAGGGGCGGTGAACGGACGATGAAGGGCGTGGATCCCGTCCGGGCCGCGCCCGTCCAAGCCCCGAGTCACTTCACGCTGCAGCACCACGATGCTGAAATTCCTCGCCTGGCGCATCGGCCGCGCCGCACTGACCGTGCTGCTGGTGCTGGCCGCCTGCTTCGTCGCGATCCGCATGGCCGGCTCGCCGGTGGACGTGCTGTACGGCGAGAGTGCCACCACCGAGCAGATCGCCGAGCTGGAGCGCGAGTGGGGGCTCGACCAGCCGCTGCCGGTGCAGTTCGTCACCTACCTGCGCCAGCTCGCACGCGGCGAATTCGGCATCAGCATCGTCGAGCGCCGGCCGGTGCTGCAGGTCTACGCCGAGCGCATGGCGCCGACGCTGCAACTGGCCGGGCTGGCACTCCTGCTGGGCACGCTGGTCGGGCTGCCGCTGGGACTGGCCGCCGCGCTGTGGCGCGGCCGCGCCGCCGCACATGCGGCCATGGCGCTGACCTTTGCCGGCTATGCGGTGCCCTCCTTCATCGTCGCCATCCTGCTGATCCTCGTCTTCGGCTACCACCTGAACTGGCTGCCGAGCACCGGTGCGGCCAGCCCCGCGCACTATGTGCTGCCCACCCTCACGCTGGCGCTGCCGCTGATGGCGGTGAACGCGCGCTACATGCGCAGCTCGATGCTGGACGTGCTGAACCAGGACTACGTGCGCACCGCACGCGCCAAGGGGCTGCTCGAGCCGCGTGTCGTTGGTCTGCATGCGCTGCGCAACGCGGTGCTGCCGCTGATCACCGTGCTCGGGCTCGAGGTGGCCGGACTGATCAACGGCTCGTTGATCGTCGAGACGGTGTTCTCCTGGCCGGGTGTCGGCAAGGTGCTGACCGGCTCGGTCTCGCGGCGCGACTTCCCGATCCTGCAGTTCGGCGTCATCGCCTACGCGGTCGTGGTGGTCGGCGTCAACCTGCTGGTGGATCTGGCCTACGCCGTGGCCGACCCTCGGGTGCGGGTGGAGGGCTGAGATGAGCGCCGTCGCCCCGTTGCCTGCCATGTCGGCCACGGCTGCCGTTGGCGACGACGAGCGCGCGCCGACGCTGCGCAGCCGCCTGGGCTGGCGTCGCATGCCCTCGCGCATCAAGGGCTGCGTGATCGCCGCCGCCGTGCTGCTGCTGGCCGCGCTGCTGGCGCCCTGGGTCGCGCCGCACGACCCGGTGGCCACGCAGATCCTGCTCAAGCTGAAAGCACCGATCGGCCTGGAGGGCTACGAGGCCGGCTACTGGCTGGGCACCGACCAGCTCGGCCGCGACCTGCTCAGCCGCTGCATCCACGGCATCCGCGTCAGCGTCGGCATCGCGCTGCTCGGGCTGGTGGTCAGCGCCGTCGTCGGTACGTCGGCCGGGCTCGTTGCCGGGCTGCTCGGGGGCTGGGTCGACCGCGCGGTGATGATGCTGGTCGACGTCTTCATCACGGTCCCCTTCCTACTGCTGGTGCTGGTGGGCATCGCGGTGTTCGGCAGCGACATCCCGGTGCTGGTGCTGCTCATCGGCCTGGCTCGCTGGGAGAGTTACGCGCGCATCGTGCGTGGCCAGGTGCTGCAGGTGCGCGAGATGCCCTACATCGAGGCCGCGCGTGCGCTCGGCGCGTCGACACGTTTCATCGCGCTGCGCCATGTGCTGCCCAATATCGCCAGCCCCTTGATCGTGCTGCTGACGCTGAATTTCCCGAGCATCCTGCTGCTCGAGTCGTCGCTGTCCTTCCTCGGCATCGGTGTGCAACCGCCGACCGCTTCGCTGGGCCGCATGGTCGGCGACGGTCGCGACCACCTGATCTTTGCCTGGTGGGTGGCGGTGGCACCGGCGCTGGTGATCGTCGCCATCACCTGCATCGTGCAGATGGTGGGCGACTGGCTGCGCGACGTGCTGGACGTCAAGGTCGATGACTGAGACCACCCCCTCCAAGTCGCCGGTGCTGCAGGTGCAGGGCCTGCGCGTGCTGCTGCACAGCGAGGGCGGCATGCTGGCCGCCGTGAACGGTGTGGACTTCGAGTTGCACGCCGGTCGCACGCTGGCGCTGGTGGGCGAATCTGGGGCCGGCAAGTCGCTGACCTCGCTGGCGCTGATGCGGCTGGTCGGCAAGGGTGCCGCCGGCCGTGGCGCAACCCTTCAGGGCCAGGCCTGGCTGGACACCGGCAGCGGCCGGGTCGACCTGCTGGCGCTCGCGCCGGCACAGCTGCCGGCGCTGCGCGGCAAGGCGCTGGCGATGATCTTCCAGGAGCCGATGACCTCGCTGAACCCGGTGTTCCGTGTCGGCTGGCAGATCGCCGAGAGCCTGGTGCGGCACGAAGGCCTGAGCCAGGCCGCTGCCGATGCACGCGCGCTCGAGCTGCTGCAGCTGGTGGGCATTCCGGACGCGGCAGCGCGACGGCGCGCCTACCCGCACGAGCTCTCCGGCGGCATGCGCCAGCGCGTGATGATCGCCATGGCCCTGGCCTGCCGGCCGCGGCTGGTGATCGCCGACGAGCCGACCACCGCGCTGGACGTCACGGTGCAGGCGCAGGTGCTCGCGCTAATGCGCCGGCTGCAGCGCGAGATCGGCATGGCGCTGCTGTTCGTCACCCACGACCTCGGTGTGGTGGCGCAGATGGCCGACGAGGTGGCGGTGATGTACGCCGGCCGCATCGTCGAGCGCGCCGAGGTGCGTGCGCTGTTCGCCGCGCCGCGCCATCCCTACACCGCGGCCTTGCTGCGCTCGATGCCGGGTGTGGCCGGCGTCGACGCCGGCCGGCTTGTCGAACCGATCCCGGGCAGCATGCCGCCGCTGACGCGGCTGCCCGCCGGCTGCGCCTTCCATCCGCGCTGCGCGTTTGCCGATGCCGCGCGTTGCAGCGTCGAGATGCCCGAGATGCGCCAGCTGGCCGGCCGCTGGCTGCGCTGCGCGCGCGCAGCCGAACTTGGAGCGCTGCGATGAGTGCTTTGCTCGAAGCGCGGGGCCTGAGCACCTGGTTTCCGGTCGGCCGGCGCTGGCAGCGGCAGCAGCTGCTGAAGGCGGTCGATGCGGTGGATCTGGACGTGCGGGCGGGCGAGACACTGGCGCTGGTCGGCGAGTCGGGCTCGGGCAAGACCACGCTCGGGCGCACCTTGCTGCGTCTGATCGAACCGACGGCCGGCACGATCCGCTTCGAGGGCCAGGACCTGCTGGCGATGAAGGGGCCGGCGCTGCGAACGCTGCGCCGGCGCATGCAGATCGTCTTTCAGGATCCGTTCGCCTCGATCGACCCGCGCATGAGCGTCGGCGAAATCGTCGCCGAGGGCCTGGTGGTGCACGGCATCGGTAACGCCGCCGAGCGTGCCGCGCGTGTGGCCGAGGTGCTGGCGCTGGTCGGGCTGGATGGCACGCTGGCGCGGCGTTATCCGCACGCGCTCTCGGGCGGGCAGCGGCAGCGCATCGGCATCGCCCGCGCGCTCACGCTCGAGCCGAGCTTCATCGTCGCCGACGAGGCGGTCTCGTCGCTGGACGTCTCGGTACAGGCGCAGGTCCTGCGCGTGCTGGCCGAACTGCGCCAGCGGCTCGCGCTGACCATGCTCTTCATCACCCACAACCTCGGTGTCGTGCGCATGATCGCCGACCGCGTCGTGGTGATGTACCTCGGCCGTGTCGTCGAGGTCGGCCCCACCGCCGAATTGTTCGCGCGGCCGGCGCACCCGTACACACGTGCCCTGCTGGCCAGCGTGCCGGTGCCGGACCCGACGCTGCGGCCCGAACTGGCGGGCTTGCAGGGTGAACTGCCCTCGGGCATCGAGCGGCCGGCCGGCTGTGTCTTCCGCACCCGCTGCCCACACGCGATGCCGGCTTGTGCACAAGAACTGCCGGCGCTGGCCGAGGCCGGCCGCGACCACCGCGCCGCCTGCATCCGGCTGCAGGAGATCCGACACACATGAGGCCACCATGAGTGAGTTGCCCAACGTCCTGTTGCTCATCATCGATCAGCTGCGCGCCGACGCGCTCGGTTGTACCGACAGCCCGCACCGGGTGACGCCGAACATCGACCACCTGGCCTCGCGCGGCGTCACCTTTCGCCAGCACCATGCGCAGGGCTCGCCTTGCGGGCCGAGCCGCGCCTCGCTGGCCACCGGCATGTACGTGATGAACCACCGCGTGGTGACCAACGACGCACCGACTGCCGAGCATCTGAAGACGCTGCCGATGTTCGCGCGCGAACTCGGCTACGAGCCGGCGCTGGTGGGCTACACCACGACTGTGCCCGATCCGCGGCACACGCACGCCGCCGACCCGCGCTTCACCACCAACTCGATCGCCGGCGGCTGGAACATCGTGCGCAACTTCGAAGAGCCACGCGACCACTACCTGGCCTGGCTGTCGGGGCAGGGCTACCCGATCCCGGGCAAGTACGAGGAGCTGTTCCGTCCCGGTCCAGGCGAGCACGATCCAACCTGGTTTGCGCCCAGTCCGATCGCCGCCGCGCACACCGACACCGCCTGGTGCGCCGAGGGCGCGCTGGACTACCTGCGCATCCGCAGCCGCAAGCCCTGGTTCCTGCACCTGGGCTTCTTCAGGCCCCATCCGCCACTGATGCCTTCGGCACCGTACAACCGTGTCGTGCATCCGGCCGACACGCTGCCACCGGCACGCGCGCCAAACGCCGAGGCCGAGGCCGCCGTGCATCCGCTGACGCGGCTGATCCTCGACACCATGCAAGTGAAAAGTGCGATGCACTGGATGCCGGGTCTGGCGCGCGACCTCTCGCTCGCGGACGTGGCGCGCATGCGCGCCGCCTACCACGGGCTGCTGGCCGAGGTGGACCACCATGTCGGCCGCGTCATCGATCTGCTGGCGCAAAGCGGCCAGCTCGAGCGCACGCTGATCGTGCTGACCAGCGACCATGGCGAGCAGCTCGGCGACCATCACCTGGTGGCCAAGCGCGGCTACTTTCCGCAGAGCTACCACGTGCCCTGCATCGTGGTCGATCCACGCGCGACGGCCGACGCGACGCGCGGCACACAGTGCCGGGCCTTCACCGAAAACGTCGACCTGCTGCCGACGCTGATGGACTGGCTGGGTGCGCCCATTCCGCGCCAGTGCAACGGGCGCTCGCTGCTGCCCTTCGTGCGCGGCGAAGCGCCGCCCGACTGGCGCCGCGAAGCGCACTGGGAATACGACTTCCGCGACCTCGCCGGCGGCCGGGCGCACGAGCGGCTGGGCATTGCACGCGACGACTGCAGCCTGGCCGTGCTGCGCAGCGAGCGTTGGGCCTATGTGCACTTCGCCGCGCTGCCGCCGCTGCTGTTCGACCTGCAACAGGACCCGCACTGGCTGCACAACCTCGCCGACGACCCGGCGCACCAGGGCGCCGCGCTGCATATGGCGCGCCGTATGCTCGACTGGCGGCTGTCGCAGGCCGACCGCACGACCACCGGTTGGGCGATCAGCGCAAGCGGACTGCGCGCCTGGGATGCCTGAAGGCGCCGTGACCTTACCTGAATCCAACCATGAAGCTGATCCCTCTCGTTGTCGCCGCGCTGCTCGGCACCGGCGCCGCACAGGCGCAATTGCTGGCCAGCGGCGACCCCCGCCCCGATGGCACCGTGCTGTGGGCACGCACCGAGGCCACATTGAACCTGGTGTTCGAAGTCTCGGACGAGGCGCACTTCGAGTCGCCGGTGGTGCGACTGCCGGCGCGTGCCGATGCGGCGAGCGGGCTCACCGCGCAGGTCGAGGTGCGTGGGCTCAAACCCGAGACGCGCTACCACTTCCGCATCGTCGGCGCCGAAGGCTCAGCGCTGCCGGCGCGCGCCAGCTTCGTCACCGCGCCGCCGCCGCAGGAGTCGCGCGGCGTGAAGCTGCTGTTCGGCGCCGACCTTGGCGGGCAGGGCCACGGACGCCTGGCGCCGGGCAACCCGAGTGGCAAGACCGGCTGGCCGATCTTCGAAGCGATGCGCGCCGAGAGCGCCGACTTCTTTATCGCGCTGGGCGACATGCTCTACAGCGACCGGCCGGTCACCGCCGAGGCACCCGACAAGTCTTTCGCCAAGGGCAATACGTTTCAACTCCCCAAACCCGGCCCGGGCTACGTCAGCACGCTGGAGGACTTTCGGCGCGACTGGCTGTACCACCGCGGCGAGGCACACTTCGACCGCTTCCTGCGCGGCACGCCGCTGGTGGCCAGCTGGGACGACCATGAACTTGTCAACGACAGCGGCGGACCCGAGTTGGTGCACGGCCCGCGCGCCGACGAGCTGGCGCGCGACCCGCGGCTGAAGAACAGCGACCCTTCACGCCCGCGTGGTGCCGACAACCGGCGCCTGTCGGTGTTCCACAACCCTGCGCTCTACCGCGCCGGGCGGCAGGCGATGTTCGAGTGGAACCCGTTGCCGATGCTGCCGCTGGCCGTCGGCAGCGACCCCGCCCTCGCCCCCGAAGGCCGGCGCCTGCACCGCAGCCTGCGCTGGGGCGCGCAGCTGGAGCTCTTCGTGCTGGACACCCGCAGCTGGCGCGACCCACGCTACCGCGTCGACAGCGACGCCGCGCCCAAGACCATGCTCGGCGCGGCGCAGAAGGCCTGGCTGAAGCAGGAACTCGCGCGCAGCGACGCGTTGTGGAAAGTGATTGTCAGCTCGGTGCCGATCGGCATCGAAGGCGGCAACGAGCGCGACGGCGAACGGCGCATCTACCGCGATGCCTGGCTGCCGGTGGACACCGACAACCCATACGGCTATGGCCGCGAGTTGTGCGAGATCGTCGCGCACCTGAAGCGCGAACGCATCACCAACGTCGTCTTCCTCACCGGCGACCAGCACTTCAGCAACCTGATCGCCTACGACCCCGACGGTGACGGCGAGATCGACTTCCACGAGGCCAACATCGGCCCGCTGCGCGCCGGCCTCGGTGACGGTCGGCTCGACACCAGCCTGAACCCGCGCCGCCTCTACACCGACGAGGGGCAGGCCGAGCACACCTACGGCGCCCTGCGCATCGATGCGGCCAGCGGCGAACTCGTCATCAGCTTTCACGATGTGGCCGGCCAGGAGCGCCAGGGTGCGCGGCTGAGCCTGAGCCCCAGGCGCCGCTGAAGCGGCTTGAACGACAACACCGACCCGGAGACAAAGCCATGCGCATTACCAGACCCACCCTCCGTCCGCTGGCCGTTGCACTGATCGGCCTGGCTGCTCTGGCGGCCGGCTGTGCGCAAGCGCCGCTGGCCAACCCGGCCGGACCCGCCAGGGGCTGGGGTGCGCTGCACGCCGATACCGCGTCGCTCAGCCCGGCGCGCCCGCAGGACCAGGGTCTGTCGCCCGCACGGCTGGCACGGTTGGATGCCGCGATCGCCCGCGAGATCAGCGTAAGGCGCCTGCCCGGTGCGGTGATCGGCATCGTGCGCAACAGCCGCCTGGTGCACACCTTCGTCGGCGGCGTGCAGGACCCGGCCAGCGGCGTGCCGATGGCGCGCGATTCGATCTTTCGCATGTACTCGATGACCAAGGCGATGGTGGTAGCCACGGCGCTGACCTTGATGGAAGAGGGGCGCTTGCAACTCACCGATCCCGTATCGCGTTTCCTGCCCGCACTCAAGGGCCTGCAGGTGAGCGTGGCGCAGCGTGATGCGGCCACCGGCACCACCAGCTTCCGCCTCGTGAGCGCCGAGCGTGAAATGACGGTGCTGGATCTGATGCGCCACACCTCGGGGATCACGTATGGCGAGCGTTCGCCCAACCGGCCGGTGCACGAGGCCTACAAGACCCATGGTCTGGAGCTGGTGCCGTTCAAACTCACACGTTCGCAGTTCGTCGAAGGCCTGTCCAGGTCACCCCTGATGGCCCAGCCGGGCACCACCTTCGAGTACGGCCTGTCCACCGACCTGCTGGGCGCCGTGGTCGAGGCAGTGACCGGGCAGCGCCTGTCGGTGGCGATGCGTGAGCGCCTGTGGGCGCCGTTGAAGATGAAGGACACCGCCTTCTGGGTCGACGCCGCGCGCCGCGCGCGCCTGGCGCAGCCGTTCGCGGTGGACCCTTCGGACGGCAGCAAGCCCGATCTGCACGGTCTGGACACGCTGGCCAGTGAGCCGGCCTTCGATTCCGGCGGCGCCGGCAGTGTCTCCACACTCGACGACTATCTGCGCTTCACACAGATGCTGCTCAACGGCGGCACGCTTGACGGCGTGCGCGTATTGAGCCGCCACTCGGTGCAGCTGATGGCTGCCGACCACATCGACGCACGCATCGGCAACCCGATGGCGGCCAGCCTGTCCGCGCTGGGCACAGCCGGGTACTCGCACGCGCTGGGTGTGGGCGTACGCACGGCCGCTGGCGCCGGACTGCCCGGCTCGGTCGGCGAGATCACCTGGGCGGGCACCGGCGGTACCTATTTCTGGATCGATCCCAGTGAGCAGCTGGCTGTCGTCTACCTGACGCAGCGCCCGGGCGCCAGCCGCTCGCAGTACCGCCGCCTGATCCGGCAGCTTGTCTACCAGGCCATTGCCGACTGAAAGCCAGACAGCGCTGCCATCAACCGCCCGCCAATCGTCCAGGACCCCCGCCATGCCCATCAATCCCTTCCACCAAGCTGGCCGCTTCTACAAGGGCAACCTGCACACCCACAGCACCACGTCGGACGGTGTCCTCGGTGCCGAGGAGGTCTGCCGGCGCTACCGCGAGCGTGGCTACGACTTCATCTGCCTGTCCGACCATTTCCTGCCGGCCTACAAGTTTCCGATCACGGACACGCGGCCGTTTCGCACCGAAGGTTTCACCACCATCCTCGGCGCCGAGGTGCACGTGCCGGACACCGACCTGGGCGAGAAGTGGCATTTGCTGGCGAATGGCTTACCCCTGGACTTCGAACCCACACGCCCCGGCGAGACGGCGCCTGAGATTGCCGCGCGCTGCGCGGCGGCTGGCGCCTTCGTCAGCATGGTGCACCCGGCGTGGAATTCGCTGTCGTTGGCCGATGCTTCCAGCATCACCGCAGCACATGCCATCGAGGTCTACAACCACACCTCCGCCGTCAAGACCGACCGCGGCGACGGCACCGTGCTGCTGGACCAGCTGCTCTCGCGCGGCCACCGGCTGAACGCACTCGCCTGCGACGACGCCCACTTCGAGGCCGACGACGCGTTTGGTGCCTGGGTCATGGTCAAGGCCCTTTCCCGCGACCCTGACGCACTCGTGGCGGCCTTGAAGGCCGGCCACTACTACAGCTCCACCGGCGCCGAGATCCACGACATGCGGTTCGAGGGCGACGAGCTGGTGGTGGCGTGCTCGCCGGCCAGCGGTGTCTATCTGCAAGGCAAGGGCTCGCGCGCCGCGCAGCTGCTGGGCCGTGACATCACGCTGGCCCGCTTGCCGGCGCACAAGATGGGCAAACACGGTTTCATGCGTGTGACCGTGGTGAACGCCCATGGGCAGCGGGCCTGGAGCAACCCGATCTGGCGCGATGAACACTGACCGACTCTCGCCCGCGAAGACGCAGGGCACACCCAGCCAGAGCGAAGGCGACATCAACGGCACGCGCGAGCGTGCGCGGTGGCAGGCCACACATGTCGACGACGCCGGGCGCGCGCTGCTGGCGCGCGATGCCGACGCCTTTCTGTACCAGAGTGTCTCGACACCGTGTCTTTCCACCATCGCCAAGGCCGAGGGGCTCTGGATCGAGGACCTCTCCGGCCGCCGCTACATGGACTTCCACGGCAACAACGTGCACCACCTGGGGCACGGCCACCCGGAGGTGATCGCCGCGATCAAGGCCCAGCTCGATGCCTTGAGCTTTGCGCCGCGCCGCTTTGTGCCTGAGCGGGCGGTGGAACTGGCCGAGGCCCTGAACGCCAGGTTCCGTGCGCTGACAGGCCAGACCGGCCGTGTGCTCTTCACCACCGGCGGCAGTGATGCGGTGGAAGTGGCGCTCAAGCTCGCTCGCGCTGCCACCGGTCGCTTCAAGACGCTGAGCTTCTGGGATGCCTTTCATGGCGCCGGTTTCGGCTCCTCCAGCGTGGGCGGCGAGTCCTTGTTCCGCTCGGGTCGGCTGGGGCCGCTCCTGCCGGGCAGCGAACATGTGGCGCCCTTCGGCTGCTACCGCTGCGCCTACGGTCACCCGGTCGACGCGCTTGGCCAGCCCAACCTGGACCGGTGCCGGCTGGCCTGTGCCGCGATGGTGCGGTACGTGCTGGAGCGCGAGGGCGATGTGGCGGCCGTCATCGCCGAGCCCGCGCGCGCCGTGCCCTACCTGCCGCCGCCAGGTTACTGGGCGGCCGTGCGCGAAGCCTGCAACGCCCACGGCACGCTGCTGATCTTCGACGAGATCCCGACCGGTCTGGGCAAGACCGGCCGCTTCTTCGCCGCCGAGCACGATGGAGCCGTGCCGGATATCGTGGTCCTGGGCAAGGCCTTGGGCGGCGGTGTGCTGCCCATCGCAGCCTGCATCGCGCGCGACGAACTCAACCGCGTCGGTGAATTTGCGCTGGGCCACTACACCCACGAGAAGAACCCGGTCACCGCCGCGGCCGCGCTGGCCACGCTGCATGTCATCGAACGCGACGGGCTGGTCGAACAGGCGGCGCGCGTGGGTGAGCGCGCGCTGGAGCGCCTGCACGAGATGCAGCGCAAACACCCGCTGATCGGCAACGTGCGTGGTCGCGGCCTGCTGATCGGCATCGAACTGGTCAGCGACCGGGATTCCAAAGTTCCCGCCGCCGCCGCGGCCGAGCGTGTGTTGTATCGCGCGCTGTCGCGTGGCCTATCGTTCAAGACCACGATGGGCAGCGTCCTGACCCTGACGCCGCCCTTGATCACCACCCAAGCCCAGATGGATCAGGCGCTGGACATTCTGGATGTCTGTTTAACCGAGGAGAAGACCCCATGACCAACCGAAGCACCGTCGTTGACACCCCGCAGCGCGAAGCGATGCGCATCGCCGGCGAGAAGGTCCACAGCGAGCGTGTCATCGAGATCCGCTACCCGTGGTCCGGCGAAGTGGTTGCCACCGTGCCCAAGGCCAGCGTCGAGGACGTGCGGCGCGCGTTCTCGATCGCCTTCCAATACAAACCCAAGCTCACCCGCCACGAGCGCTACAAGATCCTGATGAAGGCCGGCGACATCATCGCCTCCCGGCGCGATGCGATCGCGCGCCTGATCACGCTCGAGTCGGGCCTGTGCATCAAGGACACGCTCTACGAGGTTGGCCGCGCGTCCGACGTGCTCTTGTTCTCAGCGCAGCAGGCGCTTCTCGACGACGGTCAGTCCTTCGCCTGCGACCTCACCCACCACGGCAAGAGCCGGCGTGTGCACACCATGCGCGAGCCGATGATGGGTGTGATCTCGGCGATCACGCCGTTCAATCACCCGCTGAACCAGGTGATCCACAAGGTGGCGCCTTCGGTGGCCACCAACAACCGCATGGTGTTGAAGCCGACCGAGAAAACACCGCTGGCCGCACTGGTGCTGGCCGACGTGCTGTACGAGGCTGGCCTGCCGCCGGAAATGCTGTCCGTCATCACCGGCGACCCGAAGGAGATCGCCGACGAGATGCTGACCAACCCGCACGCCGACGTCATCACCTTCACCGGAGGTGTGCCGATCGGCAAGTACATCGCCGCCAAGGCGGTCTACAAGCGCCAGGTGCTGGAGCTGGGCGGCAACGACCCCATCGTCGTGATGGACGACGCCGACGTGGTGAAGGCGGCCGACCTGGCGGCCAACGGTTCCTACAAGAACTCGGGCCAGCGTTGCACGGCCGTCAAGCGCATCTTCGTGCACGAGAAGGTCGCGCCCGAGTTCACCGAGGCGCTGCTGGCCAAGACACGGGCCTGGACCTACGGCGACCCGCTGGATACGAAGGTTGACATGGGCACCGTCATCGACGAGCCGGCGGCGCGCGAGTTCGAGCGTCGCGTCAACGACGCGGTGGCACAAGGCGCGCGCCTGCTGCACGGCAACCAGCGTGATGGCGCCAGCTACAGCCCGACCCTGATCGACCGCGTGCGTGGCGAGATGGAGGTAGCCAAGCAGGAGACCTTCGGCCCGGTGTCGCCGGTGCTCACCTTCCGCAACCTGGACGACGCCATCGCGCAGGTCAACTCCACCGCCTTTGGCCTGAGCTCGGGCATCTGCACCAATCGCCTGGACGACATCATGCGCTTCGTGCGCGAAGCGAACGTGGGCTCGGTCAACGTCTGGGAAGTGCCGGGCTACCGGCTCGAGGTCACGCCGTTCGGCGGCATCAAGGACTCGGGACTCGGCGTCAAGGAAGGTGTGCAGGAGTGCTGCAAGGCCTTCACCAACGTCAAGACCTACTCGCTGCCCTGGTGAGGGTAGTCTCCGCTTCGACTACTCCATGATCCACCTACTTAACCTGCTCGCTGCGATCGCCCTACTCGTGTGGGGTACCTATATCGTGCGTACCGGCATGACCCGGCTGCTGGGTGAGAACCTGCGCCTGGTACTCTCGCGCTCGGCGGGTAACCGTATCGCCGGTGTCTTAGCTGGCTTCAGCGTGACGAGCCTTGTGCAGTCAAGTACGGCTACCTGCATGATGATGGGCAGTTTTGTCGGCAAGGGCCTAGTGGCTGCAAGTCCAGCGTTGGCGGTGATGCTAGGAGCGGATGTCGGCACCGCTTTCATGGCGGTGGTGTACGCGTTCGATCTTTCGTGGTTGTCACCGCTGCTGATCTTCGTCGGTGTGGTGATGTTCATCTCGCGCCCGAACAGCGATAGCGGACGGGTAGGTCGGGTGCTCATCGGTCTTGGCGTGATCACGCTCGCTCTGCAACTGATCACAGGGGCCACCAAACCGCTCACTGAAGCCACAGCAGTGCGAGCGCTGCTAGTAGCGCTGCCCAACGAGGTGTTGCTTAACATCTTGATGGGCATCGCGATCACGGTACTCGCATACTCGAGTCTGGCCGTGGTATTGCTGACTGCGACGCTGGCCGCCACCGGACTGCTGCCAGTGCAAGTTGCGCTTGGGCTTGTGATTGGCGCCAATATCGGCAGTGCGGTACTGGCTATCCTGGCCACTGGCGGACAACCCGCCGCGGCGCGTCGTATTCCTTTGGGTAACCTGCTGTTCAAGTTGCTGGGCGCGGCTGTCGCGCTACCATTGTTACCCGGGGCACTTGTGCTGCTGCAGCAGCATTTAAATGCTGTACACCAGTTGGTGGTGGGCTTTCACCTTTTATTCAACTTGGTGCTGGCAGTGATGTGTTTAGGCCTCACCGGTCTAGTGGTTCAAATCACTGAGCGATTGTTACCCGATCCGCAGCGAGGCGTGGACGAGCGTCAGAGTCACCTCGACCCCAGTCTGCTCGGTACGCCATCGCTGGCCATCGCCGGTGCTGCACGCGAAGCGCTGTATCAGGCTGACGTGGTCGAGAGCATGATGCGAGGGATGCTGGTGGTGATTCGCAACAACGATCTCGAAATGTCAGAGCGCTTACGCCGCAAAGACGATCTAGTCGACACCCTGTACTCGGCAATTAAGTTTTATCTGACCCAGATCTCTAGCGAGGCACTGTCCGAGCGTGAGGGCCGACGCTGGACCGATATCATCAGCTTTACCATCAACATGGAGCAGGTAGCAGATATTATCGAGCGTGTGCTACAGGACGTCGAAGACAAGAAGATCCGCAAAAACCGAAGCTTCTCCGACGCCGGTATGGCTGAGATTTGCCATCTGCACGAGCAACTGCTGTCCAATCTGCGCTTGGCGATGAGCGTCTTCCTCAACGGCCATGTGAATGACGCGCGCAAACTGCTGGAGGACAAAGCCCGATTTAGCTCGCTGGAGCGCGAGTACGCCGCCAGTCACATCGCGAGGCTGCAAGACAATACAGCGCAGAGCGTCGAGACGAGCTCGCTACACCTGGATCTCATCAGCGAGCTTAAACGTATTAACACGCACCTGTGCAGTGTGGCTTATCCGATCCTGGAGTCAGCCGGCGTACTGGCCTTAAGCCGCCTGCAGCGCGAGCAGCTGGTCGGGCAGGACAGGTCGGACTGACTCGATCCTGCCCTTGTACCCAAAGGTCTACCCAGAGGCTGCCTTTTTATACTTTTCTATGCCGCCAAATTAAAAAGGCGCCCGCAGGCGTCCGCGGTCATTGTTTTCGTTGATATTTCTTGTTGGGGGGCAGGTCAATCGCTGCAGGTACTGTCGGCGGTCTGATCGCGTGGGCTTTGAGCCAAATGCCCTATGTCGATAGGGGCCAAGTGCAGTTAAGAAGCAGCGCTCTAACATCACAAATTCAGCAGAAGCCAATGACTGAACTGGGCTATCGCCTGCCGGTCAGTGACATTTCCCGACCGGCTCGGGCACTCGATCGCAGCCGTTGGTCATGCTGCATCCGCTAAGCTTGGTACTCGCTCGAGGTCAATATTCGCTCGAGGCATCGGCAGCGTGCGCGCTGGCAAACGCACAATTGATCAATTCGTCACGGAGCCAGGAGAGTGACTCTCAACGATGTAAATCTCATTTTCCAGATCATTTCATCCGTCGCAGTGGTCGCGACCCTCGTCGCCTTAGTGGTCTCGTTGCGCCAGAACACAAAGGCGCAACGGATGGCGTCGGTCCAGTCGATCACCGCCGCGATCGCGGCAATCAACGTGCCCGCGATGGAATCTCCCGCGCTTGGTCGCGCCGTTGCGGCAATACAGCGCGACTGGGCGGCGGCGACCCGAGACGAGCGTATCGTCGCGCACTTTTTCTGCTTCACATTCTTCAAGCTCTGCGAACAAGCCTGGGTCCAGTACAAGGCCGGCGCACTTGATGAAGACCAGTGGGCGGGCTGGGAAGTGTCGCTCCTGCGGATTTACCACAGCCCCGGCATCCAAGCCGTTTGGTGGCCGGCGCGGCACTATGCATACTCAAAGGCGTTTCAGGACTATCTAGCCGAGAGCAGCCTGCCGGAGTGGATCGGACAATCGACCCAGTACGACATGTTTGATGGCCCCACCGGAGTGAAGGAGGCCGCCGAGGCGCCCGCGGGTCAAGCGACGATGTCTGGTTTACCCCGGGGCCTGTCGGATTGAAGAGGGATTGAAAAGGGCGTTTGAATTTCCTATGCTCGGAAACACCATCGACGAGCGCGAAGTGCGCCTGTCAGCCGGCGCAGCGTTCGTCGGGCTGGTGTGCGGTGACATCATGACCATGCCCGGCCTGCCGGCCACCGCCTCCATCGGCATGGACGATGACAGCCTCATCGTCCGTCTGTTCTGAAACTGCGGCCATCGCGCCTCCGCCCGACCACCCCTCCACATTCACGCAGGATCTCACCCCATGAGCTCACGCCGCCGCACCTTGGGCCTGTTGGCTTCCTCCACGCTGGCCACCGTGGCCATCGTCGCCACCCTCGCCGCGCCGGCCAACGCCTGGGCCCAGGGCAAGCCCATCCGCCTGGTGGTGCCCTACCCGCCTGGGGGGCCGCTGGACATCGTCGCGCGCGCGCTGGCTGAGCGCGTGAAAGACAGCCTGGGCACAGTGGTGGTGGAAAACCGTCCGGGTGCCGGTGGCAATGTGGGCGCCGACCTGGTGGCCAAGTCGGCACCCGACGGGGCCACCATCGTCATGGGGGCTGTGGCCACGCACGCCATCAACCCCTGGCTGTACAGCCGCATCCCCTACGACCCGCTGCGCGACTTCACCCCCATCACCCTGGTGGCGCAGGTGCCCAACGTGCTGGTGATGAACGCCGAGACCGCCGCGCAGCTGAACATCCGCTCGATGGCCGACCTGGTGGACTACTCTAAGAAGAATCCGGGGCGCCTGAACTACGGCTCTGGCGGCAACGGCAGCGCAGGGCACCTGGCCGGCGAAATCTTCAAGGCCCAGGCTGGGCTATTCGTTGTGCACATTCCCTATGCGGGCGGGCCGCCGGCGCAGCTGGCCCTGGTCAGCGGGCAGGTGGACTTCAATTTCGACAACTTGGCCGCGGCCTCGGCCAACATCCGATCGGGCAAGCTCAAGGCCCTGGCCGTGACCACCGCGCGCAAGTCCAGTGCCATGCCGGAGTTGCCCACGGTGGCCGAGGCTGGAGCGCGGCTCGGCCTGAAGGACTTCGATATCAGCACCTGGTTCGGTCTGTTCGGTCCGGCCCGCCTGCCGGCCGACGTCACCGCCCGTCTGAACAAGGGCTTCGTGGAAGCGCTGAACTCGCCCGAGCTGAAGGCCCGCATGGCCACGCTGATGGCCGAGCCCTCCCCCACCACACCCGAGCAATTCGCCGCCTTCGTGAAGGCCGAATTGGCGAAGTATGAGCCGGTGGTGAAGGCCAGCGGCGCCAAGGCTGACTGAGCCAGTTACCGTCGGCGTGACGACACGCCCACCTGAAGGCCTCCAGCCACTCAAGGCCGGTCGCAGGGCATCACGGAAAGTACGATTCTCGGCGAAGTGGAACAACCGGCGCAGCAGAGTCGGACAGATGCAAAGCTGCACAGAGCCCGTTGAAGCCACTCTTACGCCCACGCAGCTTGAAACGCTTCCGAGCGACTCGGCGTAAGCTCCCCCCCCCTGGGATCAGAATGAAAAGTCGGCGCTTCGTTGCTCACCAACGACCACCAGTTGGTCGGCGCGCGGACCTTTCCTATGACGCTTCCTGCGCTCCAGCGGCCTCTTCGGCAGCGCTCAGCCGCGCTTCAGCCTGGTGACCTCACCGCCGCTGGCCTCCACCAACTTGTGCGGCTCGATGCCGAACACGTCATTCCACGTTCCGGCCGCCGCCCACACCTCGGGCCACTGCAAGAGATCCGGATCGATGAACACGCGCAGGTGCGTTTTGTGGCCAAACGGCGGCACACCACCGATCGGGAAGCCGGTCACCTCGCGCACGGTGTCGGCATCCACCCGGGAGCACTTGGCGCCACCGGCGGCCGCGGCCAGTTTCTTCTCGTCGAGTTGGTTCGAGCCGCTCACATACGCAAGCACTACTTCGCCGTCGACGGCGAAGATAAGACTCTTCACGATCTGGCCCACATCCACCCCGATGGCGGTGGCTGCATCGACTGCCGTCTTGGTGCTCTCGGGGAACGAGCGCGGCTCGATGATGAGCCCGCGGGCGGCACCGGCCTCAAGGACGCGAAGCACATTGGGATGCCGATCGGTCACGGCGCGAGACGCCACCCGCACCGGATCGCGACTGCTTGATGTTGTCGTCCGCGTTGGCACACCTGAACTCCACGTCTGGTATCACCGATGAAGGGGAGTATCCCTCGATTCCATCGTCGTCGTCCCGTGGATGGATGCGCGAGACTTACGAGACCTCAGATCAAGCGGCGACGTCTGGTTTACCCCGAGGCTTGTTGGACTGAAGCGGGCGCGTAGAGAGCGTTTGAATTTCTTATGTTCACCCGAAGAGCCCCAGTCGGATCAGTAACCATCGATTGCCCATGGGTGAGTTCTAACGCTGGCGCGCCAGCTCAAGGGTCTTGTCAGAACGCCTCACGGTGGCTTTGCCTTAACCGCTTTGCGTGGCCATCTCAGCCTGCACCCGTCCCAGCGACGAAAGCTGTCGAATATCACCAGCTCCACCGAGCCCAGCTGTGCAATCTGTTCACACTCAAATGATCGTGGAACCGTCGAAATCTGCGTCAGATAGCGGCGTACCCTTGTGGGGGGCACTCGTCCCTGAAGGCGCGATGCGCCCTTCACTTGGGAGTAAACATGCCTTGGACTACTTCGGCACTGCCGCCGCCACCCAGACCTCCGTGCTGGTGAGCGACTCCAAGAACTTGACGACTTTCTTGATTTCCTCATCGGTCATGCCCGTCGGCTGGAGAACGGGTGATTTCTTCGGATCGTTACCACCGCCATTGGACATGTAGCGCACGGCAGCTTCGAGTGTGGCCGAGCTGCCGTCATGAAAATAAGGCGCCTTAAGCGCAACCGATCGCAAACTGGGCGTCTTGAACGCGCTCATATCGTTTTCGTCTTTCGTGACATTGAACCGCCCCACATCGGGCTTGGCTTTACCGGCCTCGAGGCCAATGTTGCCGAAGGTGCTGTTGCCGTAGTGCGGTGGCGTGTGGCAGACGGCGCAGCGTCCCTTCCCCGTGAACAGCAAAAAGCCCTCGACCGCGTCCTTGCTGACGGCTTTAACGTTGCC
>Ga0194116_10000375_pt1 | contig 83372 bp, 90 predicted proteins | sample TA2MahsurfametaG_4_FD_148617 | JGI IMG/M metagenome (GOLD analysis project Ga0194116, IMG submission 148617) | Freshwater microbial communities from Lake Tanganyika, Tanzania - TA2015008 Mahale S9 surface | ecosystem: Environmental > Aquatic > Freshwater > Lake | place: Tanzania: Lake...
ACCACCACGTCGACCGCGAGGGCGCGCGCCGCGCGGGCCTCACGTTCACGGGCAAGAGCACGATGGCGATCGCGCCCGGCCTCGGCACCTTCATCGCGATCGGCACGCTGATCACCGACGCCGCGATCGCGCACGACCCGCCCGAGCCGGTGCGCCAGGGCTGCGGCGACTGCACGCTCTGCATCGACGCCTGCCCCACGGGCGCGCTCGACGAGGCGTACGTCCTCGACGCCGAGGCCTGCGTCTCCTACTGGACGCAGAGCCGGCGCGAGGTGCCCGACGCGGTGGCGGAGGGCTTCGGCGACATGGTCTACGGCTGCGACGTCTGCCAGGACGTCTGCCCGTACAACCACGGGCCGATCGCGCGCCGCACCGAACGCGAGCCCACGGACGCCGGCTGGGTGCGCCTCGACGCCTGGCTCGAGGCCTCCGAGGAGGACCTCGTCGGCCGCTACGCGCGGCTCTACGTGCCCGACCTCGACGGGCGCTACCTCAAGCGCAACGCCCTGATCGCGCTCGGCAACGGCCCCGTCGAGCACCGCCAGCTGGCGCGGCCATTCGCGGAGGGGGAGGACCCGGTGCTCGGGCCGGCGGGGCGGCGGGCGTCTACGCCGCAGTGATCGTGAGGTAGGCGGCGTTGTAGTGCGTCGGCGTCGACGCGGGAGCGCTGCCGTCGGAACAGCCGGCCATCACGCGTGCTGTGTGGCTGCCGGCGGCTTGCGAGACGTTCATCTTGCCGAACAGCACCAGGGCGTCCCACGTGGAGCCGGCATCGGCGAACGTGCGACCGCTCTTGGCGACCACCGTGCCGTCGACGGACAGGAACAGGACCGGGCTCGTGGCCCCGGCGCACATGTTCGCCGAGAGAGTCGTGTCGAGTCGTACGAACAGCGCGTACTTGCCGGCCTGATCTAGGTAAATGGTCCCCGTGTCGACCGATACCGCGTTGGTGAGGATCGGGTTGGTCTGCGAATCGCCGTCGACCGACGAGTACTGCGCTCCGGCAGGACCGGCGGCCCCTGTCTCGCCCTGTGGGCCTGTGGCTCCCGTCGCGCCGGTCGCGCCGGTGGCTCCGGTCGCACCGGTGTCGCCCTTCAACAGCGTTCCCGCGGCGAAGTCGGCCGCCTTCAGGGACCCGTCCTTGACCTTGACGCCGGTGACGGCGCTCTTCTTCAGCTGCGGGGTGCCGACGCTGTTCTTCGGGAGGGCCGTGACGGCGTACGAGGTGCCGCCGAGCGCGAGGAAGACGGCGATGGTCGCCATCACGTTGGCGTAGGTCAGACGCCGCCGGACCATGGAGAACGCTCGCTTCGGCATGGCGGAAGCCTACCCGCGAAACGGGGGACGTGCCACCGCCGCCTGCCTAGCGGCGGCGCGCGGAGCCCGGGCGCTTCGCCGCCCGGACCTCCTTGAGCATCTCGGTCGCGCGCCGCACGACGCGGGCGCGCAGGGCGGCCGGCTCGACGAGGACCGCGTGGCCGCGGTACTTGATGACCTCGTCCTGGAGCCAGCGCTCCGAGTCGTACGTGACGGTGGCGAGGATCGCGCCGTCGCGCAGGAGCGAGGTGTCCTTGCGCTCCTCGACCTCGCGCAGGGCGACCGCGGGCGAGAACCAGATGCTGACGGAGCCCTTCTTGCCGGTGACGTCGCGCTGCTCGGCGATATTGGTGAGGCCGTCGCGCGGCGCGAAGCCGTCCTTGAGGCGCTCGGCCGACTCGATCCGGTCGATGCGGAAGGTGCGCTCGCCCTCGGCGCCCGTGTCGTAGGCCTCGAGGTACCAGTCCGAGTTGACGCCGCGCAGCCGGTACGGCTCGATCACGCGCTCGGTGATCTCGTTCGAGGTGCGCGACAGGTAGCGGATGCGGACGAGGTGGTGGCGCTCGATCGCCCTCGAGATCTCGCCGATCACGTCCTCGGGGGCGCCGACGCCGACGGTGGTGGAGGGCTGGCCGCCGGGGACGCCGCCGCCGCAGGCGATCTCGATCTTCTCGCGCACGCTGGCGAGGGTCGAGTTCGTCTGGCCGGCGATCTGCGGCCCGACGAGGTCGAGCGCCATCAGGATCGCCTTGGCCTCGAGCGGTGAGAGCCGCGCGGGGCGGCGGAAGTCCTCGCCGTAGAGCTCCTTCTGGACGTGGACGACGCCCTCCTCGTCGAGCTCGGCGTACACGGCGTAGCAGCCGCCACCGAAGTTGACGAGGTTGAGGAGGTTGATCTGCTCGACCATCTCCTCGTCGTCGATCAGGTAGCGCTCCTGCAGGACGCTGGCCGGGATGCTGCCCGCCTGGTCCGTGCCGCACGTCTCGAGCAGGTCGGCGAGCAGGGCCTGCAGGACGGCGAAGCGCTCGGGCGCGACCGGGTTGGCGGGGCGCGCGGCGGGCGCCGCGGCGTCGCCGACGATCCGCTTCGGCGGGCTCATCGCGGGCATGTCGCCCGTGTGCGCCGCCCTGACCTCCTCGAGCGCCGCGGTGACGGCGTCGACGACCTCGGCGGGCTCGAGCGGCAGCACCTGGCCGCCGAGGCCGAGGATCCACTCGACGAGGCGGTCGATGTCGTAGTAGGCGGTCTCGAAGGTGGCGGAGCGGTCCTCGTGCGTCGTGACCTCGCCGTGCTTGTTGTAGAGGCGGTCGACGAGCCAGGCCGCCGACGGGGCGACGTGGAGGACGGCCTCGCCGACGGGGTCGTCGAGGGCCCACGGGGCGCGGTCGCGGTAGTCGGCCGGGTCGAACTCCGCCGGGCGCCGGAAGTCGCGCTCCTTGCGGGTGTGGAAGCGCATGTCGCCCCGGATGCGCGAGACGCGGAAGTTGCGGATCGCGTTGCGGTCGTGGTCGTGGCCGACGAGGTACCAGTGCGAGTCGGAGAAGTAGAGCCCGTACGGGTCGACGGTGCGCGTCTTCTCCTTGCCCGTGCTGACCGCGAAGTAGGGGAAGACGATCGTCTTCTGCTTCGAGATCGCGCCCTCGAGCTTGGCGAGGCGCGCGGCGATCTCCGGGCTGTGCCCACCGCCGGAGAGGTCGAGCGAGACGCCGATCGCGGGCGAGCCCTCGAGGACGCCGGGGCGGCCGAGGGCGAGGTTCTGGAGCGCGAGGCGCAGGGGCGCCGCGTACGCGAACTGGCCCTCGAGCAAAAACAGGCTCGTGTTGAGGGCGGCCAGCTCCCTGTCCGTCAGGTGCAGGGGCGGCAGGAAGTAGTTCTCGCGGGTGAGGGTGTAGAGCTCCTCGCCGGTGAACTCGTCGCGGTTCGAGGTGATGGGCACGCCGAGCGCGAGCAGCTCCGCGCGGTCGGCGTAGAAGCGCCGCGCGAAGGCCTCGTCGGACATGTCGTAGTAGCCCTCGACGGCGTTCTTGGCGTCGCGCGCGGTGATCGGCCGCTTCTCCGCCATGATGTAGGCGACAAGCGAGAGCTGCCGGATCAGCTTGTCGGCGTCATGGCTCATGCCGCGCCCGCTGCTCCCCGCCATCGCATGCCGTCCAGCATACGCACATCCGACGGGCTTCGCGCAAGCGTTCAGGGGGTTTTCCGGACTCCGCCACGGGTCCGTCCGATGCCCCGACTAGATGGGGGAATCGGGTGGTAGCCTCGCCCCGTGGCCCGCGTCGTCGCGCACCTCGACCTCGACGCGTTCTTCGCCGCCGTGGAGGTCCTCGAGCGGCCCGAGCTGGCCGGCCGGCCGGTCGTCGTCGGCGGCGATCCGCTCGGCCGCGGCGTCGTCGCGACGGCCTCCTACGAGGCGCGCGCGTTCGGCGTGCGCTCGGCGATGAGCGCCGCGGAGGCGCTGCGCCGCTGCCCCGGCGCGGTCTTCGTGCGTCCCGACCACGCCCGCTACCGGCGCCACTCGGACGGGCTCTGGGCGCTCGTGCGCGCCGCCGTGGACGTGGTCGAGCAGGTCGGCATCGACGAGGGCTACCTCGACCTGACGGGAGTGGCGGCGACGGCCGGGGAGGCGCGCGCCGTGCTCGGCGCGCTGCAGGGCAGGATCCTCGCCGAAACCGGCCTCGGCGCCTCGTTCGGCTGCGCGACCGGTAAGACGGTGGCCAAGGTCGCCTCCGACCGCGACAAGCCGCGGGGGCTCGTGGTCGTGCCGGCCGGGCGGGAGGAGGAGTTCCTCGCGCCCCAGCCCCTGCGGGCGCTGCCCGGCATCGGCCCGAAGGCGGAGCAGCGGCTCGCGCTCGCCGGCCTCGAGCGGGTCGGCCAGCTCGCCGACCTCGACGACGACGCCCTGCGCCTGGTCCTGCCGGGCCAGGTTGGGCGCGAGCTGCGCGAGCGCGCCCGCGGCGTCGACCCCCGCCCGGTCCTGGCCGAGGCGGGCCCGTCCGTGTCGATCGGCTCGGAGGAGACCTTCGATCACGACATCGCCGACCCGGCGATCCTCTCCGCGCACGCCGCCCGCTTCGCCGCCGAGGTGGCGGAGCGGCTGCGTGCCGAGGGGCGGGTGGCCCGCACCGTCACGATCAAGCTGCGCTACCCGGACTTCCGGATCCAGTCACGGGCCCGCTCCGCCGCGCAGCCCACGGCCGATCCCGCGGAGATCGCGCGGCTCGCCGAGGTCGCGCTCGCCCGCGCCCTGCGCGACCGCCCGCCGCCCGTGCGGCTCCTCGGCGTCGCGGTGTCGCGGCTCGTCGAGGGCGAGCAGCTGCGGCTCGGGCTCGACGCGGACGGCTGAGCCCGTCCGGGAAACGACGAGGGGCCCGGGCGAGTGCCCGGGCCCCTCGGCCTGCGTCTGGACGTGCGGGGCGCGCTACCTGCTGAGTGCGCGCTCCTCGAGGTGCGAGTGCGACGGGCAGTACTCGCGGCCCGGCAGCGGCGTGCGCTGGCAGGGCTTGCCCTTGCGGGTGGTGGCGCGGCAGGGGGCGACGACGCCCTCGCCCTGGCGCTCGAGCTCCTCGCGGATGAACTCCTGGGCGAGGCCGATGTAGCGCTCGCACGTGTAGTACACGCGCGCCTGCTCGGTGATCGGGAAGTAGTACCGGATCTCCTGGAACAGGCTGCGGGCCGGCTTCGGGAAGTAGCGGGCGTCGCGGGCGAGGCGCTCGATCGTGCTCTCGCAGGCGGTGAGGATGCGGCGGCGGGCCTCCGCGACCGAGATCGTGTCGGGCGCGGGGTCGACCGCGTCCTTGACCTCGATGTAGATCTGTCGGCTGAAGCGGAACATGGCGGTCTCCGGACGTGCGTGGTTCGAGAGGGGCGCACCGGAACGCGCCCGGCGGGGGTGAGCGGCGCACTCCGCAGGGCCGGCCTGCTTCGTACACGAACCGCAGTGTAGCCGTGTTGCATGCGCCGCACAAGCCATTGTGCGGAAACGCGCGAGTTCGGCTGCGGCTAGGGCGCGACCTCGCGCGCGTAGGCCTCGGGGTAGCCCTGCGTGCGGATGTTGGCCGCGGCCTCCTCGGCCTCGTCCTGCGTCGTGTACGGGCCCGAGTAGACGGCCCAGTAGCCGGGGTTGAGCGACGGGTAGGCGGACGAGTCGAGGACGCCGGTCTGCAGGACCCCGGCCGCCATCGCCTCGTCGGCGATCACGCGCGCGTCGGCCTCCGTGAACTGCGCCTGGTCCTTCGAGGCGATGATCACGGCCCAGCCGGTCAGCCCGGCCGGCCAGTCGCCCGTCGCCGCACCCGTGTCCGTGGGCACGGTGTCGGTCGGCATCGTGTCCGTCGGCATGGTGTCCGTCGGCACCGTGTCGGTGGGCACCGTGCCGGTCGGCGCCGTGTCCGTCGGCGCCGTGTCGGTCGCCGTCGTCACGGCGCCGTCGTCGGCGGGCTCGCGCAGCGCCACCCACGACAGGCCCACGCCGACGAGGACGAGCACGACCGCGGCCACCACGAGCGCGGCCGAGCTGCGCTCCGCGAGCGCGGAGCCGCCGCCGGGCGGCGGGGGGATCTCGTCCACCTGCAGGCGCTCGCCGCACTCGAGGCAGTAGCGCTGGTCGGCGCGCACGGGCGACAGGCAGGCCGGGCAGCGGCGCACGTCGGCGGCCGGGAGCGGCGGCTCGAAGGCGGGCTCCGCGGCCGCGGGCGCGGCGGCCCCGTCGAGCGTCGGCTGGTCGTCGTCCGTCATCGCGTCGGCGTGCCGCAGTAGGCACAGAAGTTCGCGTCGGCCGGGATCAGTCCGGTGCAGGTCACGCAGCGCGAGGCGGTCATGGCCACCGAGCCGGGCGGCAGGGTCCGGCGCGCCCCCGCGGCGTGCACGGTCAGGACGCCGTCGATCTCCTGCGCGCGCCGCTCGACCCCGACCGCCTCGGCGGCCTTCAGGCGCAGCAGGTTGAGGTTGAAGTGGTCGCGGCGTGCCATCTCGATCAGGAGACCGCCGAGGTCGCCGCGCAGCTCGAGGTAGCGGCGGGCGAGGCCCGCGCGCTCCGTGCGCAGCTCGCCCACGAGGCGGCGCGACTCGCCCGGGTCGCCGGCGGCCGCGGCGGGCAGCGTGCGGCCCGCGGCGTCGCGCACCTCGCTCGCGGCGACGGTCACGACGACGTCGCCCGGGGGCGCGTCGGGGCCGCCCGGGGACAGGCGGGCGCGATCGCGGAAGGCACCCATCGCGGCTGAGTATACGGGGGCGGACGGGGCGATCCTGTCGCGGAGCGGTAAAGCCGCGACGCACCGGTGATGGCGCGCGGGCCCGGTCTGCGGCACGATTGCGGGGCAGTCGAGCGGGAGGCGCAGCCGGTGGGCATGACGGTCGGGGTGGTCGGACTGGGCACGATGGGCGCGGGGATCGCGCAGGTCTGCCTCGAGGCGGGCCACGCCGTGGTCGGCGTGGACGGCGCCGCGGAGGCCCGCGAGCGCGGCCTCGAGACGGTGCGGCGCGGCCTCGAGCGGCGCGTCGAGAAGGGCCAGCTGGACGCTGCGGCCCGCGACCGTGCGCTCGCGCGACTGGCCACGGCCGAGGATGTCGCCGGCCTCGCCGACTGCGACCTCGTGATCGAGGCCATCGCCGAGGTCCCCGCGGCCAAGCATGCCCTCTTCGCCGCGCTCGCCGCGGCCACGCGGCCCGACGTGATCCTCGCCACCAACACGTCGGCGATCTCCGTGACCGGCATCGCGGAGGCGAGCGGCCGGCCCGGGCGCGTCGTCGGCCTGCACTTCTTCAATCCGGCACCCGTGATGCCGCTGGTCGAGGTGGTGCGCACCGCGCACGTCGAGGAGGCGGCCTACGCGACCGCCATCGCCTTCGCGGAGGGCCTCGGCAAGGAGGCCGTGCCGTGTCCCGACACGCCCGGCTTCATCGTCAACCGGATCCTCGTGCCGATGCTCAACGACGCCGTCCGCGCCCTCGCCGAGACCGGCGTCGAGCCGGCCGACATGGACCGCGCCCTGAAGGCGGGCGCGGGCTGGCCGATGGGGCCCCTGGCCCTGATCGACCTGATCGGCGTCGACGTGCAGGTGCACGCCTCCGAGGCGATCGCGGCCGGCCTCGACGACGACCGCTACGCGCCCCACCCGCTGCTCCTCGAGCTCATGGCGGAGGGGCGCCTCGGCCGCAAGACGGGTCGCGGCTTCCACGACTACGGGCGGCCCTAGGCCCTTACGGTTCCCTCACACGCCGCGCACTGGTCGGGCGCATAATGCGCCCGTGCGTGGCATCTTGCTCGCCCTCGGCCTCCTGCTCGTGGTCGCGCCCGCGGCGGCGGCCTCCCACACGTTCGAGCTGCCCGCGGCGTCGGGCGACGTGATCGTGCGCGCCCTCGTCGACCCAGCTGCGGCGGCCGACCCGGACGCGGCGGGCGCCGCCGTCCTGATGGTGGGGCACATCGGCAGGGGCGCGCGCATCCTCGCGCCGGCGGCGCTCGGCGCGCGCGGGCTCACCTGCGTCGACGGGCGCCCGCTGCAGCGCTGCGTCCGCCTCAGGCGCGGACCCCGTAGCAACGAGTGGCGTGTTGTGCGGCCGGTCAAGCTCTGGCACGAGCAGGCCGGCCGCTTCACGATCGCCATCCTCGGCGCCGGCGAGGTCCGCGAGCTCGTCTACATGGGCGTCGGCAGCGTGCAGGTGCGCGGGGCGGGCGCCTACAGCACGGACGGGGCCGCACCCGTCTCGTATGCTGAAGCGGACCGCACGGTCACCGTCACCCTCGAGCCCTAAGGGGCGCCGCCGTGCCCGAGCGCATTCTGATCGTCGAGGACGAGGTCAACATCGCCACCCCGGTGCGCACCTACCTGGAGCGCGCCGGCTTCGAGGCGGAGCACGTCACCCACGGCGAGGAGGCGCTGCGCCGGATGGCGGAGGCGCCCCCGAACCTCGTCGTCCTCGACCTCAACCTGCCCGACGTCGACGGCCTCGAGGTGTGCCGCCGGATCCGCGCCGTCTCCCTGGTGCCGATCATCATGGTCACGGCCCGCGACGACGACGTCGACAAGATCGTCGGGCTCGAGGTCGGCGCCGACGACTACCTGACGAAGCCGTTCAACGTGCGCGAGCTCGTCGCGCGCGTGAAGGCGATCCTGCGGCGCGCGCCCGCTCAGCCCGAGCCCGTCGGCGGCATCCTCACCCACGGCCGCGTCACGATCGACCGCGGCCGCCACGAGGTTACCGTCGGCGACGCCGCGGTGCAGCTCGCGCCGAAGGAGTTCGACCTCCTGTGGGCGCTGCTCGAGGAGCGCGGCCACGTCCTCACCCGCGACCAGCTGCTCGAGCGAGTCTGGGGCTACACCTTCGCCGGCGATACCCGCACCGTCGACGTGCATGTGCGCCAGCTGCGCCGCAAGCTCGGCGACGACTGCCCGATCGTCACGGTCTGGGGCGTCGGCTACAAGGTCGGGGACGATGCTCGCGCTGCGTAGCCTGCGCGCGCGCCTCTTGATCATCGGCATCGTCCCGGTGGTCGTGGCGCTCGCCGTCACTGCCGTCCTCACCGTCCGCTCCGTCGGCGACTTCGCCGACCAGCAGCGCGAGGTCAAGCGCGCCGAGCAGGTGCGCGACCTGCGCCAGGCCGCGACGGCGATCTCGAAGATCTACGCAGAGCGCTTCCGCCCCGCGTTCCTGGGGGAGGCGGTGCCCGCCGAGACGGGCAACTACCTCGGCGAGGCCTACGGCGGCGACCTCTACTACCTGTCCCTGATCAACGCCGAATCGGCCAGCGCGGAGGTCCTCGGGCTCGTGCCGATCAAGCTCGGGTCGCTTCCCGAGGATGTCGTGCGGCGGCTCGCGCAGGGACGCGCAGTCGAGCTGCCGGCCGCCGCCCTGCCGGCGGCCCTCAGCGGCGACGTCGCGGTCGCCCGCGGCGTCTTCCCGGCGGGGTCGAAGCCGTTCGGCCTCGTCGTCGTCGTGCAGCCTGCCGTGGAGGTGACCTCGCCCGCCGGCACGCTGCGGCGCGCGCTGGTCCCCGCCTTCGCGATCGGCACGGGCGTCGCGATCCTGCTCGCGCTGCTGCTCGGCCTGCGCCTCGTGCGCCCGCTGCGGCGGCTCGCCGCCGCGGCCCGCGCCGTCGCCCGCGGCGACGAGGAGGTCGAGCTCGACGTCCAGCGCGCCGACGAGATCGGGATGGTCAACCGCGCCTTCGCCGACATGACGCACCGCCTCGTCGAGGCGCGCGACACCGAGCGGCTGTTTCTGATGCGCGTGTCGCACGAGCTGCGTACCCCGCTGACCGCGATCCGCAGCCAGGTCGACGCGCTCGCCGACGGCGTCTTCGACGACCTCGAGTCGCAGGCCGCCGCCTACGCGGCGATCACCGCCGAGTCGGCGCGCCTGTCGCGCCTCGTCGGCGACCTGCTCGACCTCGCGCGGCTGCAGGCACGCCGCTTCGGGCTCGAGGCCGACGAGGTCGACCTCAACGTGCTGCTCGACCAGGTCGTGACCGGCCAGGGCGGGGAGGCTCGCGAGCGCGGGATCGAGATGGGCCTGCAGGCCGGCCGGCTGCCCGTCGTGATCGGCGACGGGGACCGCATCCTGCAGATCGTCTCCAACCTCGTCCGCAACGCGGTCCGCTGGACGCCCGACGACGGCCGCATTACCGTCTCCGCGCTGGCCGAGGCCGGACGCGTCTGGATCACCGTCGACGACTCGGGCCGGGGCATCCCGCCCGAGAAGCGGGCCGCGATCTTCCAGGCCTTCTACTCGGAGGACGGCACGGGCACCGGCCTCGGCCTCGCGATCGCGCGCGAGCTGGCGCTCGCGATGGGCGGCAGCGTCGTCGTGGGCGAGTCGCCGCACGGCGGAGCGCGCTTCGTGGTCGAGTTGCCCTGCACGCCGGCGCCGAGCGCCGCTCCCGTGCCGGGCTAGGCGCTGCGCTGCGCGTCGACGGCGGCGCCGCCGTCGGGCAGGGGAACGAGCGCGAACTCGACGCGGTGTCCGACGGCGTGCGCGAAGCGCGCGACCGTGGAGATACGGGGGTCGCTCTCACCCCGCTCGAGCTTGGCGACCGCGGACTGGCTCGTGCCCATGGCCGCGGCGTCCTGCGTCTGCGAGAGGCCCCGCTCGCGGCGGATCCCACCGAGCTCGACCAGGAGGAGGCGCTGCCGCACCGCGCTGTCGGAGAGGTCCCGGTAGCCGGGCCAGCGCGACGAGTCCTCGGCGATCAGCTCGTCGAGGGCATCGGGTTCGCCGCCCTGCCAGCTGGGGGTGGGTTCAGGCATCGCGCATCACAGGTAGCTGCATAAAAACTCCTTTTTAGAGGTGTTACTGATCGGCACCGCGCTACGAGTCCGTGGCCCCTGCGTGCTGCCCGTGTGCGCCGCGCACCGTCGCCATCGCCCGGCGCGCGCCTGCGTGCGTCACCCGTGCCAGTGCGGGCGGGCGCGGCGGCAGTCCGGTACGGCCGCGTGTCCCGGCGGCGGGCAGTCTGGCCCTCGCGCGGCGCGGTGCCGCGCAGCTACCTGGAGGCCACGCGCATGCCCAGCACCACCCCCACGACCCGCCCGCGCACCCTCGGCGACCGCCGCGGCCAGGGCACGGTCGAGTACCTCGGCCTCGTCCTCGCCGTCGGGGCCCTGCTCCTCGCCGTCTCCGTTCACGTCAAGGGCGGCGGCGACGGCATCGGCGGCCAGATCTCCAAGTCGATGGAGAAGGCGATTAAGTCGGTGACGGAGGTCTGACCCCGCCGGGCCCCGGCGCTACGGCGTCGGGGCCCGACAGGCGCGGTCGTCGGCCGAGAGGGCATCGGCGACGACCCGGCCGGCGCGGAGGATCACGATCCGCCAGCCGTGCGCGGTCGCGGTCGCCTGCCCCCGCAGCGGCATGTGCCGCGTGACGAGGACCGGCCGGCACGCGATCACGTCGCCCGCGCGGGTGCCGGGCGGCAGCGGGTCCGGCGCCTTGGGCACCGCCACGAGGCGCAGCCCGGAGGCGGCGAGGCCGAGCGGCCGCGAGATGCGGTGGGCGAGGGTCGTGGCCCCGTCGAGGAGGATCGCGAGGACGCCGGCCCGCAGGCGCTCCGCCGGCGTCGTCACGCGCGCGGCGAAGCGGCGCTCCTCGCCGTGGTCGACGATGCGCACGCGGATGCGCGCCGCGTGCTGGGCGGCGCTGGCGGCGATGGAGAGCTCGCCGAGGGCGGCGTCGCGCAGCCAGGCGGGGTGGCGCTCGGTGAGGTGCCGCTCCACCGCCCGCTCGAGCGCGCGCTCGGCGGCCGCCGGACCGACGGTCTCCGCGAGCCAGGCGCGGGCGCCGAGGGGCGTGGGAGCCCCGGCGCTCCCGGCGACCGCGGCGGCGAGGTCCGCCGGGGCCGGGGCGGTGGCCGCGGGCTCCCCGGCGAGCGCGCCGGCGAGGCGCTCCGCGAGGCCCGTGCGCACCAGCGCGACGAGCGCGATCGCCGTGGCGACCACGGCCACGAGCACCAGGTGCTCGACCGTCGCCTGCCCGCGGCGCGACTCAGCAGCGCGTCGCATCGCTCCGCAGCACTGCTCGCTGGACGACTCGGCCGGCCCGGACCACCGTCAGCTCAACGGCCGCCACCCGCTCGCCGAGCCCGAGCCGCAGGGCCTCGTGGGGGTGGCGATCGACCCAGTCCGGCGCCGCCCGGTTCACGCGCCAGACGGGCCGGCAGAGCACGAGGTCGTCCTCGCGCGAGCCCGCCGGCGCGCCGCGGGGGTGGTCGGCGCCAGCCGCCGTCATGCCCCCGGCGATCAGGACCGCCGCGGCCGCCGCGGGGTTGAGGGCCCCGAAGGCCGCCGCCGCGCCCGACGCCGCGGCGTCCGCGATGCGCTCGGGGCGCGACGGCACGAGGCTCGCGCGCCACGCCCGCTCCGCCTCCAGCCCGACGAGGCGCGCGCTCGGGGCGGCACGCGGGCGCACGTCTGCCCAGACGTCCCCGCGGGGCGCCCCGACCCCGTCGAGGTCGGGGCGTGCGAGGGCCAGCGCCGGGTCGGCGAGCGCCTCCGCCTGCGCCCCGGGTACGGGCAGGTGGCGACGCAGTGCGGCCGTGAGGGCGAGGTCGGCGGCGCGCTCCGGACCGACCTCGGCGGCGAGGCGGCCGACCGCGTCGTGGAGCGCGGGGGCCGCGTCGCCGGGCTCGAGCGCGCGGTCGAGGAAGGCGAGGGCGGCCGGGGAGGGGGCGGGCGCCGCCGCCCGGGGCGGGCCGCCGCGCACGGCGTCGGCGATGATCGCCACGGCGTCCGCGCGCACCACGACCGCGGCGGCCGCGACGACGACGGCGCCGACGGCCAGGGCGAGGCCGAGCGCCTCGACCGTGGACTGCGCGCGTCGGGCGGTCATGCCCGCAGCGTCGGCGGCCGCGCCGCACGCGGCACGCGCGCCGGCGCACGGATCACGCGCGGAGGCGCGCGGCTCCGTGCCCGGTTCCGGCGCCCAGGTCGCGGCGGTGGACGCGCTGATCGCGTTTCGCACGATCACGCGCCGGTCCGCGCCCTTGAGGTTGACGCTGCGCAGGCTCCGGTCGCCCTTCTCCGCGAATGGCATGCCGACGAGCAGCCGGGCGCCGTCGGCCGAGGTCCCGAACGGAAGAAGGCCGAGGGCGTACGCGAGGTGCCAGTCGCTCGCCCCGCGGGTCGCGCCCGTCGCGGGGGCGAGCACGGCGGGCATGGCCATCGGGATCCTGCGGCGCGCGGGCCCCCTCGGGGCGACCGGTCGTGCCTCCGGACGCCGGGTGGAGGCGTCCGGCCCTACGCGGACGGGTCGGCGCGCTCGTCGGCGAGCCGTTCGAGCTGCGTGCCGACGCGGTCGAGCGCCCACGTCACGCGCTCGAGCTCCTTCTCCAGCCGCTGGCTGCGGGTCTCGAGCCGCGCGACGTCGCCGCGCACGGCGCCCAGCCCCTCGGCGAGCAGGTCGACGACGACCTCGAGGTCCTCGACGCGGGAGACGCGGTCGGCGCGCACGTCGGCGGCGAGGGCGCGGGTGCGCTGCGCGGTGTCGAGCGCGAGGGCGTGGAGCTCGGCGACGCGGGCGTCGACGGCGCCGCCCTCGTGCGCCTCGAGCGCGCGCTGGACGGCCGCCTCGATGCGCGTGGGCAGCACCGCGCGCAGGTCGGCGGCGATCTCCTTGACCTCGTCGATCTCGCTCCCGGCGTCGGGCGTCCCGGGCTCGCTCATCCCCGCTCCCCGCCGTGGGTGACCGCCGCGAACGACGGGTGGCCGTAGCCGGGCAGCGGGTAGCGGCCCGGCTCGATCCTAAATGCGGCCGCGGCGTCGTCGTAGGCGACGTCGACGAGTCCGTGCTTGATGCGGTGGTCGATCCACGCCGACCGGAAGACGAGCTTGCGCAGCCAGTAGACGGGGTCCTCGGGGCCCGCGGCCTGGAGTTCGGCGAGCCGCTCGCCCGCCGCGGAGCGCGGCGCCTCGAGGCGCCCCACGATCGCGGCCTCGACGAGGTCGGCGCGGGTGGCGCGCGATAGGCGCCCTGCGGCGAGCCCGAGATCGACGGCGGCGCGCAGCACGCGCTGCTCGAAGTCGGGTCGGCTGAAGGAGTAGCTCCGGCCGAGGAACGCGAGGGCGATGTCGTCGCCGGAGCGGAAGTCCTCGTCGATCACATGCGGAGCGTAGCGGAGCGCCCGAAGCCGGTCCGGGTCGGTGCGGACCCCGTGGGCGGGCGCGCGCGACCCGCGCCGATCCGGCACGCCCCCGCGCGCCGGCGGACCCGCGGCCCCGGCGATCGTGGCGGCATGCACCGGATCGTCGACGCCGTCAGCGGCCGCCCGCTCGTCGCCCGCGTGGAGCTCGCGCGCGGCCTCGGCCTGCGCGCCGCGCGGGGCCTGATCGGCCGGCGCGGCCTCGGGCCGGGGGAGGGCCTCCTGCTCGCGGACCCGCTGGGCTGCGTCCACACCTGCGGGATGCGCTTCCCGATCGACGTCGTGTTCCTCGACCGGCGCCTCGTCGTCGTCGGGGTCGCCGAGGCCGTGCCGCCGTGGCGCCTGGCCGCCCGCCGCGGCGCGCGCCTGCAGCTCGAGCTGTCCGCCGGGCGCGCCTGCGCGCTGGGCCTCGTACCCGGCTCCCGGCTCGCCCTGCGGCCGGCCGGGGGACCGTTCCGGGCCGGATCTCCACGGCCCGTCGGCAGATCCGGCGAGCCGGCGCACGAACCCGCACCGCGGCCTTGCGCGACCGGCCGGGACGTGCCTAGCGTGCCGCCGCGGTCCGCCCCGCGGACCCCGCCGCCCGGGGGCGCAGCGCCCCCGCCGACGGCGCCAAATCCCTTCCGAAGGAGCGTGTGACATGGGCGCGAGCCTGCTCGTGGTCGAGGACGACGAGATCATCTCGGAGTTCCTCGCCGACAACCTGCGCGAGGACGGCCACGCCGTCTCCCTGGCCGACTGCCGGCACGAGGCGGCGGCGCGGCTGCGCCGCTCGCGCGTCGACATCGCGCTGGTCGACATCGGCCTGCCGGACGGCTCGGGTCTCGAGCTCGTGCGCGGGATCCGCGCCGGCGAGGCTGGGCCCGTCGACATCGGGGTGATCGCGCTCAGCGCACGCGCCTCCGAGCAGGACCGGATCCGGGCCTTCGAGCGCGGCGTCGACGACTACATCGTCAAGCCGTTCAGCTACCCGGAGCTGCTGCTGCGGCTCGGGGCGCTGCACACGCGCCTGACCGGCGGCCTCGCCGGCGTGCTCGTCGTCGGCCCCCTGCGGATCGACCTCGCGGCGCGGACGGCGACGATGCACGGCGCGGTCCTGCGGCTGCCCGCCAAGGAGTACGAGCTCCTCGCGGTGCTCGCGCGCGAGCCGCGCAAGGTGCACATGAAGGAGGACCTGATGGAGCGCATCTGGGGCTACCGCAACCGCGGCACCCGGACGCTCGACTCGCACGCCTCGCGCCTGCGCCGCCGGCTGACGGCGGCCTCGGACGAGGCCTGGGTCGTCAACAACTGGAGCGTGGGCTACTCGCTGACGGCGGTGCCGCAGTGAGCCGCCCGTGGCTGCGGGCCGTGGTCGGTGCGCTGGCGGTCGCCGCCACCCTGGCCGTGGCGATCGGCGCCCTCGTGGTCGGTCCGCTGCGTGCAGCGGCCGCGGCCGGGGCGCCGGCGCAGGCCGTCGTCGGGCCTGTCGAGCACGGCCTCGTCCTCGCGGGGGCGAGCGTCGTTGTGGCCAGCGCCGGCTGGGCGCTGTGGGGCGGCCTCGTCGGCGCCCGCGAGCTGCGGCTCGCCCGCCGCGCCCTGGGGCGCATGGCCCGTGGCGACCTCGCGCGCCCCGAGTGCGAGCCGTCGCTGCCGGAGGTCGAGGCCCTGCGCCTCCGCCTTGAGCGGGAGGCGCGCGACCAGGCCGAGGCGATCGGGGTCGTCGCGCACGACCTGCGCAGCCCGCTCGCGGGCATCCTCCTGGCCGTCGAGCGGGCGGCGCGGGCGGGCACGCCCGCGGAGCGCGAGCGCGCGCTCGAGGCGGCGCGCCGCGAGTGCGGGCGCGCCGCCGGGCTGGCCGACGAGGTGCTCTGCCGGTGCCGCGACGTCGGCGACGGCGCGCGGCTCGAGACGGTCGGGCGCCTGCTCGAGGACGTCGCGGGGCGGCTGCGCGACGGGCGCGGCGTCGCGGTCGCGGTCGCGGCCGACGCGGCGGGGGCCCTCTGCGCGGACGCGGCGGTGGCGCGCACGGTCGCCAACCTGGCCGACAACGCCGTGCGCCACGCGCAGCGCGCAGAGGCCGTGCGGATCTGCGCGGCTCGGGCGGACGGCGCCCTCGAGATCGCGATCGAGGACGACGGCCCGGGCTTCGACCCGGCCGTCGTGGCCGCCTTCGCGCGGCGCGGGCCGGCGCCCGGCGCGGCGGGCCTCGGGCTGGTCAGCGCGCTGCGCTCGGCGCGGGCCGCGGGCGGCGAGGTGCGCCTCGAGCGCCGCCCCGAGGGCGGCATGCGGGCGATCGTGCGGGTGCCGGAGGCGGCCTGATGGCGGCGCTGCGCCTCGTCGAGCCCGACGCCGTGCCGGCGCCCCTGGCCGCGCCGGTCTGGCCGATCGCCCCCGCGGGGCGCGGCCGCGTCGTGGCCTTCGTCGGGGCCCACGGCGGCGCGGGCACGACGACGGCGGCCCTCGCCGTGGCGGCGGACGCCGACCGCGGCGTCTGCCTGGTCGACGCCGACCTCGCCGGGGGCGAGACGGCGGAGCGCCTCGACCTGCCCGGGCCGCCGGGCGACGCCGGCCTGGCCGGCGCGGGCGATCCGTCCGCGGCCTGGGCGGTGCTCGCGCGGCGGGCGCCGTTCGGCATCCTCGCCGTCACCTGCCCGCGGCCCGACCTCGCATGGCTGATCCGGGACGGCGCCGTGCGCGCGCTCGTCGCCGAGGCGCGTTGCGCCGCGGCCCTCGTCGTGGTGGACGCCGGGCGCCCGCTCGGACCGGCCTGCGAGGCGGTCGCCGAGGCGGACCTCGTGGTGCTCGTCTGGCACGCGCACCGCCCGGACGCCGCGGAGCGGGCGCGGCGGCGGATCGAGCGCCTCGGGGTCGAGGCGCTGCGGATCGCGGACTGCCCGACGGCGCCCACCTTCCTCGAGCGCTTCGCGGGGCGGCTGCGCGGCGCGGGGCCGGCCTTCGACCTCGACGACCCCGAGGAGCTGCTGCTGCTGGTCGAGGGGCGGCTCGCGAGCCTGCCGCCGCGGGGCGGGGCGTGAGCGGGCTCGCGGCGCTCGCCGGGCCGCTCGCGGGCCTCCTCGCCGACCCCTGCGTCGGTGAGGTCCTCGTCAACGGCCCGCACGACGTCTGGGTCGAGCGCGACGGGCGCCTCGTCCGCGTCGACGCCCGCTTCCGGGACGCCCTCGATCTGCGCCGCACCGCGGTCCGCCTGGTGGCCGCCTGCGGCCGGCGGATCGACGACGCCACGCCGCTCGTCGACGCGCGGCTGCCCGACGGCTCGCGCGTCAACGTCGTCCTGCCGCCGCTCGCGGTCGACGGCCCGCTGATCACGATCCGGCGCTTCGGGGCGGAGCCCCTGCGCTTCGAGGACCTGCGGGCGCGTGGGATGATCGCCGACGGCCAGGCCGCCCTGCTCGCCGCGCTCGTGCAGCGCCGCCTCAACGTGCTGGTCAGCGGCGGCACGGGCACGGGGAAGACGACCCTGCTCGGCGCGCTGACCGGCCTCGTGCCGGAGGACGAGCGGATCGTGTCCGTCGAGGACGCGGCCGAGCTCGGCTTCCAGAGCCGACACGTGGCCCGCCTCGAGGCGCGCCCCCCGAACGTGGAGGGGCGCGGCGAGATCGACCTGCGCCGGCTCGTGCGCAACGCGCTGCGGATGCGCCCCGACCGGCTCGTGGTCGGGGAGATCCGCGGCGGCGAGGCGATCGACCTCGTGCTGGCGATGAACACGGGGCACGACGGGTCGCTGGCCACCATCCACGCCAACGGCCCCGAGGATGCGCTGCGGCGGCTCGAGACGATGGCGCTGATGGGCGGCGTCGACGTGCCGCACGCCGCGGTGCGCGAGCAGGTCGCCTCGGCCGTCCACGCCGTCGTCCACGTCGTGCGCGACCCCGACGGCCTGCGCCGCGTCGCGGCGATCGCCAGGGTCGAGCGCGCGGGCGCGGGCTGGCGGGTGACGGAGATCGCGCCGTGAGGGCGCGCGGCGGGCCCGAGCCCGACCTGCCCGAGATCAGCCGCGCGCTGGCCCGGGGCTGCGCGGCCGGCCTGCCCGTCCCGGAGGCCGTGGCCCGCGCCCAGGCCGCCGTCGACGACGCCTCCGCGCGCCTCCTCGCGGACTGCGCGGCCCGGCTCGCCGCCGGCGACCCGACGCGCGTCGCGCTCGCCCCGCTGGCGGAGCGCCCGGGCGGGATGGCGGTCGTCGGGGCGATCGAGTTGCACGCCGACCTCGGCGGCGACCTCGTCGCGTCCCTGTTCGCGGTCGCCGAGGGGCTCGCGGACCGCGAGCGGCTGCGGCTCGAGGCGCGGGCGCAGACCGCCCAGGCCCGGATCGCGGCGCAGGCGATCCCGCTCGCCCCGCTCGCCTCCCTCGCGCTCCTCGGTGTCCTCGCCCCGTCCGCCCTGGGCGCGCTCGTGACCACGGCGCCCGGGCTCGCGGTCCTCGCCGTCGCCGGCGGCCTGACGCTCGTCGCCCTCGTCCTGCTGCGCCGCATCGCGGCCGGGGTGGGGCTGTGAGCGGCGGCCGGGCGCTCGCCGTGCCGGCGGCGACGGGAGCGCTGGCCGGGGCGCTCGCCCTCTGGGTTCTGGCCGGGCCCGCGGCCGCGCCGCTCGGCGCCGTCGGCGGGCTCGCGGCGGCGCTCCTGCGCGCGCGGCGGGCCGGCAGGCGCGCCGCCGCGCTGCGCTCGCGCCGGCTCCGGGCGGCCCTGCCCGACGCGCTCGAGCTGCTCGCGGCGGCGGTCGACGGCGGGGCGGCGACCGAGGCGGCGCTGCGGCGCGTCGCGGACTTCGCGGAGCCCGAGCTCGGCGACGCCCTGCGGGCCGCGGCCGCGGCCGACGAGCCGGGCGGGGTGGGGGCGGCGCTGCGCCGCGGCGACCCGGCCCTGCGGTCGCTCGGGTCCCTGATCCAGCAGACGGATGAGCTCGGGGTGCCGATCGCCGCCGCCCTGCGCCTCCTGGCGTCCGACCAGCGCGTGCGCGCCCGGGCCGAGGCCCGCGAGCGGGCGGCGGCGGCGGCCCCGCAGATGCTGCTCGTGGTCGGCGGGCTGCTCGCGCCCGCGGCGCTCCTGGTGGTGATCGGCGGCCAGGTGCTGGCGATGCGCGAGCTGGTCGCGCCGGTGCTCGGCTGATGGGCCCCGCGCGGTCGGGGCAGGCCGTGGTCGAGTGGGTCGCCGTACTCGCGGCCAGCACGGCCGTCGCCCTCGGGGTCGCCGTCGCCGCGACCCGGGCGATCGACGCCCTGGCGCCGCCGGTCGTCGCCCGGGCGGCCGCGCCGGTCGTCCTGCCGGCGCCGGCCCTGCCGAGCCTGAGGATGGGCGACCTTCCACCCGGGGACGGCGCCGCGGTGGTGGCCGTCGCCGAGCGGCTGCTCGCGCTCGGGATCGCGGAGGACCCGCCGGGCTCGAACGGCGGCGCCGCGGTGCTGCAGCTGTCGGACGGCAACCGCGAGCCGTGGTGCGCCGACTTCGTCTCCTGGGTGCTGCGCGCGGCGGGGCGGCCCTTCAGCGGCGGCGCGTCGGGCGGCTGGCGGCTGGCGTGGACGCTGGACGTGCGGGCCTGGTTCGCCGCCCGCGGCCGCTACCGTCCGCGGCTCGTCGCGGACCCCGCGCCGGGTGACGTCGTCTGGTTCGGCCACGGCCACGTCGGGATCGTGCGCCGCGCCGCGCCCGACCTGCTCGAGACGATCGAGGGCAACGCCGACGACGCGGTGCGGGTGCGCCGCTACCCGGGCTGGCGCGCCGACGTCCGGATCGGCGGCTTCGGGCGGCCGTAGGCGAGCCCGGATCGTTAGGATGGGCGCGACCGCGCCCCGGGAGCCCCCTCGTGCCACGCCGCCTCGCCATCCTGCTCGTCGTCCTCGCCGCCCTCGTCGCGGCCGCGCCGCTCGCCGGCGCCCGCCCGGCCCCGGCCGAGCGCGCCAGCGCGGGCTCGATCATCCTCGCCTTCCAGGGGCCGCTGACCGGCGCCCAGTCGGCGAACGGCAAGGACCAGCTGCGCGGCGTCAAGCTCGCGGTGCGCGAGGTCAACGCCGCGGGCGGCGTGCTCGGGCTGCAGATCCGGCTCGTCAGCGGCAACGACAAGGCCGACCCGGAGCTCGGCGCGTCCGTCGCGGAGGCGGTCGTCGCGAAGAACCCGTACGCCGTCGTCGGCCCCTACAACTCGTCCGTCGGGCTCGAGTCGCTGCCCGTCTACACGCAGGGCGGGGTGATCCCGATGCGGATGACGTCCCTCGACCAGACGTCGAAGTACGGCGCCACGGTGCAGCCGATGAACGCGCAAATCTCGCCCGTCGAGATCGCGTGGATGAAGGAGCAGCGGGCCGGCAAGGTCTCGATCCTGTGGGATCCGAGCGCCTACACGAAGGGCATGGCCGATCGCATGTACCGGGCCCTCGACACGATGAGCGTCCTCGTCACGAAGATCGAGATCGACCCCGCGGCGACGGACTACACGGCCGTCGTGCGCCAGGCCCTGACGAACAACCCGGACACGGTTTACGTGAGCACGTACTACCCGCAGGGCGCGCTGATCGCAAAGGCCCTCAAGGCCGAGGCCGACGCCGGCAACGACGCGCGCTGCTTCATGGGGCTCGCCAATCAGGAGCAGGCCTTCATCACCGACGCGGGCGTCGCCGCGGCGTCGCGCTGCACGTTCAGCGGCACGCCGACGCCGACCCAGTTCGCGAACGCGAAGGCCAAGGCGTACGTGAAGAGCTACACGAAGGCCTACGGCACCGCCCCGGGCACGTGGGGGATCTTCACCTACGACTCCGTCCACGTCCTCGCCGCGGCGATCGAGCAGGGTGGTGCGCTCGACGCCGACGTCACCCGCCAGGCGCTATTCGCCACGAAGAACCTGCAGGGCGCGACGGGGCCGATCACGATCGCGAAGCGGACGGGCAACCGCACGAACGTGCCCGTCGCGATCCTGTCGGTCAGCCGGAAGGGAACGTTCGTCCTCGAGGACCTCGTCACGTAGGAACCCGCGGGGAATACGGCGCCGGAAGCGCTCGTCTACCGGGGTAGGCGGGCGCCGGCGCCCCCGACGATGGGCCCTCGGGCCCCGAGCCAAGGAGCACGCATGGCGGACGCCATCGACATCACGAGCACGAACTTCCAGGGGGAGGTCATCGAGTCCGACCTGCCCGTCCTGATCGACTTCTGGGCCGAGTGGTGCGGCCCCTGCAAGGCGCTGTCGCCGATCATCGACGAGCTCGCCGGCGAGTACGCCGGGCGCGTCAAGATCGCCAAGCTCGACGTCGATGCCGAGCCGGGCCTCGCCGGCCGGTACAACGTGCTGTCGATCCCGATGGTCGCCCTGTTCAAGGACGGCGAGGTCGTGGAGCGCTCGGTCGGCCTGAAGCCGAAAGACCGGCTCGTCGCCGACCTCAACCTCGGGGCGCACGCCGGCTGACGCCTGCCCGGACCGGCAGGACCGCAGCGCGCGCGGCCTACGCGCCGATCGAGGGCCACGGGATCATCGGCGACCTGCACGCGGTCGCCCTGGTCGACCTGCGCGGACGATCGACTGGTGCTGCTGCCCGCGCTTCGACTCGCCGAGCGTGTTCGGGGCGAGGTGATGGACTTCATGCCGATCGGCGCGTCCGAGGAGGACCGCCACTGGATCGTGCAGATGGCGCAGTGCGTGCGCGGCGAGGTCCACGTCCAACTCGACTGCGCGCCGTGCTCTGACTACGGCCGCACGCCGCACGAGCTCGGGCTCTCCTCTCCGGTCACCGGGCCCCCCGGCGAGGCGCTCGGGAACCTCCCGCAGGCCTTCACGCAGCTGTCGTTGAACTCGGCCGTGCTGTACCTCGACCGGGCGCTCGACCACCCCCGCGGAGGGGCCGTCGGCGGCGGAAGGGTGCGGTAGGGTTCGCGCCGTGAACATCGCGGACCCCGCCCAGGCCCTCAAGGCGCGCGCCCGCCGCTACGGCTTCCAGGTCTTCCTGCAGCCGGAGCGCCCGTCGGGCTGGCTGGTCCTCGTGCGCCCCGCGGGCGCGAGCCTGCGCGATCCCGCGCGCGTCTCGGCCCCGACCCGCGAGGAGGCCGTCCGCGCGGCGGGCCGCCTGTTCGAGCAGGAGCTGCTCGACCAGCTCGTCGACACGCTGACGGCGGCCGGCGCCGAGGTGCCGAACTGGCGGCCGGGGATCGCCTGGGAGGACCACATCGACGCCCTCCACGCCGCCGTGCGCGAGCACGGCCTGCGCGTCTAGGGGGCGGGATGGCTCCGGCCCGCCCGCGGATCGCGGTCGTCGGGCACGTCGAGTGGGTCCTCTTCGGCCGCGCGGCGCGCCCGCCGGCGACGGGCGAGATCGTGCACCTCGCCGAGCCCTTCGAGGAGCCCGCCGGGGGCGGCGCGGTGGTGGCGATCCAGATCCGCCGCGGCGGCGCCGAGGTCGTCTTCATGACGGCGCTCGCCGACGACGCCGAGGGGCGCGCGACGCGGGCGCGGATGGCCGCGGAGGGCGTCGACCTGCGCGCCGCCGAGCGCCCGGGGCGGCAGGCCCGGGCTGTCACGATCCTCGACGACGCGGGCGACCGCACGATCATCGTCTCCCAGCCGAACGCGTACCCGCGCGCCGACGACGACCTCGGCTGGGAGGTGCTCGACGGCTGCGCCGCCGCGTACGCGACCTGCGGCGAGCCGAGCGCGCTCGTCGAGGCGCGGCGGGTCGGGGCGCTGGTCTGCTCGGCGCGGCAGATCGACGCCCTCGAGGCGAGCGGCGTGGTGGCCGACGTCGTCGTCGGGTCGCTGTCGGACGCGGGGGAGGCGGTCGACTTCCGCGTGCTGGGGCGCTGCACGAAGGCGATCGTGCTGACGGACGGCACGCGCGGCGGGCGCTGGATGTCGGTCGACGACTCGGGGCTGTGGGCCGCGCAGCCCCTGCCCGGCCCGGCCCTGGACAGCTACGGGGCGGGAGACTCCTTCGCGGCGGGGCTGACCTACGCGCTGGGCCGCGGGCTCGCGCTCGGCGACGCGGTCGAGGTGGGGGCGCGCTGGGGTGCTGAGGCGGTCTGCCGGCGCGGGCCGTACGGGGGCTGAGCGGATGCGCGGGCTGGTCTTCGGCGGCGGCGGCCTCGTCGGCCTGGCCTGGGGCATCGGCTGGCTCGACGGGCTCTCGAAGGCCGAGCTGTCCCTCGCCGACGCCGACCTCGTGGTCGGCACGTCCGCGGGGTCGGCCCTGACGGCGATGGTCGACGCGACGGACCGCTCGCGCGTCGCGCAGGCCTTGCAGCTGGTGCCGGCGCTCGGGCCGGGGGCGGGGGAGCCGCCCGCGGCGATCGCGCTGTGCCTGGCGATGGCCGACGCCGCGCCGGCCACCGTGCGGGCGATCGGCGCCGCGGCGCTCGCCGCGGGCACGATCGGCGAGGGCGAGTGGCGCGGCCTTGTCGGGATGCTCGTGGGGCAGATCGGGCGCGACTGGTCCCCGCAGGCGGCGATCACCGCCACGGACGCGGAGACGGGGGAGCGGATCGTGCTGCGGGCAGGCGACGCGCCGCTCGCGGATGCGCTGGCGGCGAGCACGGCGGTGCCGGGCGTCCTGCCCGTCGTGTCGGTCGCGGGCCGGCGGCTGATGGATGGCGGGGTCGCCTCGATCACGAACGCGGACGTCGCGCGCGACGCCGGCGCCGAGCGGCTCGTGGTCGTCCGGCTCGTGCCGGTGAGTGCGCCGGAGGGACCGTGGGCGAACCGGCCGGCGCGCCTCGCGGAGGAGACGGCAGGCGTGCGAGACATCCTCGAGGTCGCCCCGGAGGGCCCGCCGGAGGGCGACCTGATGGACCCCGCGCTGGTCTCCCCGGCCTACACGGCGGGCTACTGGCAGGGCAAGCACGGCGCCGACGCCGTGCGCGCCTTCTGGGCCGCCTAGCCCGGCGGCGGTGGGGCACGGTGGGGCGCCCCTGTCACAAAGTCCCGCCCGATCCGCGCCCATCGCGGGGCAGTTTCGGCTCAGCTATGCGGATGCGAACGTATGTTCGTATACAGGGCGGGGGTTGCGAAGTGGGATGTGGTGGGGTATTGTGGAGCAACTTGGTACGGCAGGGGATGCCCGGTGGGGCCCCCTCCCGGAGGAGAGACTGTTCCCCATGCTGCTCGGCGAATACGCGCAGAAGCTCGACGAGAAGAACCGCGTGACGGTTCCGGCGCGCCTGCGCGCGCCCTTCGGCGACGGGCTGTTCCTGACGCGCGGCCTCGATCGCTGCGTCGCGCTCTACGCCCGCGACGGCTGGGACGACTTCGTGGCGGCGCAGACCGCCCGCCTCGACCCCCTGACCCGGGAGGGGCGCCAGCTGGAGCGCTTCCTGTTCGGCGGGGCCGTCGAGGCCGAGCTCGACCGGCAGGGCCGCGTGGCCGTGCCGGCGCCGCTGATGCAGCACGCGTCGCTCGCCCGTGAGATCGTCGTCGTGGGCGTCCGCGACCGCCTGGAGATCTGGGATCGCGGGGCCTGGGAGCTGGGCCTCGCCGAACTGGAAGGGAGCGCCGAAGTTGTCGCAGAGCGCCTGGTCCGTGATGCCCGCTAACGCCCTCGCCCACGAGCCCGTCCTCGCCCACGAGGTGGTCGCCCTCCTCGACGTGGCGGCCGGCATGACCGTCGTCGACGGCACGTTCGGCGCCGGCGGCCACGCCGCCATGCTGGCCGAGCAGATGCACGGCCGCGGCGCCTACGTGGCGATCGACCGCGATCCGAGCGTGGAGGCCCGCGCGCGGGCCTTCCGCGCCGCCCACCCCGACATGGCCGTGCGGCTGATGAAGCGCGACTTCGTCGACGCCTTCCGCTCGTTGGCCGTCGAGGGCGTCCGGGCCGACGCCGTCCTGCTCGACCTCGGCGTCTCCTCGATGCAGATCGACCAGCCCGAGCGCGGCTTCTCGTACACGGTCGACGCCCCGCTCGACATGCGCATGGACCCCCGCGACGGCGAGACCGCCGCGGACCTCCTCGCGCGCCTGCCCGAGCGCGAGCTCGCCGAGCTGTTCGCCCGCTACGGCGAGGAGCGCTACGCCCGCCCGATCGCGAAGGCGATCGGCCGCCGCCGCCGTGAGCGGCCCTACGAGCGCAGCGCCGACCTCGTCGAGACGATCCGCCGCGCGATCCCGACGCCGGCCCAGTTCGGGGCGGGGCACCCGGCCAAGCGCGTCTTCCAGGCCCTGCGCATCGCCGTCAACGACGAGCTGACGATGGTCGACGAGGGGCTCGAGGCGGCGCTGGCCATCCTCAAGCCCGGCGGTCGCATCGCGGTGATCTCGTTCCACTCGCTCGAGGACCGCATCGTCAAGGAGCGCTTCCGCCGCGCCGCCCAGCCCTGCACCTGCCCGCCGGACCTGCCGGTCTGCGCGTGCCGGCGCCAGGCCACCCTGCGCGTCCTGACCCCGCGCGTGATCCGCCCCGGCGCCGCCGAGGCCGACCGCAACCCGCGCGCCGCCTCGTCGCGGCTGCGCGCCGCCGAGCGCACGGCCGTGCCCCTGGGGGAGGCGGGCTAGCCCGATGGCGGTCGCCGTCCCGCGCACCGCGCCGGCGCCCCCGCGCCGACGCTCCCGCCCCGCGGCCGCGCCGCGCCCGCGCCCGGCGCCGCAGCGCCGCCGCCGCGCGCAGTCCCGCGCCGGGGTCGGCGGGCGCCTCGCGCCGTTCCGGCTCGCGTTCGCGGCGCTCCTGATCGGCGTCGCCCTGTCGGCGATCGTCTACCTCCACGTGCAGTCCCTGCGGGCCACGATGCGGGCCGGCGAGCTGCGCACGCAGGTCGCGGCCACCATGAACGACGCGACCAACATCCAGGCCGAGACCGAGCAGCGGCTTGCCGACGGGCGCGTCGAGCGCGCGGCCGCCGCCTACGGGATGGTGCTGGTGCCGTCCGAGGCGATGCGCACGCTGCCGGTCCGGGTCCCGCGGGACGCCGAGACGCGCTGAGGTGGCCCCGCAGGCGCCACCCCGCCGCCCCCGGGCCACGCGCCCGCGGCGCCCGCGGTCCGTGCCGCCCCCGGGGCGGCGGATCCGCCTCCTGCTCGTCCTCTGCGGGCTCGGCTTCGCGATCGTCCTCGGCCGCGCGGTCCAGATGCAGATCATCGACGGCGACATGTACGCGGAGCGCGCCTCCGGCCAGCACCGCGTCGAGATCGTCACGCGCGCGCCGCGCGGCGCGATCCTCGACCGCGACGGCTACCGGCTGGCCCTGACGGAGCAGGCGCGCACGATCGGCGCCACCCCGAGCCTCGTGACCGACCCGGCGGCCGTCGTCGCGGCCGTCGCGGAGGCGAGCGGCGAGTCGCCCGACGTGATCATGGACCGCCTGACGGGCGGGGGGGAGGGCATCGCGCACGTCGACCTTGCGCGGCAGGTCCCGCCCGCCAAGGCCAAGCGGGTCCAGGCGCTCGGCCTGAAGGGCCTCGACTTCGCGGTCGAGGAGCGGCGCGTCTACCCGAGCGCGATCGCGGCGCCGATGATCGGGGTCGTCGACCTCGACGGCGCAGGCCTCGCCGGGCTCGAGCTGCAGTACGACGAGGTGCTGCGCGGCGTGGACGGCATCGAGGTGCGCACGGAGGACCCGGCCGGCAACGCCATCAGCGTGTTGACCCAGCGCGAGATGCGCCGCGGCGCCTCCCTGACGACGGGCATCGACCGCGAGATCCAGCGCGCCGCCGAGTCGATCACGGACGCGACGCGCGGCGAGTTCAGGGCGCTCGCCGTCACCGCGATCGTGCTCGAGCCGGCGAGCGGCGAGGTGCTGGCGATGGCCTCGTCGCCCGGACCCCCGAACGGGGACTTCCGGCTCGCGGAGGACGCGGACGCCGTGCGCCTGCGCGGCATCACCGACGTCTACGAGCCCGGCTCGACCTTCAAGGCGGTCACGATCGGGGCCGGCCTCGCCACGGGCCGGATCCGCCCGAACACGCCCGTCGACGTGGGCTGGCGCTGGGACCTCTACGACGCGACCCTGCGCGACTCGCACCCGAACCCCGGCCGCAAGACGGCCACCGACGCCCTGCGCGAGTCCTCCAACATCGGCATCGCCAAGCTCGCCTACGAGCACCTCTCGGGCCCCGGCGGCAAGGACGTGGTCCTGGCGCAGTGGATCGACCGCTTCGGCTTCGGCGAGCCGACGGGCATCGACCTGCCCGGCGAGGTCGGCGGCATCGTCACGCCGTACCGGGAGTGGTCGGGCACCACGCCCCTCAACATCCCGATCGGCCACGGCATCGCCACGACGCCGCTCCAGATCGCGCAGCTCTACGCCACGATCGCCAACGACGGCGTCGCGATCCGCCCGCACGTCGTCACCCGCATCGAGGGGAGGGGCCCCGTCCGGGCCGAGCGCGAGCGGGTCATGCCCGCCCGCGCCGCCCGTCAGCTCGCGCAGATGCTCGAGGGCGTCGTGTCCGACACCGGCACGGGCGCCGCCGCGGAGATCCCCGGCTACTCGGTCGCCGGCAAGACGGGCACCACCAAGAAGCTCGACGAGGACGGCACCTACTCGAAGCGCCGCTACCTGTCCTGGTTCGTCGGCTTCGCCCCCGTCGAGAACCCGCGCGTCGTCACGCTCGTGATGGTCGACGAGCCCGAGGGCGAGCTCTTCTACGGCGGCGACGTCGCCGGGCCGGCCTTCTCGAAGCTGACGGAGCGCGCGCTGATCGCGATGGGCGTGCAGCGGGACCGGCCCGACTCCTGATCGGGCCGCCGCGCCCGCGACTAGACTGGGCAACCGTGCTCCTGACGGACCTCCTCGGTCCCGTGCGCACCCCGGGAAACGCGCTCCCGCTCGCGGGGGTCGACGTCGCGGACCTCGCGTACGACTCGCGCCGGGTCGAGCCCGGGACGCTGTTCTTCTGCGTGCCGGGGCAGGTGACCGACGGCCACGACCACGCGCCGCAGGCCGCCGCGCGCGGCGCCTGCGCCGTCGTCGTGGAGCGGCCGCTGCCCGCCGTGGCACTGCCGCAGGCGGTGGTGCCGAGCGTGCGCGCGGCGATGGGCCCGATCGCGGACCGCCTGTTCGGGGAGCCCTCGCGGGCGCTGACCGTGCTGGCGGTGACCGGCACGAACGGCAAGACCACGACCGCCTTCCTGCAGGCCGCGATCCTCGGGGCGGCGGGTCACCGGACGGGCCTGCTCGGCACCATCGAGCGGCGGATCGGCGGGATCGTGGAGCCCGCCGCGCGCACGACGCCCGAGGCGATCGACCTGCACCGCGACCTGGCCCGCATGGGCGCGGCGGGCGACGCGGCCTGCGCGATGGAGGTCTCGTCGCACGCGCTCGACCAGCACCGCGAGGGCGGCGTGCGCTTCGCGGCCGCGGCCTTCACGAACCTGACGCGCGACCACCTCGACTACCACCCGGACATGGAGGCGTACTTCGCGGCCAAGACGCGGCTCTTCGACGGCCGCTGCCCGCGCGCCGTCAACGTCGACGACGCGTACGGGCGCCGGCTCGAGGCCGAGGTCCGCTTCGCCGTCGACGACCCCACGGCGGACGTGCGCGCCGAGGATGTGCGCCTCGCCGCCGACGGCACGACCTTCCGGCTGCGCACCCCGTGGGGCGACGCCGACGCGGCGCTCAGCCTGGTCGGGCGCTTCAACGTCGAGAACGCGCTCGCCGCGGCGGCCAGCGCCGGCCTCGCCGGCGTCGGCCTCGACGCGATCGTGCTCGGCCTCGCGGCCCTACCCGGCGTGCCCGGGCGGATGCAGGTGGTCGGGCGCGAGCCCACGGTCGTTGTGGACTACGCCCACACGCCCGACGCGCTCGAGCACGTTCTCGCGGCGCTGCGCCCCCTGACCCGCGGGCGGCTCGTGGTGGTGTTCGGCTGCGGCGGCGACCGCGACCGCGGCAAGCGGCCCGAGATGGCCCGCGTCGCGTGCGCCCTCGCCGACCGCGTCATCGTGACGAGCGACAACCCGCGTGGCGAGGACCCGCTCGCGATCATCGCGGACGTGATGGCCGGGGCGGGGGCGGGCGCCGAGGCGGAGCCCGACCGGGCGGCGGCGATCCGCCGGGCGATCGAGGCCGCGGCCCCGGACGACGTGGTCCTGGTGGCCGGCAAGGGCCACGAGCAGGGCCAGGACGTCGGCGGTGTGGTCACGCCCTTCGACGACGCCGCGGTGGTGCGGGAGGTGCTCGCGTGAGGCCGCTCGCCCTCGGCGCCGTGCCGGCCTCGGCCTTCGTCCGCGGCGATCCCGATCGCGTCGTCGGGGGCGTGCAGATCGACTCGCGGCTCGTCCGCCCCGGCGACCTCTTCGTCGCGATCCGCGACGGCGCCCGCTTCACGGCCGACGCGGTCGCGCGCGGGGCCGCGGGCGTCGTCCTCGAGGAGGACGCGCTGCAGCACGCGGGCGATGTGCCCGACCTCCTGATGACCTTCTCGAGCGTCCGCTGCCTGCAGTGCCTCGGCGACGTCAACGCGCAGGCCACGGACGCCCTCCGGGTCGGCATCACGGGCAGCGCCGGCAAGACCTCGACGAAGGACTCGATCGCGCACCTCGTCTCGGGCCAGCGGCGCACCGTGGCGGCGGCCGAGGGCCACAACAACGAGATCGGCTACCCACTGACCCTGACCCGCATCGAGGAGGACACCGAGGTCGCGGTGCTCGAGCTCGCGATGCGCGGGCTCGGGCAGATCGCGGAGCTGTGCGCCATGGCGGCGCCCGACATCGGCGTGATCACGAACGTCGGCGAGGCGCACATCGAGCTGCTCGGCTCGCGGGCCGCCATCGCCGAGGCCAAGGCGGAGATCCTGCACGGCGTGCGCGGCGACGGGGCGTGCGTGATCCCGTTCGCCGAGCCCCTGCTCGGCCCGCACATCCCCGCGGGCGTGCGCATCGTCACCTTCGGGGAGGAGGCGGGCGCCGACGTGCAGCTGGTCGACCGGCGGCCCGTGCCGGGCGGCCAGGAGCTCAGCTACCTCGTCGGCGGGGCGCTCCTGCCCGTGGCCACGAACCTGCCGGGCCGCCACCACGCCCGCAACCTCGCGGCCGCGATCGCCGTCGCGTACGAGCTCGGGCTCGACCTCGGCGCGGTCGCCGAGCGGGCCCGCGACATCCCGATCCCGAGCGGGCGCGGCGAGGTGCTCGACGTGGACGGCATCGCCGTGGTCAACGACGCCTACAACGCCAACCCGTCCTCGACGGAGGCCGCCCTGCGCCTGCTCGTCGAGACGCCCGTCGCCGGGCGCCGGATCGCCGTGCTCGGCCTGATGGCGGAGCTCGGCGACGGCACGGAGGCCTACCACCGGGAGGTCGGCGCGCTGGCGGCCCGGATCGGGGTCGATATCGTGATCGCCGTGGGTGACCAGGCGCGCGCGTATCTGGACGGGGCCGGCGGCGGCGTGGACGCCCACTGGGTGCCCGACCCCGAGGCGGCGGTCGGGCGTCTGCTCGAGGTCGCCCGGCCCGGCGACCGCGTTCTCGTGAAGGGCTCGAAGGTGGCGGCGCTGCAGGCCCTGCCGGAGGCGTTCGCCGAGCGCCGCGCGGAGGCGGGCGCGTGACCAACGTCCTCGCCTCGGGCGTCCTCGCGATCCTGATCTCCGTGATCGCGGGGCCCCGCGCGGTGCGGCTCCTGCGGCGCCTCAGGGTCGGCCAGCGGATCCGCGAGGAGGGCCCCGAGGGGCACCAGGTCAAGTCCGGCACGCCGACGATGGGCGGCCTCCTGATCATCGTCGCCACGGTCGTGCCGTACGCGCTCCTCTCGTCGTTCGGCGCCCGCAGCCTTGCCGTCCTGTTCGCGATGCTCGGCTGCGGCCTGATCGGCTTCATCGACGACTACCTGAGCGTGGTGCGCAGGCGCTCGCTCGGCCTGCGCGGGCGCTACAAGCTCGTCGGGCAGGTCCTGATCTCCGTCGTCCTCTGCCTCGTGGCGACGCAGCAGGGCATCTCCACGCGCCTGTTCGTGCCGATCGTCGACGTGCACATCGAGCTCGGGCCGGCCTGGTACGTGCTCGTGTTCCTGATCGTGCTGGGCGCCTCCAACGCGGTCAACCTGACGGACGGCCTCGACGGGCTCGCCGCGGGCACCACCACGATCGCGATGCTCGCGTTCACGGCGATGTGCGTGATCGGCTTCCAGGTCGGCCAGCGCGCGCTGCGCCTCCCGACGGGCGACGAGCCGATCTCCGGGCCCGGGCTGTTCGAGATCCAGCAGCAGACGTCCCAGACCCTCGACATGGCGATCCTCGCCGCGGCGCTGCTCGGCGCCTGCGTGGGCTTCCTCTGGTTCAACTCGTACCCGGCCGAGGTCTTCATGGGCGACACGGGCTCGCTGGCGCTCGGCGGGGCGCTCGCCGGCTTCGCGATCTTCACGAAGACGGAGCTCCTGCTCCTCTTCATCGGCGGCATCTTCGTCGCCGAGGCGGCCAGCGTGATCATCCAGGTGATCAGCTTCCGCCGCTTCGGCCGCCGCGTCTTCCTGATGGCGCCGATCCACCACCACTTCGAGATGAAGGCCTGGAGCGAGACGAAGATCATGTTCCGCTTCCTGATCGTGGCGTCGATCTTCGCCTCGATCGCGTTCGTCCTGTACTACGTGCGCTTCGACCAGTACGTATGACGGGCGACCTCGACCTGCCGCGCGCCCCGCTCGTCCTCGGCGCGGCCCGCTCGGGGCGCGCCGCCGCGCGCGCCCTGCTCGGCGCCGGGCTCGAGCCCGTCCTCGTCGACGACGACCCCGCGGGGGCGGTCGACCCGCCCTGCCCGGTCGTCGCGCCCGACGCCGCGCTCGTCGCGGGCTGCGACGTCCTCGTCAAGAGCCCCGGCGTCCCCGGCGGGCACCCGCTCGCGGCGGCGGCGCGCGCGCACGGCATCCCGGTCTGGAGCGAGGTCGAGCTCGGCTACCGCCTGCTGCCGCCCGGCGCCCGCCTGGTGGGAGTGACGGGCACGAACGGCAAGACCACGACAACGGAGCTCGTCGGGGCGATGCTGCGCGAGGCCGCCCTGCCACACGTCGTCTGCGGCAACGTCGGCGTCGCCCTCTGCGACGTGGCGGGCGAGCTGCCCGAGGGCGGGATCGTCGTCTGTGAGCTGTCGAGCTTCCAGCTCGAGGACGTGCACAGCCTGCGCTGCGACGCCGCGGCGATCACGAACCTGACCCCCGACCACCTCGACCGCCACGGCATGATGGAGGCGTACGGCGCCGCCAAGCTGCGGATCTTCGAGCGCCAGGACGCCGGGGACCTCGCCGTCCTCAACGACGAAGACCCGTGGTGCGCGGGCCTCGGCCGGCTGCCGGGCGACGGACGGGTCGAGCGGGTGCGCGGCGCGGACGCCGACGTGCTCGGGTTCGCGGAGGGGCGCCTGCGCGGCGACCACAACCGCGAGAACGTCGCCGTCGCCGCGGCGCTGGCCCGGGCGATGGGCGTGGGGGACGACGTCCTGCGCGCCGCGCTGCGGGCGTTTCAGCCGGTGCCGCACCGGCTCGAGGACTGCGGGGCCGTCGGCGGCGTGCGGCTCTGGAACGACTCGAAGGCGACCAACGTGGACGCGGCGCTGAAGGCGCTGACCGCGTTCCCGGAGGGCGGGGTGCGGATCGTGCTCGGCGGCTCCGACAAGGGCGCGGACTTCGCGCCGCTCGCCGGCGCGCTCGCCGGCCGGGTCGAGCGGGCCTACCTGACCGGCCCCGCCGGCGCGCGGATGGCCGATCCGCTCGCCCGAGCCGGCGTCGACCACGTGGTCTGCGCGGGCTTCGACGACGCGGTCCGGCGGGCCGTCGGGGACGCCGCGCCGGGTGAGCACGTGCTGCTCGCGCCGGCCTGCGCGAGCTTTGACGAGTTCGCCGACTACACGGCCCGCGGGGACCGCTTCCGGGCGCTCGCCACCGAGCTCGGCGCGGCCTGAGCTCCGCAGGGGAACCGCCGCCCGCGGCGAACCCGCTCGTGTGCGGCCCACGAACCCCCTGCGCCTGATCCGCCCCGGCGAGCGCCCGCCCGCGCCCGCCAGTCGCGAGTTGCCGATCGAGGGCCAGGTGCTCCTGATCGCGACGTTCTTCCTGACGGTGTTCGGGCTGATCATGGTCTACTCGGCGTCGAGCGCGCACGCCATGACCAACCCCGCCTTCAACTACGACTCCCTCTACTTCATCAAGAACGGCCTGCTCTTCACGGCCGCGGGCGTCGTGCTCCTCGTGGGCCTGATCTTCATGCCGGCGGCGTGGATCCGGAAGGTCGCGCTGCCGGTGTTCGGCCTGTCGGTGCTCGCGCTGATCGCGCTCGCGATCCCCGGGGTCGGCCTGACCATCAACGGGGCGACCCGCTGGCTGCCGCTCGGGCCCGTCTCGATCCAGCCGTCCGAGTTCGCGAAGCTCGGGATACTGCTCGTCGTCGCGGCGATCCTCGCGACGCGCGGCCGCCCGCCGGACACGGTCCGCCAGCTCCTGTTCCCGATCGGGGCCCTCGTCGCCGTCGTCTGCGGTCTGATCATGCTGCAGCCCGACCTCGGCACGACCCTCGCGATCTGCATCATGGTCTTCGCCGTCCTGATCGCGGCCGGCGCCCGCACGGTGCTGCTCGCCCAGATCGTCGCCGCCGGCCTCGTCCTCGGCGCGATCGCGATCTGGGCCGCGCCCTACCGGCGCGACCGCATCTTCGCGTTCCTCGACCCGTGGGGGCAGAGCCAGGACGGCGCCTACCAGGTGGTGCAGGCGATGATCGCGATCGGCTCCGGCGGGATCTTCGGCCAGGGGCTCGGCTCCAGCGTCCAGAAGGTCAACTTCCTGCCGGAGGCGCACACCGACATGATCTTCGCCGTGATCGGCGAGGAGCTCGGCCTGGTCGGGGCGGTCTTCACGATCGGCCTCTTCGCGGCTTTCGCCTGGGCGGGCTTCACGATCGCGGTGCGCGCCACCGACCCGTTCCAGCGCCTCGTGGCCGCCGGGGCCACGGCCCTCGTCGCGGGGCAGGCGGTCATCAACCTCGGCGCGGTGATGGGCATCCTGCCCCTGACCGGCATCCCGCTGCCCCTGATCTCGCACGGCTCCTCGTCGCGCGTCGTCGTCCTGATCCTCGTCGGCCTGCTCGTGGCGATCAGCCGCGAGCCGCAGATCGCGCCCGCGCGCCCGCGCCGCGCGCGGTCTGACGCCGACGGGGAGGCGGCCGCGCCTTCCTTGCGTCGGCGCCGGCGCGCCCCGGTCGAGGCCTAGCCGTCCTCTAGCCTTGGGGCGATGCCCGAGCGGATCCTGATCAGCGCCGGCGGCACCGTCGGGCACGTGGCGCCCGCGCTCGCCGTCGCCGACGAACTGGTGCGCCGGGGCGCGCACGTGGAGTTCGCCGGCACGCCCGACCGCATCGAGGTGGAGCTGGTGCCCGCCCGCGGCTACGCCTTCCATCCGTTCCGGGTGTCGGGGCTGCCGCGCCGGCCCGGTCCGGCCCTGGTGCGCGCGCTCGGCCGCGCCGTGCGCGCGCCGTCGGCCTGCCTGCGGATCGTCGACGCCGTGCGTCCCGACGCCGTCTTCGGGGCGGGGGGCTACGTGGCGGGGCCGATGGTGGCCGCCGCGCGGCGGCGGCGTATCCCGTGCGCCCTGTCGGAGGCGGACGCCCGCCTCGGGCTCGCGAACCGCCTCGCGGCGCCGCTCGCCGACCGCGTGCTCCTCGCCTTCCCCGTGGCGGGCCTGCGTCCGCCCAAGTACGTCGTCACGGGCCGCCCCGTCGACCCGGCCTTCGGGGCCGCGGACCGCACGGCGGCGCGCGCCGCGCTGGGCGTCATGGGCGACGAGCGGCTCGTCGTCTGCTTCGGCGGCTCGCTCGGCGCCGGGCCCCTCAACGACGCCCTCCGCGGCGCCTACCCCGACGGCCCGCCCGCGGGCACCCGCGTCCTGCTCGTCACCGGCCGCGGCAAGGGCCGGGCGGGCGCCTGCCCCGCGCGCTTCGAGGAGATCGAGTTCTCGGACCGCATGCCGGAGCTCCTGGCCGCCGCCGACCTCGTCGTCGCGCGCGCCGGCGGCTCGGTGGCGGAGGTTGCGGCCGCGGGCCGCGCCGCGATCCTCGTGCCGTGGGCGGGGGCCGCCGACGACCACCAGTCCCTCAACGCGGCTCCGTTCCGCGCGCTCGGCGCCGCCCACGTGATCGGCGACGCCGAGCTGACCGCGGCGGGCCTGCGCGACGAGGTCGACGCGATCCTCGCCGACGACGCCCGCCGCCACGGCATGGAGCAGGCGATGCGCGCCCTCGCGCGCCCCGAGGCCGCCGCCGAGATGGCCGGTATCCTGCTCGCGCTCGCCCGCCGGGAGGCCGCGTGACCACGCACCTCGTCGGCGTCGGCGGCGCGGGGATGAGCGCGATCGCGCGCGTCCTCGCCGAACGCGGCGAGGCGGTGACCGGCTGCGACCGCGAGGGCGGGCCGCTCGTGCGCCGGCTCGGGCGTGAGGGGATCACCTGCTGCGTAGGGCACGACGCCGCGCACGTCGAGGGCTGCGACCGCGTGATCGCGTCCGGGGCCATCCCCGACGACGCCCCCGAGCTCGTGCGGGCCCGCGAGCTCGGCATCCCCGTCCAGCACCGCGCGGAGGCCCTCGCCGCGATCCTCGCGGAGCACGACCGCCGCGTCGTCGTGACGGGGGCGCACGGCAAGACCACGACCACGTCGATGCTCGCCTACGCGGCCGAGCGGCTCGGCCTCGACCCGACCTTCCTGGTGGGGGGCGAGGTGCGTGACCTCGGCACCAACGGGCGCGGCGGCGCGAGCGGCCTCGCGATCGCCGAGGGCGACGAGTCGGACCGCTCGGTGCGCCTCCTGCCCGCCGATCTCGCCGTCGTCCTCAACGTCGACCTCGACCACCTCGACCACTACGACTCCGTCGAGGACGTGACGGCGCTCCTCGCCGGCTGGGTCGCGGAGCTGCCGGCCGACGGCCTGCTCCTGCTCGGCGACGGGGTCGACCTCGCCGCGCCCTGCCCGACCGCGCGCTTCGGCGTCGGGCCGGGGGAGGGGCTGCGGGCGCTCGACCCCGTGCCGGAGGGCGGCGGCGTGGCCTTCGCCCCGACGCGCGGCCCCGCGCGCGTGCGCCTCGCCGTGCCCGGTGCGCACAACGCGGGCAACGCCTGCGTCGCCGCGCTCGTCCTCGAGCGGCTCGGGGTCGGGCTCGACGAGGCCTTCGCGGTGCTGGAGGGCTTCTCGGGCGCCGGGCGCCGCTTCGAGGTGCTCGGCACGGCCTACGGCTACACCGTGGTCGACGACTACGCCCACCACCCGGCAGAGCTGCGCGCGGCGATCGCGGCGGCGCGCGGCCGCCAGCCCAAGCGCCTCGTCGTGCTGTTCCAGCCGCACATGCCGTGGCGCACGACCGCGTTCGCCGAGGAGTTCGCCGACGCCCTGCGCGCCGCCGATCGCGTCGTCGTCCTCGAGACCTACGTGGCCCGCGGCCGTCCCGACCCCGAGGCGAGCGCGCGGCGGATCGTGGACCTGCTCGGCGGCGACGCGCGCTTCGCGGGCGACGACCGCTCCGCCGTCGACTTCCTGCGCGGCATGGCCCGCAGCGGCGACCTCGTGCTCTGCTGCGGCGCCGGACCCGTCGACCGGATCGCGCGGGAGGTGCTCGAGTGAGCGCCCCGCCCGCCGGCGTCGCGGCCGACGTGCCCCTCAGCCGCCACACGACCATCGGCACCGGCGGCCCGGCCCGCTACCTCGGCCTGCCCGGCGACGAGGCCGCGCTCGCGGCGATGCTCGCCTGGGCGCGTGGCGAGGGCCTCGCCCTCGCGGTGATCGGCCTCGGCTCCAACCTCCTGCCCGCCGACAGCGGCTTCGACGGCCTCGTGCTGCGCCTCGAGGGCGACCTCGCCCGGATCGAGATCGCCGGCGAGGAGGTCGCCCTCGGGGGCGGCGCCGCGCTCGCCGCCGTCGTGCGCAAGGTCGGCGACGCGGGCCTCGCGGGGTTCGAGTTCGCCTGCGCGATCCCGGGCACCGTCGGCGGCGCCGTGCGGATGAACGCGGGCGCCTACGGCAGCGAGATCGCGGACGTCCTCGTCAGCGCGACCGTCGTCTCCGCGGACGGCGCGCGCACCTGCGACGCGGCGGGGCTGGGGCTCTCCTACCGCCACTCGGACGTCGCTCCCGGTGAGGTCGTCAGCGGCGCCGTGATCCGGCTCGGCCGGGACGAGCGCGCCGCGATCCGCGAGCGCGTGCGCGCGATGCAGGACCGTCGCAGCGACGCCCAGCCGCGCAAGGCCCGCACGTTCGGAAGCGTCTTCAAGAACCCGGGCGGTGACCTGACGAGCGGGCAGATCCTGGAGGCCTGTCGGCTCAAGGGCCACCGGATCGGCGGGGCGCGGATCTCGCCGAAGCACGCCAACTTCATCGAGAACACCGGCACCGCCACCTCGGCCGACGTGGTGGCGCTGATGGTCGAGGCGCGCCGGCGCGCCAAGGACCAGTTCGGGGTCGTGCTCGAGCACGAGGTGCAGTTGCTCGGGGACATCGCGATCCCCGCGCCGTGACCCGGCACACCGGAGCCGCACGCGGCTGACCGGGGACGACTAGGTTCAGGCGTCGAGCGATGGCCACGACGCCCGGCACCGCCCCGCCGCGCCACCCGTCCGCGGACGCGATCCGCGACGTCTGCGCGCGCCCGGCGGCGCTGCTCCTGCTCGACCGGGCGATCCCGGCCGCGGCCGCCCCCACGGGCGAGGCGCGGCGGCGGGCGATCGCGGACGGCGTGGCCCGCGCCCTCGAGCTGGCCGGCGCCCTCGCCCGCGGCGAGGCGGCCGACCGCCGCGACCACGTGCTCCTCGAGGAGGCCGACCGGCGCCTCTGGGGGCCCGTCGACCGCGAGCTGGCGCGCGTGCTCGCCCGCACCGGGCCCGACGGCCTGCACGCGTACCTCGTGGTGGAGGGAGCGGTCCGGCGCGAGGCGTGGCGGGCCGACCAGGCGCGCCGGCGCGCGCCCCGCCACGAGCCCCTCAGCGCGGACGTGGCCGCGGACCCCGGGCGCGACCCGGTCGACCTCGTCCGCTTCCGCCGCGACGTCGAGCGCGCCGCCCGGGTGACCCGCGAGCGCACGGGGCTGCCCGACGAGATCGCTGTCGGGCTCGTCGCGCGCGAGATCGGCTACGCCGAGGCGGCGCGCCGCACGGGCCGCTCGCCGAACGCGCTGTGGATGGCGATCAGCCGCCTGCGCCCCGAGTGGCGGGGCGTCGCCGAGCGGGGCCGGGAGGCCGGCCTCGGCGGCGGCGTCCTCGTGGGCACGGCGGAGCGCACCGATGGCCTCGTGCGCCGCGCGGTCCGTTGGCGCCTCGTCGGCGGCCTGACCGCCGTCGTGCTCCTCGCGCTGGCGGCCGGGGCCCTCACGACCGCCGCCCTGATCGAGCGCACGACGCCGCCGGCGCGGGCCGAGGCCCCCGAGCCCGTGCCGTCCGCGCCGTCCGAGACGAGTCCGCTCAGCCAGGCGGGCCGCCTCGCCGCGCTCGAGGCCGCCCGCCGGCTGGCGGCGGCCGCGCCCGCCCCGCGACCCGAGCGCCCCGACCCGCCCGCATCGCCGGCCCGCCCGGACGCCGCCTCGGCGGAGGCGCCGGGCGCTGCGGCCGGCGCCGCGGGCGCCGCATCCGGCGCGGAGCCCGCCACCGCCCCGAGCTGCGGGCTCGGCTCCGCGGAGATCGGCTGCCGATGAGGCCCCGCCCGCTCGTCGCCGTGCTCGCGGCCGGCCTCGTCTGGACCGCTGCGGCCCAGGCCCAGCCCGCCGTCGTGGAGCCGCCCGCCGTGGCCGGCGAGCCGCTCGTCGGGGCGCTCCTGACCGCGGCCCCGGCGGTGCTCGAGGAGGCCGAGCCCGCCGACACGGCGCTCGTCTGGGAGCGCTCCGCCCCCGACGGCACGTTCGCGGCGATCCCGGACGCCGGCGAGGCCGCCTACCGGGTCGGCGAGGAGGACCTCGGGCGGCTCCTGCGCGTGCGGATCGTGGTGGAGACGCCGGACGGGGGCGACGAGGCCGTCTCCGCGGCCGTGGGGCCGGTCCGGCGCGCCGCGGACGACCCGGCGCGGCTCGTGATCGGGCCCGCCCGTCCGGGCGGCGAGGCGGACGGCCCGTGGGCCGCGCTCGCGCGCTGGACCGCCACCGCCGGCGACGAGCTCGCCGTGCGAGGGCGCACGGGCCGCCACGACCCGGCCGCCGCCTTCGAGATCGTGCTCGAGCCGACCGTGCCGTCGGTGCCCGTCGTGCGGGCGCTCCTGGCCCCCGACGGATTTGGTCTCCTGCGCGGCACGGTCGCGCCCGCGGCCAACGCGGTCGCGTGGCTGGTCGTCGACGGCGACGAGGGCGGCCGCGTCCGGCTCGGGGTGGTGGGAGTGCGGCCGCGGATCGACGCCCGGATCGCGGCCCGCCCCGACGGGCGCGACGCCGCGGGGCGGCCGCTCGTGCGCGACCTGCGGCTCGTGGCCGGCAGCGCCGTCCGGCCCGGTGTGCGCGGGCTGCGGCTGTCCTGGGAGGGCATCCTGCCCGGGGAGCGCGAGGGCACCGCGGTCTGCCGCGCCGCCGAGCGCGTCGTCTCGGGCGCCGGCGGAGCGCTCGCGGGCGGCTGCCGCACGCGCGGGGCGTGGGCGGCGGCGCGCTGGCGGCTCGTCTACGACCCGGGCAGCTCGGATCCCGGGGCCGCGCCGTTTCTCCCCGCGGCGAGCGCCTGGTCGCGGCCCGCGACCCGTCCGGGCGCGTCCGCCTCCGTCCCGGTCCTGCCGCGGGCCTGCGCTACCCTTCGCGCGTGGACCTCGGCGTCGTCAAGGAGCTCATCGAGGGCGCGCTGCCGGGCAGCCGCGCTACGGTCGAGGACTTCATGGGCGCCGGCGGCGACCACCTCGCCGTCCGCGTCGAGGCCGAGCAGTTCGCCGGCAAGAGCCTGATCGAGCAGCACAAGCTGATCTACGCCGCGGTGCAGGCCCAGCTCGACTCGGGCGAGATCCACGCGCTCTCCATCACCACCGTCCCGATCCAGCCTGGAGCCTGAGCATGAGCGTCATGTCCGACGAGCAGATCTACGACGAGATCGTCGCCATCATCAACGGCAACCGCATCGCCCTGTTCATGAAGGGCACGCCCGAGGAGCCCCGCTGCGGGTTCTCGGCGCGGGTCGCCGAGCGCCTGATCGAGTCCGGCGTCGAGTTCGTCTCGGTCGACATCCTGCCGGATCCGCGGATCCGCCAGCAGTTGACCGCGTTCTCGAGCTGGCCGACCACGCCGCAGCTGTTCGTGTCGGGCGAGCTGATCGGCGGCTGCGACATCGTCGAGGAGCTGCACGCCACGGGCGAGCTGGCCGGCATCCTCGCGGCCGACGCGCCCGCGGAGTAGCCCCGCCGGCCCTCTGTTAAGGGCCTGAACACGGACTACGCGGAGGCGCTACGGAGCGTTCACGTCCGCGCAACTTCGGCCTCGCACCATGGATCTGCGACCCCGCCCACCGCGGGGTCCCGGATCACACGGAGGCCGACATGAACCCGCACATCCTCACCGCCGTCCGGGAGACCCGCTTCTTCGAGGGCCTCTCCCCGGATCGGGCGACGCGCGCCGCCAGCGCGTTCCACCTGCGCACGTGCGAGCGGGGGGAGACGATCTCCGGCGTCGCCGACCAGGAGCCCAGCACGTACGTGATGGTCTCGGGCGTCGCTCGCGCCGTGCGGGTCAACCACGACGGCCGCTGCCTGACCAGCGGGCTCCTCGACGGCGGGATGGCCTTCGGCCGACTGCCGTACGCCGCCGACGAGGCGACGGAGCAGGTCGAGGCGCTCGTCGAGTGCGAGGTGCTGCGCGTGCCGACGCGCGACCTCGAGTCCCTCGCCGCCGTCGACCCCCTGATCGCGCGCAGCCTCGCCCAGTCGAACGCGCAGCGCCTGCGCGCCGCCGAGGCGCGGCTCGCCGCGCTCGCCTTCCAGCCGGTGCCGGCGCGCCTCGCGGGCGTCGTCCTCGAGCTCGCCGACCACTTCGGCAAGGTCACGCCGGAGGGCGTTCGCCTCGACGTTCGGCTCACGCACGGCGCGCTCGCCGAGATGACCGGCACGACGCGCGAGACCCTGACCAAGGTCTCCGGCTGGCTGCGCACGGAGGGCATCAGCTCGATCGAGCGCCGCGCGATCTGGGTGATGGACTGGGAGGCCCTCGAGGCCGTCCACGCCGGCGCACGCTGCATGCCCGGGCGCACGGCGCGGGCCTAACCGACTGCTAGGGTCCCGGCCGTGCCCCGCCTGGTCGCCGTCGGCTCGATCGCGTACGACTCGCTCGAGACGCCCTTCGGGCGCCGCGAGCGGGCGCTGGGCGGCTCCGCGGTCCACTTCGCCCTCGCCGCGCGCCTCTTCACCGAGGTCGGCGTGGTCGGGGTGGTCGGCGACGACTTCGACGGCGAGCCCGTGCTCGCCGAGCGCGGCGTCGACACGAGCGGCATCCAGGTCGTCACGGGCGGCGCCACGTTCGCCTGGGAGGGGCGCTACGGCTACGACCTGAACGTGGCGGAGACGCTCGACACCCGCCTCGGCGTGTTCGAGCACTTCGACCCGCAGCTCGGTCCCGCGCACCGAGACGCGCCGGTGCTCTTCCTCGGCAACATCCAGCCGGACCTGCAGCGCTCCGTGCGCGCCCAGTCGAACGCGGCCTTCGTGGCCCTCGACTCGATGAACCTCTGGATCGAGATCGCGCGGGACGCGCTCGTGGCGGCGATCGGCGAGGTCGACGCCGTCATCCTCAACGACGGCGAGGCGCGCCAGCTGACCGGCGAGGCGACCCTCGTGCGGGCGGCCCGCGCGATCAGCGCGCTCGGCCCGCGCATCGTCGTCATCAAGCGCGGCGAGTACGGGGCGGCGCTGTTCGTCGACGGGCGCTTCTTCGGGGTGCCCGGCTACCCGCTCGAGGAGGTCTTCGACCCGACGGGGGCGGGGGACTCGTTCGCCGGCGGCTTCGTCGGCTACCTGGCCGCCTCCGGCCAGACCAGCCCGGACCTCGAGCACCTGCGCCGCGCCGTCGCCTACGGCTCGATCGTCGCCTCCTTCAACGTCGAGGAGTTCGGGACGGAGCGGGTGCAGCGGCTCGCACGCGACGAGGTCGACGGGCGCGTGCGCGACTTCCACGCGATGACGTCGTTCGTCCTCGGCTGAGGGGCGCACCCGCGTCGCCGGACGGGCGCCGGTTGGTAGCCTGCGGGCCGTGAAGGTCCACCTCCCCGACGGCACCGAGCTCGAGCTCCCCGACGGCGCGACCGGACTCGACTGCGCGCGCGCGATCGGCGAGCGCCTCGCGAAGGCCACGGCTGCGGTCGAGGTCGACGGCGAGCTGCGCGACCTGCGCCTGCCCCTGCCCGACGGCGCGCACGTGCGCATCATCCGCGTCGGCGACCCCGAGGCCCTCGCCGTGCTGCGCCACTCGACGGCGCACGTCCTCGCTGAGGCCGCCCGCCACGTCTTCCCCGGCGTGAGGATCTCGATCGGTCCGGCGATCGACAACGGCTTCTACTACGACTTCGACTTCCCCGAGCCGATCGGCGAGGCGGACCTGCAGCGGCTCGAGGACGAGATGCGCCGGATCCTCAAGACGCGCCACGCCTTCGAGCGCGGCACGGTGGAGCGCGACGCGATCCGCCAGCGCTTCGTCGACGAGGACGAGGCGTACAAGGTCGAGCTGATCGACGACCTGCCCGTCGACGAGCCCCTGACGGTCTACACGCAGGACGACTTCACCGACCTCTGCCGCGGCCCGCACCTGCAGGACACGGGCCCGATCAAGGCCTTCACCCTGACGCACCTCGCGGGCGCCTACTGGCGCGGCGACGCGACGCGGCCGATGCTGACGCGGGTCTACGGCACCGCCTTCTTCACGCAGGAGGACCTCGACCAGCACCTGCGCAACATCGAGGAGGCGCTCAAGCGCGACCACCGCCGGCTCGGGCGCGAGCTGGACCTCTTCTCCTTCAACGACGCCTCGCCGGGCGCGCCCTTCTGGCACCCGAAGGGCATGGTCGTCTGGAACACCCTCGTCGACATGTGGCGCGAGGAGAACGGGGCGCGCGGCTACCAGGAGGTGAAGACGCCGATCCTCTACGCGTCCGACCTCTGGAAGACCTCCGGCCACTGGGACAAGTTCCGGGACAACATGTACCTGCTCGAGATCGAGGAGCGCGCCTTCGGCATGAAGCCGATGAACTGCCCGGCGCACTGCCTGATCTTCGGCAGCGAGCGCCGCTCCTACCGCGAGCTGCCGCTGCGCATGAACGAGGTCGGCCTCGTGCACCGCCACGAGCCCTCCGGCACGCTGCACGGGCTGATGCGGGTGCGCCACATCACGCAGGACGACGCGCACCTCTTCATCACGGTCGACCAGATCGAGGAGGAGGTGCAGGGGGTGCTCCGCTTCGCGCTCGACCTCTACGAGCTGTTCGCGATGGACTACCGGATCGAGCTCTCCACACGGCCCGCGGTGCGGGTCGGGGACGACGCGATCTGGGACAAGGCCGAGGAGGCCCTGCACCGCGTCCTGCAGGCCCGCGGGATCGAGTACCGGGTCAATGAGGGCGACGGCGCCTTCTACGGCCCGAAGATCGACCTGCACCTGACGGACTCGCTCGGCCGCTCCTGGCAGTGCGGCACGGTCCAGCTCGACTTCAACCTGCCGGAGCGCTTCGAGCTCGCCTACACGGGCGCGGACGACCGCGACCACCGACCCGTGATGATCCACCGCGCGCTGCTCGGCAGCTTCGAGCGCTTCATCGGCATCCTGATCGAGCACTACGGCGGGGCGTTCCCGCTCTGGCTTGCGCCGGTGCAGGCCGTGATCCTGCCGATCTCGGACCGCCACCACGAGGCCGCTGAGCTCGCCTGCGCGACGCTGAAGGCGGCCGGGCTGCGCGCCCAGGTCGACGCCCGCGGCGAGTCGATCGGCAAGCGCATCGCGGAGGCCGAGACGCAGAAGGTTCCGGCGATGCTCGTGATCGGCGACCGCGAGGCGGAGGCGGGGGCGGCGGCGGTGCGCCGCCACGGCGGCCACGACCTCGGCACGCAGCCGCTCGCCCGCGTCGTGGAGGAGCTCGCGCAGGAGCGCGACGCCCGCGTCGTCCACGGCGCGTAGGCCGTCGCAGATGGTGCGAGACGCGGTGGAAACCGCGTACTGATGCGGGTGGAGCGCACGAGCAGGGCGTCCGTACCGTGCTACGATCGCCCGCGTCGGTCGGCCCCGGGCCTGCCGTCACCCACCCGATCAACGAACGGAGACCACCACCCTTGCGCACGGAGCACCAGCCTTGAGGCCACGCGGCGGATTCGACCGCCCGCCGGACGAACCGCGCGTCCGCATCAACGAGGCCATTCGGGTACCGCAGGTGCGCCTGATCGGCGCAGACGGTGAGCAGATCGGGGTCAAGGACCGGGACGAGGCGCTGGAGTACGCCTGGAACCTGAACCTGGACCTCGTCGAGGTGGCCGCCGACGCTCGCCCGCCCGTCTGCCGGGTGATGGACTACTCGAAGTACAAGTACGAGCAGGAGCAGAAGGCCAAGCTCGCCCGCAAGCACCAGAACGTCATCGTCATCAAGGAGATCAAGCTGCGCCCGAAGGTCGGCCAGCACGACTACGAGACGAAGCGCGGGCACGTGATCCGGTTCCTCAAGAAGCGCGACAAGGTCAAGGTCACGATCATGTTCCGCGGCCGCGAGATGACGCACCCCGAGCGCGGCCGCGACCTCCTGCTGCGCCTCGCCGAGGACCTCAAGGAGCTCGCGGTCATCGAGTCGGAGCCGCTGCAGGACGGCCGCAACATGGTGATGATGTTGGCCCCCTCCAAGCAGCTGATGAAGGAGGACGGCAAGGCTGAGGGCGGAGAGGACGAGGATCGCCCCGTCAAGCCCGCGCCCACCGTCAAGCCCACCCCGACGCCCGTCGCCACGGAGACCCAGGCGCCCGAGCCCGCCGTGGTGGGGGTCGCCGAGGTCGTCGCCGAGGTTGAGGAGGCCGCACCGGCGGCCGCGGAGGCCGAGCCCGTGGAGGCGGTCGCCGAGATCGTGGTGGCGGAGACCGCTGCCCCGGTTGCGGACCCGAAGCCGGAGCCCGCCACGGCCCCGGCCGCCGCCAAGCCGGTGGCGAAGCCGAAGGCCACGGCGAAGCCGAAGGCGCCCGCCAAGCAGAAGGCCGCTGCGGCGGAGAAGCCCGCGGCGAAGGCCCCGGCCAAGCCGAAGGCGCCCGCCAGGCCCAAGGCGGCCGCGGCGGAGAAGCCCGCCGCGAAGGCCCCGGCCAAGCCCAAGCCGGCGGCCGCCGCGAAGGCGCCCGCCAAGCCGAAGACGACCACCACCCGCAAGACGACCACCGCCAGGAAGCCTGCTGCCGCGCCCGACGCCGACAACGGGTAGTCTGCCGCGCATCTCGAGGACGCACGATGCCGAAGGTCAAGACCAACTCCAGCGCCAAGAAGCGCATGAAGGTGTCCGGCAAGGGCAAGATCGCCCGTCGCCAGGCCATGGAGTCGCACCTGCGCGGCAAGATGACGGCCAAGCGCCGCCGCAAACTGAGCCAGGATCAGCCGATGGCGAAGGCCGACTACAAGGAGGCCCTGCGCCTCCTCGGGAAGCGGTAGGGACGCCCGATGGCCCGCGTCAAGCGCTCCGTCAGCGCCAAGAAGAAGCGCCGCAAGGTCCTCGAGGAGGCCTCCGGGTACTGGGGCCTCAAGTCGAAGCTGTACCGCCAGGCGAAGATGCAGGTCGCCCGCTCGGGCAACTACGCCTACCGCGACCGCCGCGTCCGCAAGCGCGACTTCCGCTCGCTCTGGATCGTCCGCATCAACGCGGGCGCCCGCCAGCACGACCTCTCGTACTCGCAGTTCATGCACGGCCTCAAGGTGGCCGGCGTGACCGCGGACCGCAAGGTCCTCGCGGACCTCGCGCTGAACGAGCCCGCGGCCTTCGGCGCCCTCGCCGAGAAGGCCAAGGCCGCGCTGGCCGCCGCGTAGGCGGCGCCCGCGTGGAGCCGATCCGCAGCCTGCGGAACCCGGCGCTGCAGCGCGTGCGCGCGCTCCGGCGCACCTCCGAGCGCCGCGCGCAGGGCCGGTTCGCCGTCGAGGGCGAGGACCAGGTCCTGGCGGCGGTCCGCGCCGGTGCCGTGCTCGAGGACCTGCTCGTCCGGGAAGGCGCTTCCGCGCCCGCGGGGGCGGGGGTCGAGCCCCTCGTCGTGGCGGCGGAGGCGATGGACCGCATCTCGGCGGTCGCCTCGGGCAGCCGCGTGATCGCCGTCGTGCGCGCCGACTCGATGCCGCAGCCGCCCGCCGGGCTCTCGGGCGTGGGCCTCGTCCTCTGCGGCGTCTCCGACCCGGGCAACGTCGGCACGCTCCTGCGCACCGCTGCCGCCTTCGCCGCCGAGGTCGTGGTGCTGGGGGCGCCGAGCGCCGACCCGACGGCCCCGAAGGCGGTGCGGGCCGCGACCGGGGCGACGTTCGCCGTGCCCACTCTCGCCGTGGACGACCCCGCGCTGGCCTACCCGGAGGCGCGCCTCGTGGCCCTCGACGCCAAGGGGGACCGCGACCTCGCCGGCTGCGACCTGACGGGCCCCGTCCTGATCGCACTCGGCGCCGAGCGCGAGGGTCTGCCCGCGTCGGTGCGCGACCGCGCCGACGTCGTCTGCCGCATCCCGCAGTCGGACCGCGCCGAGTCGCTCAACGTCGCGGCGGCCGGCGCGATCGCGCTGTCGATGGCGTACCGGCTCAGCACCTGACCCGCCCCGGCGGCATCGATATCGATCGGCGCGTCGCAACTCGCCGAGGCGGGGCCGGCGCTCCTAGCGCCGCTGCGCGATCACCACGAGGTCGCCCGTGCCGTCCTCGCGCACGGGCCCGCCGGCGAAGTCGCCCCAGGCGGTGATCACCTCGAAGCCGGCCTCCTCGACGAGCCGCAGCCAGTGCTCGGCGGGCACGGGGTGGAGGATGAGGGTCGTGGTGCGGCCGCGCATCTCGACCTCGATCCGCGTGGTGCCGTCGGCGCGGTGCCAGTCGGCCCGCTCCTTCGCGCCCGAGTCGCGGTGGTACCACTGGCCCTGCGTGGCGTCGATGTCCTCGGGCGTGGGCGAGAAGACGTCGAAGGCGAGGAAGCCGTGCTCCGCGAGCAGGTCGCGGGCGGCCCCGAAGGCGGCCAGGCGTGCGGCGTCGTCGGGCAGGTGCAGGAGGCTCCGGAAGGGGATCAGGACGCGGTCGTACGCACCCTCGACACCGGGCGCGAGCAGGTCGCCGGTGCGGACCTCGACGCGCTCGAGGACGCCGGCCTCCGCGGCGTTCAGGCGCAGGCGCTCGCGCATGGCGTCGGAGGGGTCGACGGCGATCACGTCGTAGCCGGCCTCGGCTAGCGGGATCGCGATGCGGCCCGTGCCGGCGGCCAGCTCGACGATCGGCGCCTCGGACCCCTGCGCCATCCCGAGGTAGTGGGGGATGTCCTCGACGACCTCGAGGCACCACGCGTCGTAGATGTCGGCGATCGCCGCGTACTCGTCGACGGGGTCCGCCACGGCTAGCCCCGGAGCCAGCGCGGTGCCAGGCCCTCGCGCTCGGCGAGGACGTCGAGGACGCGCAGGGGGTCGGTGCCGTCGCGGGCGAGCAGCACCAGCAGGTGGAAGAGGACGTCGGCGGCCTCCTCGGCCTGGTGGTCGCTTCCGGGGGCGGCCTCGAGCACCTCCGCGGCCTCCTCGGCCACCTTGCCGGCGGCCACGTCGCGGTCGGCGGCGAGCAGGCGCGCCACGTAGGACGTCTCGGGGTCGACGCCGCGGCGGGCCGCGATCGTCCCGGCGAGGCGACTGAGCAGGGGGCCGGCGTCGTCGCCCCAGCAGGAACGGGTCCCGGTGTGGCAGGCGGGGCCGGCGGGCGAGACCAGCACGAGCAGCGCGTCCCGGTCGCAGTCGAGCCGGACCGACTCGACCTCGAGGACGTTGCCGCTCGTGGCGCCCTTCTCCCAGAGCTCGTGGCGCGAGCGCGACCAGAAGGTCGCCCGGCGCGTGGTGAGCGTCTGCGCGAGAGCGTCGGCGTTCATCCACGCCATCATCAGCACGGTGCCGTCGACGGCGTCCTGGCAGACCGCGGGGATCAGCCCGGCGTCGTCGTAGACCGGCTCGCCCGTGAGGGTCAGCGCATCGGCAGGCTCCTGGCTCGGCATGCGTCCTTCACCTCCTCCACCGTCGAGATCGCGTCGTGGAAGATGCTCGCAGCCAGGGCGGCGGAGACCCCGGCCTCCAGCACGTCCGCGATGTCCGCGGGGCCGCTGGCGCCGCCCGAGGCGATGATCGGCACGTCGACGGCGTCGAGGAGGCGCGCGTAGAGGTCGAGCGCGTAGCCGGCCTGCGTCCCGTCCTGGTCCATGGCGGTCACGAGCAGCTCGCCCGCCCCGCGCGCCACGGCCTCCACGGCCCACGCGACGGCGTCCCGGCCGGTCGGGCGGCGGCCGCCCGCGGCGACGGCCTCCCAGGCCCCGTCGGGGCCCCTGCGGGCGTCGATGGCGACCACGATGCACTGCGAGCCGTGGCGCTCGGCGCACTCGGCCACGAGACCGGGGCGGTCGAGGGCCGCCGAGTTGATCGACACCTTGTCGGCGCCGGCGCCGAGCAGGTCGCGCACGTGCGGCTCGTCGGAGACGCCGCCGCCGACGGTCAGCGGCACGTCGATCCGGGTGCCCGCGCCCTCGACCTGCGCGAGCAGCCCCTGCCAGGACTCGTCGCCCGCGGTGATGTTGAGCCAGCAGATCTCATCGGCACCCTGCTCGGCGTAGCGCAGGGCGGCGTCGACGGGCTCCCCGCAGTCGCGCAGGTTGACGAACTCGACGCCCTTGACGACGCGGCCGCCGGAGACGTCGAGGCAGGGGATGATGCGACGGCGCAGCATCAGGCGGGCTCCCAGGCGAGGAAACGCGAGAGGAGCTGCCGGCCGGCCTCGGCCGAGCGCTCCGGGTGGAACTGCGCCCCGGCCACGGAGCCGCGCACGACCATCGAGGCGATGGTCGCGTCGTCGATGCTCGTGATCGCGAGGGCGGACGGGATGTTGGCGGTGACCGCGTAGGAGTGCGCGAAGTACGCCACGGCGGGCAGGTCCCGGGTCAGCGGGTGGTCCTGCAGGGGCTCGACATCGTTCCAGCCGAGGTGGGGCAGGCGTGCGGCGCCGCGGATCCGGTGCACGCTGCCGTGCAGGAGCCCGAGGCCCGCGCAGTCGTCCTCCTCGGAGCGGTCGAAGAGGACCTGCAGCCCGACGCAGACGCCGAGCAGCGGCACGTGGCGTCGCGCGGCGTCGCGGAGGGCGTCGGCGAGCCCACGGGACTCGAGCGCGGCCATGGCGGCCCCGGCCGCGCCCTGGCCGGCCACCATCAGGCGCTCGGCGCCCGCCACGGCGTCCGGATCGGCCGAGACCGCCACCCGCGCGCCGCAGCGCTCGAGCGCGGCGGTCAGCGAGCGCACGTTGCCGCCCCCGTAGTCGACGATCAGGACCGAGGCCACTACAGGGAGCCCTTGGTCGAGGCGATCGCGCCGGCCCGGCGCGGATCGATCGACCAGGCCGCGCGCAGCGCGCGGGCGAGCGCCTTGAAGGCCGCCTCGGCGACGTGGTGGTCGTCCTCGCCGGACGCCTCCACGTGGATGGTGGCGCGGGCATTGACCGCGATGCAGTCGATCAGGTGCGCGACGAGGCTGGTCGGCAGCTCGCCGATCCGGTCGGCGGTGAAGGCGATCCGCACGGTGCTGGAGCCGCGGCCCGAGAAGTCGACGACGGCCCGGCCGAGCGCCTCGTCGAGCGGTGCGGAGGCGTCGCCGAAGCGTTGGATGCCGACGCGGTCGCCGAGCGCCGCGTCGATGGCCTGGCCGAGCACGATGCCGCAGTCCTCGACCGTGTGGTGCGGGTCGATGTGCGTGTCACCCGTGCAGGCGAGGTCGAGGTCCATCAGGGAGTGGTGCCCGAGCGCGGTCAGCATGTGGTCGAGGAAGCCGATGCCCGTGGCCACGAGCGCCTGCCCGCCGCCGTCGAGGGTGGCCTGCAGCCGGATCGCCGTCTCCTTCGTGGTGCGCTCGATCAGCGCGCCGCGGCCGAACGTCGCCGCGCCGACGGCCGGATCGTGCGGCGCGGGGGCGGGGCGGCCCAGCAGCTCGGCGAGGCCGGCCAGCAGCCGGTCGTTGTCGGCCGGGACCGACACGCAGGCGCGGATGCAGTCGGCGAGCAGGGGCTCGTGCCCGAACGTGCGCACCACGAGCCCGCGCGCCGCGAGCTGCGCGAAGGCGTCATCGCCCTGCCAGGGCGTGCGGGCGAGCACGAAGTTGGCGGCTTCGCCCACGACCTCGAGGCCGAGCTCGCGCACGCCGGCGGCGAGCCGCTCGCGCTCCGCCCGGTAGGCCGCCGTGTCGCGCCGCATGACGTCGACGTGGCGCAGGGCCAGCTCGGCGCCGAGCGCGGAGCCGGTGGAGAGGGAGCCGGGCGGGCGCAGCGCGTCGATCGAGCCCGCGATCCCGGGATTGGCGATCGCGTAGCCGGCGCGCAGGGCGCCGAGGCCCCAGCCCTTCGAGAAGGTGCGGACGATTACGAGGTTGGGGCAGTCGTCGAGGAGTCCGCTGTGGTCCTGCGCACCCCCGAACTCGAGGTAGGCCTGGTCGACGGCCACGACGCCGGGGCAGCGCGCGGCGATGGCCCGGATCCGCTCGGCGGGGACCTCCTCCCCCGTCGGGTTGTTCGGCGAGCAGAGCCAGACGAGGCGCGCCCCCTCGGCGCGGCGCTCGACCTCGTCGAGGTCGAGGCGCAGCCCGCCGCCGGGCAGCGGGTCGACGAGGTCGACCTCGGCGCCGGCCATGCGGGCGCCCGTGGCGTGCAGCTGGTAGGTGGGGCGCGGAACGACGGCGCGATCGCCGCGCCCGAGCGCGATCCAGGCGGTCAGGAGGATGGCCTCGTCGCCGCCCGCGGTCGGCACGACGTGGTCGGGCGTCAGCCCGACGTAAGCCGCGATCGCGCGCTTGAGGTCGGCGTAGTCGGCCTCGGGGTAGGAGGAGACCGACTGCGCGGCGATCGTGCGCGCGATGCCGGGCCACCACGAGGGGTTCAGGGGCAGCGTGTTGAGGTCGAAGCGGGCGACGTCGCCCGCGGGCACGCCCTCCTGCCAGCGGTACGGCGACGGCTTCGCCAGCTCCGGGCGGATCCAGGGGATGTCGAGGGGCTCGCTCACGGGATCAGGTGCTCGATGGGGACGACGAGCAGTCCGCTCGCGCCCGCCTCCTTGAGAGGATGCAACAGCCGGGGCAGATCCGCGACATCGACGACCGCGTGCACCGCGTGCATGTCGGCCCGGGCCAGCGGCAGCACCGTCGGGGCGTCGAGCCCGGGCAGGAGCGCCAGGATGCGGTCCAGCGCCACGTCCGGGGCGTTCAGCATCAGGTAGCGCTTGGGCCGGGCGGCCAGCACCGACTCGACGGCGGTCCGCAGCACGGCGACGCGGTCGTCGTCGGCCACGCGGTCGGCGGCGATCAGGACCGCCTCGGAGCGCAGCACCGTGTCGATGATGCGCAGGCCGTTCTGGCGCAGCGTCTCGCCGGTGGAGACGAGGTCGCAGATCGCGTCGGCGGCGCCGATCGTGGGGGCCAGCTCGATCGACCCCGACAGGGTCGTCACGTCGGCCTCGACGCCGTGCTCCGCCAGGTGGGACCGCAGGACGTGGGGGTGGGAGGTGGCGATCCGGCGGCCCGCCAGGTCGCCCACGGTCGCGATCCCCGCCTCGACGGGAGCGGCGAGGGCGAGCGTGCAGGCCCCGAAGCCGAGCGCCACGAGCACGCCGAGGCCGGCAGCGCCGTGCTCGGCGAGCTGGTTGCCTCCGACGACGCCGACGTCCGCCGCGCCGTCGCGCAGCAGGGTGGGGATGTCGTCCGTGCGCGCGTAGAGGAGCTCAACCCCCTGACCCGCGACCGGCACGAGCAGCCGCCGGTCGTCGCCGGGGATGGGGATCCCGGCGTCGGCGAGCAGGCTGCGCGTCGGGTCGGCGAGGCGCCCCTTGGAGGGCACCGCGATGCGCAGGGCGCTCATCGGGGCCGGCCCAGCCGGTCCAACACGGCCCGATAGCCGCCTTCGCCGTGGCGCAGCCACTGGGCGACGCGGGTGACGGTGGCGGTCGAGGCGCCGAGGCGCTTGGCGACCTCGGCGTAGGGCAGGCCGGCGTCGACGAGGCGCGCCGCCTCCAGCCGCTGGGCCAGCGCCCCGAGCTCGGTGAAGGAGCAGACGTCGCGCAGGAACGCGAGCATCGTCTCGCGGTCGTCGATCTCGATAAGCGCGTCGGCGAGCTGCTCGACGGCCGGGGTCCTCCAGGTGGTCTCCGCAGATTGTTTCATCGTGTTAGCATGCTAACACAGTGAACGGCCCCCGTGACGACTTCCTGCTCTACCCGGCGATCGACCTGGTCGCCGGCCGGGCGGTGCGGCTTCTGCACGGGCAGTTCGACCAGATCCTGACGAACGAGCTGGACGACGCTCTCGAGCGGGCGCGCCGCGTCTGGGAGGCCGGCTCGCGCGCCCTGCATGTGATCGACCTCGATGCGGCGCGCAGTGGGGAGCCCGCCGAGCCGAACCGCGGCCTCGTCCGCGCGATCGCCGCCGCGAAGCCCCCGACGGGGCTCCTGCAGGTCGGCGGGGGCCTGCGCAGCGCCGCGGCCGTGGACCGCCTGATCGCCGATGGCGTCGACCGCGTCCTGATCGGCACCATGGCCTTCCGGGAGCCCGAGCTCCTCGACGCCCTGATCGCGCACCACGGCGCGGCGATCGCCGTCGCCATCGACAGCCGCGGGGGCAGCGTGCGCATCGCCGGCTGGCAGGAGGACGCGGGCGTCCCCGTGGCGGAGGCGGCGCGCGAGCTCGTCGACCGCGGCGTACGGCACCTCCTCGTCACCGGGATCGACCGCGACGGCTCCCTCGCCGGTCCCGACCTCGCGCTCCTGGAGGGCGTCCTGGCGGCCGTGGCGGGGGGCCGGGCCGGGGTGATCGCCGCCGGGGGCGTGACCACGGCGGGGGACGTGCGGAACGCCCGCGCCCTCGGCTGTGCCGGCGCCGTCGTCGGCCGGGCGCTCCTGGACGATCCGGACCTGCTCGCCGAGCTGCTCGCCGCGGCCGCCTAACAGCGCCGATCCGACCACCGCCTCGAAGGGTGATTGAGGGGTACGCATGAACCTCAGGCTCAGATTTCTGCGGTTTCACTTGAGCGTTTTCGGCCGCCTGGGCGTGATCGAGACCGTTCCGTTACGCACAGCTTCTCGCGACGAAACACGATAAATAAGCCAAAGATGGGGAATACCCTCAGCCTTCGGTTGAGGCATTTACGAAAACGCAACCGGCTCGAGCTTGCGGGTAGCATGGGATTGCCCGTACAGTCTCGATCTCTTTAGAGGGTTCTGCCCTCAGTCAGAGACCGAGACTCCTAACCGTCGATCTGAGAAATGACTTTCCAGCGTACCACCCGCACCTTCGCCCTCGTCCTGGTCGTCCTCGTCGCGTTCTCGGGGGTCGCCGACGCCAAGCGCAAGAAAAAGCGCAAGCCCGCCCGCGCCGTCGCCACGCTCCCCGCCGAGGGGCGCAACCTCCACCAGAGCGCGATCTCGGTCGTGCTCGCCGCCGGCGTGATGCCGGGCGCGACCGCCGAGACGATGCGCCCGGATGAGCCGCTCGACGGGCCGGCGCTGCAGGCGTTCGTGCAGGCCGCCTTCCCCAAGACCGGCAAGCGCGTGCGCCAGATCGCGGCGGGGCAGACCGTGACCATGGGCGACGTCAACGCGATCTTCGTCGAGGCCGCCGGGATGGGCCCGACCGCGGTGCGCGCGGAGGAGCTGATCGCGAACGCCGGCTACGTGGTGCGCCCGGGCCTCGGCACCGAGATCGTCGCCCGCCTGATGCGGCTGCGGACGAACCTCGATCAGGCCGAGGACGCCAAGGAGCACGCCTGGTACGAGCAGGCCTCCCGCGGCGACGCGATCTGGTCGACGGCGGTCGTCCTGAAGTGGGGTGGCTGGGAGAAGCAGTCCGCGATCGACACGGTCGAGCTGCTCGCGCAGGTCCCGCAGACGGCAGGCCCTCAGCACGACGCGATCCAGCGGGCCTTCGACTTCATCGGGATGCCCTACATCTGGGGCGGCACCTCCGAGCAGCCGCAGATCCTGTTCGGGGCGAACACCGCGGGCGGGTTCGACTGCTCCGGCTTCACATGGCGCATCCTTGCGCTCGACCCGACGGCGCCGAAGCAGGCCGCGAAGAACTTCGGCGGCCGCACCACGTTCGAGATGGCCCGCACGGCCAAGCCCGAGCAGCGACTGCCGCGCGAGGCGATCCAGCCCGCCGACATCCTCCTGTTCGGCCCGGGCGGCCTGACCGGGGCCTCCGACGGCATCAACCACACCGGGATGGCGATCTCGCCGCAGCTGTTCATCCACTCCTCGGGGCAGGGCGTCGCCCTGGCCCGCTGGGACACGGGCTACTACCTCGACCGGCTCGCCTTCGGCAAGCGGATCCTCTAGGCGCGGCCGGCGCCCGCGGGGCCGCTAGGCCCCGTGGCAGCGCTTGTACTTGCGCCCGGACCCACAGGGGCAGGGGTCGTTGCGCCCGACCTTCGCGCCGCCGAAGCGGGCGTCGAGGCTCGGCAGATCGTCCACCGCGGTCTCGATCGGCCCGGCGTCGGTGGCGGCGCGGACCCGCTCGAGCTCCAGCACCTCGTCGTGGTCAAGGGTCAACACCGTCTCGACGGGATCGGGGTGCGCGACGGGCCGCGGCGGGTCGCCCGCGGCGAGGCCGAGGCCCTCGAGCAGGGCGACGGCCTCTTCCGCGTCGAGCTCGCTCGGGACCGCCGGCACGTCGAGGCGCGACGGGGCCACGAGGCGGAAGCGCTCCCACGCTGCGAGGTCGCCGGGGCCCTGCGGGCCGACCAGGCCCTCGAGCGCGCGCCGGCGCCGGCCCGCGGGGCCGTCGAGGGCCCGCAGGACGTCCGCGAGGCGGGGCGGGAGCCAGTGCGTCCAGCCGAGATCCAAGCGCACAGCCTAGCGGCGTCGGGTAGGCTGGCCCCGACCGAAGGAGGGGTGCCGTGGCGGACGCCGATCTCGACCAGATCCTCGACGACGTGGAGGAGCTCAGGGAGCGCACGCGGGTCGTGGATCTGGCCGGCGGGCTGACGAACCACAACTACCGCGTCGACGCCCCCGGCGGCGCCTACGTGGTGCGGATCTCCGACCCGGACACGGGCCTCCTCGCGATCGACCGCGACAACGAGCACGTCAACACGGTCGCCGCCGCCGAGGCCGGCGTCGGGGCCCGCGTCGTCGCCTATCGGCCCGAGCATACGATGCTGGTGCTCGAGTTCCTTGAGGGCATGGAGACGATGTCGAAGGAGGCGATGCAGCGCGGCGACCGCCTCGCGCAGGCGGCGGACGCCATGCGCCGGCTGCACGCCGGGCCGGCCTTCCGCGACCGCTTCGACATGTTCCGGATCCAGGCGGGGTACCGGGAGGTCTGCGGCGCGCGTGGCTTCGCGCTGCCCGACCGCTACGACGACTTCGCCGCGCAGGTGCGGCGGCTCGAGGAGGCGATGCGCGTCTGGCCCGAGCCGCTCGTGCCGTGCAACAACGACCTGCTCGCGGAGAACTTCCTCTGGGACGGGTCCGGCTTCCGGCTGATCGACTACGAGTACTCGGGCATGAACGAGGCCTCGTTCGAGATCGGCAACGTCTGGAGCGAGTCCGACCTGACCCTCGACCAGCTCGAGGAGCTCGTCGGCGCCTACTGGGGCGAGGCGACGCCGGCCAGGGTCGCGCGCGCCCGCATGTGGGGGCTGATGTCGAAGCACGGTTGGACCCTCTGGGGCGTCATCCAGCACAACCTCTCCACCATCGACTTCGACTTCTGGGAGTGGCTGATGGACAAGCACGAGCGCGCCATCGCCGAGTTCGACGGCCCCGCCTTCGACGGCCTGCTCGCCGACATCGCCGAGGATGGCTGAGCGCCCGCTCCTGCTCGTCCGCTACCGGATCGGCGGGGGGCTGTTCGACCGGGTCGCGGAACGCTGCGAGGTCGCCTTCATGGACGGCCCCGTGCTCGACCGCGCCACGGACGACCAGCTGGCCCGCGCCTGGGGCGTCTGGACGTTCGGCGAGCGGATCGACGCGGACCTCCTCGCGCGGATGCCCGCGTTGCGCTGCGTCGTCAACTTCGGCGTCGGCGTCGACGGGGTCGACCGGGCGGCGCTCGCCGCGCGCGGGATCGCCTTCGTCTGGCCGGTCGGCGCGAACGCGGAGGCGGTCGCCGACCACGCGCTCGCCCTGATTCTCGCCGTCCGCCACCGGATCGTCGAGGGCGACCGGCTCGTGCGCGCGGGCGGCTGGGAGGCGCCCGGCTACCTGCCGCTCGAGAGCGCCGACCTGCACGCCGCCCGCGTCGGCCTGGTCGGGCTCGGCGCGATCGGCCGCGCCACGGCGCGCCGGCTCGCCGGCTTCGGGGCCGAGCTCGCCTACGCGACGCCGCGCCGCCAGCCGGCCGACGTCGAGGCGGCGCACGGCATCCGCCACCTGCCGCTCGACGAGCTGCTCGCGTGGGCCGACATCGTCAGTCTGCACTGCCCGCTGACCGACGAGACGCGGGGGCTGATCGACGCGCGCCGGATCGGCCTCCTGCGCCCCGGCGCCGTCCTCGTCAACACGGCCCGCGGCGGGGTGGTCGACCAGGACGCGCTCGTCGCGGCCCTCGCGGAGGGCCGCCTCGGCGGCGCCGGCCTCGACGTCTTCGCCGACGAGCCGCACGTGCCGCCCGCGCTGCGCGCGCTGCCGCAGGTGGTCCTCACCCCGCACGTTGCCGACGCCACGCCGGGCGCCGAGGCCGCGCTGATCGCGCACTGCGCCGCCGCGGCGCTGGCGCTCCTCGACGCGGGCTAGCTGCGGCCGCCGCGGCGCGGCCGGAAGACCTGCTCGAGCTCCGCGGCCGTGAAGCCGGGGGCGACCGCGCCGTCCGTGGCGTAGCGGAAGACGACGACGCGGAAGACGGCGCCGACGATCTGGCTGATCACCAGCGTCACCACCAGCATCCCGATGCCGACGACGACGAGCGGGATGCCGGCCGCGGCCGTGCCGTTCGACCAGACGATCGCGCCGGGGACGATCAGGGCCAGGGCGAGCAGGACGCCGAGCAGGGACACGATCCCGATCGCCGCGTTGCCGACCAGGGACTCGCCCCAGCGCTCGCGCACGACGCCCGTGGAGCGCTTGAGGGTCGCGAACGGGCCGAGGCCCTCGAGGGCGAGGATCGGCAGGGCGAAGAAGCTGGCGATGCCCCAGGCGAGGCCGCCGAGGCCCTGCACGAGGGCGCCGCCGATCCCGCCGAGCTTGTCGGCGAGGATCTGCAGGACCAGGCCGACGGTGGCGCTGACGAGGCCCCACTGGACGATCACGCCGAGGCGGCTCACGGCCATCCGCAGCCCGCCGCCGAGCGTCGGGTCGCGGCCCTCGAGCGCCTCGTTGGCGTTGTGGGCGGCGGCGACGCCGAAGAAGGTCGCGCCGATCGAGGCGCCGAGGAGCAGGATCGCGAGCAGGACCCAGCCGAGCAGCGTCGCGTCGCCGAAGGCGAGGAAGCCGCCGATCCCGATCGGCAGCACCACGAGCAGGGTGTAGGCGATCGCCGCGGCGGCGCTGAGGAGCGGGAACGCGACGAGGCTCGGCTCGGAGCGCACGATGCGCCAGCTCGCGCCGGCCAGCCGGAAGCCCATGCGGATCCGTCCCATCCCGGGGACCGTACCACGGGCCCGCGCGGGCTCAGGAGTCCGGGTCGACGGGCGGCCGTGCGTCGAGGAGGCCGAGCCGTCCGGCCAGCCAGCCGGCCGTGGTGGCCTGCAGAAGCAGGGTCGTCGCGACTGCGAAGGTGACCAGCGTGGCGACGAGCTCGGCCCCGGGCACGCCCTGCGCGAGCAGGCTGCCGGCGAGCGCGACGGGCACGACGCCCGTCTCGCGGCACCAGGCGATGAAGCCCGCCTCCGGCAGGGTCCAGCCGGCTCGGCGGTCGAGGCCGAGCCCGACGGCCACCGTCAGGGGCCGCGCGACGAGGATGAAGACGGCCATCACGGCGAGGCCCGCCCAGAGGTTGTCGTAGAGCAGGCCGAGGTCGAGGTTGAGGCCGAGCACCACGAAGATCGTGAGCACCACGAGGTCGACGGTCTCCGCGGTGTACGTCTCGAGCGCCTGCTCCTGACGGTGGTCGTGGTCGATCCGGAAGAGGTCCTTGTTGCCCACCACGAGGCCCGCGATGAAGGCGGCCAGGTACGGCGAGCCGCCGAACACCTCGCTCTCCACGTATCCGATCGCGACGATCGCGAGCAGGGTCGCGGCGGCCGACTCGCGCAGGACGCCGAAGCGGCTGCTCGACAGGAGCAGGGCGATCAGGAGCCCGCCGCCGAGGCCGAAGCCGACGCCGATCACGATCGCCTGGAGCAGGTCCAGGACGGGGCCGCCGGCGATCTCGAGGCCGCTGCCGATCGCGCCGCCGGCGACGACGATGCCCGTCACGGTGACGGTGGCGATCGCCGCTATCGTGTCGTTGAGGGCGCTCTCGGCGATCACGGTCTGGGCGACGCGGGGGCGCAGGCCGAGCCGGTCGAAGAGCGGGATCAGGATCGCCGGGTCGGTGGCCGACAGCACGGCCCCAGCCAGGAGGCCGATCTGCCAGGGTACGCCGAAGGCGAGCGAGACGGCGACGGCGACGACGCCGGCGGTGATCATCACGCCGGGCCCGGCGAGCAGGAGCAGGCCGACGGCGGAGCGGGAGATGACGCGCAGCGAGATGCCGAGGCCGCCGTGGAAGAGGATCAGCGCGACGCCGATCGTGAACAGGAGCTCCGCGCCGAGGCTATCGATCGGGACGTCGACGAGGCCGAGGACGGTCGGGCCGGCGAGCACGCCGAGCACGACCAGCACGACCATCGAGGGCAGCCGCAGGGTTCGGGCGATCGGCAGCGCGAGGAGCGCCACGGCGAGGACGATGCCGGTGGTGAGGAGCACCTGCGCGGCGTCCATAGCGATGATTATACGCCCCCCGGCGGGCGGGGGGCGCGCCGCCGCCCGGATGCCGTCCGACCCACTCGCTAACGTTGCCTTCCCCGTCGAGTGGGCGGGACCTAGGTTACGAGCCGCCACCGATGGGGTGGACGAAGAGGAGAGCAGGATGGAGATCGAGCGGCGATACACGACGGAGGGGCGCGACCCGTACGCCGGGATCGGCTTCGTGGAGCGCACCTCGCGGATCGTCAACCCCGACGGCTCGGTCGCGTTCGAGGCCACCGTCATGGCGCCGGAGGCCTGGAGCCAGGTCGCCGTCGACATCCTCGCCCAGAAGTACTGCCGCAAGGCCGGCGTCGCCGCCGTCCTGCGGAAGGTCGACGAGCCCGATGTGCCCGAGTGGCTGCAGCGCCATGAGCCCGACGTGGAGGCGCTCGCCGCGCTGCCCGAGGCGGAGCGCTACCGGGGCGAATCCGACGCGCGCGAGGTGTTCGGACGGCTCGCCGGCTGCTGGGCCTACTGGGGCCTGACGCACGGCTACTTCGACGCCGACGGTGCGCGCGCCTTCCACGACGAGCTCGCCGCGATGCTCGCGCTGCAGGTCGCGGCGCCGAACTCGCCGCAGTGGTTCAACACCGGCCTGCACTGGGCCTACGGGATCGCCGGCCCGCCGCAGGGCCACTGGTACTGCGACCACGAGACGGGCGAGCTGCAGCGCTCGACGAGCGCCTACGAGCGGCCCGCCCCGCACGCCTGCTTCATCCAGTCCGTCGGCGACGACCTCGTCAACGAGGGCGGCATCATGGATCTCTGGGTCCGCGAGGCGCGCGTCTTCAAGTACGGCTCGGGCACCGGCTCGAACTTCTCCGCGATCCGCGGGTCGGACGAGCGCCTCTCGGGCGGCGGCCGCTCGTCGGGCCTGATGAGCTTCCTGAAGATCGGCGACCGCGCGGCGGGCGCGATCAAGTCGGGCGGCACGACGCGCCGCGCGGCGAAGATGGTGACGCTCGACCTCGACCACCCCGACATCGAGCAGTACGTGCGCTGGAAGGTCGTCGAGGAGACGAAGGTGGCGGCGCTCGTCGCCGGCTCCAAGATGCTCAACCGGCACCTCAACGCGGTCCTCGCGGCCACGCAGGAGGGCGAGGGCGATGCGCGCTTCGTGGCGCGCGACAACCCGGCGCTCGCGCAGGCCGTGCGCGGCGCCCGCGCCGCCGGCGTGCCCGACGCCTCGATCCAGCGCACCATCGACCTGGCCCAGCAGGGCGTCAGGGAGCTGCACATCGACGAGTACGACACGGACTGGCAGGGCGAGGCGTACCTGACCGTGTCCGGCCAGAACTCGAATAACTCGGTGCGCGTGACGAACACGTTCATGGAGGCCGTCGAGGAGGACCGCGACTGGCCGCTCTACGAGCGCACGGAGCTGGAGAAGGCGTCGACCCAGGGCCGCGCCCCCGAGCCCTGCAAGGTGCTCCGCGCCCGCGACCTGTGGGACCAGATCTGCGAGGCCGCGTGGCTGTGCGCCGACCCGGGCATCCAGTTCCACGACACCACCAACGAGTGGCACACCTGCCCGGCCGACGGCCAGATCATGGCCTCGAACCCGTGCGCGGAATACGTCTTCCTCGACGACACGGCCTGCAACCTGGCGTCCCTGAACCTGATGACCTTCGACCGCGACGGCCGCTTCGACCACGAGCTGTTCCGCCACGCCTCCCGGCTGTGGACGGTCGTGCTCGAGATCTCCGTCCTGATGGCGCAGTTCCCGAGCCGCGAGATCGCGGAGCGCTCGTACGTCTTCCGCACGCTCGGCCTCGGCTACGCGAACCTCGGCGCGCTCCTGATGCGCCGCGGCGTCGCCTACGACTCGTCGGCGGCGTACGCCTTCTGCGGCGCCGTCTCGGCGATCATGCACTTCACGTCGCTCGCGACCAGCGCCGAGCTGGCCGCCGAGATGGGGCCGTTCGCCGGCTACGAGCGCAACAAGGAGCACATGCTGCGCGTGGTCCGCAACCACCGCCGCGCCGCCTACGCGGTCGACGCCGCCGAGTACGAGCAGCTGACCGTCACGCCGGCCGGGATCGACGCGGCCGAGTGCGAGGCGGACCTGCTCGAGGTCGCCCGCTACGAGGCCGACCGCGCGCTCGCCCTCGGCGAGACGCACGGCTTCCGCAACGCGCAGGTGACGCTGATCGCCCCGACCGGGACGATCGGCCTCGTGATGGACTGCGACACGACGGGCATCGAGCCCGACTTCGCGCTCGTCAAGTTCAAGAAGCTGGCCGGCGGCGGCTACTTCAAGATCGTCAACGCCTCGGTGCCGCCCGCGCTCGCGCAGCTCGGCTACGCGCCCGACGAGGTCGACGACATCGTCCGCTACTGCGTCGGCTCCGGCTCGCTCGAGGGCGCGCCGCACATCCACCCCGACGCGCTGCGCGGCTTCGGCTTCTCGGAGGCGATGATCGACGCCGTCGAGGCGGCGCTGCCGACGGCCTTCGACGCCCGCTTCGCGTTCACGCGCTATACGATTGGCGACGACGCGATCGTGGAGGGGCTCGGGATCGAGCGCGAGGAGCTCGACGCGCCCGGCTTCGATCTGCTGACCGCGCTCGGCTTCTCCGAGGCCGAGATCGACGAGGCGAACACCTGCATCTGCGGCACGATGACCGTGGAGGGCGCACCGCACCTCAAGGACGAGCACCTGCCCGTCTTCGACTGCGCCAACAAGTGCGGCCGGCTCGGCACCCGCGCGATCCGCGCGCTGTCGCACGTCGAGATGATGGCGGCCGCCCAGCCGTTCCTGTCGGGCGCCATCTCGAAGACGATCAACCTGCCGGCCTCCGCGTCGATCGCGGACGTCGCGGAGTGCTACCGCGTCTCCTGGAAGAAGATGGTCAAGGCCAACGCCCTCTACCGCGACGGCTCGAAGCTCTCGCAGCCGCTCTCCGGCGCGGCCGCGGAGGCGCTCGACGTCGGCGCCGAGCTCGAGATCCCGGCCGAGCTGCCGGGCGCGGAGCAGGTCGCCGAGCGGATCGTCCAGGTCATGGGCGAGCGCCGTCGGCTCCCGCACCGCCGTGCCGGCTACACCCAGAAGGCCACCCTGGCCGGGCACAAGGTCTACCTGCGCACCGGCGAGTACGAGGACGGCACCCTCGGCGAGATCTTCATCGACATGCACAAGGAGGGCGCGGCCTACCGCTCCCTGATGAACAACTTCGCCATCGCCGTCTCGCTGGGCCTCCAGCACGGTGTGCCGCTCGAGGAGTTCGTGGACGCCTTCGTGTTTACGCGCTTCGAGCCGAACGGCATGGTCGTCGGCAACGACAAGATCAAGATGGCGACGAGCGTGATCGACTACATCTTCCGCGAGGTCGCCATCTCGTACCTTGACCGCAACGACCTGTCGCACGTCGACGATCAGGACCTGCGCGCCGACGAGGTCGGCACGCCGAAGTCCGAGCGGCTCGACCGTGGCGTCACGGCCGTCGCGGCCACGCCGGTCGAGCCCGTGCCGGCGGGCGCCGGCGTCGAGGCGCAGGCCCGGATGCAGCAGCGACCCGCGCCGCTCCTGACCGAGCGCGACGAGGCCCGCCTGAAGGGCTACGAGGGCGACGCCTGCGGCAACTGCGGCCAGATGACCCTGGTCCGCAACGGCACCTGCCTGAAGTGCATCAGCTGCGGCGAGACCAGCGGCTGCTCCTGAGCCGCCGCGAGAGCTGACGGAACCCGACGGGGCGCCTACGGGCGCCCCGTCGTCGTTCCGGCCCGACCATCGCGCCCGTGCGGGCCAGCGCGTAGGCTTCCCCGCAGTCCGACCAGGGGAGAGCAACATGGCCGACACCTTCAAGGCGCTGATGCTGCGCGAGACCGACGACGGCGTGGCCGCCGCGATCGAGGACGTGCCGGTGGCCGACCTGCCCGAGGGCGAGGTGCTCGTCAAGGTGGAGCACTCGACGCTCAACTACAAGGACGGGCTCGTCGTCGACGGCAACAAGGGCCGCCTGGCCCGCACCTTCCCGCATATCCCCGGCATCGACCTCGCGGGCACGGTGCTGGAGTCGTCGGACGCGCGCTACGCCGAGGGCGACCGCGTCGTGATCACGGGCTGGCACATGGGCGAGCGCTACTGGGGCGGCTTCTCGGAGCTCCAGCGGGTGCGCGCCGACTGGCTCGTGCACGTCCCGGAGGGAATGACCACGCGCCAGGCGATGGCCGTCGGCACCGCCGGGCTGACCTCGATGTTCGCGCTGATGGCGCTCGAGGCGCACGGCCTCGCGCCCGGCGGCGAGCGCCCCGTGCTCGTGACGGGCGGCGCCGGCGGCGTCGGCTCCGTGGCGATCGCGCTGCTCGCGCGCAACGGCTACGCGGTCGCGACCTCCACCGGCCGGCCCGAGCTCGGCGACTACCTGCGCTCGCTCGGCGCGTCGGAGATCATCGAGCGCGCCGAGCTGACGGAGGAGTCGTCCGCGCCGCTCGAGGGCGAGCGCTGGGCGGGCTGCATCGACGCCGTCGCCGGCCCGACCCTCTCGCGCGTCCTGCGCCAGGTCGAGAAGGGCGGCTCCGTGGCCGCCTGCGGCCTCGCCGGCGGTGCCACCTTCGAGGGCCACATCATGCCGTTCCTCCTGCGCGGCGTGAACCTGCTCGGGATCGACTCCGTGACGGTGCCGTACGCGCACCGCGTCGAGGCGTGGCGGCGGGTCGCCGCCGAGCTCGACCTTGCGCTCCTTGACGAGATGACCTCGGGCTGCGCGCTTGAGGACGTGCCGGGGCAGGCCAAGGCGATCCTCAAAGGCCAGGTCCAGGGCCGCCTCGTCGTGGACATCGGCTGAGCCAGATGAGCACCCCGGCGCCCATCGAGATGCCCGCCGACATCGCGCAGGCGGTGCGCCGGCAGAAGGGCGCCCTGCGCACGCTGCGGGCCGAGGGGCTGATCCTCCCGCTGCTGCTGCTCGTGCTCGTGCTCGGCTCGACCGGACTGGAGGCCGGCGTCGGCACCGGCATCGCGCTCGTGCTCGCCTTCCTGCCCCTGCCGCTCATCGCGGCGATCATGTTCCGGCTCGACCGCTTCGAGCCCGAGCCCACCCGCATCCTCGTGCGCACGTTCCTATGGGGTGCGGGTGCCGCCACCTTCGTCGGCATCGTCATCAACACGACGGTCGGGCTGACGGCGGGGGACTTCGCCGCCACGGTGATCTCGGCGCCCGTCGTCGAGGAGAGCGCGAAGGCGCTCGCGCTTCTGTTCGTGATTCGCAGGCGGCCGGGGTTCCTCGACGGCGTCCACGACGGCCTCGTCTACGCCGTCTGGGTCGCGCTCGGCTTCGCGATGGTGGAGAACGTCCTCTACTACGCCGAGGCCTTCATCACCGAGGGCTGGGGCGGGATCACGCTCCTGTTCGCGCTGCGCGGGGTGATGACGCCGTTCTGTCACCCGATCTTCACCGCGATGACCGGCATCGGGATCGGCGTCGCGGTAGCGCGGGGCTGGGGCCGCGGCGGGCTCGCGTTCGGGCTCCTGCTCGGCCTCGCCGTGGCGATCATCCTCCACGCCCTCTGGAACCTGTCCGCGATGACGGGCGCCACGATCACGGTGTACCTCGTCGGCTACCTGCCGCTGGCCGCGATCGGCATCGCGCTGCTGCTCGGCGGCTCCCGCCGCGAGCGCCGCATCCTGACCCGCGGCCTCGCCCCCGAGGAGGCGGCGGGCACCCTGCCGGCCGCGGAGGTGGCGCTCCTGACCGCCCGCGGACGCGCGCGGGCTAAGCTGCGGCGCCGGGCCCGGCGCGCCGGGCGCGAGGCGCGGCGGATGCTGCACCAGTACGAGGCGGCCGCCTACGAGCTGGCGCACGCCAACGCCGTCGGCCGGCGTCCGGGTGGCCCCGAGCCCGCCGCGGCCGCGGCCGCCTACCGGGCCTGCCTGGTCGAGGCGCGGGCGTGGCTCGTGCGCGACGCGCCCGGCGTCCTGCCCGCCGTAGCCTCCGCGGGCTAGGGTGCCGTCATGCGCGTGGTGATCATCGGCGGTGGCGTCGTCGGCCTCGCCTGCGGCTGGTCGCTCGCCCGCCGGGGCGCCGAGGTGGTGGTGCTCGAGCGCGCCGTGATCGGCGAGGGCGCCTCCAAGGGCAACACGGGCTGGGTGTCGCCGACGATCTCGACGCCGCTCGCCTCGCCCGGCACGCTGGCGATGGGGCTCAAGAGCGCCCTCGACCCCAACGGCGCCCTGGTCATCCGCCCCGAGCTCGACACGCGCTGGCTGCGCTGGCTGTGGTCGTTCCGGGCCGCCGCCTCCCGCGAGCGCTTCCTGCGCGGCGTCGAGGCGCTGCACAGCCTCAACCGCCGCACGTTCGAGGTGCTCGACGCGTACGCCGACGACGGCGTGCCGTTCGAGATGCACGGCGGCGGCATCCTCGTCCTCGGCAAGACGGCGAAGGGCATCAGCTGGTTCGCACCCGTCTTCGAGGACCTCCGCAAGGTCGGCTTCGAGGGCGGCATCGAGGAGCTCACGCCCGAGGAGGCGCGCCGCATCGAGCCGGCGCTCAGCGACGACATCGGCCACGTGATCCGCACGACCGTCGACCGCTACGTGCAGCCGCAGAGCCTGATGCGCGGCCTCGCCGACCGCCTCGTCGCGCTCGGGCACGACGTCCGCGAGGGCGTGGCCGTCGCGGGGCTTGCGCCGGCCGGGGACGGGCGCTGGCGCGTCGCCACCGACCAGGGCCCGGTCGAGGCGGACCGCGTGATCGTGGCCTCCGGGGCCCAGAGCCCGGCGCTGCTCGGCCCGCTCGGCCTCGACGTGCCGATCGTGCCCGCCAAGGGGTATTCGATCACGCTGCGCGGCGAGGGCACGCGGCCCTCGCAGGCGCTCTACATGACGGAGGCCAAGATCGGAGTCTCCGGCTTCGACGAGGGCGTGCGCATCGCGGGCGTCTTCCAGCTGCCCGGCCGCGACCTGATGGTGGACCGCCGCCGGCTCGACCACGTGGTCGAGCAGGCCTGCTCGTACCTGCGCGACTGGCACCCGGCCGCCACCGAGGCCTCGGTCGAGGGCTGGGCCGGCTGGCGGCCCGCCACGCCCGACTCGCTGCCCCTGCTCGGGCCCGTCCCGGGCCGCGACGGGCTGTTCCTCGCCACCGGCCACGGGATGCTCGGCGTGACGCTCGCGCCGTCCACCGGCGAGCTCCTGGCCGAGATGGTGGTCGACGGCGCGCGGCCCGCCTGGGTCGAGCCGATGCGGCCCGACCGGCGCTTCTGACGCTCCGTCGGGGCGCTGGTTAGCATGGCGCCATGCATCCGAGACTGCACGTCAGCGAGCACCCGCTCGTCCAGCACAAGATCGCGCTCCTGCGCGACGCCGAGACCTCGACGCGGGACTTCCGGGCGCTGTCGAGCGAGATCGCGGGCGTGCTCGCCTACGAGGCGACGCGCGACCTGCAGCTCGAGGACGTCGAGGTCACCACGCCGATCAAGGCCACGGTGGGCCGCAAGGTGACGGGCAAGAAGGTGGGGGTGGTGCCGATCCTGCGCGCCGGCGTCGGCATGCTCGACGGCGTGCTCGCGATGATCCCGGTCGCCCGCGTCGGCTTCCTCGGGGTCTACCGCGACGAGGAGACGCTGCAGCCGGTCTCGTACTACGAGAAGCTGCCGCGGGAGCTCGGCGAGCGCACGATGCTGATCCTCGACCCGATGCTGGCCACGGGCGGCTCGGCCTCGTTCGCGGCCACGGTCTGCAAGGAGCGCGGGGCGCGCTCGGTCAAGCTCCTGTCCATCATCGCGGCGCCCGAGGGCGTCGAGCGGATGGCCGCCGACCACCCCGACGTGGAGGTGCACGTCGCCTCGCTCGACGAGTGCCTCAACGAGCACGGCTACATCGTGCCGGGGCTCGGCGACGCCGGCGACCGGCTCTGGGGCACGCGGTAGTCAACAAAGGGGTCTGGTTTTCAGAGGGGCCAGACCCCGCTGTAAACCAGACCCCGCTATCAACTACCGGCTTGGCCACGCCAGCCGGATCGCCGCGGCGAGCAGGAACGCCGGCAGGGTGGCGCCGAGCGCGCCGTCGAACAGCGGCGCGATGTGGTCGCTCACGCCCAGGATGCGCGTCGGGCTGAGCCACTCGTAGAGCAGGAAGCCCGCGACCCAGGCGATGATCGTGGCGTGCGGGGCGACGGGGCGGATGCGGTCGGCGAAGACCGCGCCGAACAGCGGCACGAACACCGCGCCGAGCAGGTACACGATCGCGATGGCCACGAGCGGCGTGACGAAGCGCTTGAGCACGCGGCGCGTGACGTTCTCCGGTCCCACGATCGAGAGCACGGTGCCGATGACTCCCGCGGCGACGGCGAACGGCCAGCGCGCGTGAACGCCGACGATCAGCCGCGCGGCCTCCGCGATGACGAGGATCTCGAAGGTCCCCAGCCGAAGCCCTGGATGATGTTCAGCGCGGTGGGGAGGTACGAGCCGCGATCGCCGAGCGCGCGCCGCAGCACCACCATGCCGGGCTGCCCCGAGGCTGCGCCGAGCGCGCCGGCGGCGGCGAGCATCGGTCCGCCGATCACACCGCCGACGACGGTCGCGATCAGCGCGCGCGTGGACCCGGCGCCGTAGGCGATCAGCCCGGCGCCGGCCACGATGCCGAGCAGGCTGATGCCCATGTTCGACCAGAGGACGGCGACGTCGAAGCCGGTCAGGTGCCGCCGTTCGACGGGGATCGGCTCGGTGACCGGACGGGTGTCGGACTCGAGGTGAAGGGGAACGTGCGTGATCTCCGGCAGCGATGGAAATGGATGCCGGCACGCTGTCCCGCGCCGTCGAACGCCGTGATCTTAGCCGAGCAGCAGGGAATTGATGTGCGCCGCAGCGGCGGCGCCGCTGATCAGCGCGCCCTCGAACCAGCCCGCCTCCTCGTGCGCCACGTCGGAGCCGGCGAATGCGACACAGGCAAACGGTGCAAAGCGCGCAGGATCCACGAGGTCGGCCTGTCCGGCGGGGGCGGTCAGCCACGTGCCGAGTGAGCGCTCGTCGCCGACCCAGTCGTGATGCGTGAACTGCACGAGCTCGCCCTCGGGGAAGAAGGCATGCAGCGCACGCTCGATGTCGCTACGGCTGCCGGGATCGAAGCCGTCAACGGTCCACCCGAAGCCCGTGACGCGTACGACGTCGTCGATCGCGTCATCGGCGTACCACCAGTGGAGGCCCTCGCCGGCGCCCACGGCGATGCCGTGCGGCTCGATGCCGCGCACGAGCATGAGGACCTTGAGCGCCGACCCGGCGTTGGCGCCGGCGGCCTCGGCGACGGGCACGGGCCAGGCGGGCGAGCACGAGATCGCGGGCAGGCAGTTGATGGGGACCGCGATTACGACGGCGCGGGCGCGCCACGTGCGCCCGTCGGCTGTCGTGCAGACGGCGCCGTCAGTCACGTCGAGCGCGGTGACAGGCGCGTCGAGCTCGACGGTGATGCCATCGGCGGCCATCGCCTCGGCGAGGGCGCTCCAGCCGGCGCCGGGGCCGTGTGCCAGACAGGTGAGCAATCCGCTGAGACCACCGTGCCCGGCGATCGATCCAATCGCGTCGACGACGGAGCCGGCCTCCGGCGGCGCGCCGCCCGTCAACTGCCACCAGCCGAGCAGGAAGTCGCGCACGGCGGGCGTCGGTTCCAGATCATCGATGTACTGGAGGGCGGAGCGATCCGCCCCCGTGAAGGTGCCCACGCCGTAGTCCTCGGCATCGGCGGCAATCCGCGCCAGCGCGTGCTCCAGCGACGGCAGCTCGTCCCATGGGACTGGCAGGCCGTGTCGGAGCTCGCCACCCGTGCGCCAGCGCGCGCGCAGCTGCGTGGGGAAGTCCCGCGTGGGCTGCTCGTAGCGCGCGAGCTCGGACTTCACCTGTACGTGCTCGGGCGTGAACCACGAGCCGCCGAGCTCGACGAGGCGACCGTCCAGGGTCGAAGTGCGACCGCGGCCGCCGACGCGGTCGCGTGCCTCGAGCACGACGACGGAGTGGCCCTGATCCGCGAGATCGCGCGCAGCGCGCAGACCCCCGAGGCCGGCGCCGATCACAACCACGTCACAGAAGGCGTCCATGAAGGGGACTCTAGTCGCCGTGGGCGTCAGAGACCCAGTGCCGAGCCATCAACGAGACGCGTGGCGGCGGCTTCGCCGATCACTTCTGCGGCCATGTCGCGCGCGATATCGAGACGCACGGGTGAATGCGCACCATGCCCATCGGAGCCGATCAGGTTGATCAGTCCCTCGGCGAGCAGGCGACGCGACTCGACGTCGGTGTTGGGCCCATCGGCGCCGGTCAGGCCGGACGCGTCGATCTGCAGCAGCGCGCCGGCGTTCTTCATGCGCTCGGCGAACCCGGGATCGGGCGGCTCGCGGCGCCAGGCGGCGCGGCGCTCGGGGTGCGCGAGGATCGGCGTCAGTCCCTCGGCGCGGATGCGCCGGATCAGGCGCTCCATCGTGGCGTCGCCGAACCAGGGGCCGGCCTGCGGGCCGTCCATCAGCACGATCTCCGTGCCCTCGAGACGGAAGCGCGCGGGATCGTCGTTGGGGCGCAGGCGGTGCGGGCGTGCCGTCACTTCGAAGCCGAGGCGCACCTCGATGCCCGTGGGCGCCTGCGCCTGCAGGGCGGCGAAGTGGCGGCGGATGCGCGCGACGCGCTCCTGCGAGGCGTTCCAGTCGTGATACGGCGGCACGACGTGCGGCGTCGCGAAGACGAGCCGCGTGCCGCTGTCGCGCGCCTCGGTCAGCAGTTCGATCGCGTGCTCGAGCGACTGCGCACCGTCGTCCACGCCGAAGACGAGGTGGGAGTGGACATCGACGAAGCCGGGCACGAGGCCAGTGTGCCAAGCCGCATCCCGTGCCCGTGGCAGCCCCTGCGACGATCCGACGGTGCTGTTCCTGCTGCCGCCCAGCGAGGGCAAGGCCCAGCCCGTCAAGGGCCGACCGCTCGACCTCGTACGCCTCTCCTTTCCGTCCCTCACCGCCGAGCGCGAGCGTCTGCTCACATCCGAGCTGCGCGCGGCACCGGCGCTGCCGGCCCGCGACATCTACACGGGTGTGCTCTACGCCGCGCTCGACCTGCCCACGCTGCCGGCGGCGATTCAGCGGCGCTTCGTGATCATCTCGGCGCAGTACGGCGCGGTGCGTCCCAGTGATCGCATCGCGACCTACAAGCGCGAGATCGACGCCAAGCGCTGGCGCCCGCTGTTGGATCCGGAACTCGTGAAGGCGGCAGGACGGGGCGTGATCCTCGACTGCCGGTCGGCGACGTACGTGGCCGCCTGGCGTCCGCGCGGCCCGCTGGCCGAGCGCACGGCGCACGTGTCGGTCGTCCGGGAGGTCGCCGGCGCGCGCACGGTGGTCTCGCACGACGCGAAGAAGACGCGCGGTGAGGTCGCGCGCTTCGTGGCGGAGACGGGGGAGACGCCGCGGACCGTGGACGCGCTCGCCGCGCTGGTTCGGCTGCGATTCCCTTGCGAGCTGGATCAGCCGGAGCAGCCCGACGCCCCTTGGCGCCTCAGGATCGTGACGACCTAGGCGAGGTGCGCCGCGAGGCGCGCGAAGGTCTCGACTCCGAGCGGGTCGCGCTCGTCGCGCACGGGGTGGATCGCAACGTGATCGGCGCCCGCCGCGTGGTGCGCGCGCAGGCGCCCGACGATCGCGTCCTCGTCGCCCCAGAAGACGAGCTCGTCGACGAGCCGATCGGAGCCGCCGTCGGCGACGTCGTCCTCCGTGAAGCCGAGCCAGAGGAGGTTCTTGAGGTAGTTCTCGGCCCCGAGGTACCACTCGATCTCGGCCCGGGCTTTGGCGCGGGCGACATCCGGGTGGGTCTCGAGCACGACCTTGTGCTCGACGAGGAGCAGCGGATCGGGGCCCATCACCTCGCGGGCGCGGCGCGTGTGGTCGACCGTCACGAGGTACGGGTGAGCGCCGAGCGAGCGCTCGGCCGCGAGCCGCAGCATCGGCGGGCGCAGCCCCGCCAGGACGACGTGAATCGGCGGCTGGTCGTCGCCGAGCGGCACGGCGTCACCCGCCTGCGCCATCGCGTCCAGGTACGCGCGCATCGTGGCGACGGGCTTGTCGTACACGTAGCCGCGGGCGGTGACCAGCGGGCGGTGGCTCACTCCGAGGCCGAGGATGAAGCGATCATCGGAGGCGTCGGCCAGTGTGCGCGCGGCCTGCACGGATGCGCGGGCATCGCGCGACCAGATGCTGGCGATGCCGGTGGCGACATGCAGCCGCTCGGTCGCAGCGAGCAGCGTGGCAGCGTTGGTGTACGCCTCGTGGCTGTCGAGCGTCTCGGGGTACCAGAGGCAGCCGTAGCCCGTCGCCTCGATCGCCCGTGCTGCGTCGCGCATCGCCGCAACAGGGGCGTAGGCGAACCCGAACGACCACGCGCCCCACGGCCCGATCGCGCTGCGGGTCCGTGCGCGGTCGGCGGCGAGGTCGGCGTCCATCGAAGCGGGTAGGGAGAATCGAACTCCCGTATTCAGCTTGGAAGGCTGCTGCTCTACCATTGAGCTATACCCGCGGGAGCCCGCCGGAGGGGTCCAGTGCGCAGTGTACGCGGGGCCGCCGGGCGCCCGTGGCGCCAGCGTTGATGCGGGGAATTCGGTGATTTACATCTTTTAGTCCCGAACCACTTGCATTTCGGACTAAGTCGTGTATAACTACCTCCAACACCGGAGCTGAAAGGCACTGCGATGTCCCTCATCCGACCTACCGATACCGACGAGTCCCTTGTCGCCCGCACCGCACAGGGCGACACGGACGCCTACGCGGAGCTCTACAGGCGCTACCTTCCCGTCGTCCGTGCGTTCGCTCGGCGCCGCACCGGCGACGTCGATCGCGCCGACGAGCTGACGCAGGAGATCTTTCTCGACGCGTGGCGTAGCGCCGGCCGCTACGACCCGAAGGTCGCCCCGGTCGCCGCGTGGCTGCGTACCATCACCGCGCGCCGCGCCGTCGACTGGACGCGCCGGGCCGCCGTGCGCCCGCCGCTGGCCCAGCACGAGGGCCGCGAGGTCGCCGAGGACAGCAAGGACGCCGAACTGGTCGAGCGCATCGACTTCGTCGACGCCATCAAGGATCTGCCTGAGGCGCAGCGCGAGACGCTCGCCCTCGCCTTCTACGGGGACCTCACGTACCCGGAGATCGCCGAGCGCACGGGCACTCCGCTCGGCACGGTCAAGAGCCGCGCGCTGCTGGGCATGCGCCGCCTCGCGACGAACGCCGCCGCGACGGACGCCCGCCCGCACCTCACGGGCTAACCACGCCCGGCCCGTCCCCCAAAACCGAAGGACTCTTATGAGCGATTCCCCCGTCCTCGTCACTGGCGCCACCGGCTTCATCGGCGGCCGCCTGGCCCGCCGCCTCGTCGACGCCGGCGTCCCCGTCCGCGCGATGGCGCGCAGCGCGTCGGCCGCCATCGCCCCGGGCGCCGAGCTCGTGATCGGCGACCTGACCGACCGGACCTCGCTCGAGGCGGCCTGCGCGGGCGTCTCCGCCGTCATCTCGTGTGCGGCCATCACCGGTGACAAGAAGGCGCCCCCGGGCGGCTACGACGTCGTCAACGCCGACGGCATCGGCGCGCTCGCCGAGGCCGCGACCGCGGCCGGCGTCGGCCGCCTGATCCACTTCGGCGGCATCGACACCGCCGGCGCGAAGCCGGGCCCGTACCTGACGGGCCGCCGGCGCGGGGAGGAGCGCATCAAGGCCGCGGGCGTCCCCTGGACGATCCTGCAGCCCTCCGTGCAGTTCGGGCCGGGCTCGCCCTTCATCCGCGCGATGGCCGGCCTCGTCAAGGCCCCCGTGGCCCCGGTCGCCGGCAGCGGCCGCACGCGGATCCAGATGATCCACGTCGACGACGTCTGCCGCGCCGCCCAGGACTGCCTGACGGGCGACGGGCGGCTCGGCCGCTACGTCGAGCTCGGCGGCCCCGAGGCCGTCGAGTACGACCGCGTCCTCGACATCATCGGCGGCGCCATGGGTAAGGCGAAGGTGCGCAAACTGCACGCCCCGCTCGCGCTCGTAAGGCTGCAGGCGACGCTCCTGCAGGTGCTGCCGAATCCACCGGTCACGCCGGCGGCCGTTGAACTGCTCGAGAAGGACAACGTCGCCGCGTCGCTGGACGTGGTCGAGCGCGAGTTCGGCTTCCAGCCGGTCGGCTTCGCCGCGCACGTCGCCTCGCACGGCCTCGAACTCTGATCGCGGATACTGCGGCCCCGTGGGCCGCCTGATTCTCGCCTCGACGTCGCCGCAGCGGCGCGCCATCCTCCAGGAGCTCGGCGTCGACTTCGAGGTCGTCGCGCCGGCCTACGACGAGGTGCCGCTGCCGGGCACGGCCGCGGAGGTGGTCGCGGCGCGCGCGCTCGGCAAGGCCCGTACGGTGGCGGCGCTGCGTCCTGAGCGGCCCGTGGTGGGCGTCGACACCGAGGTCGTCCTCGCCGACGACGCGGTGCTCGGGCAGCCTGCGGACGCCGCCGCGGCCGTGGCGATGCTGCGGCGCCTCGCGGGCCGCGAGCACCGCGTCCTGTCCGGGGTGGCGGTGATCGGGGCGGGGGAGGCGACCGCGTGCGTCGAGACCCGCGTGCGGCTGCGGGCGCTGACCGACGCGGAGCTCGCGGACTACGTGGCCACGGGCGAGTGGCGAGGCCGGGCCGGGGGCTACGCGATCCAGGCGGGCGGCGGCGGCCTCGTGGCGTCGATCGACGGCGACCTCGACAACGTGATCGGCCTACCCGTGGCGGCCCTGCGCGCGCTCCTGGCCGCGGAGGGCCAGCTCCTGCCCGTGGCGGGAGGGAACCCCGCGACGACGTAGAATCCGACAGCAGAAGCGGCTGTTCCTGCCGCTGAGGGGGCTCCCATCGGTATCAAGAACTGGATGTTCGGCTTCGGCAGCCGCGACATGGCGGTCGATCTGGGCACAGCCAACACGCTCGTGTACGTGCGCGGGCGCGGCATCGTGCTGTCCGAGCCGTCCGTGGTCGCCCTCGACCAGATAACCCGCCAGGTCCTGGCCGTCGGCATCGAGGCCAAGCGCATGCTCGGCCGCACGCCGGCCTCGATCACCGCGATCCGCCCGCTCAAGGACGGCGTCATCGCCGACTTCGAGGTGACGGAGGAGATGCTCCGCCACTTCATCGCGAAGGTGCACCAGAACCGCTGGGCGCACCCGCGCGTCGTGATCTGCGTGCCCTCAGGCGTGACGGGCGTCGAGAAGCGCGCCGTCGAGGAGGCCGCATTGTCGGCCGGCGCTCGCGTTGCCTACCTGATCGAGGAGCCGATGGCCGCCGCGATCGGCGCCGGGCTGCCCGTCTCGGAGCCGTCCGGCAACATGATCGTCGACATCGGCGGCGGCACCACCGAGGTCGCCGTCATCTCGCTCGGCGGCATCGTCACCGCCCAGTCGATCCGCGTCGGCGGCGACGAGCTCGACGAGGCGATCGTCAAGCACGTGCAGCGCACCCACAAGCTCCTGATCGGCACGCAGACCGCCGAGCAGGTCAAGATCGAGGTCGGCAGCGCCTTCCCGCGCTCCGGCGACGACGCCCAGGCCGAGGTGCGCGGGCGCGACCTCGTGACGGGCCTGCCGAAGACGGTGATCCTGACGGCCGAGGATGTCCGCGGCGCCCTCGAGGAGCCGCTCGTCGAGATCGTCGGCGCGATCAAGGCCACGCTCGACCAGACACCGCCCGAGCTTGCCGCCGACGTGATGGACAAGGGCATCGTGCTGGCGGGCGGGGGCGCGCTCCTGTCGCGCCTCGACGACCGCATCCGTGCCGAGACCCAGATGCCCGTGCAGATCGCCGAGTCGCCTTTGACCTGCGTGGCCGTCGGCTCGGGGCGCTCGCTGGACGAGTTCGAGGTGCTCCAGCGGATGCACATGAACCGCAGAGCCGGCCGGCGCCGCCGCTAGCGCGCGGCGTGCCGGGCGCCGACCCTGTGCGAGACTGACGGCCGATGCAGTACGCCAACCTCCCGACTCCCAGGAGCACCGACCAGCGGCCGCTCGCGGCCGGGATCGTCGGCGCCTCCGGCTACGCCGGGCAGGAGCTGGCGCGGATCCTGACGGGCCACCCGCAGATCCGCCCCGCGGTCCTGCAGGCGCGCTCGGACGGCTTCGACCCGATCGACGCCGCCGGCCTCGCGGGCTGCGACGTGGTCTTCCTGGCGCTGCCGCACGGCGAGTCGCGCGCGCTCGGGGGGGAACTGCTCGAGCGCGGCACCCAGGTCGTCGACCTCGGCTCGGACTTCCGCGTCGACGGCTGGACGTACGGCCTGCCCGAGCTCAACCGCGAGGAGGTGCGCGTCGCGCGCGCCATCGCGAATCCCGGCTGCTACGCGACCGCCGCGATCCTCGGCCTGGCGCCGCTCGCCGCCGCCGGCTTGATCGACGGCCCCGTGCACCTCGACGGCAAGTCGGGCGTGACGGGCGCGGGGCGAACCCCCTCGGAGAAGACGCACCTGCCGGAGCTCCACGGCGGCGTCACCCCGTACGCCGTGACGGGCCATCGCCACCTCGCCGAGATCGAGCAGGAGTTGACGCGCCTCGCCGGCACGGAGCGGCAGGCCACCTTCGTGCCGCACCTCCTGCCCACCTCGCGGGGGCTGCTCGTGACGGCCCACGTGCGCCTCGTCGAGCGGCTCGACCAGGCCGACGTCGACGACCTCTACGCCGCCCGCTACGCGGACGAGCCGTTTGTGCGCCTCGGCGGCCACCCAGCGCCGCAGCGCCTCGCCGGCTCGAACGTCTGCTGGCTCAACGCCTGGGCGGACGAGCGCACGGGCGCGGTGCTCGTGGAGTCCGCGCTCGACAATCTCGTCAAGGGCGCCGCGGGCCAGGCCATCCAGAACGCCAACGTCATGCTCGGCGTGGACGAGGCGGCGGGGCTCGACACCCAGGGGTTGTGGCCGTAGGCGCGGCGTACCCCCGCGGCTTCGCCGCCGCGGGCGTGACCGCCGGCCTCAAGGCCTCGGGCCGTCCCGACATCGCCCTCGTCGCCGCAGGGGCCGCGGTCCCCGCCGCCGCCGTCTTTACGAGCAGCCGCACGGCGGCGCCGCCCGTGGTCGTCTCCCGCCGAGCGATCGCGGACGGCCGGGCTCGCGCGGTCCTCGTGCAGAGCGGCAACGCCAACGCCGCGACCGGCGCGCAGGGCCTGCGCGACGCCGAGCGGATGGCCGGGCTCGCCGCGCGGGCGCTCGGCGCCGAGGCGGGCGACGTGCTCATCGCGTCGACCGGGGTGATCGGCGTGCCCCTGCCGATGGACCTCGTCGAGCCCGGGATCGCCGCTGCTGCGGCCGCGCTCTCGCCCGACGGCGGCGCCGACGCCGCGACCGCGATCATGACCACCGACAACGCCCCGAAGACCGCGCAGCGCGACGCCGGTGGCGCGCGCGTGGGGGGGATGGCCAAGGGGGCGGGGATGATCCGCCCGGACCTCGGCACGATGATCGCCGTCGTGACCACGGACGCGGCGCTCCCGCCGGAGTCCGCTGACCGCATCCTCCGCGACGCCGTCGACCGCACCTTCAACCGCATCACCGTGGACGGCTGTGCGTCGACGAGCGACATGGTGGCCCTGCTCGCGAGCGGGGCGGCCGGCCCGGTCGACGAGGCCGCCGTCGCCGACGCCGTGGGCGCGGTCTGTGAGGACCTCGCGCTGCAGATCGTGCGCGACGGGGAGGGGGCCCGCCGGATCGCGCGCTGGACGGTGACGGGCGCGACCACGGACGCGGAGGCCCGCCGGGTCGCCTACGCGGTGGCCGAGGCTCAGCTCGTGCGCTGCGCGCTGCACGGCGGCGACCCCAACTGGGGTCGAATCATCGCCGCGATCGGCGCGAGCGGCGCGGACGTCGACCCCGAGCGGATCGCGGTCGCGATCGGCGGCATCCCGCTCTGCGCGGGCGGCACGGCGGTCCCTGTGGCCGACCCTGCGGCGCTCGACCGCGCCGCCGCGGCCGACACCGTCGAGGTCGCGATCGGCCTCGGCGACGGGGCCGGGACGGCCGTCGTCTGGGGCTCCGACCTCTCGCAGGCCTACGTCGAGCTGAACGCGGAGTACACCACGTGACCGGGGCGCTCGTGGCCAAGCTGGGCGGCAACGCCCTCGCGCTTCTGCCCGACGCGCTGGCGGCCGCCGACGGACGCCCGCTCGTGCTCGTGCACGGCGGCGGTGCGCAGATCACCGCGCTGATGGAGCGCCGCGGCATCCCCGCGCGGTTCGTCGACGGCCGCCGCTTCACGGACCTGCCGACGCTCGCCTGCGTCCGCGTCGCCCTCGCTGACGTCTCCGACGAGCTGGTCGGCGTCCTGCGCGGCCTCGGCCGCGAGGCGCAGCCCTTCCGCCACGGCGAGCTCGTCACCTGCAGCCGCCGCGCGGACCTCGGCCTCGTCGGGGATCCCGTCGCCGTCGACACTCGGCCGCTGCTGGACACCTGGGAGCTCGAGCGCGTCCCCCTGATCGCGCCGATCGGGTGCGACGGCGACTCGCCCCGCCTCCTCAACGTCAACGCCGACGACGTGGCGAGCGCGGTCGCGGTGGCCGTTCGGGCCGACGAGCTCGCCTTCCTGTCCGACGTGCCGGGCGTCCTCGACGACGCGGGCGACGTCCTCGCCGAGATCTCCGCTGCGGCGCCGCCCGCGGCCTCCGGCGGGATGCTGCCGAAGCTCGAGGCCTGCGCCGCGGCGCTCGCGGGAGGCGTCCGGCGCGTCCGCATCGGCGCCGGCACGGAGGTGCAGCTGTGAGCCTGTCCGAGCGCGGTGAGCGCGTGATGATGACGAACTACCCGCCGCGCCCGCTCGGGCTCGTGCGCGGGGAGGGCTGCTGGGTCTGGGACGAGGACGGCAACCGCTACCTCGACCTGATCGCCGGGATCGCGGTCGTCACGCTCGGCCACGGCCATCCGGCGCCCGCACGCGCCCTCGCCGAGCAGTCGGCCGTGCTCGGGCACGTCTCCAACCTCTACTGGACCGAGCCCGTGCTCGCCCTCGCCGAGCGGCTGTGCGCGCTGAGCGGGATGGAGCGCGCCTTCTTCTGCAACTCGGGCGCCGAGGCCAACGAGGCCGCGATCAAGCTGATGCGCCGCCACGGCCGCGAGACGGGCGGTGCCGCGAAGCACCGCATCGTCTGCCTCGAGGGCGCCTTCCACGGCCGCACGCTCGGGGCGCTGCAGGCGACCTGGGCTCAGCCGAAGAAGATCCCGTTCGAGCCCCTGCCCGCCGGCTTCGATCACGCGCCGCGCGACGACCCCGACGCCCTCGAGGTGCTGGTCGGCCCGGAGACCGCGGGGGTCCTGATCGAGCCGATCCAGGGCGAGGGCGGTGTCAACGTCATCGACGAGACGGTGCTGGAGCGGGCCCGGGCGGCCTGCGACCGCCACGGCGCGCTGCTCGTCTTCGACGAGGTGCAGACGGGGATCGGCCGCACGGGCGCGTGGTTCGCGTACCAGCGCACGGGGGTGCGGCCCGACGCGGTCGCGCTCGCCAAGGGCCTCGGCTCGGGCCTGCCGATCGGCGCGCTGCTGTCCCGCGACCTCGCGACCGGCTTCCAGCCGGGCGACCACGGCACCACGTACGGCGGCTCGCCGGCGATCTGCGCGGGCGCCCTCGCGGTCCTCGACGCCGTTGCCGCCGAGGACCTCGTCGGCAACGCCGCGCGGATCGGCGAGCGCCTCCAGCGCGACCTCGGCGCCCTCGCGGGGGTCGGCGCGGTGCGCGGCGCGGGCCTCCTGCTCGCCGTCGAACTCGAGGCGGGCGACGCGGCCGGGGTCGCCGCCGCCTTGCGCGCCGAGGGCGTCCTCGTTAACGCGGTTACCGAGACCGCGCTGCGGATCGCGCCACCCCTCGTCCTCGACGCCGACCAGGCCGACCTCCTCGTCGCCGCGCTCGGCCGCGTCCTCGCGGCGCGCGGCTGACCGCTTGCGGCGGGGCACCGGGTCTCGCACACTTCAGGCACCGTGAAGCGCGCCTACGACTACCTCGTCTCGTTCGGGCTCGGCTACTTCTTCGGACTCGGGGCGCTCGCGCTCCTGCACTTTCTGACCTCGTGGCCCGAGTCGTACGACCAGGCGGCGCTCCTGGCGATCCTCAGCGGCGCCGGCGCCGTCGGCACCCGCCTCTACAACGAGCGGCTGCGGTCGGACGCCGGCGAGTAGGCTCCGGGGCGTGACGCGCCTCGCCGAGCGGATCCGCCCCGCGCAGGGCCGGCCCGCGGGGGCGCTCGTCCTCCTGCACGGCCGCGGCGCAGATGAGCACGACCTGACCGCCCTGATCGAGGTGCTCGACCCGGACCAGCGGCTCGTCGGGGTGACGCCGCGGGCGCCCGCGCTGTCGCCGGGCGGGGGGCATCACTGGTATGAGGTGGAGCGGGTCGGCTATCCCGACCCGGCGAGCTTCACGGCCGCGGCCGAGGCGCTCGGGGACTGGCTCGACGACCTGCCCGCCCGGATCGACGTCCCTGCCGAGCGGATCGTGCTCGGCGGCTTCTCGCAGGGCTGCGTGATGGCCTACGCGACGGGCCTCGCCGCCGACCGCGAGCCGCCGGCGGCCCTGCTGGCCCTCGTCGGTTTCGTGCCGCACGTCGCCGGCCACGCGCTCGACCTCGCCTCCGTCGACCGCCCGCCCGTCGCGATCGCGCACGGCTCGCGCGACCCCGTCATCGACGTCTCGTTCGGGCGTGCGGCTCGCGACGAGCTGGTCGCGGCCGGAATGGACGTGACCTACCGGGAGACAGCGGTCGAGCACACGATCGATGCGGACTGGCTGCCCGACCTGCGCCGCGCGATCGGCCTCGCCCTGCGCCCGCCCGCGCACGGCTGAGGGCTACTGGATGGTCGCGGCGGTCCAAGCCAGCGGCTTGAGCTGCATCAGCTCGCTCGTCACCGGCATCGGCGCCGTGGTGACGGTGACCTTCGCGCCCGGGCGCACCTGTCCGACCAGCTCGACGGGGGCCCGAAGGGCGATCGCGCCGCGCCGGTCGATGCGCTCGCCGGACGACGACGTGACCGAGGTCGGGCGGATCACGAGCCGCCCGGCGTCGCCGTGCGTGGCGGCCCAGGCCACGGTGCCTCGGATCGTCAGCGTCATCTGGTTCGCCTCGGTGGCCATCGCGGGGTCGTTCGGGTTCGCCTGCACGATCGTCGCGCGCTGCAGCCACTGAAACGGCGAGACGGCGGGCTGGCCGTAATGGAGCTCGAAGTGGAGGTGGCACGGCGTGCCCTGCGCGTCGCCCGTGCGGCCCACGTACGAGATCACCTGGCCCTCCTTGACGCGGGAGCCGTTGCGCAGGCCCTTCGCCATCGCGCTCGATTCGTTGCCGGCGACGCCCATGTGGATATAGCGGTACCAGGAGCCGCGGCCGACGAGTGTGACCATCCAGCCGGAGCGCGACCCCCAGTCGAGTCGGACCGTGCCGTCGACGACGGCGATCACGGGCGTGCCGCAGGGGGCGAGCAGGTCGTTGCCCTCGTGCACGCCGGCGCCGCGGGGTACGCCGAAGTCGTCGGTGTAGGTCGCACCGCCGACGACGGGGAACAGCGTGAACGGCGCGTTGCGCGGTGCCGCCACGGCGGCGGGGGCGGCGGCGATCAGGCCGATGAGGGCGATCAGGACGAGGCGCATGGTTCCGCGCCGGCAGGCTGCGCCGACGGGGCGAAGACTACCCGCGGAACGCCCGCAGGGGTGTAACGGTTCGGTCTCCCGTGCGCCGCGGGTCCTCCGAAGCCGCTCGCGGAGCGGGAATCCGCCGTTGCGGCGTGCGCGGTTAGCCAGTCCGGGTATCATCCGCACGAAAGCACCGCACGCGCCCGGGTCGCCGCGTCGGACCTCGCCCCGCAGACCGATGGCCAACGATCCCCGCCGCACGCCGCTCTACGACCGGCACGTCGAACTCGGTGCGCGCATGGTCGATTTCGCGGGCTGGGAGATGCCCGTCTACTACGTCGGCATCAACGAGGAGCACCGCGCCGTGCGCGCCCGCGCCGGCCTCTTCGACGTCTCCCACATGGGCCAGATCGAGGTCACGGGCTCCGGCGCCGAGGCGCTTCTGCGCAAGGCGCTCGCGAGCGACATCGACCGCCTCGAGGAGGGCCGGGCCCAGTACTCGTTCCTGCTCAACGACAAGGGCGGGATCGTCGACGACCTGATCGTCTACCGGCTGCCCGCGGGCCGCTGGCTGCTCGTCGTCAACGCGGGCACCACGCAGACCGACGTCGTGCACCTGAGGGCCCTCAAGCAGCGCGGGGCGGCCCTGCGCGACCTCAGCGCCGAGACGGCGATGGTGGCGCTGCAGGGGCCCGTGGCGCTCGAGCTGCTCGCCGACATCTGGCCCAAGAGGACGCCGGCGCCCGAGACGATCCCCGTCTTCGGCTGCGTGGAGCGCGTCGTGGCCGGCGTGCCGTGCCTGGTGGCCCGCACGGGCTACACGGGCGAGCCGGGCGTCGAGCTGATGTGCGCCGCGGACCGCGGCGGCGACCTCTGGGACGGCATCCTCGCCCGTCGTGAGCACGGCGTGGTGCCGAGCGGGCTCGGCGCGCGCGACACGCTGCGCCTCGAGATGGGCTACCCGCTGCACGGCCACGACATCGACCCCAAGACGACCCCGATCGAGGCCGGCCTCGGCCGCTTCGTGCACCTCGGCCGCCCGTTCGTCGGCAGCGCGGTGCTCGAGCGCCAGGTGGCCAAGGGCGTCAAGCGCCGCCTCACCGGCCTGCGCCTGATGGACCGCGCGATCCCGCGCGAGGGCTACGCGGTCCTCCAAGACGGCGCCAAGGTGGGGGCGGTGACCAGCGGCACGCTGTCGCCGAGCATCGACCGCGGCATCGGCCTCGCCTACATCCCGCCGGAGATCGCCGAGCCCGGCACCGTCCTTCAGATCGACATCCGCGGGCGCGAGCGCGACGCCGAGGTCGTTCCCCTGCCGTTCCACAAGAAGGAGGGCTGAGCACATGCCCGCCGAGGAGAGCTACCCCGACGACCTGCGCTACCACCGCGACCACGATTGGGTGCGGGTCGACGGCGACGAGGCGGTGTTCGGCATCACCTGGCATGCGCAGGACGCGCTGGGCGAGGTCGTCTATTTCGAGCCCCCCGCCGTCGGCGCGGCGGTGGCCGCGGACGGCTCGTACGGCTCCCTCGAGTCGGTCAAGGCCGTCTCCGACGTGATCGCGCCCCTGGCGGGCACCGTGACCGCGGTCAACGACCGCGTCGTCGAGTCCCCCGAGCTCGTCAACGAGGACCCGTACGGCGACGGCTGGCTGATCCGCGTCACGCTCGCGGACCCCGCGTCGGTCGAGACGCTGCTCGACGCCGCGGCCTACCGCGCCCTGCTCTGATCCGACGCGGGGCGCCGCCCCGTGCGACGATGAGGGCCTGATGGAGGAGCGCGAAGGGTCCTGCCGGCGCTGCCGGGTCTACTGCGACTGGGTCGTCGACCCGCTCGGCTGCTTCGGCTGCGCGCGCCTCTACGCGTACGACGCCAAGGACGGCCGCCGCTACGTCGGCTGCGTCGAGGGCGTGCACGGGGCGGAGGTCGATCTCGCCGTGCTCGAGGCCTGCCGTGACGAGGGACGCCCGTTCGGCGGCATCCGCGCGCTGCGCGCGCCGCTCGCCGTCTGCGCGGCCCAGGTCGAGCGCGCCTACCCGCGGCGCGAGCCGGACATCGGCTGCGTCAACCCGGAGTTCGACGAGCCGCCCGGCGGCGGCGCGTTCACGGTCACCGTGCGCGACGCGCCCGGGCCGCGCGAGCGCTGACGCCGCGCCTGTGCATGGCGCGCAGCGCCGTGATCTCCTCGGCATCCGGGCCCTGCCCGTCGTGGCCGGGCGTCTCCAGCAGCATCGGCAGGTCCCGCAGCTTCGGATGCGACAGGGCCACGGCGAGGCCCGCGCCCATCTCGCCCGCGCCGACGTTGGCGTGGCGGTCGCGGTTCGAGCCGCACGCGGCCTGCGCGTCGTTGACGTGCAGGCAGCGCAGGCGCTCGATGCCGACGCGCTGATCGAGCTCGCGCACGAGCCGGTCGAGCGCGTCGGGATCGGTCATGTCCACGCCCGACACCCACGCGTGGCAGGTGTCGATGCAGAGCCCGAGGCGGGGGTCGTCGACGGCGTCGATGATGGCGGCCAGCTCGACCGGGTCGCGGCCGATCGTGCCGCCCGCGCCGGCCGAGTTCTCGAGCAGGAGCCACGGGCCGTCGAGGCGCTTGAGCGCAGCCTTTAGCTCGCGCGCGATCTGGGGGAGGGTGGCGTCGAGCCCGCGGCCCTTGTGCGACCCGACGTGCAGCACGACGCCGTCGGCGGCGATCGCGTTGGCCACGTCGATGGTGGTGCGCAGTGCGGTGCGGCTGTTCTCGAGCAGGTCGGGATCGTCGGTCGCGAGGTTGATGAAGTAGATCGCGTGGCAGACCAGGTAGGCGACCTCGCCCGACTCGCGCGCCGCGCGCAGGGCCGCGAGGTCCTCGGGCCGGTGGTTGGTCGGCTTCCACGTACGCGCGCTCTGGATGAAGACCTGTGCCGCGTCCGCGCCGATGGCCCGCGTGCGGCCCGGCACGTTGCCGAG
>Ga0194116_10000377_pt1 | contig 83061 bp, 91 predicted proteins | sample TA2MahsurfametaG_4_FD_148617 | JGI IMG/M metagenome (GOLD analysis project Ga0194116, IMG submission 148617) | Freshwater microbial communities from Lake Tanganyika, Tanzania - TA2015008 Mahale S9 surface | ecosystem: Environmental > Aquatic > Freshwater > Lake | place: Tanzania: Lake...
CACCATTTAGTGTCGCTTTATTTAAAATTGAAATACTTTTATTCTTATTTATGAGTTGTACGACCAACACATTGTGTTCATATCTTCGAATAAATTTACAAAATGAATTCGCAATTGACATTGAATGCTGTGTGTTATATTCAATACGGGGTTCCTAGCGAACTTCTTGCTATTATAGGTGAGTATTATTGTGAGCCTTTGACTGACAAGACTATCAAACGTGCTGTGCAAATGTGGCGTGGTCAAACATGGATAGAAATTTTACTTAGGCATGGGCATATATCTGATTGGAACACATCTGCAGTTACTGATATGAGTGAATTGTTCGCACACCAATGGACGTTCAATCTACCATTAAACAATTGGGATGTGAGTAATGTCGCTGACATGACAGACATGTTCGCCGCAGCTGGCAAGTTCAATCAGCCGTTAGATAAATGGAATGTAAGTAATGTTATCAATATGAACTCGATGTTTTGTGGTGCAAGAAGTTTCAATCAACCATTAGAAAAATGGAATGTGTCCAAGGTGACAGATATTGCAAGCATGTTTTATGGTGCTCTAGCTTTTAATCAGCCTTTGGAAAATTGGAATGTGTCCAAGGTGACAGATATGGCAAGCATGTTTTATTGTGCCTCCTCGTTCAACCAGCCGTTGGAAAATTGGAATGTAAGTAATGTTATCAATATGAATTTAATGTTTTGGGGAGCAACTGCTTTTAATCAACCTTTGAATCGTTGGAACGTCAAAATGTGACGAATATGCATTTCATGTTTTATGGTACTCAAATAAAGTTTATGCAGTTTAAATGGGAATGAGTGAATGTCACGGACATGTGATGCATGTTCCTCGACGCTCATCATGAGTGCTTACCCTTTAATAGTAAATAGTTTCGTAAGTCTTGTCATGTAATTTGTAAGTTAATTATATGTAAAGGGTTAAGCCCTTTTTTGTTACCCACTTACTATTATTTATAAATTTTCAGTTCTTACCATTTAGTGCCGCTTTTATTTAAAATTGAAATACTTTTATTCACTCATCCTTAATCTACTAAGCCCTAGGGTTACATCAAGTTTCAAGCTAAAATGACACCTATCTCCAGCATTTACATTTCTCGCATTGACTGCTCATTCAGTGCCAGATTTATAGCTGATGTCTTCGATAAAAATGGCATCGCAAAGGTAAGCAGGGTTTACATTAAGCCTAATAGGGGTTATAAAACCAAATATAATCGCGTATATATTGGTATCAAGACATGGCACGAGACTGAAGCCGCATACAACTTCATTAGCCGTCTCCGTAATCCCAGCCGCGAAGCCAGGATTATTTACAGCGGAGACAAATGGTGGCCAGTAAATATTGATAAATACCCTATTACATTAGCGCCTAGAAAACACTTAACCATATTCGAATACAACCTTAGCAATATGGTCAGCAAAGACCCCGTTAAAATTGATGCTAAAAAGAAACAGAGTTTACGTAATATTATTACCAATTTTAACAAAAAGACCGACAACAACAGAATCAACTGGAAATTCCTTGAACATCCTGACAACAACATGGTGGATTTTGACGACTACTTTCGCGAAGCTGAAACTGAACGCGAGAAGTGGTATTCTGAGCAGTATATATATGATTATTTGAATATGTAGATTATAGTTTGTAATACTTGTAACATTGTAATACTTGTAACATTGTAATACTTGTAACAAAGGTGGTTTACACCTTTTTTATTATGTCAGAAACCAATTGTAAATTTTCAATTCTAACCATATAATGGATTTAAAAAAATTTGAAATGCTTTCCCAAGAATAATAAAATGGTAAATTAGTAAGAAAAGATGATGTTTTACAATTCTGCTGTAATGATTGATAAGTCAGGATATAATGAATATATCCGTAAATACGCTCCAAAACAATTAGATAAAATTATTGACGCTATTGATGATGAAGAAGCGATATACGGATATACTATTGGATTGCCGAATTCTCGTCAGTGTTTCTACGACCAACTCTGGTTAATTGAAGCAGGAAACGAGTATATACCTGTATTAATCCAAGACATTAATACGAGTTCAGGAATGGCGATGTGGTCTTGCGGTATTTACCCTGATGATGAAGGCGACGAAGAGGATAGAGAATGGACGCTGGATAGATTAATTGATTTTGTTGGCGAGGTTGGAAAAAAGGATTAAAAAAAGTAATTCAGGGAGAGTATATTGATAAACCGATCGAGTGGTAATTATAGAAACAGAAGAAAGACCTGAAAAATATAAAAGAGAATACAAAATAAAATAAAATATACTAACCTAATGTCAAATAGTATAATGCCCTTAGGGGTGCTTTTACATCACAGGAAAAAACAACATTTTTTTTATTTTTTTATAGAAAGTTTGTCTCATTTTTCTTTCCAGTCGGTGTAATTAGAGGCGCCCCATGGCGTTTTTTATTTCACTATAATTTAATACTTAAGACAATCAATATAAACATTTTTTATATTAATTATCTAGATAAATGTATTTAATTCCGCCATTCAAACACGAATATAAGTTTGAAGATAGATTATTTGAAGCCAACAGAGTTTTGTTAAAATATCCAGACAGAATTCCAATAATATGTGAGCCTTCTTCGTCGAGAAAGAATGATTACCCAATCATCGATAAAAGAAAATACTTGGCTCCAAAAGATTTAACTATAGGGCAATTTTTATATACTATTAGAAAAAGATTACACTTGCCTCCAGAAAAAGCACTTTTTTTATTTGTTAATAATTTTATTCCGTCAACATCATCGTTGATTGGTGATATTTATAACATGTATAAAGACAATGATAACTATTTATATATATCGTATGCTCAAGAAAATGTATTTGGATAAAAAAATAAATTTATAGCATTTTATTATAAATTTATTAATTAATTATTATTATAATTTTCTTTACGTAATTTATATGCAAACAAAACACCAATAAATCTTATAAGCAAAGAAACAAATACATATGTTGAAAAACTTTTGTTACAATTCCCATAAACATATCCCCAAAATACTACCGCACCTAAAATACTCCAAATAATTTTAAACATTGCTGCACTTATAACTATTAAATCACGGCAATCACTTTTTTTAAGAATTACTTTTGGGTCAAAACAAGTTATCATAATTAACGTAAAAATCATTGCAAAAAGACGCATAAAACCAGAAACGATTAAATACAAACTTAAACTTATAGCTAACTCATTTGGTTCTTCCCTCGAACAAGATAAATCTGTAAACCCAAAATATAAATCGCAAAATATAAATGGTGTCATAGTAACTAAAGACACCAGACCAAGACATAATCTAAATATGGTTTTTTCAACTTCAGTATCGCGAAGCTTTAAGATTACATTCAACTGAACTTGAAATGTCTTCTCAAGATTTTTCTTTATATCATTTTGATTTTCAATGTCAACCATTACTTCGGAAAATTTTTCATCTTGCGTACTCATCTTCTTTGCTAATAATATGTATTTATCTCAATTGTAATATTTAAATCAATTTTTTTAATAATGTTACTCCAGTCAACAGAAATACTATATTCTCTTTTATCTTCATCATTCGTTTGAAAGGTAATTTCAAATGTTGGAAAGGTTTCTTTTAACATATTTATAAATTCATCCTTTCTTTCATATAAAATATTATTATCACTAAATCTAACACCGCATGATCGCACGGTATTATTGTTAATATCGTTTAATATATATAATACAAATTCATGGTATTCTTTAATAAATTCTTTATATTTTAGATCTTTAAATAGAAGATTGACATCTATATTCATTTATATTATATAAGCATTTGTATTTAAATTAATAAAAATATTTATACAAATTTATGTGAGTTTGTTTAAATATTAAACTCTGGAATGCTATAATTTTCTCCATTCTTGACATATTTTGCGATAATTTTTGGGTTAACTTGGTTTTTAATAATGTCAGCTGTATCATATACATTATTAGTTTTATCAATATAATAAACAATTCCTTGAATATCCTGCGCCCAAACTTCTACCTTATGAGTGTTCATTTTTGGCTCGTTCGAATTTTCAACAACGATTCCATGTGGTGTTCCCTTCATATGAGTTCCACAATATTCGTAACCCTCTTTTCTACGTCTTGTACACTGTTCATCACTAGCTCTTTTAGCGCAACATCTATCGTAAATTGGTACAAAATTTTTAACGCGTTTTCTCTTTTGGAAATCTTCTTTATTAAATGAAAGTCTATCATAATCATAAATGTATTGTAAAAGCTGTGTTGATTTAACATCGCTATTTAAACCTAATTGTGTTGCTTTCTCTCGAACGCTATCTTTAAATGTAGTAATATAAGTTTCAACTTTATTATTGAGACGTCTTTCCATTTCTTTATATTGTTTATAATATATTATTTTATATTTATATCAATTTTTTATATAATTATAAAAGAACTTAAAGACGGGCCTATTTTGTGCGTTTAATAGATATTGTCACGCACATTAAACAGCCTACTGAATTAAGATAAATTAAAAACTGACATATGGCTGGTAATTTTTATTTTATTGTCTAATTAAACCTTCAAGAACTTTATTGTTATTTTCTGGGAAATCAGTTTTTATATGACTATGACTGAAACGCTTTACAATATGTGGTCTTATTAATCTTAGCATAATTTTATTACCAAGTTTGTATTAAATTATTTGTTAATAAGCGACGCCTTTAAGTTATTTCTTTTTTCTATTATTCTTGCGTTTCTTTTTAGATGGTTTGATTGGAGTTGTGTTATTTTCTTGAAGAGTTTTTTCATCGCTAGTTGTTTCTACTTTAACAATTGGAGTTTTTTCAATAATTGGAGTTTCTTCAATAATTGGAGTTTCTTTAATAATTAGAGTTTCTTCAATAATTGGTTTCTCTTGAACAATTAAGGTTTCTTCAACAATTAAGGTTTTTTCAACTAAATTTTGGTCTTGTTCTTTATTATTTTGCTCAAAATCAACTGGAATAGATTGTTCAATTTCCTTTTCTAAAATGTCAATTGAAATAGTGCAATTGGAGTTTTTTCAATAATTAGAGTTTCTTCAATAATTGGAGTTTTTTCAATAATTAGAGTTTCTTCAATAATTGGAGTTTCTTTAATAATTAGAGTTTCTTCAATAATTGGAGTTTCTTCAATAATTAGAGTTTCTTCAATAATTGGTTTCTCTTGAACAATTAAGGTTTCTTCAACAATTAAGGTTTTTTCAACTAAATTTTGGTCTTGTTCTTCATTATTTTGCTCAAAATCAACTGGAATAGATTGTTCAATTTCCTTTTCTAAAATGTCAATTGAAATAGTGTTTAATTGGATATTTTCAACTTCTAAACAGGCATCACGTGGTTTATTGTTGTTAATTATTGAATCACAAGACTCTTCAATTCCATAAAACATTTCTTGAATATCTTTATCAGTTATTTTTGATATAGTGTTTTGGATGTCAATGGCTTGACCAATTGTTTTATCTTTTTTAGGTTTAAATATATTTAATATATCCACTACTTTATCAACATTTTTTTGAAAGATTTTTTTATAATTTTTTTCTTTATTTACTGTCGAATTCTGTAAACTTGTATTATAATTATTTTGATGTGACAAAATGTCAAGCGAATGTAAAGTGTCAGGAGCGTTACTTGATGTGCTTGAAATAGTTTTAGAATCAATGCTGACTTCACTGTTAGTTTCTGAACCTATAGATGTCTTTAATTCTTTTAATAAAGTCTCATCTATATTATTAGTTGAAAATTCGTCGATTAATTCTTTTTTTTTATTTTTAGATATTTCCACCGAATCATCTAATTTAATATCATTGTTAATATGAGTATACATCAATTGAATTTTATTACTAAAACGTTTTAAATATTTAGAATGCATTTTATGAAAAAATTCAATGTATGTTATAAACATTATTATTTTCTCTCGCATCACACTAATATTAAAATTGAATGAAGTGATAAAATTATCAATATTTAAACCTATTTTTTGTTTAGTTTTATGAATACTAAGTTCATTCTCTTTATTATTAAGAATTGATATTAATATACCGAGCAAGTTTAGTATATTTTCATGAATATCCAATATTATTTCAAATTTATATTCTTTGAAAGGTTCTAAATCTTTATATACAGGAAAATTAGTAATTTTGACTAAATCTGATACTTTTTTATCAGTAATATTTTTTGATACGTATTCAACAATAATTTTATGTAGTTTAAAATATTCACAATACATACGATTATTTATAGCCAAAAACATACGTTTCATGTCATCATATTCTATGTCAATTAATTTACTTTGAAAATGAAATGAATCCAAACCAAAGACAAACATTTCACTTTTATTTGTTTTAATAAATTCAGCATATATTTGTCTCAATCTATCAATTCTAATTTGCAATGTATCAAATACATTCTTAACTATATTCCTTATATTAATTATATCATTAAACTCGCTTTTGAGTTTCACAAGTCTTGTTTCCATATTAATTAAAAATATTTTAATTTAATTAATATGTTGTTATATATTAAATGGATAACGCATCTGAACAGAGTGATTTAGTCATAAATACAACTAACATTGAATGGACGCCTGAACACGAAAACATTCTTATAGAATGGGCTGACAAAGCTATGTGTTATAGATGGCTTCATTCAAAATCTAATGCTATGTTTAGTAGATTAAACGCATGGTATACTATACCAGTTATAGTTATTTCAACCTTAACAGGAACCGCTAATTTTGCTCAAGAAAGGGTCCCATTACAATATCAAAATTTTTTCGTAATGATTGTTGGAGGCTTCAATATTACGGCTGGCATTATCACAACTATTCAACAATTTCTTAAAATTACACAATTAAATGAATCTCATCGCGTTAGTAGTATTGCTTGGGATAAATTTTATCGTAATATAAAAATTGAACTTGCCAAACACCCTTCAGAGAGAATTGACCCTAAACAAATGCTAAAAATTAGCAAAGAAGAGTTTGATAGATTAATTGAAACTAGTCCTAATATTCCAGAAAAAATAGTTAACCAATTCAAAACAAATTTTTTTAAGCACGATTCATATGATAAAATAATTAAGCCTGAAATCTGTGATATTTTAGTACCTACTACTGAATATAGAAATCCTTGGTATAATGAAGATAATCAAGCTAAAACTCTTAATGAAACTCTTAAAACTAAGCTTATCAAAGAAAATAAAATTAGAAAACAAAATGAATTAGATAGAAAAGTTGTTAATGATTTTATTTCCCTATTTAATAATTTAAATAATCGCGAACCAATGGAAACTGAAATTATAGATAACCTAAAAGAAAAAATAGATATTAATACTATTAAAAAAATTATTGAACAAAATAAAACATTATCCATTAAAATAAATGATCCTGATTATGAAGGAAATATAGTTTAAATTTTCGGATTATCATTTGGTAAAATTAAAATACATAAAATAATAAATATATAAAATAATAAATATACACCATATATATCTTCACCAATTCCATAAAAATTAAGTACTTGTGTTAAACTATAAAAAAATATAATTGATAAACCTATTAATGTTACAGGGTTCATATATTATTATTTTAGATATTATTATTCTAAACTATTCTATAACTATGATTACTTGGTTCATATTTATTACCAAGACCACTTTTATCTATAAAATGATAACTTAAAGGAATCTGTTGATTGTATTCTTTCAAAACAATCATCGGTGTATCTTCCATAAAGCTGCCGTCGTCTAGCTCTATATTACCTAAATAAGTACTATCAAATGAATTTGTCCATAAGCCATTATGGTCTGATATTCTTAAAGTTTGAATTTCAAAATTTCTGTTTAATGATGAGTCATTCAGTCTTTGATTTTTTATATCAGATTCATCATTTGGAGAATTTGGCATATTTTCGATGTATTTTGTATTACCAGTAAATAATGCAAATCTTACTATTCCTCCATTAGAATATCTACCACAATCATTGTCAGTTATTAATTTATTATACATATATTCAGGCTTGTAATCATGAGACCATCCGCCTTGTCTTATAGCATTATTAAAGTTAGTAAAGTAATAGTAAGGACCTAACATTTCTGATTTGTTTTTTGGACTCTCTCCAAATATATAAGTAAAGTGTGTTTTTCCAGGAGTTGGTTTTCCAACGAATCCAACAATTGGTGTTTCATATGCTTCATTGTTTTTGTTATATAAATAATTTAATGAATCGTTTGTAATAAAAAAATGTGTTGTCTCTTCGCTAATTTGCATGTTACATATTTTACAATGATTTATAATTTCATCAATTAAAGCAAAAATTAATGGACATGAACTATAATTATTATCAATACACACACTACAATTTGTTATATCAAAAAATAAATATATATTTTGTTCAAATTCATAATATCCATTATACTCTATTTTTTTATTAAATTCTTCAAAGTTTTCAACCCCAATCATACCTGACAAATACACTTTTGTGTAATTAATTAATTGGTCTTTGCCAAGAGCTTTAAAGATATTCAATCTTGGTAAACACATATTCTCAAATCCATTGTTAGAGAGAAGATATTGTATAAATGGATATTTTCCATTTGTGCTAATTGAATAAACACATATGATAACTTTCTCATATAATTTTGGGTCGAAAAACAAAGCGGAATCTTTTACTAAAAAATGCTTAATCGCATAATTATAATACATAGGTTTGTCTGGAATGTGTTTTTCAGAGTTTTCCATAATTATAATTATACTATAATGTTTTGTTTAATCTATTTTTCTATTTTTCTATTTTTCTTTTTATTGTCTCTTTTATTTGCTCTTCACGACTATCCATGACATGTTTCGTTATTTCTTTTGCTACTTTTGTGTCATTTTTATAATAATGTTGTAGTGCTGTTAAAAGTGTTTTTCCATTAATCGGTTTCTTGATTTTGTTTTTTTTATAAACTAATGCCCCTCCATTAATGTCAAAACAATCGATACTATTTGTTTTCATTACTGTTACTAAACTTTCTGTTAATATCTTTTTTTTATTATTCCTCTCCTTAATTTCAGCTTTCAAATGCGTTATTTCATTATCTATTTTAATCCATTCTTTTATATTGTTTACTAATTGTTCTTTTGTATTTGGTGCTTGTTCTTTGGCTTCCATTAACTAATAATATATATTATATTTAAATCTTTAATTATTTATAATTAAATCTTTTTTATTCATTAAATAATGTCGTTTGCACATATTTCCCGCAACAATTTTACATCCACACTGTTTACCTTTATTTTTACCAGCTTTCAAAACGTGAACACATTCGGTTTGATTCACAACATTTAATGGTCCTAAGACAACATTTTCTGATTCTAAATCCTTCTTCGCAACTTTTATTTGTGATAGCAAATTTTTCTTTAAATTTTTTAATTGTTGTTGCTTTTCGTTTTCTTTGGCTTTTGCGTTTTGTTTTTCTTCTTTTTCTTTGGCTTTTGCTTTTTGTTTTTCTTCTTTTTCTTTAGCTTTTGCTTTTTGTTTTTCTTCTTTTGCTTTCTCCTTTTGTTGTAGTTTGTATTTCTTTATCATCTCTTTTTTATGTGTGTAACAATAATACTTTGTATCTCCGTAAGTGTTTGCGTGTTTCCAATCATGAATTTTAATTTTAGTTCCATAACATAGACATGATTTATATTCAGAATTTGAGTCTGTTTTTGGCATATTTGGGTCATGATCTGGATTTGGAATTTTATATTCGCATTTATATAAATTAAAGTTGTAGAAATTTACACCTTGTAATTTTGCCAAACCTAACTCTTCGTAATAGGGTAGCAATTCTTGTTGTTTTTTGCGACAATAAGGGCACCTTATCTCGTTTATATTTAATTTACTATGTGTCCCTTCTAGATTATTAAATTTATTTTTATGATTTACAATGTCATTATATAAAGGAATATAATTAAATTTGTGACCACAAGCCATTTTCACGTATTTATCAATTAATTCTTGATTAGTTATTAAACATTTGTTGTCATCTTCTTCTGTTTTTTCTTCACTCTCTTCAATATCAAGAGATTTATATAATTCAGCAAAAAAATCTAATCCTCCTTCTATATTGTATTTGCTCATTATATTATTTATGTTATATCTTTATATTTTTTATATTTAATTGATATATAATGTCACCGCCAGAAGTTTGGGGTCCTGCTGTATGGACATTATTTCATACGCTTATTGAAAAACTAAATCCTGATGCATATCGTTATGTTATTGGTTCTATGTTTGGAATAATAATTAGAATTTGCAAAGTTTTACCTTGTCCAGAATGTTCAAGAGATGCTAGCAATTTTTTAGCAAAAATAAATTTAAACGATTACAAAACAAAAGATGAATTTAAAAATATGTTATATTTATTTCATAACCGGGTAAATGCTAAAAAGCGCAAACCATTATTTAACTATGCTAAAATGAATAAGTATTCCAATTTACATTTATCATTTGTTATAAATAATTTTATATCAAAATACAACACAAAAGGTAATATGAAACTTCTCGCCGAATCTTTTCAAAGAAGTTTTGTTGTAAAAGATTTAATTATATGGTTAAAAACTTATTCAAGCGCTTTCGTTAGACCATCAAATGTCCATATGCAACAAAACATTTCTCAACCACTAAAACCAATTCAAAAAAATACAAATAGTGATGAAGAACCAGTTGTTAATGAAGAACCAGTTGTTAATGAAGAACCAGTTGTTAATGAAGAACCAGTTGTTAATGAAGAACCAGTTGTTAATGAGGAACCAGTTGTTAATGAGGAACCAGTTGTTAATGAAGAACAAGTTGTTAATGAAGAACCAGTTGTTAATGAAGAACCAGTTGTTAATGAAGAACCAGTTGTTAATGAAGAAAAGCAAAGATTATACCTTTGTGAATGATAGACTTTGCAATCAGTCTTGATAACAAAAATAAATTATATTTATAATTCGCTTACTAATTCACCATTAGAATAAAGCGAGCATTTAAACGTTTGCTTACTAGGTTGGTAGCACATTTCTTTATCGCTCGACACTTCATTAAAGAACAAATATTTGCCAGACCCACCAGCATACATCAAAGTAACAATTAAAGCAGATGAAGCAGCGCCTAGTAATACATTTAAGAATAGATCGGCCATTTTAATAATACAATTTTTATAAAGTTTCACAAACATATCCATAAAAAAATAAGTTATTAATAAAATAAATATCCAATAATTTACTGAGTCATTACTAAACATAGGAAATGATAAATACATTATAGTAAAAGCAAAAACGAACGCACTAAATGTTGGATTACCATATTTGCTATATTGAATCGAAGTACAAATTGTTTTATCGTTCACAATAGGATTTGCACCTGACATCATGTAGACAAAACTTCTAACAACACAACAACCAATTAAAAAACCTAAATAGATTAAACCCTTAAAGTTTTGAAATACAAATGACATTCCTGTTACACTTGTTGCGAGTATAATTGGAGAGAAAAATGACAGAAAAACACCGAGATTCATCGGTTGAAATAATTGTAAAGGTGAATCTGGAACACCTCCCATTTTCATTGTATTTTGACTGCTCATATAATAATTGTCAATAATTTAATTTCAATTATTATACAATTGAAAACATCATTTGTAAACCAAATATTTTATTAGTTTATTTTTCTAAAATCAAGTCTAACACATCTTCAACTCGTTCCATTGAATGAAATTTGATGCCTTCAATTAGTTTATCGTCTTTATATTTTTCCATTATTTTATCAAAATCGTTTTCATTTTCTTTTGGAAAAATAAACTCTTTTATACCAGATTTAATTGAATTTATTATTTTTTCTTGAAGACCGCCAATTTCTGTAAGAGCTAAACCAAAATGTGTCTCTCCAGTTATGCCGAAATAATTTTTTATTTTAATGTCATTTAATAAACTATATATTAAAACAGTAAAAGCTGTTGTTGCAGATGGACCATCTTTTTTCGTGCTTATATCTGGACAATGTATATGAATTCCGCAAATATTATTATTTTTTATATTATTAAAATTTTCAATTAAATATTTTTGTCTTTCAGAGCTAGTTAAATTCCAAGCATTTGTTAAACTTACACTGATCGATTCTTTCATAACGTCACCCATAGAGCCTGTTAATATTAAGTCTAAAAATTTGTTAGACGGGACAAAGCTTGCTTGAATAGGAAGAACACCTCCTTGTCCTATTTGATTTGCCCATAATGCATTAATTAATCCAACTTTACTTTCACTATGGACTTTATAGAATTTTGTAGGTCTTTTATCCTTAAAATATTTAGTTTTAATGTCATTAATACTTATTTTAATGGGTAATTCATAATTGCTATCTGGATTTTTTAATATGTCTAGATTTATCTCTCCAACTATCTCAAACAATATCTCTTTTAATTTACGAACTCCTGATTCAGCAGTGTATTCATCTATAATAAATTTCAAAACATCATCCTCAAATTGAATCATATCTTCTAATCCCATTTTCTTATAAACTTCTGGTAAGATATGAGTATTACAAATTATTAGTTTATCTTCTAGAGTGAGACTACTAAATTTAATTCTATGAAAGCGGTCTAATAAAATTTTATCAATCGCATCTACATCATTATATGATAATATGAACAATGCTTTTGACAAATCCAAATCTATTCCGGTAAAATATTTATCTTGAAAACAATCATTTTGTGCTGGATCTAATAAATGTGTAAGAATGCCAACAATTTCCTTACCATGTTCGGTGCGACTTATTTTATCAACCTCGTCAATGAAAATAATTGGGTTCATACACTTCTTATCAATTAAAATTTGGACAATAGAGCCCCAAGTACTACCTACATAAGTGTAGTTGTGACCGTGTAAAGTGCTTCCATTACTATCACCGCCCATCTGTATCATTGCGAATGGTCTTGAATTACCCTTATCATCTTTTAAACAATCTGATAAGCCGCGTTTAGCCAGACTCGTTTTACCAACGCCCGGGGGGCCTTCAAACCCAAAACAATATCCATCTTGTTCGCCATTTATCCATTGTCCCACAATTCTCTCTATTTGTTTCTTTGCTTTATCATGACCATGAACCGCTTTATCTAAGGTAGCTTTTACACTTGACATATAATCTGTTATTTTTTTCATGTTTTGATTTATTTTATCTATATCATTGTTTATTTCAACATTATTTAACATTGAGTTCATATTAGCATTATCGCCAAATTCTATTATTATGTCAGCTATTATTTTTGCGTCATTTTCTTCCTCTTCTTCAAAAGAATCAACTATATCAATTATATGTATAGCTAATTCATCTTTTGATAAATGAGAATATTTAGATATCTTTTGATTATATTTCTTTAAAATGCTATCTAAAACTTTAATATTTGACGTTAATTTTTTCTTATCACCAGTCACTAAATAATCTTTTATTTTTCCTAATTGTTGTACCTTATTTCCTGAAATGTTATTGCCTTTAATTTTTTTTATATTTTTTATAATTTCAATACTTGTAATTTTTTCTTTTTGTTTTATTTCTGAAAATACTTTTTCAATATTATACTTTTTGAGCATATCTTTAAAACTGTTTCTAATTATATCCATCGTATTTAATATTGGTTCTCTCTTATAAACGCCAAATGGTATTTTTAATAAACCATCCAAGTACTGACGTGCCTTTGAACCAGAATCTTCTGACTTAGCCTTTACTTCCTTCAATTTCATCATTGCTTTTTCTTTAACTGAATCTGAAACCTTTAGTAAGCAAATTTGTTGTTCAAGTGGTATCTTATTTATATCAAAATTCGATAACTCATTTGTGTATTGAATAGTTTTCTTCATTGCTTGTTTAAAGGATTGTTTTATTGACCAAGGAAAACTATCAAACAGAGTATTTTGTTCCTGAGTATCAACATTTCCATTCGAATCATTCGAGAGAAGGTCATATAATAAATAAGCTAAATATTGATTTTCATAATTATATGAACGCACTAATAGAGTTACCAATGTATTTCTTTTATTATACATGTCATCAGATATAAATTCTTTTACTGCATGAGATATTTGTTTTTGTTTAATCGTATTATTTTGAGATGTTGAACCAGCGAATTTATTGTAAATACTATTTTGATTTTCACAAATTAAAAAGTCTTTCAACATTAAAGAAGAAATGAATTTTTCAAATGATTCATTCTGAAATTCTGGTTCACTCGGCATGTTTTCTTTTATCATCTTAATTTTATTTAAAATAAATTTATTATTTAAAAATTCTATTACAATGTCATCTACAATTCCATATATTATTAAATTCTTTTTAAGAGGAACTGAATATACGTAAACCTTTATACCATACACTTTCATATGAAATTGTTTATAAATTGTTGCTACATCAAAACAAGATAAATTAGGTGTTTTATCATCAATATCATCTTTTAAATCTTTTTTGGGTATAACTTTATAGCTAGTTGGATGGAAATATTTTTTTAAAAGTTCAAATTTTAAATGTTCATTTTCATCAGTAGTTATTTTGTTATTATTACCGAAGCAAATTAACAATAAATCTTCTAAACTTTCTGTACCATAATTTTTAAGAAGTGTCGATAATTCATTATTTATAATTTGCAAGTTATTTATCATTGTATCAGTTGATGTAGTCTTTTGACATATCATTTCTTCTATTTTTTTACTGAGTTCACCAAGTTTCTCTATGCATAAACTAACGTCGCTTATTGCTAAAATATTAAGAATCTTATTTTTTTGAACATGAATAATTGTTTTTTGAATAATATCTTTAAAGAATTCAATCTTCTTCTCGACTAATGGCAATACGTCACTCGTCTGTTTATGGTTTGCTTCTTTTTTGTTAGTAGACATTTTATCGCACATCTTTATATATTATTCTTATTTAATATTTATATTCTTGTTACTTAAACTATTTCTGCTTTAAGTATCTTAATTATTTTGTTAATATATTTATAAATACTATTTAAACGTAATAACATAAGGTATAAAATAATAAAAATGGGCATTCCCTCGTTCTTCAGTTTTATTGTAAAAAATCACAGCAATATAATAAGAAAATTATCATGTAATCCTATGACAATCCATAATTTATATTTAGATTGTAATTCTATTATTTATGAAGCATTTTATAAAATGGATATTAATACTATAACAGAAGAAGTATCGAATGCTATTATTACAAGAACAATACAGATTATTAAAGAATATATTAATTCATTAAAGCCATCTGAAAGATTAATGATAGCTTTCGATGGTGTAGCACCAGTAGCAAAATTAGAGCAACAGCGGTCACGAAGATTTAAATCATTATATCAAAATACATTATCAAGGTCTATATATAAAAGTACTGATCCTGATCCGTGGAATACTACTGCTATCACTCCTGGAACCATATTTATGAAAAATCTTGACGAGAGAATTAACAAAGCTTTTTCAGAACCATCGTTGTTTAATTTAAAGCAAATTATCGTTTCAGGGAGTAATAAATATGGTGAAGGAGAGCATAAAATATTTAAGTTTATAAGAGATTACCCTACATTCCATAATGATTTAAATACAGTGATTTATGGTTTAGACGCAGACCTTATTATGTTATCAATTAATCATTTACCTATAACCAGAAATATTTATTTATTTAGAGAGACACCAGAATTTATTAAGTCAATTAGTCAAGAATTAGAGCCTAACGAGTCTTATATGTTAGATATTCCAGAATTGGCTGACGCGATTACTCTCAACATGAATAATGGAGAAGAATTACAACAAAAGACCCGTGTTTATGATTACATATTTTTGTGTTTTTTCTTGGGCAATGATTTCATGCCTCATTTTCCTGCATTAAACATTAGAACAGGAGGTGTTGATAAAATGCTACAAGCGTATAAGGATACGATTGGCAATACAAATGAGATTTTAACAGACGGAAAAATTATTTACTGGAAAAATGTAAGAAAACTTGTAGAATTTTTAGCTAAAAATGAATTAGAATTTTTAAAACAAGAACATAAAATTCGTGATAGAAAAGAAAGAAATAAGTTGCCAGATATTACACCACAAGACAAGATAAACAATTTTGTAAATATTCCTACTTATGAGCGTTCTGTAGAAAAATTTATCAACCCTTATAAAGATAACTGGCAACAACGTTATTACAAAACACTTTTTGACATTGAAATAAATGAAGAAAGATGCAAACAAATTTGCACAAATTATTTAGAAGGATTAGAATGGACTATGAAATATTATACAACAGGATGTCCTGACTGGAGATGGTGTTATAATTATAATTACCCGCCATTATTACAAGACCTTATACAATTTGTGCCATATTTTAACACAGAATTTGTTGAGAATAAGGATGAAAACCCAGTATCAGAATTAGTACAATTATGCTACGTATTGCCTAGACAGAGCTTGCAGTTCTTACCAGGCCGGCTATATAAAGCTTTAATTAAACATAAATTGGACCAATACAAAACTGACTGTGATTTTTCATGGGCTTATTGTAAATATTTTTGGGAATGTCATCCAAATCTACCTCATATAGATGTTAATGAATTAGAAAGATTTGTTAATGATAATAAGTAAACTATTTACACGTAAAAGTATATAAAATACATATGAATCAAGGTAATTATTCACATGTACTAAACATAAAAATAATCTCAAAAACTACTAGTTTAACAATTAATGATGAACAATTGTTAGAAACAATTAAAGAGTTATTTTTACAGAGGAACAAATAAGAGAAAATATAATAAAAGAAGAACATTAAAGATTTATAAGGACTAATAGAAGTCGGCATTTACACCTTTGGACATTTAAAACGCCGATTTTCTAAACTTTGTAATTCTAGGTGCGGTTTTAAATCTTCAATGGTATAAAGACTAATATACTACATAATGTAGGGAAATTCTTTAAATTTCAAAAAAAACAGTTATTTTTCTTCCCTACACGTGTAGAGAAATTTGCTGATTTTAAAACATGAAAAGTATTTTAACTTTTTCAAAATGGACAAAAAAAATGTCCAAATTTCAAAAGCCCGAATATTTTATGCAAAAACAGTGGAACGTGACGATAAAAAAAAATTAGCGTAAGGTCACAGAAAAAATAATTTTGATTTTGTGACGATAATTTTTCTTTATTATTTTGGACATTTTTTTGGGCTGTCAATGTTTTGGCAATGTTTGGCAATGTTTTCCATCGCAAAAATCGCAAGAATTTTGAACTCACAATTGGAACCAAGTGTTCAATACAAATATGATGTTAATTATTAAATTTTATATTTTCATTTTGTGACTGTTGCGATTTTTTCCATTGCGATTGACGACTTTTCAATCTTTTTGCGATTTGTCGCAAAGCCTATCCGAGAAACCGTATTGTCGTGTGTAACTAATTTAGTTTTATACGAAAATAACTTATCGTCTCGTCTTTAAGTAGGATTTCATATTTATTATATTTAAATTAAATACTTAAATACATAATATTAGCTTTATTTAGGCAATAATGGAAATCGCAAAAATCGCAAAAATCGCAAAACGTAGTTTTGAATGTGAAAAATGTAAATATATTACGCATAACAAGTTTGATTTTAAAAAACATTGTCAAACAATAAAACATAATCAGGATATTATTGATAATTTTTCAACTAATATGGAAAAATCGCAAGCTAAAAGTTATCTATGTGAAAAATGTAACAAAAGTTATAAAGATAATTCTGGATTATGGAAGCATAAAAAGATTTGTAAAAAAATATTGGATGAAATCAATCAAGATATAATTATTTCTAACAACGATGTTCATAGCTTGTCGAGCCAAATAACGCCTGAGCTTATTTTAACTGTCTTAGAACAAAACAAAGAACTAACTAATTTAGTTGTCGAGCAAAATAAAACTATTATGGAGTTAGCTAAAAATGGCCAAGGAAATACTATTAGCAACAACAACATTAATAGCAATAATAAAACCTTTAATCTACAATTTTTCTTAAATGAAACATGTAAAGATGCTATGAATATTACAGATTTTGTTGATTCTCTCAAACTTCAATTATCAGATTTAGAAAGTGTAGGTAAACTAGGATTTGTAGAAGGTATTTCAAGCATAATTGTTAAAAATTTACAAGCACTTGATGTACATAAACGCCCTGTACATTGTGCTGACAAAAAACGCGAAATTATTTATATCAAAGACGAAGATAAATGGGAAAAAGACAATGATGAAAAGCAAAAAATGCGCAAAGTTATAAAAAATGTTGCTTATAAAAATGAAAGGTTGCTACAGAAATATAAAGAAGTACATCCAGGCTGTAACTTTAGCGAATCTAAATATTCTGACCAATATAGCAAATTAGTAATTGAGGCTATGGGAGGCGCAGGAAATAATGATACCGAAAAAGAAGATAAAATAATCCAAAAAATAGCAAAAGAAGTGGTGATTGATAAGAAATATAAATGTAATAATGAATAAAGGTATTACACATTTGGACATTTAAAACGCTGGTTAATTAAAAACACAAATCCAACGCCCTTTTGTAAATGAACCATCACTAATAATTCCGTGCCATTTATTTTTTTCATCTGTTAAATAAAACTTTTTATTATTATATTGGTCTTGTTGAAGACGAATACCACTAAAACTTGTAGCAGTTTCACTTATAAATTTAAAGTAAATACACTCATTTTTACTTGGTATTTCTACCATACATATTCTATCATTTAAATTTAAATATTCTCCTTGTGATGTATGAATATTGGTAAATTCGTCAGATAAATAAATTATGTGTTCCATTTTTCTTATGATTTAATTGGAATAAAATAATTTTATAATTGATTTCAATTTTTTATTATAAAAATAACAGCGTTTTAAATGTCCAAAGGTGTAAATAAAATATATGTTGCTAAATTTATATTTAATATTTTTGCTTATAACAGAAATGCGATTAGTAGAAATAACAGAAAATGAACATATGGTTTGATATATCCAATAATATATAAAATAGTGTTTCAAATGTAAAACGTAAAATATATAGCAAAAACAAATTTAGACGAATAACTAAGTTATAAACATAAATATTTTGTATCATGAATATTTATGTCTAAACAGATAATTTCAGAAATAGCAAATCGCGAAGCATTTTTTACTCTTTTACAACATAATCCAGGTCTAATTATAATTAAATTGGGTGCAAATTGGTGCGGACCATGTAAGTTAATCGAAAAATCTGTCCACGGGTTCTTTGCATCATCTCCTCCAGAAGTAGTTTGTGCTGATATTGATGTTGATAAGTCATTTGATTTTTATTCATTTTTGAAATCAAAAAAAATGGCGAATGGCATTCCTGTATTATTGTGTTATAAAAAAGGAAATGCAACATATATTCCAGATGATAGCATAACAGGAACAGATCCAACTGGTCTACATCAATTTTTTACAAGATGTGGCACTCATTTAACAGATGTTTTAACTAGATATCCAGGAAAACAATTATAAATTAAATGCAATTAATTCACATAAACAATTAACATTTATTATATGCGATTTATTTTACATAGTGTAGAATATTTTACATAGTGTAGAATATTTTACATAGTGTAGAAAAAAATTATTATAATAATATAATATATGAAATTAGGTAATCTACAAAATTTATTTATACTTTTTTTTATTTTAATTGTATTAGGATTTTTATACCGAAGATTTGAAGACAAACGTATGAGAGAAAAAAATAAAGACAATTATGAGGCTATTCAAAAGTATTTGATTGATGATGTAACTTTAGGTAAGAGTAAAAAACCCATTTTATGGATTCATGTCCCTTACGATTATAATTCTAGAAAATGGTTATCATTCGGTTCTAGAAGTTCGCTTGATTTAAACCAACCATACTTATATTTAACAGTTAGAAGTATAATTAAACATTGTGATAAATCATTTACAATTTGCATTTTTGACGATAAATCGTTTCAAAAACTTATTCCTGGATGGAATATTGATATGACAAGACTATCAGACCCAATATTAGCAAACATTAGACTTCTAGGAATGATGAAATTATTATACATATATGGCGGTTTATATTGTCCAATTTCATTTTTGTGCATGAAAGATTTGTCTGGTTTATACGCAAAAGGAACTAGAGGAAATAAGATGTTTGCTTGTGAGACAATTGACAGAAATTCAACATCAGTGAGAGCTAATTTTTATCCAAGTGTATCGTTTTGTGGTGCTCCAAAAGAATGCGAAATTGTGGCAAAGTTTTGTAATTATATTCAATCTATTACATCACATGATCATACGGCAGAAACGAAGTTCTTAGGTCAATATGATAGATGGTGTATGAAAAACATTGAAGAAGGTAGAATTAATTTGATTGAGGGTGTAGAAATTGGAACAAAAACGGTTGATGACAAACAAATAATATTAGACGATTTAATGTCTAACCATTATTTAGATTTATATAAAGGTACTTATGGCATTTTAATTCCATCAAATGAATTGCTAAATCGTTTACAATATGGTTGGTTTGTTAGAAGTTCGGCTCGTCAAGTTTTAGAGTCAGATACTATTATTGGCAATTACATGCTTGTCTCTATAGGTCCAGAAGAAAATCAAGGAATATTGGAGCCATTAGAAGTTGACACGAAGAATTGGGTTGGATTTTGGAAAATTCCTAGTTCCGCACCATATTTTGGTCTCAAACCTAGTTTTTTAGGCGATAATCTCACGAAAGTGTCGTATCCTGGTAGATAATTTATAAATTCGAAATATTAAAGAACTAGATAAAGTATATGAATAAATTTTTGACAATGTTCTTACAAATTGGTAACTGACAAATTTATATTTATAAAATCTATTTAAAAACAACTACTGAATAAGAGTATAATAATACAATGGCTGATTTTTTTCCTGATTGTTTAGTATTTAAGTTTGAAGAAGTTGAATTCGACACTGGGAAGATTGATAATACTATGTATGTTATTTATGATAAGAAAAATCATAAATATTTAATTAGAGGTAGACGAGATATGACTCAAATTTATCAGTCTTGTACATATTCATATGAGTGTGAACATGTTCATGATTTAGCTGATTTTATTAAGTATCTAATTTGTTCTAATAATAAAGTAAACGAAATATTATATAATTATGATAATTTTCCAGAGGACCCAAATGAGATTACATTTGAATTTTTAAATGAAAATGACCATATGGATTATGAGATTTCTGGTTATAATAATATAAGATTGAAGAATAAGAGACTTCTAAGAAATTTAAGAATGCTGAGAAATATCTATAATAATTATTATTAATTTTCTAAACTAATTATAAATGGGTTTTGATGAAAATGCATTCATTATAGCAGGAACCGCTATTGCAATATTTGGCGTAGGATTATATATATATGACACAAGAAAAGATGGTGTTGCAAATGCGTACAATCAATATAGACAAATAGGTGGTTCAAGAAGACGCATTAAAAAGGTTCATAAAAAAACTAGAAAACATAGTTAATTAGTTTAAAATATAATAATTAAATTACTTATTATATTATAATTATGAATGAACAAATGTCTGTTCTTTTAGCAACAACTATTTTAGCGTTAGGCGGGTTAGGTTTATATATGTATAAGTCGTCGAATGAAAAACAAGAAACAGGTCAACAAGATTATAGTGAAGAAAGCCTTTTTGGCGGAAATTTTTGGGGTCAATCAGATGATAATGACGATGAAATTATAGATGAAATTGTAGATGAAGATCATGATTACAAACCGCGTAGAAAAAATACCAAAACTCAAAGAAATAGAAAAGCTACAGGTGCTTCGAGACGTAGATATTAATAATATATATAATAAACTATGACATATGTAGATTTATCATATTTAATTTGAGATGTGTATATAATCTTATTAAAATTGCAAATTTGTCTTAAAACAGTAACGAAGCTATTATATGTTAATTTTTTTTCTAAATATTTTTGTTTAGATAAATAATAATAGGGGATACAACTTGTTAAAAAGTTTTGAATATCTTTACTATAAAGACCTTTTTTGAAAGAGTCTACATTAAAAGTATAGTGTTTTTCGTTTTTTAAACATATTTTATCAAGCAATTCAAACAATAAATTATTAGGCATTTGGTTTTTAAAAATTTGACTAGACATATATAATATATTTATTTAAAAACATTATATTTGTTCACTTAATATTTTAATTAAATTATTTGTAAACAAAGAAAGTTCAATTTCATCTTCATGAATATTATGAAAGATAGTAATATATTTACATAAATAAGGTATAATTTTATATTTTTGTTCTTCCGTTAAAATATTAGTAATTTTAATAAAAGCAAAATAATTATCAAGAATGTCCATAACAGAATAACCTTTGTCATAAAGTTCATAAATAATTTTAATGGCAGGAATTAATTGAGAAGTCAATATGAAATTGGTATATTCTTCAAAAGTTAAAAAACTGATATTAGAACATAATTGAGTAGCTATTTTAAGTGTTATTCTCTGATCAAGGAGTTTGAATTTTTCCATATAATTAATAAGAATTTTAACAGTATTATTTGATATGTTAATTATAAATTCTTCAGCGTCAGCATCAATAAGAATATTTTCTTTTTGTTTAATGTCGTGAATTATATTAATTAATCGGTCTTTCTGTAATTGCTTAATTTTAATAATAGTAAGACGAGATTGTAAACTTTCAATTACTTTTTGATTGTTGCTACAAGATGATATGAAATTAACATTACGACTAAATTTATCTATACAATTGCGGAAAACTTGTTGACTTTGTTCATTAATAAAGTCGATATCGTCAAGAACAATTATTTTTTTTTTACCTTTAATATTTGAACAAGTTTGGCAAAAAGTTTTAACATCAGTTCTATAATAATTAATACCTTGTTCTTTGAGACTATTGATGTACAAAACATTGTCTTCGTACTCTTTTGGAGAGAAACCTGAATAATATTCGCGAATTAAAGCATTTAATATAGATGTTTTACCAGATGTCATATCACCAATTAATAAAATATTTAGGTTATCAATTAAAATAAGAGTTTCAATCATCTTAATAACTTCATTATTCTCTCCAAAATCTTTAAAATAAAGTGGTTGATATTTGTTTATAAACAATTTGTCTGTCATAATTATTATACGTAAATAATTATTTAAGTATATCTTTACTTATAATATTAAATGGCTGAAAATTTTTATAATATTTTAGGTGTAAGTGAAAATGCAACAAAAGATGAAATAAAAAAGGCTTATAGGGGGTTACAAATGAAATATCATCCTGATAAAAATCCAGGCAGTCAAGAATCAATCAATATGACTCAAAAAATTAATGAAGCATATGAAACATTGGGTGATGAGCAAAAAAAACAGGAATACGATATGATGAGAAATAATCCATTTTTCAGTCAAGGTTTAAAAGAAGATATTCCATTGAATGATATATTTAATATGTTTTTTGGTTCACCATTTGGCATGCCACCAGGAGGAAAAATACACATATTTCATGGAGCTCCAATGAATTTCCAACAAGCAATGAATAAACCTGTACCAATAATGAAGTCATTACAAATAACAATGTCCCAAGTTTTTTATGGCGTATCAATACCTATAGAAATAGAGAGATGGATATTACAGTCTGGCACAAAGGTTTTTGAAAAAGAAACAATTTATATAGATGTGCCTCAAGGTATAGATGAAAATGAAATGATAGTTTTAAGAGATAGAGGTAATATAATATCCGAACAATTTAAAGGAGATATAAAAGTAAACATTTTAATACAAAATAACACAGCATTTAAACGTTCGGGATTGGATTTAATTTTAGATAAAACAATTTCACTCAAAGAAGCTCTGTGTGGATTTTCATTTGAACTGAATTATATAAATGGAAAGAGTTATACGTTAAATAATAATAAAGGCAGTATTATTCCGCCAGAATACAAGAAAGTATATCCAGAAATGGGGTTAAAACGCGGAGAGCATAAGGGTAATTTAATTATACATTTTCATATTGATTTTCCTTTAATTTTGACTAATGAACAAATTGACAAATTGAACGAGATTCTTTAAGTTATCTTAGAATTTTATATATTATTAAATAAACAATTTAAAGACAAATATTTTATTAATATGGTGGGAATGGGAACTCCTGCTCTTTGGTTTAGCATCCGTTAGACATACAATTCTAGGTATTATGTGCACATATTGTATGTTTATTAGGCGATTCCCGGATGAGCTCTGTTTTCAGTCAGAGCAAATTGTTTTTAAAAATTGGTGTATCAGTTTATTTTTTTTGAAGTTTGGTAGTGGTATTAGCATCTTTTGTAAATGTTTGAGTAAGATTTATTAAATAAATTTTGGTGTTTGAGTGTCTTTGTTTGTGTAGTGGTTTTCTATAAATTTTGACAATTTATCAAATGCATACAGTTCCCTTTCCTGCCACTATGCGGTCGTGGTTCAATGGTAGAATACCTGCTTGCCATGCAGAAGACCCTGATTCGATTTCTGGCGGCCGTATTTTAAAAGCTTCTAGGGCCATAGTGGTGAGGCACCAGTCTTGTAAACTGGAGATAATGAGTTCGATTCTCATTGGAAGCATTTATATTTTATAATTAAATATTTAGAATACTTAATTATTTATTTTACTATACTTTTTATAAAAGTGGATATATATAAATGGCAGGCAGATCCAGAGTCATGAGACTTAAAACATCAATTGTAAATAATATTGACGCTCACACTTTTTCAGGACCAATGAAAAGCGGCACACCACCTAGCGTAGGAGTTACACGTTATTATTGGTATAATTATGCTACACAATGCAACCAAAATCCTAATCAAGTCAAAAAGAGCTATGATAACATGGTTTTCTTAAATATTAATCCAGCTCAAACTCCTGTAAGTGCTGGGTTTAGGCCAACTACTAATTATAATTACTCTTATATTGGTCCAAAAGGTGTAGCTTTCTATGACGCGAATGCCAAATATGATAACCATTATTACAGACCTAGATATCCTATTCAACAACCATCTGTTAATTCAACAAGTTTACAGCCTTCAAGACATATGACTGGGTTTGCGTCTAATTAAATAGAATAATTAATTGCCGGACTGACAAAAGTTGTCACTGGCTTACCAGAATATTGGCTTGGTGGATATGGAAAATATCCATTAGGGTTTTCAGTGTAAGGATTGTAACGTCCTAAATAACCATAAAATGCGCCACATTTTCTATCACATACAGACGCCAATCTATTTTTAGCTCGTCGGTTAGCTATACTTGATGCACCTATACCATTTTGTCCAGGAGTATATTTGTTATATAAATATTGATTAGTGTTCGTGCTTGAATTTCCTCCAGCAGCAAATTTTGTTGAACGACGGCCGCCTACTCCAATGTTTTTCTTATATAAAAATCCAGGAAAATTAGTAGTGCTTCCATACCAAAATTGTCCGTTTGAATTACTTCCGCTTCCAAAATTTGACATTTATATATGCTAAATAAATTATTTAAAAAATATAAATAAATTATTATATGTCTGAAATAAAATATCAATCATTAAATGATTTATTGATTAGAAATCCTGAACTAACTGACACCATTAAAGGACAATATTTGCGGCTTCTCTCGGAGCTAACATCAACAGATTATATTGATACAAGTTTATTTTTAAGAAACATAGAGAGAATTAGCGAAATAGGGCGTATTATTGTAGGAATAATCGATATCTCTTCTAATTTTAAAATAGTTGCTTCAGGAACTATCATTATTGAGCCTAAAATAATAAGAGAAGGTAGAAACGTAGGTCATATTGAAGATATAGTAGTTTCAGAAGAAATGAGAGGTAAAGGAATAAGTCAAAAAATATTAGATAAGTTAAAATCAATAGCTAGAGAGAATAATTGCTATAAAGTTATTTTAGATTGTAATGAAAATGTAAAAAAAGTTTATATCAAAAATGGTTTTAATGTAAAAGGATTTCAAATGGTTGAATATTTTAATTAAAAATTGTATAATAAATCGCCTTTCTCTCTATAACTTTCGCAGATAAAACATTTTTTATCAGTTCCTAAATAATGATCATAACTATTGCTACAAAAAATAGGCAATGTGTAATCTTTTGATATCCAAAAATCTTCTAGTTTGTCAAGACCATTATCATTTTTATAATTAAAAGAGAAATAGCTCGAACGATATCTCTTGATAAATTCAGGATGACCTAATGAACATCTGCACATAGGACATCTAGCAGGTGATGTGTAAGAACTTGATAGCCATTTAGTCTCAATATATTTAAACAGACATTTTTTATGAAATGAATGACCACAATTAGTAATAAATGCTGTAGTTTTTGTCATTATTTCTTCATAACATATAGGACATTCTTCGCCAGCTTTTATATAGCATTTTATTTTGAAATCGCATGGAATACATTGGTCTCCTATTGTAAATGGTACGACGTCCTGTTTCAAATAACACCAGCATACATATTTACAAGAGTCTTCACATTCTTTAATTTTAGTACAATCATGATAATAACGCGAATTGCGTTCATATAAATAAAATACATCTTCAGCAGTTGACATTTGATAATAGTTACAATTATTATCAAATAAATATTTTAATCAATTTTATTTTTACCTTTTATAGTAATCACATGTTTTGATATAATCTTTAACAAGATTTGTTTTAAGAAATCTTTCTAGTAGGAATATCACTAGCAACAATATATATGGAGTTTTCTGTAATAATGATATACTCTGTTCCTGACTTATAAAATTTTTGAATTACACTCGTATACTCGTCTTCACTCTTAACTAATAACTTTTCAGAATTATCTCTAGCTCCAACAAGAGCTTTCTTGTCAAGAGAAGGAGCCCAATAATCTAACATAATTGGCTTATCTTCAACGATGGCAAGTTTACTTGCATGTTTCATAGTTACGTCACTAGGTAACCTATAATTAAAAGGGGCTGCTGTTCCGCTCTCAGTCTTTTGACTAGGTTTTTGTTGAGACATATTTATATAATTTAAATATATTAGTCTTTAAATACTTATATATTTAAAGTATTTTAATTTAAATAATATAAAATTATAAATATAATGAAAACACTTGGTAGCAAAGAAGTTAATTATTCATTACACAATAATGAAAATTATAAAAAAGAATTAGAACCGGAAATAGGTGATGTTGTTAAAAAAATATCTGAATTATTTATTGATTATTTCAAATTTATTACAGAAAACATAAAACTTAAAAAAACTAATTTTTCACGATTTATTGTAACAAGAGGTTTAGATACAATTATAAATGTATTTAACCATATATTATTGTATACAAAAAATTTGGATTTAACATATTTTCACTGTCAAAAAGCGTTTTATTTTTATGTAGAATTCGTGGGACAAATATCCGAAGATGAAAAAATGTTTTTACAACTAAGTTCGAGAGATGCAAGCACATATGTATACAAAAAGACCATTTTTGAAATTAATAACGAAACAAAGAAAACCAATCAAGATGTGTCAGATTATACTCGTTTAAAATTAGATATTGTTAATACATATATTGATATTTATAAAACATTATTATTAAAATTGATAAACAATGACTTTTTAAACACTGAAAAAGTAATAAATGTTCAAAATATATATTCAAAACTACATAATTTGACAAATAAAACCAAAATAAAATTATTAAACGACATAATAGGCAAATTTTATTTTGATATTAAGGATGAAAAATATTTTTTTGATTCTTGCGATTTTCTTGTTAAAAAAATAAGTAAAACTCCGCATTTATTACATGATGACTGTTTAAATAAATTTTCATCTGAAGAATTTGAAGATAAAATTCAAGAGCAACCTGATAAATTTATAAGATGGTTTATGAGTTAAATTCTATCATAATAGACTTACGTCTGGTTTTTTTAGTTTTATCTTTTGAAGAAACTAATTGTTCTGAATTACAAGATGAGTTTTGGCAAATATTATGATATTCATTATTAAGAACGATTTTAAGAAATTCATATATAACCATTAAAACATTTTCATCACATTTACCAACAATTAAAACGCTACCAGTTCTGAATATCATAAATGATACTTCTTTAACATTTTTGTATAAATTCTTATTTTCTTCTAAAATTTGACAGCCATTTTGAATATCAGCATCAGGATTATAATAAAACTTACATTGAATTCCTGGGTATGAACAAGGATCATACATGGCTTGGATATTGTATTTAAACTTCAATATATCATTTAAAACCTCGCGGTTAATATAGAAACCACAATTAAAGTTGGAATTAATTAACACAGTTTCATTAGTATCTGGGTTGTATCCTAAACTATTTCCAATATAAGGTTGCAATGTTTTAACAATTTCTTCTAATATAAGTTGAAATATGGTTTCACTTTGGACACCAGGGATTTCAAGTTTTCCAGTATTAAACACTTTTACATGAATCTCCTTAAAAACTGGTTCAATTTTCATGCGAAGAATGATAACAAAACAATTATAAAAAGCACTCTTCTTCTTACATCTATAACTCAAAATGTCTTTCTTTGAAATACCAATGCTAATTTTTCGTATATCTTTAAATTTAATACGACCAGATGGGTTATCAATATGAATTATAACATTTTCTTCAAAATAAGGTTCATTTTTAATTTTGTCTTGAATAAAATCAACTTCTTCCTTTTGAGTAGAATTAAATTTCATTTGTTTTTTAATAACACCATTAGAAGCTTTAGAATATGGTATAACAGGAATATCCCAGAATATTTTTTTAAGGTCTATTGTTTTGTTTAAATAAGCTATTTTGGTTTTAGTGCTTATATATATATTTGTAGCTTTAGGAGCAACAGATTGCATATCCATAGCAATATTAGCAGAAACAAAATCATTAGAATTTTTTATCAACAAATCCTCAATATCTGTTTGCTCATCCTCTGATGATATATCATCGTCATTTGTAGATGATATAAAATTTTCCCATTCAATATCAATATTTGTTGCTGTCATTAGTGTATATTGGCAATTATCTTTATATTCTTTATATTAATTTAATTCAATTATTTTCTTTATTATATAATATAAAGAATGTTAACAAGTCAGTACGTCATCCGTGAAAGAAGCATGCCAATTCCTATTAATCAAAATTTAACTACATCCATGAAGATAAATTCGCCAAAGGGAGAGTATAGTCTTAAGCAAAATTTTTTTGATCCTTCCAAATCATCGCCTCCTAACGAGTTTATGATAAAGCTTTATATGAGAATCAACAAATATCATATGGATAAGGATGATGACAATTTAGATATTAAATAATTTACATGTATGTTTGTATTTTTATTTTGAGAATGTATTAAATTTTCTACAAAATCTAAAAACTTACTATTGACATTTTTTGTATATGTTCTAATAATATAATTTAGGAAGTCTTTTATTATATTCTTTTTATCAATATTGTAATTTATGCTTATGGAATGAATAAAGTTATTAACATCTTCTATATTTTCTCTCTGTGTTATTTTTGTATAAAGGACATCCCATACGTCATTGTCTATTATATTAAGATTTTCATTCTCCAAATTTTGGTTCAACTGCATAAAATTTATCATACTTCTTATATCAGATTTATACAGTTTTTGGATACATTCAAGCAATTTTGGTGAAAAATTTAATTTCTCGGATAACGAAATATTGTTTAAAAATGTTATTATTTCTTCTTTTGGAAGTTGATTAAACCGTAAACGTATGAATTCGTTTTGGAGACCCTCTTCTATTTTGCTAATATAATTACAAATCAAGCAAAATCTTACATCGCTTGTATAATTTTGTAATAAATATCTTAATGCTTGCTGAGCGTTTTTCGTCATATAATCTACCTCATCTAATATGACAAATTTCATACCTTTATTAAATAGAGGTTTCGAATTAACAAAGAAGTTAATCTGATTTCTTATTATATCAATTCCCCTTTCATCAGATGCGTTTAAATGTATAATTAAATCTTTGTTTTTTACACCTAATTTTTCTTGATATGCATTTATTAAATTAATGATAGTTGTTGTTTTACCTGTTCCAGGTGGTCCATAAAATAATAAATTAGGAAAATAAGAGGTTTCTATTATATTTTGGAGAATTTGTCTATTTAAAGGGTTTAGCACTATTTCTTCCAGATTTGTTGGTCTATAAAGTTCAACAAGAGGTATACCACTAGTCGTCATTTAACTATATTTATTCAAATTCTTTATACTTTAATTTATTTACTTTTAAAAATAAAATATTTAAAAATATTAAAGATATTTAATGAACAATAATAAAATGTCTAATCACACTGAAAGCAGTCATGGTTATCTTGAAATTATATTAGGTCCTATGTACTCAGGAAAAACTTCGCGTTTAATTGAGATATACAATCAATGTCAATTAAACGACATACCTGTTGTAGCAATTAATCATGATATTGACAATAGGTATGACCACGACACATCTGTTGTATCACACGATCAAATTAAAATACCATGTATTAAAACTAATTATTTAAAAAATATTTGGAACCCTGAAATTAAAGTTTCAACTAATTCATTTGCTACAAATAGTATTAATGGAAATTGTTTAATTATTAAGTATTCTAAAGTTATTTTAATAAACGAAGGTCAATTCTTTAGAGATTTATTTGAGGTTGTCAATGATATGGTTAATCATAGAAAGCATGTTTATGTTTGTGGGTTAGATGGTGACTTTGAGAGAAAAAAATTTGGTCAAATGCTTGATTTAATACCTTTATGCGATAAGGTTACTAAATTTTCATCACTGTGTTCAAAATGTAAAAATGGAACACTTGGAATATTTTCAATGAGATTAACTAATGAAAAGGAACAAACGATTGTTGGCTCACAAAATTATATTCCAGTATGTAGAAGTTGTTATATGACTAAAATGCAAAACCATTAAATATATTTTAAAACTATTTAAATTGAAAATACTAGAATAAAGTATAATATGTCTAAAAATATTGGGAATATTGTACCAAAAAAACGAGGAAGAAAATCAAAAAAGGAAATTGAAGAAGCACAAAAAATCAATATTAATGAAACTGTTGATATCACCGAAAATATAATGGTTAAAATAGAAGAAATTGAATCAAGTGAACAAAATAATAACAATATTTGTACAGACGACGTTTTAAATTCTGATAATGAATGGCAAGCTAAACCTGAAAAATCAATGACGTCTTGCATTGATAATAAACCTATTGCTAAAAAACGTGGACGTAAACCAAAAGGTGGCAAAATTATTCAACAAATCATTTCTTTAAATAATTTGAAAGAACCAAAACCAAACGTTATATTACATCTTAAATGTTCTTTAAAAGATTTAGGTTCAACTTCTAATCAAGAAGGGTATAACTCTAACTTTTGCTATGATAGTGCTGACATTAAAGGTTATTCTTTTTCTGATACTAATTATTGTTATGATATCGTTAATAACGAAAACAATATTAATAAATCGGGAGCAAAATTATATGAATATACATCTGAAAATGATAATACAGATTTTGACACAGAAACAATTAAAAATAAGGAAAATGATGTTAGAGAGATTTGGAAAAAACTTAAGATATTAGAAAAAAATCTACATGTTAATAATATTGGTAATAAAAAATCTGCTTGTTTTTGGGACACTTGTGAATTTGACAATCCACCTGTTTACATTCCAAAATATTTTATGAACAATACATATCATGTATATGGGTGTTTTTGTAGTCCAGAATGCGCGGTTGCTCATTTAATGGAGGAAAACATTGATAGCTCAATTAAATTTGAAAGATACCAATTAATGAATCATATTTATTCAAAAATATATGATTACAGCAAGAACATTAAACCTGCTCCTAATCCATACTATATGTTGGAAAAATATTATGGCAATTTAACTACTCAAGAATACAGATCATTGTTAAGAAATGAACGACTATTTTTAATTGTAGATAAACCATTGACGCGTATAATGCCTGAACTTCATGAAGATAACGATGATTTTATAATTAACAATAAAATTATTCCAACAAATAACATTAAATTGAAGAAACTACAAAAGAAACAAACAAAAACAAATATATTAAGTCAACGTTTCGGTTTAAGTCAATAAATAATATAGTTTATTAGTGATACTATATTATTTTATATTTTATTATATTATGGATAATCAAAATTTAGAAAATCTCGATGAGAAAACATTTAATATTCTTGAGCATATAAAAGATAATCTTTCTGGATTTATTTTATTATTATTTGCATTTTTTATTATTTATTTTGTAGATTGTATAAACAGATTAAACTTAACACTATATTCAAATTCATCACCAATTCCAGGATTGACATCAATTGTTAATACTGCACGAAATATATCAAAAAGAAAGTTAAGAAACGTTAATTTCATATAATCCATCATGATTAAAACAAATGTCTCCTAATATAGCTTCATTTTTATAACCTAATTGATTAGAAATTAAACGTATGCCTTCTGGAGATATAAAATCATATGAATAATGTGTATGACCACTAATCCAACATAAAATATTAGATGTATTAACAAATTTTTTTAATGTGCCATTTGAATGACTAAAGTAACTTTTCATAATTTCGCCTTGTAAACGGTATTTTAAATGAGATGTCCCCGTTTGCTGAGGTGGAAAATGTGTGACAATAATTGTTTTTTTATTCTCTCTAGCTAAATATTCTTGAAGCATTTTTAACGAATCATTGGACAATTCTCTTACCTTTTGAACGTCTAATTTAACTACCTTGTCCAAACAGTTGTTGTAATAATTTATACAATTATAGTCATTTAAATATTTGACTGCTTTATCGTTTGATGAAAACGACGGATTAGTCCAAAAAGTTGAACCATAAATATTGATATCATTTTCCAATTCAACCGCAGAATTATTTAAATAAAATATATTTTTATATTTTGTTTCGATATTAAATTTATATTCAATTTCTAATTCAGTCATGTTTTTATCTTTTAAATAATATTCATGATTTCCCGGAATGTAAAAAGTTTTTTCCCAATTTACTGAACAATAATCTAAAAATGGATAAAATGATGGGTGATTTAATTGACTGATATCACCTGCTAAAATCAAATATTTACACTTAGAAGGAAATTTAGGAAATTTGTTCCACAATTCAGTGTGTATATCCGACAATACTTGTATAAATATTTTTCTTGTAGCCATATTAAATATTATATAATAATATATTTATATTATTATTTATTATACATTTAAAAAAATTGAAACGAAACAAAAAAATATACTATAAACAACAAGTATAAATAAGAAAATGAGAACCTTAAATGTCTTATTCAAATTAGCTTTATATCCTGAAGGCGTGAGTGATTTTCATTATGAAGAAGTTGATATAGGGAATGGCAAAAAAGGAATGAGATCAGTAGAAGATGATGATGTTTTTGAAACACATTTGTGTACACAAGAAAAATCAAAATATGTTTTAGAAGAATTAAATAATATATATACCTACATTGACGATGTTTATAAAATTATAAATTTGAAATTTGAAGGTGATGGATTATTCTCATGCAGCATTATTACTGATATAACATTTGAAGATGAAGAAGAAATGTTTGATATTATTAAAAATTTATTATGGCCTGCCTATCTTCATGATGTTGGATATGTATTTATTAAAAATAAAATTCATACTATCAGTTTGGAGGTTGATGAAATAAATGTTGATTAATTCTTTACTCAAAAATCGTTATAATAAATTTTTTTTTGCTTCACCTTTGTCTACTCTTTCGCGATAATCACGCATAGCTCCATCAAGATGCCCGCGTAATTGTTTATATATTTCTTGATTTAAAGACTTTACTTTTCCTGATGTTTTTTTTTCAGAAATACCGAAAAAATCTCTAATAACAGCAATCTCATCAAACTTAAATTCTAATAATTTTTCTCTAGCTTTCACTTCATTATAGTCAGTTTGTCTCATTACAATTTGAATTTTCCCATCAATTTGGTCTGTTTCAACTAAAGAAATATTGTCCATATATGAAATAGATAAATTATTTTTTAAATCATATTAAACGAATTGTTATATATTAAAATATCAAAGATGCAAGAGACTAATTGTATTCGTTCGTTAAATATTAAACATATTATTTCTGAAGCTGAAGAAGTAATTCAACAAGGATTGAATAAATTATTAGATAGTTATGTTAAAAGATATGAAATGCTAGAAAAAACGCATGAACAATTAATGCGGTTGCCATCTATTGTTTATGAGTTGAATATGAAAAATAAAGATTGGATAAATAATTGTAATTCTGATTATAATTATGATACTGAAGAAAATAATTTTTCCAACATTAGAGATTATACAGAAAATATTGTTCATAAACAAGTTTCTGTGTTAGAGCATAAATTAAGTAAAATGGAGAAGAATTATGATGCAATTGTTCCTATTTTAGATAAATTAATTAGTAAGATTACTCATTTGAGTGATGATATTAAAGAGCTTCAAAGTAGTAAAACATATAACAAGGAAGATATTTATATTGAAAAGTCATCTGTTGTTAAAAGTTGTAAAAATGAAAATATTGAAATTCATATTGAAGAGGATGAACAACTTAGAGAAGAATGCCTTCCCGATGACGATGCTGAAGAACAACAATCTAATGAAGAAGTAAAACAAACTATTGAAAATATGTCTGTTCAAGAACAAGAAACTAGTGAAGTAAAACAAACTATTGAAGAGGAAGAAACTAGTGAAGAAGAAGAAACTAGTGAAGTGGAAGAAACTAGTGAAGAAGAAGAAACTAGTGAAGAAGAAACTAGTGAAGAAGAAGAAACTAGTGAAGAAGAAGAAACTAGTGAAGAGGAAGAAACTAGTGAAGAGGAAGAAGTAGTCGAAGAAGTAAAAGGACCTGTTGAAGTTGTAAACGAAGAAGAAGCATCTGTTGAAGAACAACAATCTAGTGAAAAGGAAGAAACTAGTGAAGAAGAAGTAAAAGAACCTGTTAAAGAAGAAGCATCTGTTGAAGAACAACAATCTAGTGAAGAGGAAGAAACTAGTGAAGAGGAAGAAACTAGTGAAGAGGAAGTAAAAGAACCTGTTGAAGACGAAACATCTGTTGAAGACGAAGCAAGCATCGAGACCGAAACTAAAGAAGTAGAAGATGAGGAAGAAATTTTTGAGATTGATATTGATGATAAAACTTATTGTACAAATAATGACGAAAATGGGTTCATTTGGGAATTAACTGAAGATGGGGAACAGGGAGAAAAAGTCGGATATTTTAAGGAAGGCGACCCGTTCTTTTATGCTGAAGAAAATTAAAATGTAAATATAATATAAAATGATACAATTATGCGGACCAGCTATAATATATTTAATATTTTCAGTTACTCAAATACTTATTGACACATTCAAGGGTCTTTATAACACAGCAATTGTAAAAGTCATAGTAACAATTATGGTAACATTGTTGTTAAATATTTTATGTGAAAAAGGTCTCAGTGTAGTTTCATGGATTATAGTTTTTATACCATTCATTTTGATGACAGTAATAGTAAGCGTAATACTTTATATTTTTGGTTTAGATACAGCAACTGGGGCGGTTGATTATAAATGCAATGGAACTAATAATTGTGGAAATAATATAACAATTGATTCTTTAGGAAATATTATTATTTATGATCCTGAATATAATTCTAGCAAAAATCCTGTTTACTATCAATCACCAAATATTATTGTTCCTAATCCAACAGCAAATGACACAAATAAAAATGTTGTTATAATCCCAAATGGGTCTAGCAGTCCTGCTTATCAAAGTTAAAATAATATTTGTAAACCGCTTAAATAGTTATCATTATTGAATATATTAATAATGATATTTAGCTTGTTAAACGGTTTTTTAATTAGTATCTGCTTGTTAAACAGTTTTTTACTTGGCATCTTATTCGCTGATTTTATGGAGAGAAGATTTCCTGAAGAGTTTAAAAATTTTTTAATAGATATTTCATATAGTGGCATTTATTATTATAGTAAATGTCAGATATTTTTTATAAAATACATTGCTAAAAATCCAATGTATTTAAAAATTATGGAAACAACTGAAACTAAAAATGAGAGCAGATTAGAATATTTGTTTGTTAAAAACAATTTTCATTATAATATTGATATTGAATTACCTGATTTAATTATTGCAAGCGATCTATCAAAAAATCCTGTGCCTAAAAGAGTTATATACGAAAAAAATTATACAGATGTAGTTTTTGAAGAAACAATAATTAAATTTATGCTTATTGAATTTATATTTGGAGGGAACTCTTATAAAATTAATTTAAAAACTGATGCATATAATTATTACATGGATGGTAATAAATTTACAAAAGATTTTTTCATTTTTTACATCAATGAATATTTATTATCTAAATATGACCAACATGAAACAGATAAGAATGAAAAATACACTCTAAGATTTATTGATAATGTTGTAAATACGATTGAAATTGAATTTACGGATAAAAATGAGAGTATTTTATTGGAAAAAAACACATATAAATTGTTATGATAACAAATAAATAATATATATTTTAAAACAATTTAAAAAAAATTTGAGATAATTACTCATAATGTTATCCCAGAATACAGATACAATGGAAACAGCAACTTCGCCAGAATCATATCATAAATTATCAGATAAATGGACTTTATGGGCGCATTTACCTCATAATACTGATTGGAGCATGAAGAGTTATATTACCATTTCTACATTCACTACGATTGAAGAAACGATTGCAGTAACCGAATCTTTGCCAGCTCCTCTTGTAGAAAATTGTATGTTATTTATTATGAGACAAGGCATCAGTCCTATGTGGGAAGACCCGAAAAATAGGAATGGGGGTTGTTTTTCATATAAAGTTGTAAACAAAAGTGTTGGCAAAGCTTGGACAGAGTTAACGTATAGAATTGTAGGCGGTTCTATTAGTAATAATGCAAGTTTTGTTAAGTCTGTTACTGGGATAACTATTTCACCTAAGAAAAATTTCTGTATTATTAAAATTTGGATGAGCAATTGTGACCATCAAAATCCAACAGCTGTAGCACCAGTTAAAGGGTTACAAGCGCAAGGATGTTTGTTTAAAAAACATACGCCTGAATTTTAAATAATTTATTTATATCTAAAATAAATTTCAAATTAGTCACTGTTATGTTTTCACTTACTATGTTTTTCGCATTTATATATAAATGATAACATATTTTAAATTAATATATATTTATTAATTTAAATTAAATTTACTTAATTCGGAACAGGAAAAGGTCTTTGATTTTTTTCAATTACTAAAGGCTCAGGCATTAAAACAGCTGCTTTGTCAAAAATATTTGTCGAATCTAATTTTGTAATTTCAGGAACAAAACATGGAGCCGGATTAACTAAATTTGTCGAGTTAATTCCAAATAAAAATGATTCGGTGTCAGCAGCATTATATGATAATTTATTCCAAGGTATTTGAGCAGGTAATAATCCATTGCCTGGTAATCTTGTATTATAAGCTGCACCATATTGTGAATTTGGATACAATGTATATGTTTCAGACTGTTTATATTGTGTTTGTTCTAAAATATAGTTTCCTGGAGTGTTTCTATTACGTGTAGAAGCCATTTATATACAATTATAAAATATTATTTAATAATATTATTTAACAAATTAATATTTTCTTCGGATATATTTCCAGTATCTAAATATTCTGATACACATCTATGTGTTATGTACATATAATCATAACAATATAAAATACATAAACCGTTTTTAATATCATTTGAAAATATAACTGTTGTCGACACTTTTTCCATCAATTCTTTTAAGACTTTACAATGTTTAATTTTTTCATATAATTCATTAATTGATCTTTCAAATACGTAGTCGATATCATCATAACCAATATTAAAAATACTTAGTAAATCTTCTTTATAAAGGTATTTACGAATAAAATAAATTTCGGTTTCAGTGACACAATCAGTATCTAATATTACATCGTCTTTATAATATCTACATTCAAATTTAGTATTGTACATTTTTTATTATTAACAATAATCTTTAAATATTAATATAATTATCTAAATAAATAATATGTATTCGCTTTTTAGAGAAACAGCATTTACTAAAAAAAAAGGAATAGTTTACCCAGAACGTGCTATAATATCTATATTGACACATGGAAATATAATTGTTAAAGAAGATGGAACTGAAAAGACATTCGTAATCCCTGAAGGAATAAAAGTGAAACGCGGATATGCTTCTGTGCCAGGTGTATGCAATTATGTAAGGGATGATACAAACGCATTCTTTGTAAATGAGATTCAAAGTTTTAAAAGACAATTAGAGAATGTTCCTTTTGAAAACATTGATGACACATTTAAAATAATTTTAAATAAATTCAAAAAACGTGATGAGGAAACTGTGAGATATAATACTGATTTTGTTAAAAAAAAACCATTGGTCGTTTCAGACGATAATGATGAATATGTTGAAAAAGCAATAGATGCTGAAAGATATATTAACACTTATGATAAATTTTTTAAAATATCAACTTATTTACCAGGAGAAACTGTTATTGACAAACTTTTTTCAAGAACAAATAAAGAGGTTATTAATAAACCATCTAAAAAAGAATGGGTTGCTATAATAAATAATTTAGGGCCTAATTCCATTGATTTATTTACACTTATGAGACCACAAACCCGACAAGGTTCGATTGATATTTATTTAAGTGAAATTATAGATTATCTAAAAAATCAAGGAGTAAAAGAGGTTATTATTTTTGATAATTCTTGTTCTGTTTTTATAAAAGAAGAGACTAATAAAGAAATTGCTCCTACAGATGAAGGAGTAAAATTTAAGCAATATACAGACCCAGTTGGAAGAGAATATACTGATAGTGAAATAAGGAAGAGAAGAAGAACTATAGAAACTAGTTCAAGTGTTAAATTTGGTGGAAAAAGAAAACAAAAATGTAAAACATGTAAGAAGCGTAAAACAACCAGAAGAACAAAAAAGAAATATGTATTGTTCAAAAAATAAATTTATCTATTAATTTAGTTAAAAGATAAATGGCAATTAGTAATACCATATTTAAGTATATTGATAGGTAGAATGTTTATTAAAATAATCTGTATCACGAGTTAATTCCCTCGAAGGAACGCCCCCACGAACCCAACCATCAGAAGCAACACTTTCAATTTGGTTAGCAGGATTAGTGATTCTTTGTTGTACAGCAGGCAATAATGGTGTTTGGTGATATTTAATATAGCTCTTCTCGCTTAAAGTATTAACACTCTTCTTATTAACAAGTTGTTCACCTTGTTGAATTTGCGATTCCATAACAGGATTCACCGAACCACGTCCTAAATAAGGAACTGTAGCAAATGGTCTGTGGAATAAATCGATCCTGCATTTTGGGGCAGTTTGTATGCTGCCAATTTGAAGCTTAGACGAGTCGTTGATGTTACACCCTCCAGCTCCTACCATAAATCCGCCATTATACATTATACCTGGTTGCGAAGTAGCAAGATCTATAGGTTTCCTGAGACTACAATCTGAAGCAAAATAATTTTGAGTAGAATAGTTACAAGAAGCTATGTTTTGGACATCGGTTTGACTTAAATTACACTCATCTAAACCAATTCTAGAGAGATTATTAAATGTATATCCTGAATAAGTTGCCATTTATATACTAATTAATAATATTTTATTTTTACTAAACTCTATTATTTCTCTTGTTTTGTAAAAATAAATATTATTATATATATGCCAGAATTCACTAAACTCCAGGGTAATATCGCTCATTTAGCCAATACAATTGATTATTTTCAAGAATTTAAAAATAATTTAATTAATTTTAATAAGAATCTTACTGACGTTCTTGATGCGGTGGCCAAAGCACCAGTTCAATTAGACGACGCAACTTATCAAAAATACTTTAACCAAGCTAATAATAATATTAGAAGTTTACACCCTTGAAGATTTAAAATAGCACCTTGAAGGTTGGACATAATCAAGTCCATGTAAATTTTGGGTAGGCTTACTAAATGTAAGGGTTGATTAAACCGATTTCTTCTTCCAGAATGATACTGGTAAATCCCTGAAATGTCCAAATGAGAATACACCCAAGGACATATATTTATATGTAGTGTCTTTAAGTTATTTTTTCTAAAATACTTTAAGGGTGCGATTTTAAATCTTCAAGGGTGTAAATAGTGTTAAAGAAAAAATTGACACTATAATTAATTTAATAGATACAGAAACAGATTTGCATGATGAATCAATTACATTATCTGCTCAAATCATAGACGAATTGAATAAAAATAAGCTAAAATTCGGATTGCAAGGACGAATACGTTCTATGATTGATAAGAATAAACTTCCTCCTGATCTTCCAGAAGGAGTAAGAAATGTTATTACTGCTCGTAATATTGAACAACCTAATCCTAGCGGTGGTAAACATAGAAGAAAAACTAAAACTAGAAGGACAAAAAACTCAAATCGGTTAAAAAAATTCGGTTAATATTTAAGTTGTTATAAACATCTTAAATTTTAGATATGATGATATAACAACTCACTAATAAAGAGTATAACGATAATTATCCTTATACCTCTGCATATTACCATCTGGAGACGATTCTTTAGCTGAAGGCATTGCACCATAAAGAAAGTTGCCAAAGCTTAGAGCATCATTTGTCACACGAGTATTAGGTGTCGAATAAAATACACGATTTGCCTGGTCCAGTTGAAAATTCTGCCACAAGTCACCAAATAATTGTTTATTTGTATTTTTGATACCAGGATTCATCATCTGAACAGCTCGTTTTACATTTTTGGTTATATCAGTGTCAACATCTAAGTTAAAACTTGGTGGGGCCGCTTTTCTCTCCGGTTCATCATTAATTTGAGTTAACAAAACATTGCTAAACGGATTTTTCTTATTGCCTTCTTTAAATTCTGTTCTTAATACAGCATCTAAAGTAACAGGATTAACAAACGATTTTGGTTTATTATCAAACATTCCAGTAACTTCATTACCTTTTACTTCAAAATTTTCTAACATAGACTTAGTTAACTTTTGCTTACGCATATTATACAAAACAAAAATAAATAATAATGTCAATGATCCAACCGCCAACACTCTTTTTGACATTGTTAAAATGTATCCTAAAATAGTTAATAGTATAATTAATCGAGAGATAGAATTTAGCTTCTGTTCATAACACATATATGTTGTAGGCCATAATTCAAAAATATATTCTTTATTAAATAAAATAGTAGGGTCATTTGTCCAAAATTGTGTTGTCATTATATATATATATAAATCTTTTAAAATTTTCTTAATTTTCTTCTTTTTCTCGTGGAGAAAATCTTTTTTTTATTCTTTCTTTTAATACTTTTTCTCTTTTTTATGTTACCCCCTGAAACTTTTGTTAAGTCTAATCTCATATCATAATAAAACTCTCCACCTTCATCATCAGAGTCATCAGAATCATATATTTGGCTTTGGTCTATTACTTCAAAACCAAACTTATCTCTGTAATATTTAATTATGTCACCTTTACATTTTAGAAATATATATTTTAAATCATTTAGTTTACCTATTCTTATTAAAGAATTTATTAATTCTTGCCCTACACCTTGTCCAGAATATATTTTTGGAGAACATATACCTTCAAACATAATCACTTTTTCTCTGTCTTTTATATTAAATGCAAAAGATAAAGCACCAGCTACTTTTCCATCTAAATCAGCATATAAAGTAATACCATTTCTAATTATGCTTAAAAAATGAGTGTAATCAATTGATTGTTCATCTCTACAAAATTTTGGGTCTCGCTTAATTTCATTATACACTTCATCTAATGTTTTATTTCCCATTCTAACTGATATGTCTAAATCTACACCATACTTTGGCATATTTTTTAACACTCTCTCCGAAGATACATAATATATCTGAATAACTGACATATATTATATATTTATTTTTTTCCCTTCTTCTTTTTATTTGAGGGTTGGTTTGGTTTTGCTCCTCTTGGTGTTCTTTCAGGTTTGTTTTCACTTTCAATAAATTTTAATATTTCTTCATCACTCATTTTTGGTTGTGTAGTTTGCTGTGGTTGTAATTGAGAAGCTGCTTTAGATGCGGCATTTGCTTCTGCTTTTGCTCTAATCCTCTCTTTGGTTTTTGCCATTTTAAAACGCTGATTAAGTTGAGCTTCCATTGCATTAGTATTTACTTTACCTCCGCCTAAACCACCCATACTCATCTTACTTAACATTGATTGAATATTTCCCATTCCAGGCATATTTTTCATCTTATTCATAATTTCAGTAGCCTCTTGAATCATTTCAGATTCTTTTAACTCGCCAGATTTAAGTTTGGAGTCTAATTTATCACCAACTGTCTTAACTAACCCCATAAGTTTTGATGGATTTTTCATAAGCTTGCTAAAGACATCTTTCATATCAGTCGCGCCGTCAAAATCCATATTTAAATTAGTAGCTGTTTCTTCAGCAATTTCTTTAGCCAACTGACCAATTTTTCCATCTAGCATGCCTGTAATATGTTCGTTAATCAGCTCAGCATTTGGTAAGTCACTTTGATTTAATCCTTCGCCCAAATTCTCTCCGTATACTCCTCCACTGAAATCAAATAAACCTTCTATTTGAGACAAAGTCTCTTGAAGTTTGCCCTTAAACTCATCTTCATTAATGGCTTCAAATAATTTAGCGGTATCACCGAACGCTTCCTTGTTATCTAATGTACCTACAATTGAAAATAAAAGGAGTTGTAGATATTTCCATATTGTTTCACGAGTCTTTTCTGAGATATCACATTGCCATAAGTTTTTGAAATGGATCTTTGGAAAAAATTCAGTATCAAGTTGCGAATCTTCTTTAAACATTTCTTCATTTTGGTATAAAATATCGAAAAATCTTGGAGGTAGTTTCTTTTTACAAAAATCAAAAAGAAGTTTTGCTGATTTTTTTTCAGATTTTTCATATGCTTTAATTCTATCATCTTCTTCATCAATATAATTATAATGTTCCTTACTCTTCCACCACTTGTCGATGAAAGGAACATACTCTGGAAAAGTTGTCTTTAAATCGCCTACAAAATCTCTCACAACTTTTATAAACTCTTCAGGAATTATTTCCGACATATATGTTAATATACATTATTATTTAAGTTAATATATATTTAATATTTATATTACTTTTATTTTGGATCCAAGGTGGATTTACTCGCATAAATCAGATAATTTTGTTAAATTTTGAATATACTTCATTACCTTTGCTTGATTATCAGGTCCCATATTTCTTATAGGCTCTCTTAATCTGTCGATTGACTCCATAATTTTATCAGAATTACCAGATGATGCAACATCAGACGAATAATCCTTTGTTAAAAAGAATGAAATATCATTAGCTTCTATTTGAGCTCTGTATTTGTCAGCAATAAATTTCTTCCAAATTTTAACAATCATCTTAGGATTTGCTTTTCGAATCATTGTAAGAGCATTTTTAGCAGCTAAAATGTCAGGATCTTCCGGAAATACATTTTCAACATCATTTAAGAAGTCAATAAAATGGTCACTAAACGCAGTTAATATGCTCAAATACTTTGGGTTAGACATTAATATTTTTGTTTAAATCTTTTTAAATTAGTTTTGAATTAATAAATATAATTTTATAATGCTAAGAAAAATTAATTACATTTAATAACTCATTGGCGGTCTATTTCCAGTGATAGACCTTATATCAGCATCTCTTTGTTCTTGCATTTGTTTTAATTTAGCTTCCATTTGCGTATTTGCAGCGTCGTCACTCATTTTTTTAGTTCCTCTAATTGTAGTATTAAAATCATCACTAGAACAGTGGTTTGATACTTGACCACTAAAAGCAGTGTTAAGGTCTACGTAATTATGCATTTGTCTCATACCTCCATTGCCTTCTGCTTTTAAATCGTCTGGTCCCTGGTCTAAGAAACTATAATGGTCAGACACTATATTTCCGAAACCGCCTCCTCCACCTAATGAAAAAGCCATAGGCTCCATATTATTTTGTGTAGCATGTCTAACTTCTTGTTGTTGTCTTGGTTTTAAATGCTGTATAATTTGATCACCATATAAGACTTGATAACCTTGATTTAATAATAATAAAGCAGGAACCTTTGTTATGTTTTCAGGTAAAATAATTTTTTGACCATTTTCTAAAATAATAAATGTTTTATTATTTGAATCCTTAATTCTTCTATCAATACATATAAAATGAATATCTTTCTGAAAATCCGATTTTGACAAGTGCTGCAAGTATTTTTTACAAACATCGCAATATTTGCTATAATATAAAATACTACTCATCTTAATATATAATTATCTAATTGAAAATAATATTTAACTCATTTAAAAAAAAATGAATTAAATTATTAATTTAAATATAAATGTATATTAGATATAATGCAAGCACAACCAAACATGGCTTATCCAACAAATGATGTTCCTTCAGTTTCTCCTCGTGTGGAACTCATGTCTAAAATAAATGATGATGAGTTAAAATTTACTGTTAGCGGAATAAATGTCAGTTTTGCAAATGCTATCAGAAGAGTAATTTTATCAGAAATTCCTATGGTCGTTTTTAGAGTTTCACCAAATGATAAAAATAAATGCAACATTATTGCAAATACATGTGGATTAAATAATGAAATAGTAAAACATCGCTTAAGTTGTATTCCTATATACATTAAAGATGTAGAAGAGTTTCCATTAAAAAATTATATTATGGAATTAAATGTAGAAAATAATACAGACACTTCTATTGTAGTAACTTCAGAGGATTTTGTTGTCAAAGATTTGGTTTCCAATAAGCCTTTGCCTAAAGAAAAAATTCGCGAAATTTTCCCAGCTAATGAACATACTGGTGGTTTTATTGATTTTGTAAGATTAAAAGCTAAACCAGCAGAAGAAATACAAGCAAAAAAAATACATTTGACGTGCGAATTTGATATTGGAACTGCTAAAGAAGACGGTGCTTATAATGCTGCATCAACGTGCTCATATGGTAACACAATTGATGAAGCGATACAAGAAGCAAAACTAGCACAACTTAAACAAAAATGGAAAGACGAAAGCAAGAAAGAACATGAAATTGAATTTGAAACAACAAATTGGAAATTGTTAGAAGGAAAAAGATTTTTCAAAAAGGATAGTTTCGATTTTATAATTCAATCTGTTGGCGTTTATACAAATCAAGAATTAATTATTATGGCGTGTTCAATTATGATTGAAAAATTAGCTAAATTAGACACTCTTATTGAGGAAGATAATTTAGAGATAAAACTCGCTGATAATACTATGAAAAATTGTTATGATATTATTCTTGAAAATGAAGATTACACTATTGGAAAAGTAATTGAATATGCTCTTTTAATGTTGTTTTATGAGTCAACAAAAACATTGACATTTTGCGGGTTTAAAATGTTACATCCTCATGACTCATTTAGTGTAATTCGCGTTGCTTATAAAGACCCTATTGAAATTTCAAATATTAAGGGCAACTTAAAAAATTGCATAGTTTATTCAACAGAAACATTCAGTAAAATTAAAAAAGAGTTTTTAAAATTAGTTCCACGATAAATATTAATTATAAATTTATACTAATATTTAATAATATTTTACTTAACTATTGTCTGCTACAATTGTGTCAATATTTCTCTTTCTCATTTGAAAATTTAAACAATACATTAGCAAGGATGGATGAAGCTCATTAACATATTTTATAACAAATGTATTATTTATAAATAATTTTTTCTCTCTAAGTTCATTCATATAAAGCTGATGAATGTTAAACATGTGAGTTCTATATTGCTTAGAAAACTCTATCAAAGGTTTTTCCTTTTTAATATAACACGACACATAATTGCTATATAGTGTACATGTAAAAAGGTGTACTTGATCTCTGAAGACTGAAAAATCTTTTTTGTTTTCAGGATAAAATTTCAAAAAATCCTTAACTTTTCCTTCTTTTCTTAGACATAAATATTGATACTGTAATTTAGGTTGATTGCCTCTCAAATTTCTTACTTGTTCGTATACAGGATTTCTAATCTTAGTTCTTTCTCCAGTGTTTTTGTTATGAATGACTACACCAACAATATCGTATGATGTATTCATTGACCCATATTTTTCAATTAAGTCGGAATACTTAGTAAACTCATAAATTTGTGGAAATTTGACTGATGTTCCTAGATCAACTTTAAAAACATTGATATAATTTAATACATCAAAAAAATCTACAGTAACGTTATTGGGTCTATTATTGATTTTATAGACGCAAACTAAATATAATTGATGTTTGCTAAAAGGAACAACAATTCTATTTTCTGGATGTTGAAGAACAAAACTATAACATAAATCTTTATCAAGTTGATTAATGTCTAATTTACATTCAGCAGCAGCTTCCATAAACATTTCTCTAAATGTCTTTGAATGCGATGTTTTAAAGAATGAAGATGTAGCACCAACAATGTTGCGTGTAGAAATTTCCCAACTACCAGTAACTCCAATAGTTGAATCAAAGAATACATTGATCATAGTTCCTTCTACAAATTCTTCTGCTTCAATTGCTCCATCATTTTCAGGATATTTGTTAATAAATACATCAGGGCGAATTGCCTTAGGCGGAGAAAAGCCAACCACATTATTGGCGCTATTTAATACAACTGAGCGACACAAACCATATGATGGTATTAAATCTGCACATAATAAATTTTTATCATATCTAATAACTCTGTATGATGAATTGTTAGTCTTACACTCAATTTTATTCAATTTTAGCACGTTTGAATTACCAATAAAATCTGGATTAAGCATATCATTAAATCCAGGAATTTCAGACAGATTGTAAGCTTGTTTGTTCATATGTATCTTATTAATTATTGGCAAATTGTCTTTAAACTATAATTATATTGATTATTACTTTAAGTATATAGATAATAATTATCATAATATAAAAATAACTTATTAGCCTATATTATGAAAAATATATGTTTGTTATTTTTAACTTATTCAAATATTACACATATCAATGAGTTTGATGATTATTTAGAAAATTGTAACATTTACATTCATCCAAAATATCCAGAAAAAGTAGATAATTTATTAAAAAAATACATAATCCCTACTTTAATTGAAACTAAATGGGGCGATAAAAGCATTATTAATGCTACATTAGAATTATTAAAAGAATCAATTAAGAACCGCAATAATAAATGGTTTATTCTTTGTTCTGAGGACATGTTCCCTTTAGTAAATTATGCTGAAATGTCAGATTATTTAATGAATCAAAAATACTCAATTTTTGATGTTATGAATGATTCAAACAATAAAACTTCACAGTTTTGGGCATTAAAGAGTGATGATGTTGAAAAAATACTATTTAATAAAGATAAATGGAATACTGTTTTCAGTAAAATTCCAAAAAAAGTTGCTGTTGACGAATTGTTCTTTTTACCACTTTTAAAACTTATTGATCCAAAATATAAATTTACAAATTCAAAATTTTGTTACGTTAAGTGGTTTAAGAATTTTATTTCTAAACATCCGACAACTTTCAATTGTTTATTAGATTATGATTTAAACGATATTAAAAAAAATCATTCATGTTTTATTAGAAAAACATATTCAACATTTAAAAATACACGTTGTCCTGATAAAAAACTAACAATTTTGTTGGTTTATGGATCAGAAAGTGTAAATGATTATAGTAATTTTTTAAATGATTTCTCAGAAATAGCTAATATTTTTATTTTATCAATGACTGACAATGTTAATAACGCTGAACTTAAAAATGCTAGTTGTCAAACATATTATGTAGTATGGAATGATTTAGAAAACTCAATAAAAGAAATTAAAAAAACATTCAAAGGAGATTTAATAATAACTTCAGAAAAATTAAATGTAAACAGGTTAAAATATATGTTGGAAAATTCACAGTTACAAGATGAAAATAAAAATTCATTTAATATCAATTTCGATATAGGTAATATAAAGTTTTTCTCTGATCAGTATATGTTAGATCAAAAAGAAGAAATAAAATCAGAAACTCAAAAAGAAGATATACAATTAGAACTACAATTGGGTGATGTAATCCGTATTGCTAATCCAGTTAATGACATTTTAAATGAACAAACATTTATAATTGATTATATTGATAGTTCAAAAACTTATTTAATTAATACTGATACCTTAAACAGGATAAAATTAAAAATAACCGAAGACGGGATTTTAGGCGATGGTAATATTAGAAGAATTGAAATTCTTCGCAGAGCAGATACACCAAGTTATGCTAGGCAAAATGGGTTGTTGCCAGGAAAATGGATTAAAATATATTTTTCTGACCCAACGCCGGCTATTATTGTAGGTGAGATTACAAATTTAGAACAAGACATGATTGAATTAAGGACAACAGATAAAGATATTATTTATATAAATTTTGATTATAAAGGCATTCCCGAAAATTTACCAATTGACAATATTGAAATAATACAAAAACCTATAGAAAAAATATCTGCGATAGATGAGGATGAGTTAGTTATCCCTCAACTTGAAGAAGATAAGAAGGCTGTAGATGCTGCAGAAATTCAATTAGTTGTTCCTGTTAAAGATGTAAAAGACCAATTGAGAGAAATTATACTTAAAGCAGACCAAGTAGTTTTTGGAGATGAAGAGTTAGGTCCATTAGTTCAATTTAAAGATGTTTCGACAAAAGAGAAAATATATAGCATTGAAGAACAAGTAAATGACCTATTAGATGACCTTCTCTCAACAATTCCAGACGCACAAAGAACACCAAGAGTTCTTAATAATATTCACATAATGATAGAAAGATTTAAACAATTAAGAGAACGTTTTTCTCATTTTAATCAATACGGAAATGTTGATGGATTAATATTGAACGAAGCAGCTTGGAAACCTCTATCTGTTTGGCTACAGAAATTTAACAAAAACTTGTATTGGATATTACCAGTTGTAAGAAATATTAAAAAAATTTACAATGCTGAAAATATTGATGAAGAAAACAACGATATAATAAATTTAGACATTAACGAAGACATTCATGATATGGTTAATTTGATTAAAACTTATAGAGCAAATGATTTACCAGCTGAAAGTAATACATATACAGCTCTTTATTCAGAGTTAGCGCACTATTTTAGACCTTTTGAATATCCTTATGAAGATAGATTAGATGATATAATTAACGAAAAATATGTAGAAACAGACCTTAATGTAGTTATAGAAAATCTAGAAGATTTCTATTCATCAGTATTTAGCAATAACATGGTAAGAAATAGACGTTTTGTCATATCAAAATATACATTAGCAAGCACAAAATTAGAAGCAACTGATATTACAAGTTCAAAAATGACAACAATTAGAGTAAAAATATCAGATGACGATTTAATGTCTATTAGGTCAATAATGACACTTCCTGAACCGACCATTCGTTTTTCAAGAGTTAACTTGCCAGGAACAGACATATTAACTAAAGCAAATTTGGGACAAATATTTTTAAATTATTGGGAATTGCTAAAGAAAAAAACAAATGTTACAAATATTTTTGTCGAATCGTTTGAAAATAACTTAGAATTGGATGAAAATGAATTTGTTAGTGGCATAAGAAATTATGTTATAAACGTTTCTAAAGATGAACTAAGTGGAATGTCTAAAAATGAAATTTATAAAAAGTATGTAGAAACAATTGTTCCAAAGACACGCATTTTATTTAATTTGATGAAAAAATATATAAAAGGTAAATTGTCTATTGTTGACGTAGTCGGTTATTTAGAACCATTTTTGATTTATACGGATGATTTAACGTTTAATCAATACAATGAAATAATACAATTCATTGATTCAAAGATTTCAGAATTCAATAAACAAATGATAGAATTTTCTAGAATTTTTAAGTTGGTGTCAACTATAAAACAACAGCCTTTAACTCAATCAAAAGCATTTAGCATGTTAACAATTTTATCCAGAAATTATCATGACGATGTTTTAGAATCAGGATATCAAATAAATATCCCAAGTGAAAACATTACTAATTCAGAGATACTACGCAAAATAATGTTAAAAGATAATTCTAGACTATATACATCAGCACTATCACAACAAAATTTGAAACTAATGTATCCATCAGATGTAAGTGTCCTTTTTGATGATGAAAAGACAAAAAATGAAAATAAATTAAAGGATGAAGAAAAAGAAGACAAATGTGAAAACATTACAATCGCAAAATTATATACATCATTAAAACAACTAGAGAACGATAATAATGTGTTAATTTATTTTGATAAAAAATATGATAAAACAAACTATGGATTGATAGAAGAAGAAAACAAAAAAGGTGGTTATGCTGAGCAATTGGTAAATTTAACACCAGAGAAACTAAAAGAATACATTATCGGCGACCAAATGAAAAAAAATAACCTCACAGAAATAGATGCAACATATTTAGCTGATACATTAATTGATGGTGCGAAAAAAGTGATTGATGGACAATACGCTATATTATATAAGGGTTATGCTGAAAATATTGGTTCTGAAAGTGATTATTATGTAAGAAAAGATAACAAATGGGTTATTGATAAAGAATTGTCTCCTGAACAAAAAGTCTCAGATGACACCTCTATCATTTGTGATTTACAAGAAAAATGTATTTCAAAAACCGATGACAGTTGTCAAAGTATGAAAACAACTGAATTAAATTTGCAAAATTCGTTACTTAAAAGTATAATAAGTGAATTTGATACAAAATATAAATTTTCAAAAGAAAAATTTGAAAAAGAAATTTCAGACAGATTTAATTATTTTATCTCAATAATGCCTATTGTATCCAAAATAGAAACAAATTTTTTGTTAAAATATAATAATCAAAAATATAAGTTAGGAGTTTCTGTAGAAGATGATTTTAAAGAACAAATTGTATCTCCATTTAATGAACTTCTTAATGTGATTTTAAACCAAAGTGATTTTGTAAAAAAACAAAATGATATATCAAAATTTGCTAACAAATTTACAAGACCATGTATGATTGGAATGTCTCCAATTGGTAAACAAGAAACTGAGCATTGGTTATATTGTATAAAGACTAGCGTTCCTTTGTTACCAGCATTTAAAAAGACATTAGCTGATGCTTTTATTAAATCGTCTTACCAATATCAATACACTTTAGAAATATTAAAATCGTCTATTGGTCAGTTGAGTGATGATGGTGATTGGTGGACAGATAAACATACAGGTTGGCCTATTTGTCCAGGTGATTTTGATATCGAAGAAGGTTTTGAAGACGGTTTCAAAGTTTCGTCGAGAGCTGTTATAGAAGAATCAGCTGGAAATAAAATTATGGCTTCCACTACAGAAAAAACTATAAAATATATAACTCCTGAAACAATAATGATTAATAATATTGTAAATGCTTTATCCATTTCCATGGGTATAAATATTGAATCACAAAAAGAATTTATTATCAATTCTGTTATTGAAACGATTAAAACAAATGTAGAAAGCGAGAGTGATTATAAAGAGAAAATAAAAACCGCAAAAAAAGCTATACCTTCTTATAAAGAATTTTTTAATACTTTTCTTCTTTACAGCACACTAGGTATGTATTTAATTGCGGTACAATCATCTATACCATCAGTCAAAACAAGAAAAACACATCCTGGATGTGTACGTTCTTTTACAGGATATCCATTTGATGGTCAAGGAGACTATAGTAGTGTTGCGTATTTAGCTTGTATAACATATGATATAAGAGGTTCTGGAGAACCATGGGACGTTTTGAAAAAAACTAATGCTCAAAAAATTCAGACAAAAATCCAATCATTTATAGACACTATACTTCTCCAATTGCCAGATGTGCAAAGAAAATTCGTAGAAAAAACTGAATATTTGTTGACAAACCCAGCGTCTGACATCCCAGCAGAGCATGACATTTCGAAATGGTCAGATTTCCTTCCTCCTCTTGTTCCATTTAAAATTAGACATTTAACAAACATCTCTAATGAATTTAAAACAAGACTAGTAAGTGATTTAAGAAGTGGCTCTGAAAATCAGAGAGAAAAAATACTAGTTATTGAGTCAAAAATTATACAATTCTCTCTAGCTATTCAGGAAATGATTCAAGATATTGTAAAAACTCATAAAGTTCTTCTACATACAGCAAATAATGAACCATATCTAGAAAATGCTTGTTGCGATAGCAAAGAAAACGAAAGCACCATTAATTATTTTAATAGTCGTAATGGTGATATACTAGAATTCAATAAGATAGTAGAGAGACTATCAAATATATTAGACGACATAAGAGGTAATACAGAATCAGTTATATTTTATAGTAATATTAACACCAAAAATTTATATCCTTCAATACCAAATACATTTAACGAAAAAACTGTTTACCTAGCTTTCATATTTTATTGTAAATTTAAATCGTTACTCCCCATTCCAGAAGATTTATTACCTATTTGCACAAGCAAACCAAATTCAGAGTTAATTGACCCATCAGATACTATTGAAAGGATTATTCAAAAACTCAAAGATGATGGTAGAAATTATACAAATGAACATTTTTTAAGACTTATTGAACTAGTAAGTAGAGAGAATATTATAAATATCGATATATCAAATCCGGTCATTTCTTGTATAGCAAAATTGTCAGTATTGTTAGAAGCCATAAATGATGAAAATAACGAGGAGGAAGTTATTGAAGTTGAATTAAGAGATTTAATTAGAAATGCTATTGATACATTTGATATTGCTTCAGAGAATACAACACCTCAAGTTAAAGACTTAAACGATTATTTATTTGAAAAAAATGAAGAAATGACAAAAGAATTAATAGATTTTGTAAAGAAAAATAGTGGTTCAACTGTTTCGCGTAATTCAATAAGAAATTTTACTAACACAATACAAAATCTGTCAAATTGGGTATGTGATACTTCAATGCGAAATAAAGATGCTAAAATTTCAGATGATAATATGTATAATGTTATCAATTTTTATAAAACATTTATAAACAACTTTACAAGTATATTTCCAAATATTATAATAAATAAAGTAAATTACGATAATACTTATATACCAAATTATTATGGATTTTCTAAAATACATTCTGGTAAATTGAGAAAAAATATAACTGACTATTTTTCACAGCTTAAACCATTCTATAGTGTTAATTCAATTTCAAAAGTTTTAATTAATATCCAAAAGTTATGTAAAAATATAACTAAATTAGCTGATTCTACTCCTTGTTTTTCAAGTATTAAAAACAACAATAAAATACTTAAAGGAATAATAGATGAAAGAACTAGTAGATATTTGTTTGAGAATTATTTACTCAAAGTTTTATTTACATACATTGAATTGGCAGACAATAAAGATATGATTGTAACTGAAACAAAGACACGAATGGATGTAGTAGACCTTTTTTCTGTTGATTATATTGAGGATCTTGAGACAAAGTCTGATGTTGAGATCTCTTACAAAACTGACACTAGAATTCAAACTGGTAACTTAAGACAATTGAGAGAAGAAATTGCTAGTTTGCTTGTGTCGTTTGTTGATATAATGACTACTGAGAAAGATATAATTGATATAACATATGAAGAAATACAAGATAGAGTTTTTAAATTAAAAGAAAGAGAAAAAGATATAGTAACAGATAAATTAAAAGCAATGACTGATGAAGGGAGAGATGTAGATAATATTCTGAAAATTACTAAGCAAGGTTTATACAGTAAAGGTCTGCAAAAAGGTTTAACAATTTATGAAAAAGAATTTTATGAAAGAGAGGAAGAACAAGAGCTGAGAAATGAAATGGAAAAAGCAGAAAGAAAAATTAGAAGAAAAAATAAAGACGCTACTGACGAAAATATTGATATTTTAGTTGATGAATATTTAGAACAAAGACAAGTAGAGGCTGACATAGAAAATGATGCTTTTGATATAGGTTATTTAGGAGAAGATTATTATGATGGTAATTATACAGGAATAGATGCTCCAGAATATGAAACATATGGAGATGAAGATTAAATTTAGACAAATATAATTATAAAAAATAGTTTATAATTATATATTAGATGTATAAAACATATATTAGAGAAAATATCACATTAGTAGCAGTTATACTTTTTGTTATAATTTTCGGAACAATCCAGATGATGAAACCTGCTTGTTTCTATAATAAAGATGGCAGTATTAGAGAATTTGGAATTGGATATAGAAATAAAACCATCTTACCTGTTTGGTTGTTATCATTAGTGTTAGGTATTTTATGTTATTTAGCAGTTTTATACTATGTAAATTCTAATAAAATATTTTAAATTATATACTTTTCATCAATCTTTACACCCTTGAAGATTTAAAATGGCACCTTCGCACCAAATCCAAAAGGTTTATCCATTACAGAAATGTGTAAATTTTGGTTATGGAATTTCTTCTAAAATCCCTGAAGTTTTATGTAAGGTTGAAATGAAAATCCTCACTCACTCGCCTTTTTAAAAGACAGAAGACCTTCCCTTACTGGAGCAATTCATTACAGACTTCTTACTATTCATTGCTAATTAAGTAAATTAAATTGTCTTTAAGTTGTTTTTGTCCCATTTTAAATCTTCAAGGGTGTAAATGAACGTCTGTTAAAATACGTTGTAGAGATACTCAAATGAAGTTTTTTATACCTACGATGAATAAGGGATTAAGAAAATTAATCCATAAAAAATATGATACAATAACTATTAATGAATGCAATACAAGTAAGAAATGTTGCAATTGTCATAAAGATTTAGAGTATTACAAAGATAAAGAAAACAAAAAGGTATTTCGTCTATTAGTTTGTTCTAACTGCGTGAATTGCGAAAACAAAAAAATCGTATTTAGAACAAGAGATGCAAATTCCTCAATAAATATTTTGAAATTAACGAAATGTTGGATAGAAAAACAAACAAGACCAACAGAATTTCAAAATTCACAAGTCTCGCCTGCGAGACAGGCTTTGCATATTTCGTCTTTCACTTCTTCAATAATCAAAGAGAAGAAGAAAAAGTAAGACCATCAACATTGATTTTACATTTTTGTATTTTTTTAACGCAAAAGTCGGCGTTTTAAATGTCCAAAGGTGTAAAAGCAAACACTAATGAAACTTGACAACAATTTCAACCTCTTCTTTCTTGATGCTTTTTGTAGCGGATATTGATAGTTCTTCCCTCTTTTTACGTGTCTTCGCGTTATCGGTCAACCCTTCCTTCCGCTTTGATGTACTATTACGACTGTTCATATCCTTTTCAATCACATCATAATGGTCATCAATATAATCTATGACCTTATTCTCGAGTGCCCATTTGAAAAAGTTCAATTGTCCGATAGTTGTTTCAATATATGTTCCATTCTTATATGGAATACTTATCCTGTCCCATCTACAAAATGGATCAAAACGTCTTTTGCTATATGCTTTCAATTTGAGCTTATAATCAAAATAAACTTTGAAGCGAATTTTTTCCCCAGTCGGATTATTCATTTCATATAAAGTGTAATTCTTTTTGGCATAATTTGTAGCAAACCAATCTACAATGCGCAGAGAGATTTTAGATTCACCAGTAATTATTTTTAACATTCTAGTTAAATTATCATTATCCTTATAAAATTCTAACAAATTATTTAGTAATAATTCATTTTGCGTAGTATAACTAGTTGTTGCGCTCATTAATTAACATAGATTTAATTTATTTAAGTAATTTAAAACATATATTATTATTATTTAATTATAAAAAACTTTGTATATAATATAATGTTTGATTTAATGTCAAATTATTTTGGACCTTTGAATAAAGATTCTTGTGTTTATTTTTTAATTATATGTGGCATATTTTTTATACTATTAGTGTTTTCCATTTTTGCTAACATTTTTTGGTTATTTAAGAACTATAAACAATTTAACTTTAGAGTATTTACTGGAAGTGTTGTAATGCTTTTCAATTTATTTCTTGCCTACTTTGTTAATAGATTGCTGTACACAATGTGCACAAAATCTTTAGCTTAAGAATTCTCTACTTGAGATGTATTAACTGGTTTAAGGAACTGGTCTCTTATTGAAATATCATCTACATAATTTGTTTGGCCCAAAAATGGATTGAAACCTATTTGTTGAACCATTTCTCTGTTAGCCAATTTATCGCCTAACTCTTCTCTTTTATTAGATACTTTAAATCCAGAACCAGATAATGACTGATTTAATATTTCCCATGTATTTTCATCATGATGTAAAGCTGATGTATAAGCAGTTGTCTCTGTTGTTTTACTAAATTGTTCATTTTCTATCTGCATTTGATGTTTCATTCTTCTCGTTCTTTCATAAGGTTGTCCATCTGTCCATTTCCAATTCATTAATATTATATAATTATTTAATATTAATTAAATAACGCGTTCAATCATTCACTCCAGGAACTTTAACTAACTTCATTTGTTTTGTAAATAAAAATTTATCATCGCTTCTTCGTCTCCTTTTTAAATTACATTCTAAACATGCCAAATAATAATTATCAATATTATGACCTAAGTCATTGTCTATTCTATCCACAGTCCATTGTTTCATTTCTCTCGAAATGTCGTATAATACATTCATTTCACAACAACAATAATAACATTTTAACTCAGTTTCAATCATTTTATTTATCACAGATTCTAATGTGATAAAATTTTCATTATTCCAAAGTTTTTTAATTATATCTTGTTGTTTATAACCATATATTTTTTTATTAATTTGTTGTAAAGTTATTTTTGTTGTTTTATCAGTAAATGTATAATTATTTTGAACTATATTTTTAATGTTATTAAGCTGGCTTTCACAAGCATAATCATCTGGAGTAAACGTCCAGTTCTCTGCGTCAACCCGTTTTTTTTCTTTATTTGTTTTATGGTGTTCCAATGGATTTTTTTTTACGCGCTTATTGTTATCATTAAAGATTATATTTTTAGTCTCCATATATTAAATACTTATAATATATTTAATACAAAATTGATATAAATACACATATATAAATATATATTTACAAAAGTGAGTTAAACTCAATTTGGTATATTATATTATAACATATGATGGAAGAATCTAATGAATGTCAAGAGCTTAAAAATATAAAATACAAATCACTATTATTAAATGGTGTACCATTACAAGAAAAAAAATCATCATCTTCTAATGACTTATCTATTTTGGAAAAATTTTTAGAAAATGAAAAGAACAATAATGTTAATGACCTATGGTGTAAGCTAAATAAGACCATAAAGTTTAAAAAACTACAAGAATTTGTTGAAATTTATAAAACACAAAATAATTTAGATGATGAAGAGGGCGAAAAAATGTTTTTATTTCTTAAAGATTGTATTGACAGGAAAAAATTACAAAGAGTTAAAGATGTCATATATGACAAAGAAAACGGCATTATAAAAGACATACCAGCGTTATGCTATGTTAAATCTAATAAACATTTTACTTTAAAAAATATGGATAAACGTGTCTCAACTCTCAAATCATTAGCTCCTAAAAAGGGTCAGGGAACCATAAGAAAAAAAGAGATAACAAAAGACAATTCTGATTCAGATGAGGATAATGAAAATTAAAATTTTAATATAAAGTTATAATTATATTATATTAAAAAGATTTAAATAGTATATAGTATGACTACGTTATTTGATTTGGAACCATTAGAAGATATAACGGATACATTAGTATTTGAAGATGAACCTAACATTTTTAATGAAGAAAACGCAGTTGAGATTGTAGAAACTGCTCTACATTTGATGGAAGAATTTATGGAAGAAAATCCTACAGCAATAACCGAACATAATTTCAATGACATTTTACTGGAAGAAATAAAAGAAATGTTTTATGTGCAAATGGAAGACCATATTTTAGATAGTGATTATATTGAAGACGACATGAATGATTTACTTGAATACGCGTTTAATATTTATATTACAATATTTCTTCCAGAGAGATCAATTAAAAATAATGATGAAGATGAGAATGATGACTGCATAGAAAAATTGGAAATTGATGATGAAGCAACTAATATTATTAAACAGAAAATTCAGAGGTTAAGGAATATTCCGCAACCAGGTCAAAGAACGCCAGATTGGTATAAGTATCGTTGGGATTTATTAACAGCAAGTAATGCATGGAAAGCATTCGCAAGTCAAAATGCAATAAATCAACTTATTTATGAAAAATGTCAACCCTTAAAAGGCATTAATTCTGAACCTGTAGTCGAACCTGTTAAAATGGTTAATACTAATACTACTTTACACTGGGGACAAAAATATGAGCCATTATCTGTTATGCTTTATGAGGATATATATAATTCAAAAGTAGAAGATTTTGGTTGTATTCAACATGCTGTATATAAATTTATCGGGGCGTCACCAGATGGCATTATTGTTCAATCTAATACCGGACGATATGGACGTATGTTAGAAATTAAAAATATTGTTAACCGTGAAATAAACGGTGTTCCCAAAAAAGAATATTGGATTCAAATGCAATTACAAATGGAAGTTTGTGACCTAGACGAATGTGATTTCTTAGAAACAAAGTTTATAGAATATCCTGATTATCAAAGTTATTGTAGTGATTCGTCAATAGCATCTTTTAATGGAGAAGAATTTAATAGTTATGTTACATCAAAAGATGGTAGTTATAAAGGTATTATTATTCAATTTCATACTATTGACGGTAGTCCACACTATGAATATATGCCTTTGGATTTATGGAAGCCAGATGATATATCAAAGTGGGAAGAAACAACTATTTATAAATATGAATCTGAACCTTATAATTATTTATATGTGAAATTTATATATTGGAAACTTGAGAAACTAAGTTGCGTTCTTGTATTAAGAAATAAGGATTGGTTCAAAAATAACGTCGGACAATTGGAAAAAGTATGGAAAATTATTGAGGAAGAACGAGTAACCGGTTATGAACATAGAGCACCAAATAAAAAGGCTAAGAAAGAACAACCAACTAGACCATATGTAGATGCGAATAAAGAAGAAACTTGTTTTTTAAAAGTAGTTAAATTAGATTCTTAGTATAAATTTTAGCTCCACCTTTTTAAACCAAAGGTGCTTCGCTAAAGGTGCTTCGCTAAAGGTGGATTAGTATAAAATATTTTGCATATCAGTTCTATATGGCAAACTAGTAACAACTTGTTCATCTGTTGTAAAATATCCTACCCTTGTTCCACAATCTGGATTAACCGGCGGCAATAGTTTAACATAATTATCTCCAGTTTTTTTGTCATGATATAAAGCACCACACATAGATGCTGGCATACAAGTTCCTTCGTCAGGATTATCAGGATATCTTATATTATTGGTTATTTGTTCATAAGAACCTAATTGAAAAATAGGATAATCCATCCAAATATCATTTGACGTATTGTTTGAAAGTTCATTTTTACCAATTGGCGGATAAGTATTTTGAACTAATAACTTAGTTTGAGCATCAGGAAACTTACCAGTAGCTTGTTCTAAAGAACTATTTGAATAACCTTCATAAATATTTGAAAAATTAAATACTAATGGCAACCCAAGAGCTAATATTATTAATAAAAGTAAAAAAACTATTTGATTCATATATATAATTTATATATAAATATTTTTATGAGCCTTCAATTAACTATTTATGTTTTCAATCATAACATCTAAATTGTTTCATTCTAGTAATACAAGTAGTGTTTGAACTTCTAAACATTTACAATAGTAAATAAGACAATTAAATCATTTTTAAATTTATAAAAAAATCAGTTTAAAACTAAAGTTTGAAAATATATAATAATATGGACAATACAACTGAGATGTGTGTGATTAAGCGTAATGGTAAGTTAGAAGATTTGTCATTTGACAAAATTTTAACAAGAATTAGGAAATTGAGTCAAGAAGCAGGAATTCATATAAATTACCAATCACTTGTTATGAAAGTCATTGACCAATTATATGATAAAATTCCAACATCAAAGATAGATGAATTAGCAGGTGAGCAATGTGCAGTAATGTCAACAAATCATCCAGATTATGCAACTTTGGCAGGAAGAATAGTTATTTCAAATCATCAGAAAAATACCGAGACGATATTTTCAAATGTAATGAAACAGTTATATGAATTCAATGATATACATGGAGAAAATGCACCATTGGTATCAAAAGAATTTTGGGATTATACGCAAAAATATAAAAACAAAATAAATGAAATGATAGATTATGATAGAGATTATCTTATCGATTATTTTGGTTTTAAGACATTAGAGAGAGCATATTTATTTAGATTAGGTAATAAAGTTATTGAAAGACCTCAACATATGTGGATGAGAGTAGCTATTGGAATTCATGGAGATATAGAAAATCCAAACTCAATAAAATTAGTCCAAGAAACTTATGATTTGATGTCACAAAAATATTTTACACATGCTACTCCAACATTATTTAATGCGGGAACACCAAGACCTCAATTGAGTTCATGTTATTTGATTGCTATGGAAGACGATAGTATTGAAGGAATTTATAATACATTAAAAGATTGTGCGTTGATTTCAAAATATTCAGGTGGAATAGGTTTACATATTCATAACATTAGAGCAAAAAATTCCCATATTAGAGGAACAAATGGGAAAACAGATGGTCTAGTTCCAATGTTACGTGTGTTTAATAATACAGCAAGATACGTAAATCAATCTGGAAAGCGTAATGGTTCGTTTGCTATTTATTTGGAACCTTGGCACGCGGATATTGAAGACTTTTTGGAGATGAGAAAGAATCATGGCGACGAAGAGATGAAAGCTAGAGACCTGTTCTATGCTTTATGGATTTCTGATTTATTTATGGAGAGAGTTAAAAATAATGGAAAATGGTCTCTGATGTGCCCGCACGAGTGTCCTGGATTGAGCGATGTTTATGGTGCCAAATTTATTGAACTATATGAAAAATATGAATTAGAAGGCAAAGTGAGAAAATCAGTTAACGCACGTGATTTATGGTTTAAAATTTTGGATGCTCAAATGGAAACAGGTACTCCTTATATTTTGTATAAAGACGCTGCTAATTCCAAATCAAACCAGCAAAACCTTGGCACCATTAAATCATCTAATTTATGTGTTGCACCAGAAACATTAATTTTAACTGACAAAGGACATTTAGAAATTCAAACTTTGATAGACAAACATATAAATGTATGGAATGGCGAAGAATGGAGTTCAGTAATTGTTAAAAAAACAGGAGAAGATCAAGAACTTATAGACGTTTATACAGATGATGGTTCTAAACTAACTTGTACTTCTTATCATAAGTTTTATATTCAAAATAGTTATTTATCAAATTTTATTCAAAAAGTTGATGCAAAAGATTTAAAACCTAATGATAAAATAATCAAATGTGAATTTCCTGTCATAGATGGTTGTGATAAAATGCTTTATGCTTATACACATGGTTTTTTCTGTGGAGACGGAACGGAAAATTATTTAATAAACAAAGAGTATATATTAGAAGGAGAAGAATTAGAATGTCAGGCAAAATCTCACGAAAAAAAACATATTGTTTATTTATATGGCGATAAAAAAAACTTATTAAATTTTATTGATAAACGTGGTTACATTGAATCATCAAATAGAATATGTGTGACTCTCCCAGTCGATTTAAATGAAAAATTTGATGTGCCGTCAGATTTTTGTTCACTGAAAGATAAATTAGATTGGTTTGCAGGATATTGTGATGCTGATGGAACTATTTCTAGAAATGGAGAAAATGAACAATTGCAAGTATCATCTATAAATACAGTTTTTTTACAAAATATAAAATTGATGTTACAAACATGTGGAATAAATTGTAAAATAAAGCTAAGTCAAAATAGAACAGAAAGTTATTTACCTGATGGAAAAGGTGGATATAACTATTTTGATGTTAAGCCTGTTTATAGATTGCTGATTACATCATGTGATTTGTACAATTTATATAATTTAGGGTTCAGACCTAAAAGATTAATAATTTCAGGTAATAAACCAGCGAGTGATGCGAAACAATTTATAAAAATATTAAAGGTTGAAAATAATAATAGAATTGATGATACATATTGTTTTACTGAACCAAAAAGAAATATGGGTATATTTAATGGAATAATAACTGGGCAATGTACCGAAATTGTCGAATACTCAGACGATAAAGAGACTGCTGTTTGTAATCTTGCTTCCATAGCATTACCAACATTTGTTGATCAAATCACTAAGAAATTCGATTACGAAAAGCTACACGAAGTGACAAAGGTAGTTACAAATAACCTTAATCGTGTAATTGACATAAATTATTATCCAACTGAAAAGACTAAGAGAAGCAACATGAAACATAGACCAATTGGGATAGGCGTTCAAGGTCTCGCTGACACATTTGTATTAATGGATATAGCATTTCATTCGGAAGAGGCAAAAGAAGTGAACAAACTCATTTTTGAAACGATTTATCATGCTGCGTTAGAGAAAAGTAATGAAATAGCTATTGACTTGGAAAATTATATACGAAAATTTTGCCCGAGAAGAGTAGATATATTAAGAGAAGTAAATCAATATGAATCTAAAGTTATATTGGATAAAGATGACCTAAGATATTCCGGGTCATATAGTTCCTTCAATGGTTCACCTGCTTCGCAAGGAATTCTTCAGTTTGATATGTGGTCAACAACACCTTCAGACCGATATGATTGGTCTTCACTTAAAGAATTAATTAAAAATCATGGTCTAAGGAATTCCTTATTAGTCGCTCCTATGCCAACCGCATCTACGTCACAAATACTTGGTTTTAATGAATGTTTTGAGCCTTTCACAAGCAACTTATACAGCCGCCGTACTTTAGCAGGAGAATTTGTTGTTGTAAATAAATATCTAATGAAAGAGCTTATTGAGTTAGGTCATTGGAATGAAAAAATAAAGAATAATATTATTGTTAATAAAGGTTCTGTTCAGCAGTTAACAATGTTATCAGAACACATTAGAAACAAATACAAAACCGTTTGGGAAATTCCTATGAAGCACATCATTGATATGGCAGCGGACAGAGGCGCTTATATATGTCAAAGTCAAAGTATGAATTTATGGGTTGAGGATCCTACTTATAACACTTTAACGTCTATGCATTTCTATTCATGGAAAAAAGGACTAAAGACAGGAATTTATTATTTGCGAAGAAAAGCAAAACATCATGCGCAACAATTTACTATCGAACCGGAACAACAACATGTTGAAGAACATGATGAAATTTGTGAGATGTGTTCAGCTTAAAAAATTAATTTATAAATATAAAATTATATATTAATTTATATAACACCAATTATATTAGAGTATTTATTGAATGAACTACAATCATCAACTAGGTCAATATTATGTTTTAATTTCATAAAACATCTTAATGTAACTAAAATATCAATGAATGAGTTATGTAAGTTGGTTGGCTGTTTGTTGAATAATTTTTCGTGTAATTCAATCAACTTTGGATATTTTAAATAAGGTTTGCCGTTTTTATCAATCAATTGAATATTACAGAATTTAATAGAATCTTTTAATGTGCATGAAATATTTTTATAATTATTCAAGAAATGTAAATCATATTTATATGATTTGAGTTGTTCTTTAGACAAAGAGACACTATTAATAACTCTTAGTAAAGCTACTTTAATCATATTGATATCAAATTCTATATTGTGACCAATTAGTCTATCTACTTCCTTCAAGTAATAAAAGAATTCCTTTAAAACATCGTCAATATGTACACCCGACTGTTTTGATATATCATTTGTAATACCATGTAGTTTTGTAGATTCATCAGATATCAAAATACTTTCTGGAAGTTTTATTATATAATCTTTTGACACAATAATATTGTTTAATGATGAATCATAAATCAAATAACTGAATTGAACTATATGAGGCCATTTATGTAGTGTAGAAGGACTTATGAATTTTGTTTGTGGTAATCCCGTTGTTTCTGTATCAAATACTAAAAATCTCATTATTTATTTAACTGCGTTGAGTTTAAGTTATTGTTGTAAGTAATTTATATTTAATTTAAATGACATTTTACAAATCAATTTTAAATTTGAAAAATATATATTTAATTTAACTACTTAAAGACCGGGCACTACATAATGAAGGGAATTTCTTTAATTTCTGAAAAAACTCTCGAAAATTCTTCCCTACACATGAAGAGAAAATAAAGCCTTTTAAAAAATGAAAAGTTTTTTGACTTTCTCAAAATGGACAAAAATAAATGTCCAAAATCGGGTAGCCGAAAATGTCCTTACTGAAAAATTTTTTCGTTACGATATTGAAAATTTATGGTCTCAATTTAAACCAGAAAAAATTATTTTGTGATTGTAAAATTTTAAATATTTTGCAGAAAACAATTTAGGGGTTTTTTATATTGATAATATATCAATGGAAATCAATGATTTTTACCCCAAAAAACCCTTTAGTTTCACATGTCAAAATTGTGACTTTAATACGTGTAATAAAAAAGACTATACTCGCCATCTTGTTACGAAAAAACACAAAATCAATGTTTCTCAATGTATTTCAACCGAAAAACCCCAAAAAAACCCATATGAGTGTATATGTGGTAAGATATATAAAGATAACTCTGGATTATGGAGACACAAAAAGGTGTGTACAAAAATAGAAGACAATAACACATATGATGACGATAAAAATGATGCGCTAATTGAATACCTTATGAAAGAAAATAAGGAGATTAAAGAAATGATTTTAGAAATAGTAAAGAATGGTATAACAAATAACATTCATAATACTACTCACACCAATTCTCATAACAAAGCATTCAATCTTAATTTCTTTTTAAACGAAACATGTAAAAATGCTATGAACATAACAGACTTTGTAGATTCTATTAAATTACAGCTGAGTGATTTGATGGATGTGGGCGAACTAGGATATGTAGAAGGCATTTCAAAAATAATAGTGAAAAACTTAAATAATTTAGACGAAACTGAAAGACCAATACACTGTACAGACAAAAAAAGAGAAACCATGTATATAAAAGATGAAGGTGAATGGAATAAAGAAGATGAAAAGAAAACTAAACTGAAGAAGGCGATTGTTAAAATAGCTGACAAGAATATAAAACTTCTTCCAGCATTTCGAGAGAAATATCCAGAATATAAAAATTCATCTTCAAAAGTATCAGATAGATATGATAAGATGGTTATAGAAGTAATGACAACAGACAATGATAAGAACGAAAAAATAATAAAAAATATTTCTAAAGTCACTACTATTCAAGACAAATAGACATAATTATTAAACATAATTCTTACATGGTGCAAAGCTTCTACGATGCCAAATGGTAATTCCGTGTTCTTTAATTCCATCCATATGTTTTTTCGCACCATATCCTTTATTGGAATCAATTCCATAATGTTCTGATAATTCAGGATTTTGTTCACATAATTCATCTATATATTTATCACGTTCAACTTTTGCCAATATAGATGCAGCAGCAATGGAAGCATATGTGTTGTCTCCACCTTCAACTGTCATATAAGTTAACGTTTCAATTTTGTTGGTTGTTTTATTAAACATTGTAATTGGCTTAAAATAGTTTCCATCAATTAACAAACTATAATTGAAGTCAGTTTTTTCAATTTTATTATTTTCTTTCAAGAGTTTATTATATTTTTTACAGACCTCATTAATACAATTATGCATTGATAGTTGTGTAGCTTGTAAAATATTAATTTCATCAATTTTCTTCTCATCTTCATAACTTACGTGCCATGCTAAAGCATTTTGCTTGACATATTCGGCAGCTTCTTCAATCTTCTTTTTAGAATGAAATTTTTTACTATCTTTTACTTTTGAAAAATCAAAAGTGTCATCTTTAGGTAAAATTACTGCTGCAGTATATACTCTACCAAATAAAGGACCGCGACCGGCCTCATCAACGCCAATTTCATATATATTTTCGTCTTCATTGTAACAACTTTTTAATAAAGTTTTTGGCTTTAAAACCTTTAAACTTTTTGTTTTTTTAAGAGGAGCGGATAATTTCGGTTGAAGCGAATCTACCTTGGGTTGCAGAATATACTCTTCATCAGAAGAATTATCAATTATTTCAACTGGTTCATAATCACTCTTCATTTTAATATATAATATAATTATATTCACTTAAATTCAAATCAATTTTATTTAAATTTTTTCACTATATAAATTATACAATGAATACTGAAGCATTATTTCTATTCCTAATTTTATTGTTAGGACTTGTTTTATGTTCTTTTTTAGGAGGTAATTGTGGAAAAGAAGGTATGACAGGCAATTTTTCAGGAACAATTAATGTAAGCGGTAATAGCAGTGGATACTCAGGTTCATCAACTGGTTCTGGAAGCCAATACGATAACTATAATCATTATACTGGTTCTTCAACTCAATTATCAAACGGTTCAACATTTTATGGACAAAACGGAACTACTGCTGTAGTTGTAGCAAATAGTGATGGAACTCAATCATTACAAATAACATTACCCGGATCGTCTACACCTGTAACATTTACTCCACAACAATCATCTACAGATGCCTCATCGTCTAGTGTTGAAAGCTACACTAATTATTATGGATATAACGGAACTGCTACAACTTATTACGGACCTAATGGTGACACTGCTACAGTGGTAAATGCTGATAATGGTCAGCAAGCTATTCGCGTAACTACTTCATCTGGAACTTATTATTATAATGTTTCTGGAAGTCAAAATGCAACTAATACATCTACCCAATATTACGGCAGCACCGGAAGTCAGATACAACAAGCACCATATGCGATGTCTTATCAAGGACCTTACGGAGGTTCTGCTGGTGCTGTAACAGGACCTTATGGTAACACTGCTTATTATGCTCAAGGACCTGCTGGAAATACTGTGGCTGGAACAACTTCTACTAGTTCAAATCAATATTACGGACCTTACGGAGGTTCTGCTGGTTCTGTAACAGGACCTTATGGTAATACAGTATATTATGCTCAAGGACCCGCTGGAAATACTGTAGCCGGAACAACTACTGACACTGATTACAGCAGCACATTACCACCTGGAATACCTAGAAGTCAAATTCCACCAGGTCAAGAAGATCTCTATATTTTAAAATCTGAAATAGTTCCCCCAGTTTGCCCAGCTTGTCCAACTAGTGCTGCCTGTCCAAGAGAAGAAAAATGTCCACCTTGTCCTGCTTGTGCTAGATGTCCTGAACCAGCGTTTGAATGTAAAAAGGTGCCTAACTATAGTGCTATTAATAATGAATATTTACCTGCACCTGTGTTAAACGATTTTTCAACATTCGGTACATAGATTAGCCATATTATTTTGACTTAAACGATATTTAAATATATTAAACATTTAATAAAAAAAATTGATTAGAAAAATATCAATATTATTGATATTAACAATATTGATAATGTATTTTGAAGAATTTGGTTATGAAGATCATTTGGATGCTTGTTATGTTTTAGCTTCAAACAATTTTATAGGTTTAAATCATTATAATGATGATGGCGAACCTTTAAATGATGAACGAGTAAACAAATTTAAAAATTTTATTATGTCTTTACATTTACAAAAAACAAGTAGTTTATATCATTATCTAAAAGAAGGAGGCGATTTAATGGACCGCTATGAATATTATCAGTATGGAAATGGAGATCATAATGTAATAACAATACCAGAAGTTATAATTAGTCATGGCTCAATTAATTTGGTCAGGGAAATGATATCTATCGACCCAGAATATGTTAATCTAGTGGTAGACAATTATTCTCTATTATCTCATTCTATTAGTTACGGTAAGTATGACATAACAGATTTATTATTAATTCATGGTGCTGATCCAAACATACAATGTATAAGAGGCAAAACATCTTTATATCAGGCGATAAATAAAAGTAATCCTGAAATAGTGAAAAAATTATTAGATAGTGGTGCTGACCCAAATATGAAATTTGCTTTACCTATGTGTAATTATTTGTATCCAGCATTATATAATTATTATAATATTAGAAGAATTATGGGTGTAGAAGATGAAGACATTAAAAAAATAGTTAAAATGCTCATAAAGCATGGCGTTGAATGTCAGAATAAATTATATAACACAAATGTGCAAAACGCATATGATGAAATCATTGCCGAAATGAATGAAAATGGAGAATATTAACATATTATGATTTATAATTAAAAATTATTCTTTTGTTTTTATACATTTTTTATCCATTTGGAATGTAGCTATTTTATCTTCTTGTGGAACAATATTAATAACACATTTAGATTTTTTTCCATATAATGGTTCAGTGCATCCTTTTTCTTTTTTCTTCCTAGTTTGAGTGCGTTTAAATTTGAATATTTTGGGTTTTTCTTCTGTACATCTAGACCTGAAATGTTCATATCTCTCTCTAACATCACAATAGGTTAAATGTGATTTTTTGCCTAACATTTTATTAACTAACTCATGTAGTTCATATATATATCGAGAGAATGTTGCTCTGTTTTTCATATGACACATTAATAAAGGTTTCTTCTTCAAATTATTCGCTAAATTTATTCTACAATACTTACATGGTAACACATTTCTCAAATTATAAACAAAATCTTTATAATGTTTTTTATTTTCATCAGTTGGGTTAACTGGATAATTGAAGCTCATGGTGTGAAGGAAATGCCATGCCGTCGGACCCCAAACCGATACTTGCATACCGTCACCAGCGTTATAATCTTTTTTATTAAATGTATATTTCTTTTTTGTTTTATTATGACTATTTCTATTTTTACGAGTTTGTGTCATTATATATTATTTAAATAAAAAAATTACCCAAATCTAAAAATATAACTTTTTATATGCAGGTGCTGTATAGATGTTCCCTAACTTCAATCAATTCAGTCTCTAATTATAAAATATTTCTTTAAGCATTATATTTTCGTTTATAATAGTATTAAGATACTATATAAATTATTTTTATATGATTTATAATATATATGAATTCAGACGAACATTTTAGTTTAAATACTTTTACAGATACCACTAAAAGAGTATGCACATGCTCAGCAATATCTATTTTTCTAATAGTATTATTTATTATAAGTCCATTAAGCAGGTTCTTTATAACATCTATTTTTATGAGAATTGTAATATTGTTGTTATTAGCTTTCACAATATATTTGAATACACAACAAACAGATTATTTAAGGAATGCTAGTAAATTAAAATTATCAAATGAAATATCAACACAACTAAACATAAATATTGTGTGCAGTTATGTATTCACTTTATTTATTGGATTACTTATAATATTTGTTTTCAAAAGTTTTTTCTAATTTAGGAAGTGGTTTTTTAATTTCAATTAATTTTTCATAATATAACTTATCATTTATAAAACTATGTTTTTTAAGTTCAATTAATTTTCCATCATTAGTTCTAAACAACATCCTTAAATGATAATCATAATTTATCTTTATATTGTATTCGTTTAAAGAGAATCTTAATTTCTTTTAGAATATATATAAATGGCTAAGTATATAAATTTAAATTCCAGTTCGTTACCACCTTTAAACAGCGAATCCACTAGTATCCTCACTCGAGTGATGTCGGCAGGAAGTAATATGAGTTCAAATACTTTAATGTTGATTGGATGTGTGATATTTTTTGCTGTTATTGCTATATTTTATTATTTCTATTATGTATCACCTGCTTTAAATGCAAAATATAAGCCAAATAGTGAACCACCAAGCACAAGTAGTGATTCAAGTAATAAAGCAGAACTTTTATTCTTTTATGCGGATTGGTGTCCTCACTGTAAAGCAGCAAAACCTATATGGAATGATTTAAAATCTGAATACGAAAATAAAACTATAAATGGTTATCAAGTTGTTTTTACTGATGTGGATTGTTCAGAAGAAACAGCTGAAGTAGAAAAATTAATGAACCAATATAGCATTGAAGGCTACCCGACCATTAAATTAATAAAAGACGGTCAAGTTATTGAATATGATGCTAAACCATCTAAAGAAACGTTAACAAAGTTTTTGAACACAGTTCTCTAAAAAATGTTCAGCAGCCAATTTACCTTTTTCAAACAATTCACGTCTAACTTCAATTTTAGTTAATGCATTTTTAATTACATCAACACTTATATAAGTAGTATCAAAAAGAATTTCATTTGCAAGCGTAGGTTGTATATTATTGTCATGAATAAAAACAAATGATTTAAATAAAAATTTTAATAAATAGTCAAGTAGTGTAGAATTCTCTCTAACTTTAGAATTATTTTCGTTTTCATAATTATTTTTGAAACCAAGAATTTCATCAGGCGATTTTCCAGAATCAACACAAAAACAAAGCGGATAATTGCAACTAACTCCTCCGTCTATAAAACATTTATCATCAATAAAAACAGGTGTTACAAGAACTGGTAAAGCACACGTCATTTGAAGTGCTGTTAATATATGCAAATCTGGGAATGAATCATGAGATATATCTTTTACTTTATATTCATTTAATTCAAAGGTACACATATGAATATCGATGTTTGTTAAATTAAAAAATTCTTTCATTGTAATGTTGAGAGGAATATCTTTTGCGTCAAAAAGAGGTTTAAAACACTTTTCTATATTTTTAATGTCAAAAATTCCTTTTTTAGTATAAGCTTCTAAAATATTTTGAACTTTAATAGGAAAAACATCATGCCATGGTCTTTTAATAATATAATCATTTAAGGTTTCCCAATCAAATTTGAGAGAAAGCATGATAGCAACAACAGCGCCAGCAGATGTTCCATAAATGGACTCAATATTTTTCATATTCAAATATTCCTTTCTCTCTAACTCTTGAATGGCGGATATAATTTGAAACAATATTGGACCCCCACCTGATATAACTAAATGTTTTATCGTCATTAAGTCTAAATAATAATTAGACTTTAATTTTATTTAGTAAACATTTATTAATTTAATTTTGTATTTTTTAATATTATATAAAATTAAAAATGTCAAATATATTTACAATTGACAATCTTAAAGATTTTTCAGAAAAAATTAATATTGATGAACTCTATGAAAGAAAAAAACAACAAGATTTAAATAAATTAACATTGTTTAATAAAATATTACATCGCGTTCATGTAAGAATAAGAACAACATCAAGACAAAAAGTGGATGAACAATTTTGCTGGTTTTTAGTTCCAGAAACAATATTGGGTGTTCCAAAATATGACCAAGGAGCTTGTATAGCTTATTTAATGGATAAATTAAAAGTTAGTGGCTTTAATGTACGTTATAATCATCCAAATCTATTATTTATTTCATGGATGCATTGGATACCACAATATGTTAGAACAGAGATTAAAAAGAAGACAGGAATTAAAATAAATGAATATGGACAAAAAATAGAAGATGAAGAAGATGGTGAACAAAAAACGATTACAAACGAAACTTCAGACTTAAATGACTATTTATTAAAACATGATGATGATGGTAAAAAGGGGAAACATCAAAAGAAAGAATATACACCGATTAAGACATATAAACCATCTGGAAATTTAGTTTATGATGCTGACATATTGAATAAAATAGAAAACAAATTTGTTTAGATATATAATAATATCTTTTAATATTGTATGAGTAAAACACAAAAAGAACACAAAATTGTCAAAAATAGAACAAAGAAAAATAATAATATGTCAGAGTTTCTATGAGCGGAAGCATTATCCAAAATAATTAATTTATTCCTTAATTTACTTGTTATATTATGCTCTAAAAACTCAATTAATCTATTCGTATGGAATACAATTTAGCACATATTGGTTTTACAATGGCGTACGAATTATCACATTCTTTAGACGATTTTGGTAGTAAATACAATAAGTACGGCCAATTAGAAAATTGGTGGACAGAAAAGGATAAAAAAGAATTTGAAAAGATTCAGGAAAATATTGTTAAACAATATGAGAAATATGCTTCTTATGATGGAATAGATTTTGACGCATGGCCAAGTATAGGTGAAGATTTAGCTGATATAGCTGGTTTTGCGATTTGTCAAGAATATTTAAGGGACTTTCAGCAAAAGAATCAAGATATTTTACCTATACAATCCTTATCATTTGAGACATTTTTCGTTTATTTTGCTTTACAATCTAGACAGAAAATATCTAAGAAAGCTGTTTTAGCACAATTAAAGAGAAATCTACATCCTTTAGATAAATATCGTTGCAATATTCCATTATCGATATCAAGAATATTTAGGGCTATTTATAATGTTGTAAGGGAGATAAATGTGGTGGAATTCTTTAAACAATGTTTGGACAAATTAAATTAATTATTTAGAAAAATAATTTCCAGCGTTTATAAAATATTTTCTTGATAGTTTATATAATGGCAAGAACTCATCGTCGTCGTGCTCATCGCTCAAGATCTAGATCAATGGCCCGTGGCCGTGCCCGCGCTGCTTCTCGTAGTGCCTCTGCTGCCGCTTCTCGTGCTGCTTCTGCTGCTCGTAGTGCCTCTGCTGCCGCTTCTCGTGCTGCTTCTGCTTCTCGTAGTGCCTCTGCTGCCCGCAGTGCTGCTGCTGGTCGTGCTGCTTCTGCTGCTGCCGCTCGTGCTGCCGCCGCTTCTCGTGCTGCTGCCGCCGCCGCTTCTCGTGCTGCTTCCGCTCAACGCGCTTAAACAATTAAATATTTAACTAATATATAATGAGTACAAGACGAAATAGAACTTTGAAAATGCGTAAAAATAGAAAAATGACTAGAAAATTGGCTGGCGGGAAAAAAACTGGTAAAAATGGACTACTGCTTTTGAAGCTGCTGAGAAAACTTTGAAAAAAACCGGTAATATTCAAGCGGCCAGGAAATCTCTAAGAAAACAAGCATTGACCAATGCTAGAAAGTTATTTGGAGCGTTAAGCACTTAATTATATATTGAAACCATTTAAACGCATAATATTATTTTATATAGTGTAAAATGACATATTATATTGATAATTTGTTATTGTTTTTATTAGGGATGTTTTTTTTAATTGTTTTTTTGCCGTTTTTTCATTTATTATTTATATTTTTAGTGATGAATATAAAAGAATGGTTTGATAAATTATTCAACAAATAGAACTGTTACTTGGGCTTAAAAAATAACCCTTTTGGGCCACAAGTAAATGGCAAAAGACTGGTTCTACAATTCCACGCCGACGCAGGCGCATTATTTACATCCGGAACACGAAATTTATTACACTTAGCAATTGTTTCGATTGGATATAACTCTAAACTCTCATCATAAAAATTAGGCGGTTCATAATATTTACAATTTTTACACAGCTTAGTATTGTTGTCTTTTACTGAATGGTTATTTGAAAATTTACGTATTATTTGTGTATATTTATGTTTACTTAATTGACGCAACATAAATATATTTAGATTTAATATTTATATTATTTTCTTGCTTATACATTTATTTACACCCTTGAAGATTTAGTAGATCAATTGATAATTGATAATTTATATTTATATTTATATGTCTATTTTTTATTTGAGGTAATAAGAACGTCTCTTCCTCTGCGTGTTTTTCATCCATTTTGCTTTCTACATTTGCTAGTTTGACCTCTACAATGTGAGGACTTAATATAAGCACGATAAACATTAATTCTACGACTATGAATACAAGTATGTATTATATATTATCTGAATATTATTTTCTAAATTTTAAGGATTTTTATTGAAGTGATGTTGGTGGATTATTTTGGATTGAAGTCGGAATTTGTTCTGTAGAATATGGTATAGGAGAATTTGCAATTGGTTTAGGTGCAATTGGTTCAGTTATAGTTGGTTCAGTTGTAATTGGTTCAGTTGTAATTGGTTTAGTTGTAATTGGTTCAGTTGTAATTGGTTCAGTTGTAATTGGTTCAGTTGTAATTGGTTCAGTTGTAATTGGTTCAGTTGTAATTGGTTTAGTTGTAATTGGTTCAGTTGTAATTGGTTCAGTTATAATATCTGATGTCTCGACATTATCGTCAACAACAACTACAGCAGGTTCTTTTACAGGTTGAGAAGTTTTTTTAGTTTCAGAAATTATTTTTGAAGCTTCTTTTTTGAGAGTTTCAATTTGTTTTTGTGTTGTCTCAACAATTTTAGATTCAACAATTGCTTCAAAAAGCTGAACACCATTCACATAATCAGTTTCACACTTAATATATAAATCAATAATTAACTTTCTCGTTTTTTCAACCGCTTTTTGTAAAGTTGTATCAGTCAATTTTGGATTAATTCGAATTACACGTTTTCCAGTGTAAGGGTCATTAACATAAGTAAATAATATATTAATTACATCTAACAACTTATATTGATTATCAGCCGCAGTCTGAATCATTTTTTTTATATTCTCAGCATATTTCACGTATAATTCATCTTTTTTATTAAGTGTATATTTTTGTTTAAGCGCTAAATCGCAACTAGGGTTTTTACTATAATCACGCAGTTTAATGTCACTAAATTTTTTAATAGTATCAGGCATCACTTCATTTCCAGTGAATGCTGTATAAAATAATTTTAAATCTTTGTTAAATTGTTTTTCAGTTTCTTGTGACATGCCAGTAAATGTGCCATTTGAATAGTCGTATTTATCATCTAAATATAAACGCATCAATTCTTGAATACCTGGTTCATCAGATAAAGACTTTTGTGTCCCATCTTTATTAACATTCATATCACAAACACGTGGTTGCATTGTTATACTACTAGTTTGGTCATCTATTGTTTCGCCCTTTTTAAGAGCTCTTATTCTGTTATCACAAATATTGAGTTTGTATAATTTTCTATTAACATTTTTAGGAATCTTATCTTTTTCAAGAAGCGTTGTTTTAACATTTTGCCCGGTTGAATCTTTATATGTATAAACAGGATTAATTGTCATAACAATAGCAGCAAATACGTGCGCTATCTTGACATAATATTTAGCAATTCCTATACATACACGCTTTTTTCTAATACTTTTTTGTGTATCATTTGAAACATCTAAACTTTGTAGATTGTCTTGGTTAACAAATCGGATTTTTTCAGTTTTCAAATCATTAATTTCAACTCCTGACTTAATTTTTTGAGCCAAAAAGGTAACTTCCATGTCATTAAAATATCTTTCGATGATATCTGATGTAAGAACAACAAGTTTATCACAATATGCTTTTTCAGAAAGTTTGCTTAAGCTCTTAAAGTCCATTGTTAAAATGTAATATGTTGCTATATAATCGATTACTTCATAAAAGTTATTGAACTCAGATTCAGCTTTTTTAGTAGATGATGTGCTATTTCCCATATATTATAGAGTTTTAAAAAATATATATGAAAAAATATAAATAAAATTGAATTAAAAATATATTATCTAATCAATGATAATATAGAATGATGAGTAAAGATAAGAGTCAAAAACGTAAAAATAATAATATAAATAAGTCTGAATTATGGAATATATTTGATTCAGAAATTGAAAATCCAGAAAAGACAAAGGTTCCTTTAGAATGTATTTATGGTTCAGGCAATAGAGAGTTTTGTGAACGTTGTGAGACCATTTTAGCATTCTCGGAGGAAGGATTTTTAACGTGTACAAATAATAAATGTGGTATTATTTATAAAGATTTAATAGATCAGAGCGCTGAATGGAGATATTATGGAGCAGATGATAATCAGAATTGTGACCCAACTAGATGTGGGATGCCAATTAATCCGCTTTTAGAAGAATCTTCTTATGGTTGTAAGGTATTATGTTTAGGACCGATGAGTTATGAAATGCGTAAAATAAGACGTTATGCGGAATGGCAATCTATGCCACATAAAGAAAAAACTCAGTATGACGAATTTCAAATTATTACGACAATGGCTCAGAATTCTGGGATACCTAAAATGATTATTGATGACGCAATAATTTATCACAAGAAAATTTCGGAGTCTGAATATAGATTTAGAGGAGTAAATCGTGATGGAATTGTCGCTGCTTCTATTTATATTTCATGTAGAATTAATAATTTTCCAAGAACAGCCAAAGAAATTGCACAAATATTTCATTTAGATTCTACTAGTGCAACTAAAGGTTGTAAAAATGCATTAATAATTATAAATGATTTAGAAAAAGATATGGACAACAAGGAAAAAACGAATTTTGGAAAAACAAAACCAGAAGCATTTATTGATAGATATTGTAGTAAATTGAATATAAATAATGAATTAACAAAGTTGTGTCAATTTATTTCAATGAAAATAGAAAAAATGGATGTAATGCCAGAAAATACTCCACCATCAATAGCAGCAGGAATAGTTTATTTTATAGCACAATTATGTAAATTGAACATTAGTAAAAAAGATGTTAAAAATGTTAGTGAAACAAGTGAAGTAACTATTAACAAATGTTATAAAAAGTTGGAGAAAATAGCTAAAGAAGAAAACATTGTTCCAGCTGCGATATTGAAGAAGTATGTTAACTAATTATGCTAACAACTTATGTATAATTTATATAAAATTTATAATTTATATAAATGTATTATTTACGTTTCGTAAAACGTCTCCTTTTCAAATTTTTCTTAATAGTTTTCTTTTTATTGTTTTTTGTTTTTTTGTTAATTGTTCTTGTTATTTTATATTTTTTATTATTTTTTAAAGAATGACCGCCTGTTGAAGTGTCCATTTTTGGTTCATCTTCTTTATTGTATGAACGTACAAGGTCTTTTATAACATCACTTTCATAAAATTTGAGTTTATCACCAAATATTAATCCAGACAAATTGTTTTTATATAATTCATCTAAAAACCCATCTACATCGTCTATACGACCATTTGGATATTTATTCTTCAAATACTCTTCTACAAAAGCATCATCTAGCAAAAAATAAAGTGATTTTATTACTAAATTATAGCTATCAGTTGTTGGATTAAATATTATACTATCTTTATTTATATCTTCTAATATAGGTTTAAAAATGCTATCTGAAACTACACCAGTCGTGTTAACAGAAATCGCAGATAAATTAATATAATTACCGTAATTTAACACGCTTATCGCTGTAATGACTGGACTTAAACTGGCTACATTTTCTTGCATATACGTTTCAAACCATTCTTCAATCAAATTGTTATTTAAATATGAAGAAGGAACTATATTTGTTTGATTTCCAAATTTTGTATTTAATTTATTATTAAATTCTATTGTAAAATAAATAAAAAAATAATATAATCCTATGAATGTAATCATGCTGGGTTCTATGCCTGTTGGTGTTTCCTCTACCGATTTGTCTTCATCAACTACATCCATATGTTCTTCACCTCCATCTTCCGACTCTTCTCCTGTGTAATCAATTCGTGAATGTATCTCGGTACAAAAATAACCATAAAGGTAATTATAAATTGTTATAATTATGTTATTGTAATAACTCATTTCTGTATCAAAATTACCGACACTGTTATTTAATATATCAACGCGTTGCTGTGTAAAATCAAACAAATTATTTAATTTATCAAACAAAAAATCAAATGGCAATTTACTTTCTGCGTCGTATTCTTCTTGAATATCGTTTCCCATTAATACTAATGTGTTTAAGTTCTCAAATTCTCTTAAAAATGTGCTGTATGTTTGTTGAATAAATAAACTTTTATCTTTGTCTGATTGATTAATTAAATTAATAAAACCGTCAAGACTTAAACTTTGTGAATAAAGTTTCATATTTTTATTGATATAGTCTAAATAATACCTTGCAACAAAACTATTAATTTCATTGCTGTTTTCTATGTATGTATTTTTAATATAAATTATTGAGTCATGTATATTTTGTAAATAAATAACAGGCAACGACGTAGGTTGTGCTGTTGGTTGGAGAATTTGGTCAGTTGTAGATGCTTGTTCAGTTGTAGGCGCTGGTTCAGTTGTAGACACTTGATGAAGAGCAGTAATAGTAGGTGCTTTCTGAGCAGTAGTATATTCAATCCCTTTGGCAAAATTAACCATATTTTTAAATTTGAGTGATTTTTTATCTGATTTATAGGGTTGTATAGGATTTGTAACAAGATATCTAGTACCACCGCTCTTTGATGGTTTTCTCACTCTTTTTGAATCAGGAGCCAAAATTAGTTCTTCATCAATATCTCTATTATGTGTTGATTTAGGTTTTGATGGTACGTCACCAGGTTTAGTAGTTGACTTTTGTTGATATAATAATTGGTTCACTGCGTTATCATTGTTTTCTGTGTTAACAATAAAATTAGATCTTATATATTGACCAGTTGCGTTCATGTAAGGCGCTAAAAATAAAATCTTAGGAGAATTATTAGGTGATAACATAGATGATATATTAACTATTTTAGCGGTGCTTAATGTATTTAAGTCATTAGAAAATTGTATTGGATTTATAATCATATCTTTATTATTAAATAATGTATCGCTCGCTCTGGAATTATCGCCTATGTATTTATTTCTAGTCAAAAATATTTTTAAAAAATTGTTATAATTGTTGCCACCATATATTTGTTGAAGGCTGTTATCATCAAATATTTTTTTTCCTATCGTCACAATACTATCAATAGCGTCTGGTTGTTCTCCTTTGGCTAAAGAGTTAACATAACGGTTAACTCTTCCAATTATTTTTTCATACCAACCAGATGAGGTTAGATTTGACTTTATATACGTGTTTATGCTTTCAACTGAAGGCGCTTCAGAAATTAAAGTCATTTTATGCCATTTATTTTCATTTAGTTCTACTTTAGGCATCTTTGTATAAAGTTCGTCATTGTTAATTACAGTATTATCCAAAATATAATCTGTTATTGTTGAAGAAATACTTTTTATATCATCTAAATTGCGTCCTGTAAGATTTACACCGTTTGCATTTAAAAATTCGGATACATTAAAAAAACAAAAATGCATATCAACAGAATTCTTTGCACCTTCGTTTATTTTATTTGAAAATATCTTTTTTAAAAAACATATTCTATAAATAAACCCATGAAAATTATTATCTTTGTCAAATATTGTCATATATATAGATAATTCTGGTGGATGATAAGACGGAGTAATTTGTCCTCCTTGTTTAGAACCATCTACGTTTTTAGATACAATTGAGTATTTATTTGGATAGGTTGTTATGTTTTTAATGCTTAAACTTTGTAAAAGGTCTTCGGTTCTAGGAGTAGTAGCGGCATCAGGTATAGATACAGGTAATTTTGATATGTCATTATCTTGATTTTCTTTATAAGTATTTATGAAACCTAAATCTTCATTTTTAAAAGGACGGAAAACATCAGAAACACTCAGAGGATGTTGTGAATAGTAGTGGTTAAACACGTGTTCAATAAAAAATTCAATAATTTCTTTATCTGCAACATTAGTTTCAGCTACCTTAACAATTTTTAAACAAGAACCGTATTTAAACTCAAAATTATATGGTGATTTATTTAATATCTGTGTAATTTCATTTTTTAAATTGTCTATTTCTTCACTATTAATCATTTTTTTTAAATTATTTTTTTTAACACTATTTTTAACACTATCAGGATTGTCGGCATATTTTATATTATAATATTCATTTATCAGGTCATTTAGTATAATAATATTTTCTTCTATAACGATATCACAATCATATAATTTATAACCTCCAAATCTAAATGAATCCTCCCCATTCTTATTTATTGAAACTGTATAAACGTGTGTTTTTTCTTTAAAATCCCATAAAGAATGAAGACCCTTATTATAACCTTTTGAATAAAGAGAAAGAAATAGTATTCTTCCGTTATTAGGAGGTCTATTGTAAAGTTCATCAGTTATTGTAAATTCTCCTTCAGTTTGTTTAAATACAATTTCTTTTCCATTTACCTCTATAAAATCCTTTATTTCTTCATAACCTTTACTATTTTTACCTGAAACGCGTTCATTAATTAGTTCTAATAATTTTTTAATAACTATTTGTTCTGTCTCGAAATCTGAAGCCGAAGCCGAAGATGAACTGCTCCCTGCAAAGAAATTATAACTTGTTTGTTCAATAAGAATTAAACCAAAAATATTGCTTCCACCACCAAAAGTAGTATTTGCTTGGAATTGAACATAATCCAACTCATTTGTAGGAAATTTGTATTCAAATTTATCATCATCAGGTGGGCAACTCCAACTACCTTTACCACCTCTGTCTCCTGTATAAAAATCATGACCTTGGTCTAATGGTTTGAAAACTTCTAATATGTTAAATAATTCAGGATTTGGAATATAAAATGACGTGGCATTTAATATAGAATTTGCGTTTGGGTCCAATGGTTTATAAATGTAATAATTTTGTAACTTATTAGCATATTTTGTTTCAGACTCATCTGTAGGATTCGTAATTTCATTAATAAACATCGCATCTTCTTGTCCTGAAAGTGTGCCAGGAACCCATTCTTGACTAAAATAGGTGGGATTTGTTTGAGTAGGTTGTGTGGGTTGTCTAGAGAATATTGTTTGCGTGGTTTGCTTCTTACTTAAAGGAAAAAAAGGATCATACGCAGAAGAAGACTCTTCCCTATACCTCTTTCCGTCTTTTGATGTATTATTTCTATCTGATGTAGTTGATGTATTTTTAAATAATGACAAAATTGAAGACATAATTATATAAATATAAATATATTTTATTTATATAACATTGTATCTAAAACATATTTAGACATTTCTTAATTTTAAATGACTAAATTAACAATTATAAATGCTTTATTTGTATTATTAAGTTTTAAATATAAAAATAAAAAATGTATGATAATTATAATGTCTGAAAATAAAATCCCAAAGCGAATTTTTATAGTTCCTTACAGAAATCGTGTTCAACATAAATTTTTTTTCAGTAAGTATATGAGCTTTATATTAGAAGATAAGGATGATTATGAAATATTTTTTTCACATCAATGTGATGCCAGAACTTTTAATAGAGGCGCTGTTAAAAATATTGGTTTTATTGCGGCACGAAATAAGTATCCAGAACATTATAAAAATATCACTTTTATTTTTAATGATGTAGATACTATTCCGTTTAGTAAAATATTTGACTACGAAACAACACCAGGAATTGTAAAACATTATTATGGTTTTAAATATGCTTTAGGTGGAATAGTTGTTATGAAAGGCTCTGACTTTGAAAAGACAAATGGATTTCCATGTTTTTGGGGATGGGGTATGGAAGATAATGTTTTACAAAAAAGATGTGATAAAGTTGGATTAAAGATAGATAGAAGTATATTTTACAATATTGGAAGTCCAGAAATTTTACAACTTTTTGATGGAATATCTAGGATTATATCAAAAAAAGACCCATGGAGAGGAGAATATGATAATGGCAAAGACGGATTAAGTTCAGTAACTCAATTAAAATATACAATTGATGATAAATCAGATAACCCAAATGATAACATATTTGTAGTCCATAATCATGATATTAAAATTGTAAACATTAAAACTTTTTTAACTCATATTCCATTTGGTTCAGAAGAATATTATAATTATGATTTGAGAGAACCAAAAAGAAAAATAATCAATCCAGATAAAATTAAAGAAACAAAGAAGACAGTTATAAATACAACAGATTGGTCAAATATTCCACATTATCCAACTACTAGAGAGAAAAGAGAAAATGTTGCAAAATATTTGATGAAAATGGGCAGAGCAATTCCACCAGAATTAATAAAACAATTAGAAGATGATAAAAGAAAAGAAATTCAAGAAGATGTATTTAATAATTTCAACAACACAAAAACTGAAGATGAAGGAAAAGAAGAAGAAACAAATAATTTACATGGCTATCAACAAATGATGAATCAAAGACCGCCTCATCCCCCATTGTATCAGCCTTATATACAAAATGGTCATATATCTAAAATGCCAGTTCATATACAGAGACAATCTTCAAGACCTCAACCAAATAAAATCTCACAACAATATGCGACTTATATTGGTGTAAAACCAAGAGCACAAGCAAGCGCCAGGGTAGGGTTAGGAGGTGTATACTAATTTTTGCGCCAAACATAAACCATTTCAGTATAATTATTTTGCCTTCTTGATTTTTTAAGAGGAAACATGACGGGAGCTTCGCCAAATAAGTTTTTAAGGACGTTATCATAAACTTCTTTACAAACATTAATAATAAAATGACCGCTTGTTTTTAAACCGTTATAGCTTTTAGAAAAAACAGGTTTATAAAATTTCTCGTCCATTTCTTTTTTCGATTTGTAGCCAATATTATTGGCATATTTCTCAATAAAATAATAAGGCGGAGACGAGAATACAGTGTCATAGTTTAACTCTGTATAGTCAAAATTCACAGCATCGCAAATATGGATGCTAAATTCGGTGTCTGATTTTGTGCGTAAATATGTTATCATATTATCGTAAGGTTCTTTTAAATCTGAATTTATTTCTATACCATAATAAGCCTCTAAATTTAACGCAGCCGCTGCCACTGCTGAACCTCCCCAACCGGCACAAAAATTTAACACTCGTTTAGCATTAAAACGTGTATACATCTCCATGCAATTTAAAGGCCTCATTATATTGATTGCGCTTATACATATATTATAAACCTCTTTCAAAACTTTGTATTCATGTTTCGTTTTATTCTTATTTTTTACGTCTTCATAATATTTCAACATTGTTTGAATAAATTTTTTCTCTCTAAATGTGTCTAAATTAACTATAAATTCAAAATAATTTACGTCGTATTTACCTTTTGT